>Ga0182239_1000103_pt1 | contig 29266 bp, 25 predicted proteins | sample hydfrate6_PW_210_FD_132456 | JGI IMG/M metagenome (GOLD analysis project Ga0182239, IMG submission 132456) | Subsurface microbial communities from deep shales in Texas, USA - hydraulic fracturing test 6_PW_210 | ecosystem: Environmental > Aquatic > Deep subsurface > Shale gas/oil reservoir >... | reverse complement strand
CGAATTACGCGCACCTGCCCATCGATCAGGTCTTCGAGTCTGGCAGTGGAAACCCCGGCGAGAATAGATATCAGGCAGTGCGCGGAACTAAAGCACTCCGCCACCGGGCGCAGGGCCTTGTCTACTCCCTGAGGCTTAACTGCCAGCACCACATAGGTGTGGGCTTCAACCACCGTGGCGGCATCGGATGAGACCTGAACCCCGTACTCCTGCTGCAAGAAATCACGCCGCTGCTCCACCAATTCTGCAACTGTGATGTTGCCGGGGGCAACCCCGGAGGCGAGCAGCCCTTTGATGATCGCTTCAGCCATATTTCCGCCGCCAATGAAACCAGCGCTGAATTCCTGAATTTGTGCAGGCATATATTTATCCTTAAATAAAAAGATTGAAGATGGACAGTTTCATGCTCACCGACCATTCAATAATTTGCTCAAAAAGTCAAGCAATGGTAGATTTGGCACGATTTATCCAATCCACTAACACAGCAAAGGGGAAGTAAAACCATGGAGATGTGGTACACAGAAAAACATTCCGAAAACGTGGGGATAACCATGCGCGTGACCGAGACTCTGTTTTCCGGCAACAGCGAATACCAGCAGCTGGATGTTCTCGACACCGTGGAGTTTGGTCGCATGATGTTGCTTGATGGTCTCGTGATGCTCACAGAGCGCGATGAGTTTGTGTATCATGACATGATTGTGCACCCGGCGCTGTTTACCCACCCAAAGCCGAAGAATGTACTGGTTATCGGTGGCGGTGATGGGGGGAGCATCCGCGAAATAGTCAAGCATTCCGAAGTTGAAGAAGCGGTTCTGTGTGAGATAGATGGACTGGTAATCGAAAAATCCATAGAGCTCCTTCCTGCACTCGCCTCGGAGATCGATGGTTCCAACCCGCGCGTCAAACTTCATGTAGATGACGGGCTCGCATATATTCGCGAACGGCAGAATAGCTTTGATGTCATTCTGGTGGATTCCACCGATCCCATTGGCCCGGCCGTGGGGCTGTTTGAAGAGGATTTCTACGCATTGGTGTACGGCGCCCTGCGCGAGGACGGGATTATGGTGGCGCAGAGCGAATCTCCCTTTTACCACCCTCAGATTCAGCAGGATATGTATCGCAATATGCGCAACATCTTTCCCATAGTAGAGATGTATCAGGCGTTTATTCCCACCTATCCCAGCGGGTACTGGAGTTTTGCGTTTGCGAGCAAGAAATATCACCCGGTCAGGGATTTCAAACCTGAACGCGCCGCCTTACGCGATTTCTACACCCGGTACTACAACGAAGATCTGCACCTCGGTGCATTTATGCTTCCAACCTTTGCCAGAGAGAATATTGCACCCTGATGCAGAATAAGACACCACATAAGCCAGCTGCCTGGGATAGCGCTGCTTCTGACAACCTCTATGGCATCAGTAAGTGGGGCAGGGGGATGTTTGAGGTTGATGCACAGGGGAATCTGTGTGTCAAGGCCGGAGCTGAAAACAGCGATGTTGCAGTGCCCCTGCCCGAAATCATTGCCGGAATTGAACAACGCGGGCATGCGATGCCCGTACTGCTGCGGATCGAGAACTTTATCGACACCCGCATCGCCTATCTCCATCGCACGTTCCGCGCCGCGATTGAGGCTAACCGCTATCGGGGCGAATATCGCGGGGTATATCCGGTGAAGGTGAATCAGCAGTGCCAGGTTATCGAAGAGATCGCCCGTTTCGGTGCCCCGTTCGGCCATGGACTCGAAGCGGGGAGCAAAGGAGAGTTGATCCTTGCCCTCGCAAATATGCCTAAACAGGGGCTTCTGATCCTCAACGGCTATAAGGATCAGGCGTTTATCGATCTGGGGCTGTGGGCGCATAAGCTCGGGTATCGGTGCTTTTTTGTGGTTGAATCCCCCCGCGAGCTCGATCTCCTCCTGCAGCGCAGTGCTGCGCTCAAGGTGCGTCCGCGCATCGGCGCCCGCATCAAAGTCTCCGCGCGGGTAAGCGGCATGTGGACCGAAACCAGTGGAGATCGCAGCAGTTTCGGCCTCAGCACTGTGCAGCTGGTGCAGATGGCCGAAACCCTGCAGCGTGAGCGTATGCTCGATTGCCTCGAACTGCTTCATTGCCATCTGGGTTCGCAGATTCCCTGTCTTGATGATATCCGCGCCGGGGTAAACGAGGCGTGTCGCTACTATGTCAATCTGATCCGGGCCGGCGCTCCCATGGGCTATATTGATGTGGGCGGTGGGCTGGCGGTGGATTACAGCGGGATGTGCAGCGGGATGGAACACTCGCGCGATTACGACATGGAGAGTTACTGTCATGCCATAGTCAGCACCATGCAACAGGTGTTCAGTAAAGAGAAGGTCAGCCATCCGCATATCGTTACCGAATCGGGACGCGCTACCGTAGCGCATGCAAGCATGCTGCTCTTCAATGTAATCGATGTGATGCAGTTCAGCCCCATGAGTTTGGAAAAGGCCATGGGTGAGGTTGAACTTGCTGAAGGTGCGGTCCCCGCAGTACTCCATAACCTGCGCGATCTGGCGCGCCAGAGCAGGGAGCGTTCATGCCGCGGCGCCCGCCTCTACGCCCGCGCGCTGGAGTTGCGCGATGAACTGCGGCGCGAGTTTCAGCACGGGAATATAAGCCTCAACGCCCGTGCCTACGGGGAGGAGCTGTTTCTTGCCATCGCCCACTTTGTGCTGGAGCAGGGGGAAGGGTCAGGCCTGGAAGCTGACGCCCTTGAGAGTCTGCGTGAAAGTCTGGCGGATATCTACTATGCCAACCTGAGTGTATTCCAGTCACTGCCCGATACCTGGGCGATCGGGCAGAAATTTCCCGTGGTGCCGGTGCAACGGCTGAAGGAGAAGCCTGAACGCAATGCCATCCTCTCCGACCTTACCTGCGATTGTGATGGCAAGATTGACAGTTTTATCCTTGCCTCCGGGGTACACAGCACACTCCCGGTCCATTCCGTGCGCAGCGGCGAAGACTATTATCTGGGGACCTTCCTCATCGGCGCCTATCAGGAGACCCTCGGCGATATTCACAATCTGTTCGGCGATACCCACGTTATCAGTGTGCGCCTCAACAGCGACGGGAGCTTCGACATCCTCAAGGAGATCAGCGGTGACAGCGTTGCCGATGTGCTGAGCTATGTGGAGTACAAACCCGAAGAGCTGTTTGAAAAGATGCGTGCCAGCGCGGAGTCGAGCTTTAAAAACGCCTGCATTACCCTGCGTGAGCGCCAGGATTTCCTGCGCCTCTTCAGCGCTACCCTCAATGGCTATACCTATTATCAGTAGAGTTCGGAAATCTGGCTCCGGAGGCTAGTCCCAGGCACTTCCCCGCATATAGATGATGTGCTCGCTGCCCCTGAAGATACCGAATGTCGCGCGCGCGCGGGGGTTCTCGGTGTAGGCGCCGTCACCACTCCAGTCGTATTGCAGGAACGGGGTGTCACTTCCGGTGCCGCTTAAATCGAGTTCGATGTCGATACTCCCCGGAGTATAGGGAGGATTATTCCACGCCAGCACCCCCTCGCCGTGTGAAATCTGCTGCGCGAGGATGGGGTCTCCGTTAGAGCCCGTATCGTGGGTAAACACAAAGTCCGACAGGGCCGGCGTGGTACAGCTGTCCTGGTCGTTAGTTACAAAGGTATTGGCGTCAAAATATTCCGCGTAGAACGGCAGCTCCAGCTGCAGCAGTTCCGGGCCGTAGGCGTTTACCAGGCGTATGCGGCCGTGACGCAGAGCGGTGGCGGGGGCCGCCTGGGTTGCATCGCCAGTGCCGTCACCATCAAGGTCCAGAGCAGGATTTTGTATCTTCACTCCGTCGCCATCCTGGATAAACACTCCAAAGCGGGTATCCGCAAAAGGACCATCTGGAGTGGTGTTGCGCGCAACATCCAGGCGAACCGTGAACGTGGCACCGCCCTGCGTCCAGGCGCCGCTACGCTCAAGGGTTTCTATCCCCAGACGGTCGCTCAGCATGGTCGCGGAGCCATCCGGGTCGTCAATGGCATCCACGGTGTATACCGTATCTGCGAAAGGGGTTTCGCCATCATCCCCGCTGAACTTATGGAAAGGTTCCACGTAATTCTCAGTGGTATTGCCGGATGCATTTTTGGCGCTCAGTTCATAAGTAAACTCAAGGTTCTCCCCCAGGTATGTGAAGCTCGATGCGGGTATACAGCTATTTTCCACGCGGTTGGTAAGGGTGCCCTGGACGAGTTCAAAATGGTGTGGGATAAAGCGCCCCACCACGGCACTGCCGCTTATATCCATGCCGCTGCCGAGGTAGTCTGACGCCTGTGCCTGCAGGGTGAAATTCCCCACTTCGGTGTAGCTCAGGTTGTCAGGTTCCGCACTGCCGGAGGCAAACATCCCTGGAGCTATCTGGGTATTTGCCAGCACCCCCAGGGTTCCGCCGCCAGGTTCAAACGGCGCTTGTGCGCTCAGGGTGGCGGGGGCGGAAAAATTTGGCGTAATACTTCCGTCCGCGCACACCGCCGTGATCGTGGCACTGAACGGTTCTCCGGCTATCCCCCGGGGAGAACCGCCTGAGCCGGAATTGTTCAACGGACTGGTTACTTCAAAATGGTGCGGGGCCATGACAAATGGGGCCGATTCTCCGGTCATGTTCAGCCCTGCATCCTCCCCGGTGCCGGAAAATAACGCATGCAGCCTGAGCTGCCCCGCATCGGCATAGCTGAAGAGAAACGCGGCTTCAGCGCCTGGATTGAAATCGAGAGTGGTGGAGGTTGACGTTTGCGTGCTACCCAGTTCGGTTCCGTTCAGATACGCGGCGGTGTTTCCTGATGATGGATTTACATAGTCAAACCAGAACCCCACATCTCTACTTGTGTTGGCAAAGCTCGCATCCCCGATACACCTGTTGGTTTCATCGTCTTTCTGCACTGCCTGAATATGTCCCTCCAGCTCCGCGCATGAACGCCCGTCTTCCACGCTTATTACAAAACCACTGTCGAGAAATTCGATGGTGCAATCGCTAAGGTCTCCATTAACGTAGCACATGGGCCCCTGTTCACTGATAACATCCGGACTCGTAACCCCAACCTCTACTGTGCCTGGTGATGTATGTTTCAACCGATAGCTTCCGGTACTTGACGCCGCAAGGTTTTGTCCGGAGCCGCCGATCCAGCCTTCCGGGCTCAGGCTGAGCCGGATATCATTGGGATACAGCTCAGAGCAATCAGCATTCTGGCAGGCCTGTACCGTTACAAGGGCGCTCTGGCATGTAAGTGCCGTTGAAGGGTGTTCCATGCGGAAATGATGGATCTCGGGCAGGCTGTTGCCGTCGTTAGATTCTCCCGGTGTCGCTTCGTTTCTGGGGCCGGGGCCGTCAATTTGTTTCCAGGGGCCATAGCCATCGGGTAATCTGGCGATCCCTTTGTAGTTTGATGTGGTGTCAATGGATGTATCAAGGTCAAACTCACAATCCGGTTGCTGATAGGTATACCCATTGATGGAAAGATAATCATAGACAATATGGATGTTGCCAAAGAGTCCCGCATTCTGAAATAAAATAATATCCATCTGCGCATTCTGCTCAAGACGCACAGATCCTTGTGCAAGATTAAACAGATAGTAAGGATGGTATTCCTCCGCATCATCAAGGTCATATGTATCGCAGTCCGTGTTCCGGGCATTATTCCCTTTTTGTATGCAGACTCTAGCAGATAGATCTTCCGGGTTTACTTGTGCATCATCAATATGGATTTCCAGAAAGTTTGTCTGCCCCCACTCGTATACTTCATTGATGGTGCCCAGTCCCACTCCTTCACAGGTATAGTATTCCCCCAGCGCCCAGCCAGGGGTGAAAGCGATAAACACGTAAAATAGTGTGCTTATATATATGAAGAGGTTTTTTCTAATCACGGATCGTTACCTCCAGTGTGCGTGAGACGTAGTCGGGGCTTCCCGGCGAGGCATGGGTTGCAGCGGATTCAATATGGTAAATGTTGATAGAATCAGGCCCCTCGCGGTAAGGGTTGCCGGGATCGCCGGTAATGGTCACCACCACATCACACCCGGTTCCGGCAACGGAAAAAGAGTCGCCGCTTTCTCCGCCGAGCGCCTTTACTATCCCCCATTCAATGCCTGCGCGGGCCGCCTGGTAGGCTCGTGCCTGCAGCAGAGCCTGAGAAGATGCCGCCTGCTGCACCGTGCTCATGGTGACCATGTAGGCTCCAAGCATTCCCAGCACCACCAGGACAAACACCGCCTGCACAATAGTAAAACCTTTCTTATTCAGGTGTTTCATCGGCATCGTCTCTATCCATTTCACGGCGTGTTGTTCACATGTACCTGATGTAACAGGGATATCCCCTCTCCGCTGTCCGCAAGATACAGATGCATAATCGCCAGACCGGAACGGTTCGCGGTGGCGCTCTGGTATGCGAAGTAACTGTTTTCATCCAGGTGCTTGGCGACCAGAGAAGAAGAGTCTCCGGTATCGGGCCCCGGGGTATTGTCCACGGTATAGCCCGAATAGCGCCGCAGTTCACCATTTTCCACGGTATAGCTGATGGCCGTGTCCACAATGAAAAAGCGCTGGAAGGGGGAGGCATAGGGAAATCTCTTGCCAGGGTCAAGTTCGAGTATCGCAGCGGTGGAGGCATTTCCCAGAAAGGCAGCATTGTCACCGGTGTACGCATTGGCGGTACCTCCACTCGCGGCCAGATTATAGATAACCACGAAGTCGTTGGCTGTATCAATTCTGCTGAAGTGTTCCAGCCCGCCCAACACCTCGAATTCGGTATCAGCGTGGTCGAATTGCAGTACATTGTCCTGTTTGGCCGGCGGGGTTGCATTCGGATCAGGTCGGCGCCGGTAACGTCCCCCATCCACGATATGGAGGAATTCAATCCCCTTTCCTCCGTCAAACACGCGGATACTGTTGGGCAGCGCCGCCCGGATGTCGCGCTGCATGCGGCGCAGAGCGCTCTCGGCCTGATCCACCAGCGCTGCGCGCCGTTTTAAATCGACATACCCCTCCATGGGTCGACTGATGAACATGCCCCCCATGGAAGCGAGGATACCGATGATTACAATGGTGACCACCAGTTCCACCAGGGTGAAGGCGGAAATATGTTTAGCTGTCTTCTCAGTCATAATCGGTTCGATAACCTGTCAGGCTGATGGTTCCCATGGCCGGATGATTTACGCTCACCGTGACCTTGCGGGCGGCCACCCCATTGAGAAGAGCGGGGACAACAGCGACATCTATGGTGTAGCTGCTCAGGCCGTCGATGCTGTTACCGTTCAGGTCTTTTGCGCCCTCATCGTGCAGGCTGTTGTAATCTCCCACATCATCAAATTTATCCCGTTCTGTGCCTGAATAGCCACCGGAGGGATTTTCAAAACCCTGCAGCATGATCTCCTCCATATACGCCTCGGCGATGGCGATGGTCTGGTGCTGGATCATGGGGTCGGCGCTGCGCCCGGTAGTGAAATTCATCACCGATAACACCCCGGCGAGGGCGATGCTGATGATAACCATGGAGATGATCAATTCCACCAGGGTGACGCCGCGGGTATCTGTGATGCGCGCGGATGATCCAGGGGTGCGCTGCGATTTTAGGGCTGTATCAAATGAAGGTTGGCTGAATCCGCCCATATCAATCCACCTCCACACAGCCGGTTTCGCGCCATACGGTGATGCCGGAGCTACTGTAGGCCACATTTGTGAATTTGATCTCAGTGCCATCACTGCCGGATTTATCTGCGCGTCCGAGGGGATCAAACAAGATGGTCTGCTCTGTCATGGCAAGGGGGGGCGCTTCGGAGCTGGTGAAATGGCCTCCGGCCGGGTGCTGTACCGCAGTGCCGTCTGCATATCTTAGGGAAAAGCCGCTGGCAGAAATATCCACCTCTACGGTTTTTTCCGTGGCCACCGCGCGCTTTTGCGCATAGCGCAGGGCGCTGACCAGTTCATCCTTGAAGGCTATCTCCTGGTAGCTCTTAAGGTCGAAAAAACGTGGTGCGGCAACGGCGGAGATGATGCCGAGAACGATGATCACAACGACCAGTTCAACAATCGTGAATCCGTTATTGTTGGGCGCTCTGACCATGGCTCCGGTCCTTTGGGCGGGTGAGAAGAGGATTGTCCAGATACAGGGGCGAAACAGGTTTCGCCCCTGCGGGTATCAATAATTCCAGTCGTAGTTGTCCTGGGGGACCAGAATCAGTCCGGCGGTTTCCCCGGTATTGCTGATTTCACCATCGGCGTTGATGCGCGCGATGCGGTAGCGCAGTTTCTTAGGGGACGACCCGCTGGCGTTGTCAACGATGTCATCGTTTTTGAGCACGTACACCACCTCGTGGGTATTGATGTCATCATACCAGGCGCCGCGACTGTCGGTCCCGCTGGTAATCCCCTGGTACTGCTCCGGACGCTCGATGAGGAGGTCGTGCATGGGGTACAGGCGCTCATCCGCATTGGGGCCGTTGTAAGCCCATTTGGACAACTCCTCACCGTTGATCAGGCCCTGCGCCATGCGCAGGGAAAGGGCACTGCGCAGATTTCCCAGTACGCCGCGCACCGCTGAGGCCTCCGCCTGCTTGGTGACCTCGATGAACTTGGGTACCGCCACCGCTGCAAGAAGAGATAAGACCACCAGCACCACCACCAGTTCGATGAGGGTGAAGCCGCGTTGGTTTTTTTGTCGGGTGTGGGTACGTGCGTTATGCTGCATGGCATTTCTCGTATGCTTGAGGGTGAGTAGGGGCACGCCATGGCGTGCCCCTACACCGATTCATGGGTCGTAGGCGTAGGGTGGCCATTGTCCACCAGATTTACGTGCGGGGTGCAGTTAGCCGGATAAGGTGGGCGGTGCCCACCCTACGAGGCTAAAACCTGCAGAAGAATATTAAGGAGCAGAATTTGTTACTGTTCCTACTACTGGAGGTGCATCAGCAGCAGTTGCTGCAGTATAACTGAAGCTCCACACTCCGGCACCTGCGGTTTTTCCGTCCCGGGTAATATTACCGGAGCCATCAATATCGAAATCATCTGCAATCCCGGCTGCTGCCACGATGCCGCCATCAGTGGCTGCAGGATATCCATACACCAAATCTATATCAGCTCCCTCTACCGTAACAGTTTCTCCGGAAGCTGCATTTTTCTCATCTATAAGGGCTTTTGCATGCACCAGAGCTACGGCAGACTTAACTGCCCCGCGCGCTCCTTCTATAGCCGCCTCTTTCGCGTCATCCTGCATATTCACAAACTTCGGCACCGCCACTGCTGAGAGTATTCCCAGAATCACGATAACCACCACCAGTTCTATGAGGGTAAAACCTTTCTGATTGTGCATGTGTGTTTCTCCTTATGCTTGGAATGGGATACGCAGAAGTAAAACATGTTTCGTTCCTGCATCTTCATGTCGACAATTTGGATGTTCAAGATTAGAGAATAACCGTCCTGATCGGATTATGCAACGCTTTGACATTCCTGCTTATCTGTATATGTCGTTCGTGCGCAGTTTGCCTCCTTCCCATATCAGGTAATGGTACTGCTTAAGTTCCACATGGGGAGGAATACCCCCAGGGCCAGGATCAGAACCATGATGCCGATGACGATAATCAGGATCGGTTCGATGGCGCTGGTGAGGTTCTTGAGTTCGTATTCCACTTCACGTTCGTAAAAGTCGGCCACTTCGTTGAGCATCGAATCCACTGAGCCCGTTTCCTCGCCGACGGAGAGCATCTGCAGCACCAGCGGGGTGAAGATGTGCAGGCTTGCGGCGCTGCGGGTGAGGGTTTCGCCGCGCTCCAGGTGGTTGCGCATCTCGTCGAGCTTGGTGCCGATGTAGTTGTTCTCGAGCGCGCGCGCGGTGAAGCCCAGGGCCTGCACCAGGGGGACGCCGCTGCCGTAACCCATGGAGAACGCGCGCGCAAAGCGTGCGAGGGTGGAGCGCAGGAGGATAGAGCCGATAATGGGGAGGCGTATTTTGAAACGATCCCACAGGTAGGCGCCCGATTCGGTCTTGCTCCAGCGCTTGAAGGCGTAAAATGCGAGCAGCATCCCCCCGAGGATGTGCGGCCAGTAGGAGACGGAGAAATCCGACACCGCGAGGATGATGCGCGTGGCGAGGGGGAGTTCGGCACCGAAGCTGGCGAACACCTTTTCAAACGCGGGGATAACGAAGAGGCTCAGGATGGCGATGGCGACCCCGATGGCGATGATAACAAAGCTGGGGTAGCGCAGCGCCGATTTCACCTGCTCGCGTGTATGTTTTTCAAACTCGAGATACGCCGCAAGCTGCTCAAACGCCTGCTCCAGGTTCCCGCTGCTCTCCCCCACCTGCACCATGCGGGTGATAAGAACCGGGAATACATCGGGATACTGGGCCATGGCGCCGGAGAGATCGCGCCCTGATTCGAGACCGTCAATCACTCCGGCGAGCACCTGCTTCAGGCGATCATTCTGGGAGGAGTCGATAAGGCCACTGAGGGAGCGAATAATGGGGACTCCGGCGCGGGTAAGGGAATACATCTGGCGGCAGAACAGGATCAGATCGTTGCTCCCCACTTTTTTGCGTAACAGGCGCTCGCGCAGGGATCCCCCTCCATGCCCGGACTCAGCCCGACTCTGCTCTACGATTTTCACCGGGATAAGGCCGCTGTCGGCCAGATGTTCAGCCACAGCAGAGGCGGAGGAGAGTTCCATGTTCCCATTCACCTTGGTGCCGTCCTGCTGGCGTGCTGTGTAGCTGAAATGGGGCATAAGGCTTAATCCACCTGACCTGCAACGCGGATCACCTCTTCGATAGAAGTAACCCCGCGGCGTGCATATGCCAGAGCACAGTCAGTAAGGCTGAAGAAACTATCCTGGGCGTTGGCGGTTTTGGCGAAATCACTGCTGTCGTTACGGCGCAACGCATCGGTAAGTTCCGGGGACATCTCCAGTAACTCGAAGATGCCGATACGCCCGTGATACCCCGTGTTGTTGCATTGGGTGCAGCCGATCCCCTGTTTAAAACCTGCGGCATTGAAGTTCTCTCCGAGGCGATTTTTAAGCCAGCTGTGTTCCTGGGGGCTCAGCTGGGCAGCGGTGGCACAGCTCTCGCAGTTGCGCCGCACCAGGCGCTGGGCCAGCACCGCGCGCAGGGAGGTGGCCACAACATAGCCTTCGGCGCCCATATCGATAAGACGCAGGGCGGTACTGATGGAGTCGTTGGTATGCAGGGTGGAGAGGACCAGATGCCCGGTCATTGCGGCGCGCAGACCGATCTGGGCGGTTTCCTGATCGCGCATCTCCCCCACCATGACGATATCGGGGTCCTGGCGCAGGGCGGTGCGCAGAACCCCGGCAAAGGTAAGCCCCACCCTGGTGTTGACCTGTACCTGGTTGATGCGCGGCAGGCGATACTCCACCGGGTCTTCCACGGTGATGATCTTTTTCTCCGCGGTGTTGATCTCATTCAATGCCCCGTACAGGGTGGTGGTTTTACCGCTTCCGGTGGGGCCGGTTACCAGCACGAGCCCGTGGGGGTGATGGATATAGTGGCGGAACTTTTCCAGAATCGCTGCAGGCATCCCGATTCTATCCAGCCCCAGGAGCCCCCCGGACTGATCCAGCAGGCGCATAACCACCGCCTCACCGTATTGCAGGGGCATGGTGGAGAGGCGGATGTCAATGCTCTTGTTCTTGACGCGGATGTTGAAGCGTCCGTCCTGGGGCAGACGCCGCTCCGAGATGTCGAGGCCGCTCATAAGCTTCAGGCGCGATACCAGGGCGGAACCGATCCGTTTTTCCTTCATGGTCTGCTCCTGCAGCACCCCGTCGATGCGCTGGCGGATACGCAGGACATTTTCATCGGGCTCAATGTGGATATCCGATGCTCCCACCTGTACTGCATCCTCAAACAGGGTCTGGAGCAGACGCACCACCGGGGCATCATCAAGCTGGCTGTTGGGGAGCAGGTCGGCAATATTGAAGTCGGTCTGAGACAGCTCCTCTCCGAGCTCTTCTGCGATATTTTCAATTTCGTCAGTGCGGCGGTATACGTTGTCCAGCGCGCGCAGCAGGTCCGATTCGCGCACTACCGCAGGTTTGATGTTTTCATGGGTGCGCGCCGCAATTTTGTCGATGGCAAACAGATCGGTGGGGTCGGCCATCCCCACCAGCAGGCCATCGGCTTCATGCGTAAGCGCCAGGACACGAAAGCGCCGTGCCAGAGCCTCGGGGATCACCTTGACCAGCTCCGTATTGAACTTGAAATGGCGCAGGTCCACCAGGGGAATTCCAAGCTGGGTAGAGAGGAACGAGAGGAATTTGTCTTCGCTGATGGCGCCCATGTCAATGAGCATACGTCCCAGTTTGCGCCCGGTCCCTTTTTGTGCCTTCAGGGTTTCCTGCAGCTGATCTTCTGTGATGATCCCCTCTGAGACCAGAAGGTCACCGATGCGGATCTTTTTGCTAACAGCCATGGGGAATTAGCTCCTGTTATTCATGAGAAAACAACTGCTGCGCCTGCCGGGATGCGTACTTGCGCAGCGGCGCATCGAGGGCGGTGGCGGCTGCAGCGCGCTGATAGTTCTGATAAGCCTTATCCAAATGCCCCTGCTGATGCTGACTGATAGCGAGTCCGAGGCGCCAATCACCGCGGCGCGGGTCAAGTTGGCACAGCAGCGTGTACAGCTCTGCCGCCTCGGCGTAAGCGCCGTGCTCGCGCGCGAGGGCCGCACGCAGGGCATAAAAATCAGGATGGGCGGCGATCCCGGGTTGCGCCATATGGCGCAACATGTTGTAGGCGCGCTCAGGGTTGTTCTGTTCCAGCAGAACGCGTGCATACAGCATATGTAATTCCACATCGTCCGGGGCACGAAGATGTCCCTGCTCCAGCGTGTCGGCGGCGGCTGCCGTGCGCCCCAGACGCAGCTGTGCCAGGGCGAGGCGCCGGTGGATACGGGCGTCGAGGGAGATGATCTCTGCTGGCGCAGCGTCGGTTCCGGGCTGGGGATGCGGGTTTTGTACCAGGTGCTGGCGCAGTATAGCGACAGCGCCAGGGTAGTCACTCTTACGGGAGTGTTGCCGCGCTTCGTTCAGTACCAGCCGGCGCTGTTCCAGCGCAGTTGATGCGGGGCTGATTGCAACCCTGCGTGCGGGAGGCACCGGCGGCGGAGGTGTTGCATTTTCAGAGGATGAAGACCGCTGCTCCCCTTGCTGAGCCACGCCTTTCCCGCTGTTCGATGGCGACGGTGAATCCGTTTTATTCTCCATCTTCTCTTCTGCGGTCTGGATTGCCGCAGCCGTTTGTGCCGGGGCGGCGGGGAGCACAGAGGACGAATCCGCGGGGGCGGGCGCCTCAGGGTTCTTTGCCGTAGGGGAATCTTCCTGCAGTGCGGCTGCAGGCGGTGACGCTGCGCGGATGTGCTCCGCGGGTGCAGGGCTGGCCTCTACCGTGCGAGGCTGTGTTACCCGCTGGGGCGTAGTTGGCTGCGCCAGATACCAGCCCGCCCCGGAACCGCACGCCAGCAGCGCTATGGCACTCACTCCCAGTGCGAGGCGCCGCTTCCACGGCGTGCCGCCGTCGCGGGCAGGCCCTGGGCTTCGCTTGAGTCCGCCGCTATCACCCCCGTCCATATCCGTTTCTGCGCCTTTGGAGTGACGGGTTTCGAGGTCGCGCAGCATTTGATTGATCAGACTCATAGGCTCGCCCCCCAGTATTTTCCGAGGAGAAAACACACCCCCAGCATAAAGGCTACAGCCGTGGCGGTCAGTCCGAGTTTCGTGGCGGAACCGGGGAGGCTGACCCCGTCGGTGTCCCTGATGGCGGCGCGCACATGAGCCGGCCTGACCTCCCATGAGCCTTCGCCATATGCCGCGAGCATCGCTTTGTGCGCCAGGATATTGAGCAGGCGCGGAATCCCCCCGGAGGCTTTGTGCAGCGCGCGCAGGGCCCCCTTTTTAAACAGGGGCGCGCCGCGGTAGCCCGCCTGTTTGAGGCGGAAATCAAGGTAGGCGCTCGTACTCTCGTGCTGCAGGGGGGAAAGGGCATAGCTGAAACTGATACGCTGGCGCAGCTGGCGCAGATGGGTTTGCTGCAGGCGCTCATCCAGCTCGGGTTGCGCGAAGAGGACAATCTGCAGCAGCTTGTGTTTTTCCGTTTCCACATTGGTCAACAGACGCAGCGCTTCGAGGCTTTTATCCGGCATTGCCTGTGCTTCATCCACACACACAAGCGCGCGTTTGCCCTGGGCGCGTAACTCGATCAGATGACGCTGCAGCATCTGCCCCAGGGCGGCAAAGGGTGCGTGCGGATCGGGAGTGAGGCCGAGTTCGGTGGCAATGGCATAATAGAGCGGCTGCGGTTGCAGTGCCGGGTTGGGGATAAATGCGGTGATAATGTCGGCGGGCACATCGTTGAGCAATTTACGGCACAGCATGGTCTTGCCGGTCCCCACTTCACCGGTGATTTTTACCATCCCCTCATTGTTCGCGAGAGCAACGAGAAGGACATTGCCCGCTTCGCGCCCGCTGAGGGTGGGGTAGTAGAAGGCGGTGTCCGGGGTGAGGTTGAAGGGGTGTTCATCCAGACCGAAGTGCTTTAAGTATGTAAGCTCAAATCTTGTCGGCATCCGTATCAGTTCCGGGACATCCTCTTGATGCGTGTACTGCTCTCCTGCATGGCTCGGTTCCAGTCGGCGGCGCTATGCACCACCTGGGGGCGCAGAAGAATCACCAGTTCACTCTTGGTGTCGGAGTCCGCCTGTTGGCGGAACAGCATCCCCAGACCAGGGACACGCCCCAACCACGGAACCCCAGCTTTATCGTTGCGAGTGGCCTCCTTCATCAATCCGCCGATCACCACAACCTGGCCATTTTCTGCGCGCACAATGGTGTCAGATTCGCGTACGCTGCTGTATGCCAGAGGCAGGGACTGTTCCTGACCGCTGACAGTAATGATCTTGGTCTGATCCTTGACCTCGCTCACAGTGGGATGGATGTGGAGGGTGATCTGCCCGTCCGCGCTTATTTGGGGCGTGACGTCGAGAGCGATGCCGGAGAAGAAGGGGGTCAGGGTAATATCCGGTGTGGTAGTCGTAGTGGTACCGGTCACGGTATCGCTGGAGATGTCGGTGACGAAAAATTCATCATTGCCCACCTTGATTACCGCTTTCTGATTGTTGACCGTAGAGACGCGTGGGCTCGAGAGGACATGGACATCGCCCTGGGTTTCGGCGGCTTCGATAAAGGCCTGAAAATCGTCGAAGCGCAGGGCGGCACTGAAAACCCCGCCAAAGGCGCTACTCACAAGCCCCTCCATGGGAACCGGGTTAGCCGGATCAAGGTTGGAGAGGTTGCCTGCAATCGAACTTACTCCATCGTTGAATACGGATCCTCCGCCAATCTGACCAAAGGTGCCGGTATTATCATCGTTATGCACTAGAGCGCCCCAGTTGATGCCGCTCTGGAATTCATCCCCCAACTCTACTTCAATGATTTTGGCTTCGAGGATTACCTGGCGCTGCAGACTCCCCTGGGTGCGGTCAAGGTACTGCGCCACCATGTCAAGCTCGTCGGGCATGGCACGTACCACCACCAGACCGGCGTGAGGCTGAAGGATCACCTTACGCCCCTCATCGCTGCCTATGAGGGCACTGAGGGTCTGTCTGAGTTCGCTCCAGAAATCGGAATCTGATTCGGTGTTTATACGGCTGCCGGAGATGCTTGAGCGGTTGTCTGTGCCGCTGGAGGAGGTGCTGGTATCCGAATAGCGATTTGAATCCTCTCCATCGGAGACCTGCCCCGAACTGACGCGCGTAGAGGAGGATCCGGTCCGCTTCAGGGTCAGGTAATCCACCTCGAAGATGCGGGTTTGAATGCGGTTGGGGAGAATCTGATATCCGCCGCTGATGGGCACATGGTAGTAACCGTAGACCTCGCGCACAATGGCGAGGGTTTCTTCAAGGGTAACATCCTTCAGGTTCAGGCTGATGCTTCCTTCTATGTGCGGGTGCACCACCACATTGGTTTCTGTTTCGGCGGCGAGCCCGGCAAAGAAGGTGCGGGCGTCCACTCCGTCTGCGCCGATATCAAAACGGCGTGGACCTGTTTCAGTTTCGGGATTGAGGGAAGGGAGAAGAGCGTTGTCGACCTCCTCGGGGACCACAAAGGTATCCTGCCCTGCAGTTTCCGGGCGGAGTGTATTGGGCTGAAGCGCCTCATTAATGGCATCCCGGGTGGGGTTGTTCTTTGCTGCCGGAGGTGTGGTCTGGCTGCAGGCACTGGCGCAAAGAATAAAGCACACCCCCACAAGACAAGTAAGTACAGGGCGGAAGCGGTCATGTCTCAGGATAAAACACGCTGTAATTCGAGATATATCAATAGTCATCTTTCATCCTTGAAAGTAGAGATAGCAGGGAACAGACGCCGTTCCAGGTGTGAATCACCGTCGGAAAGTTCAACCCGTCCCGGATGGATACGTGTGACCCGGTAGCGACCTACGCGTTCTCCCTCGTGCACGCGCCGGGAACCGAAGATTGCAGTTCTGGAATTGGCACCAATCAGGATCGCGCTCAGGGGGGGCAGGGCTACTCCGGGTTTATCCGCTTCAATGCTGAGACGCCCAGTGACGATGCGACTCGGGCGCATGGGGTCGTGCAGTTGCGCCTTAAGTATGGAAGGGCAGCTGAGCCCGATACTTGTTGCAAACGTCACCATAAATGCTGTTCTGGATATCTGCTGTAGGGAAGTCATAGACCTCCTTTGCTGCTGCCACGCAAAAGGGTGGGTGCAGTGCTGATGCTGGACACCTGTATCGTTGCCGTATTGAGCGGATATTCCTGGGTTTTGATTTCGACGGAGTCTATAAACATATGTTCAGGCCAGGACCTGATTTTCTCCAGGTACGCAAGAATGTCAAGATAGGAACCTTCGAGTTTGAGAAGCAGAGGCTGACGGTACAGATGCTCGCTCTGTTCTTCCCCCGTCTGCTCTGATGCGGCGGAGGTCATGTTATCTTCAGGGTTTTCCCCTCCGGCAGTGCGAGGGGTAATTACCTGCGCGGGAGCATTCTGCATGCTACTCAGAGTGATTCCCGGGTGGCGATGCAGGAGGCGGCGCAGAATATCGGGCATCTGCTCCGGGACCACCAGAGCATCAAGGTGGGCGCCTACCTCGGTATGCAGTTCAAGGAGCTGTTGTTCCAGGCGTTCAATCTCTCGGCGCTGGCGGGTGGTGGGGCTGTTCTGGAGCGCTCCACCCAGTTCACTGATCTGCTGTGCAAGCTCGGTGTTGTTCTGCTCTTGGGTCCTGACCCGCTTTTCCAGGGTCCGGTATCGCTCCAGAGCCGGCATTACCCCCAAAGCGATGAGGAGGTAAAGAGGGGCCAAGATCGCCGTTCCCCCAACCATGATGCGCTCACGCTTGTTCAGGGTTAGAAACCAGTCCTTCACTGGTGTCACCGCTTTGGCGTAAATATTCATGGGCGCTCCTCCTGAGGGTTCAGGTGGCTCGCGAGGCTGAATGTGTATAGTCCCTCTTCATCCCGCTGGATCTGAAGGTGGGAAAACTCCTGCCCGCCAAAGACTTTTTTTGTCATGAGAGTATCAACTGCGGCGGAAATACGCTCCGGATCTGACCCGGAACCTTCGAGAATTATGCGTGCCGCGGTGGTGTCAAGTTCGATGCGTGTGAACCAGACCTCGGGCAGCTGCTGTTGTGCCAGCGCTGTAAGGATTTCGACGCTATAGCCCCTGAGCGCGTTCAGCCCTTCCAGGGTCTCAAACAGGGGGCGCTGTATCTTCAGTTTCTGACGCAGAGAGTCTGCCCTGCGTTGCATGCGCGGGTCAGACTGCTGTGCCTCCAGGCGTTGCTGCATGAGGGTGAGTTCGCTGTTCAGCTGATCCCGGGTGGATTCAACGCTCTGCAGGCGTGTCTGGAGTTGCTCCGTGCGGGATGAATGCCACAGATAGCCACTTGCTCCAATCAGGACCAGGAGTAACGCTCCGAGCTGTAGTCCGCGCACCAGTGGAGGGGTGCGATAGGGATGGAATTCCTTGTGGTACAGGTCGATGTGCTTCATGGCTGTAACTCAAGGGCGCGCATGGCAGCGCTGATCGCAGGGAGGATACAAGGCGTGATCTGCTCGGCCCCATATGCATTGGTGTCAGTACGCGGGTGTTTAAGTTCCAGAATCTGATTCAGATCAAGAAATCCCACTTCAGGATTCAGGTAGGTGTCCAGATATTCGACTAAACCGGGCAAAGGAAGACCCAGAGGAGCAATGAGGACCTTGCGCACCGGGCGGCGCGCGACATTACTTTCGTAAAAGTCGAGGGAGCGCTGGATGTCGAGGATCGCTTCGTCTAAAAGCTCCTGTTGCGCCATGGATATATCCACGCCGGCTTCAGGCTCGGGCTCGGCTGCGCTGAGTAAGGCTTCAAGCCCGACTCCCACCTTACGTGCCATGCAAAGCTCATCTTCGCGGGTTATAACCACCATGCCTGATTTCCCCCACAGGAGTAACAGCGCCAGACCCTGGTCACTGCCTGCCATATCTTTAAGCAGCGCGCGCAGACTTAATTCGGGAATATCGATAGAGCGCAGGTTGAGTCCGGCACCATCGCGCACAACTTCGACCAATTCCTGCACTTTATTCCGCTGCGCCGCTATGGCAAAGGAGAGGGGCTGACCATTGGCAGTGTCATTGAAAGCAATGGTTTCGATTACTGCATCATCGGCGGGGAAGTCAAGTAAATCACGCATCTGCCAGCGCACGGCCTCAGAAAGCTCATTTGCCGGGACCTCGGGAAGTTCTGTCTGCATGAGGTTATAACTGGTGCGCGGCATTACTCCGATGCACGGAGCATTGTCGAGATTGAGTCCCTCGACCATCTGCTTTAAGGTTGCGGAGTATTCTTCAGGCTTGCAGCAAACCTGGGCGGCGTGTTCCAGAACGGGCACATTGCCAGTGGATTTGCTGGCGGAGATGATGGCAACTCCCAGTCCGTCCTGACACAGGGATACCCCAATGCAGCGGTGGTCTTTGTTCCGACGCGAGAAAAGGTTCAGAGGTGCCTCCATGCGATTCCACTAACGTTAATATGCCTGACTTTATAGTCGGGCAGCGGCGGCTGGCGGACATCATAGCCACATCTTCACATTAGAACAGAACACTTGCTCCATTTCAATGCCTAACGATGCGGATAAACGGGTAAAATCTAAAAACAGGAGCTTATTTACCTGATTTTTACTCTGGAGTCCGGGCTGAGATTCTCCCCGGGGTGATTTACTACTCTCTCTCCCTCGTCCAGCCCTGATTTAATTTGGGTATACAGGTCATTCTGTTCTCCGATATCAACCCGACGCAGACGCGCGCGCCCTTCCTCAATAGTATATACCCACCACGCGGATGAAGCGGTTTGACTCTCATCCCTGCGGAACAGAGCGGTAGAAGGAACCTGAAGGGCAGCATCAGTATGCCAGATAAGAAAGCGAGCTATGACCCGATAGCCGCTGCCAAGACGTTTCCAATCTGCGGGAGAGGATGTAAAAGCGCAGATTATATACACGCGCTGTTCGTCCACACCGAGGGAGGAAACTTCAGTGAAGCCAATGGGCTCTACCCTGGTTACCACGCCTTCAAGTGTGGCTGTACCACCCCAGCGTTCAAAAAAAACCCTGGTCCCGGGGCTAATCTTGACTGCGTCTTCAGAGAGCACATCTACCATCACTTCGAGATTTTCCGGATTTCCGAGAGCTACCAGGGGTTCGCCCTCCTGCACCGGTCCGGCATGGTCACGCATGATCCGGAGGACAACTCCATCGACAGGGGGAGTGACGGGGAACCCTGTGCTCGGATCGGGGCTGGAATGGATGTAGTGTGCCAAGGCCTGTGCCGATTCCACCCGGTGGGCTTCCACCTGAGCGCGTAAGCGTGCTGAGCGCGCTCCAGCACTGGCGCGCTGCACCTTGCTCCGGGCAGAGTCGACAACACTCGCTGCCACTGCCTGCTGTTCTTTAACCTGAAGCAGGCGTTTCAGATCAGTGCGGGCCAGATCTGCTTCTGCCTCTGCTGCCTCTGCATCTGCATGAGCCGCGTTGAGGGCAGCGTGCGCCGCTTTAAGATCTGCTTCGGCTCGTTGTTGGGCGCGCGGGTCCAGATCCCTGGCGGCAGAGGCAGCAATGCGGGTCAATGGCGTAGCTTTCGTCACCCGGTCTCCGACATCGAGATTGATGCGCTCCATGCTCCCTCCCAGAGGCGCACTTACGATAAACAGATCCTTGACCCGGGTTTCACCTTCAGAACTTACATATACACTCATGGGAGCGCGGCGCACCTCCGCCTCGCTGACCAGGATCGCCCGGGGGCGGAATGCAAAGACGCCGGCAATACAAGCGCCGAGAAAAACGCAGGTAAGGATCGGATGGGATCGAATTAATTTTAACATCGGACTACTCCCTGCTCTTGAGAGCTGCAACGATATCCAGGTGTTTCAGGCGTTGCCATATTATAAGTGCAGAAGCAAGCCACGCCAGGACTATAGCAAGCGCAGCGCGGGCATAAACCGCAGGGTCGACGATGACCGGGATGCGATACAGCTCTGTGGAAAACATATGGGCGATAAACTCGCACAACAGGTATCCGATCCCAAACCCGAGGGGAATGGCAATAGCGCTGAGCAACGCTTGCTCGCCGAGGAGTAATGCTGCGGTTTCACCCCGGGTAAATCCCAGAATTCTCAGGCTCGCCAGCTCCTGCTTCTGCTCTGAAAGAGCTATAGACATATTGTTGTACACAACCCCAATTACGATGATAACCCCCAGGAGAGTGGCAACCGCAGTGAAAAACAGAATACTTTCTGCCATGTTCTTATAAAATGCCCTGATGCTGGCGCCGTGTTCGGTAATCGCGGCAATGCGTGGCATCTGTTTGAGAGCGGTGTAAATTTCATCGCCCTGGTTGTGATCTATCTGAAGTAGCGCCCCTGAGAGCGTAGCCCCATCCCGCAGAGCGCTGTTGAGGGCATCCAGGTTCATATACGCCCCAATGCCGATGTATTGGCGGGTTGTCCCGGCGACCGGCACCTTAAAGGTGAGGCGCTTATCTTCCAACACCTCCACGCTAAGCATATCACCTGCCTGGATATGTAACAGCCCGGCGAGATATTCCGACAATATTATCCCCCGTGAGGGGAGCCTGACCTCTTCAAGATTGACGTTGAGAAGATGTTTCAGATGCATCTGCGGGGGCAAGCCCTGGATTGCAGTGCGTTCACGATAGTGCTGATGCTGCAGGCGCACCGCTACTGAACGTACCCCCTCTACCTGAATTACCCCCGCGAGACCCCGAAGCGACTCCAGGCTTGAGGCGGGTGCGGGTTCGGTATAGCTGATGCTGATGTCCTCCCACTGACTCAAGCCGTACTGGATGTTGACCATATGGTCGATGGCACTGCCCTGGAATCCGCTCACCACCATAATACTGCACGCCAGGGCAATGCCAACACTGGTGAAGAATGAGCGCGCGGGGCGGCGTTCGAGGTTGCGCAGGATCATGCGTTGCGGGCGGCTCAGAAAAGGGTTGACCCAGGGGTGCGCGCTCAAGAACGCCCGATGTGCGGGCGGTGCCGGAGGCAACATCCCTTCTGCCGGAGTACGCACAACAGCGCGACGTACAGCAAACAGGGTAGCACTAACGCACACCACGGCAACAATGCTCAGGGCAGCACCTATAATCCTGCCTGAAGCGGAATACTCAAGGAATGGAAGACTGTAGAAATCCATATACACCCGGCTCATCCCTCCGCCCATCCTGATTCCCGCCAGGATACCCAGAAGCGCGCCGGGCGCGGCGATGAGCAAAATCAGCTTTACGTAGTGGGCTGCGATGCTTGCCGGTGTGTAGCCAAACGCTTTGAGAATTGCGATCTGGCGCCGTTCCAGGGCGACAATCCGCGCTATCACTACATGGGTGAGAAAAGCGCTCACTCCCAAAAAAATCAGGGGGAAAATGGTGGCGGTAACTTTCAGGCCGCGCAGTTCTTCACTCAACATGCGGTGGGAGAGCTGGTCGGCACGTGCGATGGCGCCGGTGCCTCCGTAAGGGTGGAGAATGGTATCGAGACGAGTGATAATATCCACGGGATGGTGCTGCGCACCGATGCGCAGGCTTACTTTGTTAAACGCCCCATCCATGGCGTAAGCGTGAGCGAGGGGCTCGCGAGGCATCCATAAAACGGCGTAGCGTTCATAGTCAGGCAACATAGCGCCGGGGGCTATCTGGTAGATGTACTCCGGAGAACACCCGAGTCCGGTAATACGCAGATGTTCCATATGCCCGTTGATGATAGCTGTGAAGGTATCGCCGGGTCGCAGCGTATGCGCTTGGGCAAATTCTTTGCTCACAACCACTTCATTGCTGGCATCGGGGTCAGGCGGGCGTCCGCTGATGAGTACCATGCGGTTGATCTTTGCTTCCCCCTCGGGGGGGATGGAAAGAATATGTGCACTTACGGGGTCGGAGAAGGATGGGGGATAGATGCGGCAGAAGGCGATTACTTCCGTCTCGACCTGGGTTACTCCGGGGATGGAGCGGATCTGATCCGCGACCGGTTCGGGGGCACGCTTCAGGGTAGCGAAGATATCCCCGAAGTTGTTCTGAGTGTAGTAGCTCTGGCGCGTGGCGTAGAGTGAATCCAGAGTAGTCAGCGCCATGATAAAGATGCTGGTCCCTCCCGCAATCACCAGTGCGATCGCGAGTGCCTGGAGGCGCATGCTCCAGGCGTTGCGCCAGAGTTTTTTGTCCAGGGTAGAGATGAGCGCCATATTACCAGCTCAGCTCATCCGGAGCACAGGGGTTCAGGTTGTTTTCACTCTTCACAATTTTCCCATCGGCCATATGTACAATATAGTCTGCCATCCGGGCGATAGCGGCATTGTGGGTAATGACAATGGTGGTGGTTCCCAGGGAGTGATTCGCCTGTTGGAGTGCTTTCAGAACCATGATTCCGGTGGTGGAATCGAGGGCACCGGTGGGTTCGTCACACAGAAGTACCGCAGGGTTTTTGGCGATAGCGCGCGCAATGGCGACGCGCTGCTGCTCTCCCCCGGAGAGCTGGCTGGGGAAATGGGTGGCACGCTTTTCAAGACCGACAAGGGCAAGGGCCTGCGCAGCTTCCATGGGGTCGCTGGCGATATCAGTTACCAGTTCGATATTCTCCCGGGCACTGAGGTTGGCAATCAGGTTGTAGAATTGAAACACAAAGCCGATGTGGTTGCGTCTGAAAAAGGTGAGTTCAGCATCTTCCAGGGCGCCGATATCCGTATTGGCGTAATAGATGCTCCCGGAACTTGGGCGGTCCAGCCCTCCCATGAGATTGAGCAGGGTTGATTTCCCGCTCCCGGACGCGCCCAGAATGACGCAGAATTGCCCCGCATCGATCTCCAGGTCAACTCCGCGCAGCGCATGGACATCCACCTCTCCCATGCGATACGTTTTCCCCAGGGCGCGGGCGCGGTAAAGTGGCGGTGTTTTATCACTTGAGGGGTCACTTGCGAGGGGCGTATTACTTCTCACTGTCTGGATTCTCCCCTTTTTGGAGCATCGCCTGCATCTGGGCAAAGAAATCAGTTGCGCGCTGCTCCTGCTTCTCGGGATCAGGTTCCTCTTCAGCGGTGTTGATTATCTCCTGCGGCAGTTCGTTTAGAAAACGACTGGGCTGCTGCGGGTGCATGCGCCCGTAGCGTTTGCGCTGGGTGGCTCCAGTCAGGATAAGGTGCTCACGCGCGCGCGTAATCCCTACATAACACAGGCGACGTTCTTCGGCGATATCCCCACCCTCTTCGACCACCTTGGAGTGGGGCAGGGTGCCCTCCTCCATCCCCACTAGAAATACGCACGGGAATTCCAGCCCCTTGCTCGAATGGAGGCTCATCAGGACCACGGCATCCTGCTCGAGTTTTTCCTCTTTGGTGTTGCGTCCCGGTTCATCTCGATCGAGAAGAGACACCTTTTCGAGAAATCCCCCCAGGGTTGCAATCCCCTCCCGCTCAATGTAGGACGCCAGGGCGTTGATAACCTCATGCATATTATCCACCCGGCGCCGCGCCTGTTTGGGGTCGTCTGCCTGGCGATAGAGTTCCTCTTCAAGACCGATCTCTTCGAAGAGATTCTGGGCCGTACCCAGGAGTTGGTCCGAAAAGCCGAACAGGCGTTTGTAGCGGAGCATCAGCTGGATAAATGCTTGCACCCGTTCTGCAGCCTTTTCACCTATGTGTTCAACAAGGGCGGGATCCTGCATTAAATCCCACAGGGGGATTTCCCGCTCCAGCGACAGGGTTATGAGGCGCTGTGCCGTAGTCTCACCGATGCCGCGGCGGGGGTAGTTGAGGATGCGCAGCAGATTCACTTCATCCGCCGGATTAGCGAGCACCTTCAGGTACGCCAGGGTGTCGCGCACCTCGCGGCGGTCAAAGAACTGTTGCCCGCCGATGAGCACATAGGGGATGTTGGCGTAGCGCAGCTGCTCTTCGAAGATGCGTGACTGGCCGTTGGTCCGGTACAGGATGGCAAAATCGCGGTGGGTGTAGTTGAAGCGTGAGCGCAGTGCGTGGATCTCGTCGATAATGCGGGTGGCCTCATCTTCGCCGTCATCGCAGCACAGGTAGCGCACCGGCGCCCCCGCCTCATCGCTGGTCCAGAGGTGTTTGTCGTGGCGGGTGGCGTTGTGGCGGATCAGAGCGTTGGCAGCATTTAGGATGTTGGCGCTGGAGCGGTAGTTCTGCTCCAGCTTGATCACCGTGGCGCTGGCGAAATCGTTTTCGAAGTCGAGGATGTTACCCGCCTGGGCGCCACGCCAGCCGTAGATGGACTGGTCATCATCCCCGACCACACAGATATTTCCGTGCGGGCCGCACAGTTCCCGCAGCAGACGGTACTGGACATGGTTGGTGTCCTGATATTCGTCCACCATGATGTATTCGAACTGCTTACGATAATCGCGCAGAACGTTGGGGTGGTTGTGGAACAGTTCGATGCACAGACACAGAATATCGTCAAAGTCGATGGCATTACACGCCTTCAGCGCCTGCTGATAGCGCGGGTACACCAGCGCGCTGAGCTGGGCGTACTCGTCGTAACCCGGCGCGCTGAACTCCTCCGGTCCGATAAGACGGTTTTTCGCGCTGCTGATGCGCTGGAGGATTATCTCCGCATCAACGCTTTTGCCGTCACTGGTGTTGCGCTGGGGGAGGAGGTCGCGCACCAGCCGGATCTGATCCGCTCCGGCGTAGATGGAGAAATTTTTCTTATATCCCAGACGTTCAATGTGCTGGCGCAGAATCCGCACCCCGAGGGAGTGAAAGGTTGAGATGATCAGGCCTTTGGCGCGCTGGCGTCCTACCTCTTCGACCACGCGCTCGCGCATTTCGCGCGCGGCCTTGTTGGTAAAGGTCAGGGCTACAATGGATTCCGCCGCAGTGGTGTGCAGGAGTCTGGCGATGCGGGTGGTGATAACCCGGGTTTTTCCTGAACCCGCCCCGGCCAGGACCAGCAGGGCTCCCCGGGTATGTTCTACCGCCTGTTGCTGTGGTTCGTTGAGCTGTAACAATATTTATCTCTTCTTTCCGGATAAAAACCCTTGATTACAGGGGTGTTCCCTGCGCTGTCATGCTTAAACGGCATTGATTTTAATTTGACATGAGTAAAAAATAAGCTATTTTCCCTGCAGAGGCTCTTGCTTTTTTCAGAGTAATACGTGTATCTTACCCGCCATGTCAAGATTAATCATTTTGTTCATCAGCATTATATGGGCCTCACTGGTCTTTGTCTCCTGGGATGAACCCCAGGCACGGGTGGGAACAGCCACTGCCACAGCGGCAGAGTCCGTTCCTGTAGACAGCCGTTCCTGATCTTCTCGCATGCCCCTTTCACCGCTTCTTCAGCAGCATCAGGAGCGCTGAACCTCTCCTGTCCGCGAATCTAACCAAATAGGTCTTAAATATGCAGGTCCGTCTGGCTGCAGCGCTGTATGTTGACCCAATGCAGGATTAATTCCCCTGCGTGGATCGGCTCAGGTATATTTGCATCTGCTTCCCTGTCTGCTGTTACGCCGGGCAAACGTATTATCAATGGCGTTCAGCACTTCCCACTTGTTCAGCGACCACAAGGGCGCAAGCAATGAATCGCGCGGGCCGTCGCCGGTCAGGCGGTGAATCAGGGTGTCGGGGTGGAGGCGTTCGAGAAAGTCCACCGCCAGGTTTACATACTCCTCCTGGCTTAGCACCTCAATGCCGCCTTGGGTATACATGTCGCCCAGGGGGGTGCCTTTGAGAATATGCAGCAGATGGATTTTGATTCCATCCACGCGCAGACGCGCCATCTCATCCGCGGTTTCCAGCATCCGGGCGTGGGTTTCACCGGGGAGCCCCAGAATAATATGCACACACAGGGGGATACTCCGCTGCTGGATACCGCTGACAGCGTCGAGAAAGGCCGCATAGTCATGCCCCCGGCGCAGAAACGTCAGGGTGGCGTTGTGGCAGCTCTGTAATCCGAGCTCCAGCCACAGGTCGGTGCGCCGGTTGTAGTGCTCCAGCAGATCGAGAACCTCGGGGGGAACACAGTCCGGGCGTGTACCGATGGCCAACCCCACCACATCCTCCACCTCCAGGGCTTCATTGTAGTAGCTGCGCAGGGTTTCCACCGGGGCGTAGGTGTTGGAGAAGGGCTGAAAGTAGGCGATAAACTGTTTGGCCTTGTATTTGCGCCGCATGATCTCCTTGCCGTGCTCGAGCTGACCCCGGATAGGGAGACGGCGGGCAATGCCGGTGGCGCCGGAGCCATGCGGATCGCAGAACAGGCAGCCGCTTCCGCCCCGGTCATCGCCACGGTTGGGGCAGCTGAAACCGGCATCGACGGAAATTTTGTGCACCCGATGCCCGAACTGCTGCTTCAGAAAATGGGAATATACCCGGTACGGTTTGGTAGTTTCCATGTCTCTAGGCTTCGTTGCCGGGGTCCGCGGTGTTGAGCCCTTCCAGGTACGCATCCCACTCGGTGGGGAGCAGGTCGCGCTTTCTGGTGTTGCACTCCTTGCAGGCGGGGACACAGTTACCCCTGCTGCTGCGTCCACCCCGGACCAGCGGCACCACATGATCAAGGGTGAGCTCTTTGGGCGCGACTTCGGCGTTACAGTAGTAACAGCGCCCTCTGGCAATGCGGTTCTGCCACCACTGGCTCTTGCGCAACTTGCGCGCGGCATCGCGTTCTTTACGCAGCTGCTGTTCGGGGATCTCGGCGAAAATATTCATGCATAAATGATGGCACAGGCGGGGCTGATAATACAAGTATATGCATGCGGGGGGTAAATTTATACTGGATTTTCCCCGTTTAAGTGCTTAAAACAGCAGGTGTGTAAACATTATCGGTATTAGCTGCACGTAATGTTGCTCCGGTTAATCCCCTTGCTTTGAGCATTGCTGCGGCAGGGGTGAACACCAGACAGGGATTTATATGAAGGTATTGATCGTTGGAGCGGGACAGGTCGGATGTTTTCTGTCGCAGCGCCTGTGTAATGAAGGGCATGAAGTGGTGCTGGTGGATCATGACCAGGCCCACCTGGATCAGGTTCAGGAAGGCCTTAACGTCATGACGGTTGCGGGTAACGGTGCGAGTGCCGAAGTCCTTGAGCAGGCGAATATCAAGGGGTGCGATATCTTCATCGCCGTCACCGATATGGATGAGGTCAATATCCTCGCGTGCCTGCTCGCGCGTGAATACAAGGTGGATAAGCGTCTGGCACGCGTCAAGAGTATCGAATACAGCAGCCGGGGAGCGGTACTGTCGAAGGAAAAGCTCGGCATCGATCTGCTCATAAATCCGGCGGATGAAGTTGCGGACGAGATGGCCAAGATTGCGTGTCGCACCGGCGCCTTCGATGTGGCGGAATTTGTGGAGGGACGCATTCAGTTTCTCGGGTACCGGATTGATGCCGATAGCCCCCTGTGCGGCATAACCCTCCAGGAACTCGGCGAATTACGCGGCATCTACGATTTTGTGGTAACCGCCATTGCGCGCGATGATAAAACCATTATCCCGCGCGGGGATGACGTTATCGAAGAGGGAGACAGTATCTATATTATCGCGCGCGAAAAGGATCTCCCTTCGATCCAGTATATGTTTGAAAAGAAGAAAAAGAAAAAACGCAGCGCGCCGCGGGTGTTTATCCTCGGTGGCAGCCAGGTGGGGGTGCGGATCGCGGCCCAGCTCGAACAACTCCATTTTGATGTGCGCCTGGTGGAGAAGAATCTGCGCCGCTGTCGCAGGGTTGCGGCTCAATTGGAAAAAACCACAGTTATTCAGGCGGACGGCAACGATATGCAGGCCCTCCTCGAAGAGGGCCTGGCGCAGGCGGAACTCTTTATTGCGGTTACCGGCTCGGATGAGACTAATATTCTGTGTTCGCTGTTGTACAAGCAACAGGCACAGGGACGTGCGCTGGCACTGGTAAATCGCCCCGAACTCCTCAATCTTGCCCCCGGCCTGGGGATCGACGCCTGCGTATCTCCCCGAATGGCTGCAGCCGGTGCGATGCTCAAATATGTGCGTTACGGCAGTGTGGTATCCCTCTCCACCGTCGAAGGGAGCAACGCCGAAGTGCTGGAGATGGAGGTGAAGGAAGGGAACACCCACATCGATATGCCACTTAATTCGATGAATTTTCCCAAGGGGGCGCTTGTGGGAGCGATTGTGCGTGGCAATGATTACCAGATTGCCACGGGTGATTCGACCATAAAGGCCGGGGATCGGGTGGTGGTGTTTGCCCTCCCCGAAGCTCTTACCAAAGTAGACAGGTTTTTTGCATAAATGGATATCCGCAGCGTTACCCATATACTGGGATCATTGTTGATCTTCATGGCTCTTACTCTGCTGTTGCCGGTGCCGTTCGCCCTCTACTATCACGACGGTATGGTGCCGGTCTTTGCCTGGAGCAGTGCCATTACCCTCGCCGGCGGGTTGCTCATGTTTCTGCTGTTTCGCGCACATAAAGAGCTGCATCTGCGTGAAGGCTTTGCGGTTGTGACCTTCTCCTGGCTCCTGTTTGCCCTGTTCGGGGCGTTGCCCTATGTGGTTTCCGGGGCAGTCCCTTCCATGCTGGATGCGGTGTTTGAAACCATGAGCGGCTTTACTACCACCGGAGCCACTATCCTCACGAGTATAGAGGAGATGCCGCAGAGTTTGCTGTTCTGGCGTGCTCTTACCCACTGGCTCGGCGGCATGGGGATCATCGTCCTCTCTCTTG
>Ga0182239_1000100_pt1 | contig 29588 bp, 27 predicted proteins | sample hydfrate6_PW_210_FD_132456 | JGI IMG/M metagenome (GOLD analysis project Ga0182239, IMG submission 132456) | Subsurface microbial communities from deep shales in Texas, USA - hydraulic fracturing test 6_PW_210 | ecosystem: Environmental > Aquatic > Deep subsurface > Shale gas/oil reservoir >... | reverse complement strand
GAAACTACAGGTGTTGCTTGATCTGCTCCAGTCCATCGAGAGCGCCCAGGGAGACCGAGATGTGCGGTGCCTGGATCTGTGCTTCACGTGGATTGATGCGCACTACACTTGCTCCGTAGGTATTGCCGAGGCGGTTACTGAGATGGCGGATGGTGGGGACTGCTGTCCCTGCCCCCAGCTCTATTACCAGGAGGCCTGAATCCGCATGTTCGCCGAGAAATGTGCGAAAGTGCTGCTCCTGCGTGCCGGTACGTGCATCAATCCAGGAAAAGTCTCCAAACATCAGGATGTTGGGTCGGGCGGTTTCGCCACAGTCGGGGCAGGTGGGGATCGGGGAACAGCGCATGGTTTGCGTGTCGATATGGTATTCAGCGGTGTTGTCCCAGATCTTCTGCGAGCAGGGGCGCAGGCACTGGAGGTGATGGATGGAGCCGTGTACTTCGAAGATCCGGGTGGGGTCAAATCCGGCTTTTTGAAACTGCCCGTCCACATTTGAGGTTACCACGAAGGTCGGGAGGTTCATCTCTTCAGCCCATTGGTGCAGGATATGAAAGCCGGCATGGGGCACAGTCTCGCGATACAGATTGGTACGGTGTCCGTAAAACCCCCAGCCGAACTCCGGGTCACGCTTGAAGTGGATCGGATTGGCGGCATCGTAGAAATTGAGTCCGAGACGTTCGTACATGGGGTAGGCGTTCCAGAACCCTTTGTCGCCGCGAAAATCCGGCAGGCCCGAGTCGACCCCCATCCCTGCTCCGGTAGCGATAACAAGTGCCTTGGCCTGCCGCAGTTTCTCCGCCGCTGTCTTGATGTTGTTGTATTGCTCTGACATAGATCCCCCCTGCATGTGCCATGCTGTGTAGCGTGCTTTTGTGCGGATAAGCGATACCTGTTCATCTGTCTTCCAAGGGTATAGCATATCCTTGCGAGCTGCAACACTCCCGCCCTGGTCTGTTCTTTTATTATGTTATTAGGCTTGTTGTGGGTGTGGCATAAGTGCTATATTCTGCGCCGGTTTAACTAGGCGTATAACTATTTGTATCAGCAGGAAAATGATAATTATATGCTCGCATTGCACTAGCGTTTTTGAAGGCATATTGTAAGCATTCAGCGATGTCACATCGCGTTTATAGAAGAGACAGGATATATCTATGCATAGTATGACCGGTTACGGTAAGGGAAGCAGTTCTACAGATTCTGCACGCTACACTGTGGAGATCAAGACAGTAAATCATCGTTATACTGATGTCGGCGTTAAGTTGCCACGGGCGCTGATGTTCCTGGAAGCCGAGGTTAAAAACTGGGTTTCCAGCGTTCTGCATCGGGGCAAGGTCGATGTATATATCAGCCGCGAGGGTGATGCGGCAGAGAATCTTAAGCCTCGGCTTAATTCCGAGGTGGCGCAGGCCTATGTGCAGGTGTATCAGGAGTTGATAGAGCGTTTTGATCTCGCCCAGGATATCCCTATCTCCATGCTGGCGGCGCAAAAAGAAGTGATAGTTATGAGTGAGCCGGAGATTGATGCTTCCAATGCGCGTGAAGGGCTGAAGCACGCGGTAAATGAGGCTCTGGAGGCTACGGTGCAGATGCGGAGCACTGAGGGAAAATCCATGGAAGAAGACATTGTTGCGCGGCTGCGGACTCTGGAAGATCTTCTCCACGCCATTGAGCTTCGCACCCCCCGGGTAGTGGAAGAGTGGCAGCAGAAACTCCACAAACGCCTGGATAGTCTGCTTAAGGAAGCTGATGAGGTCGATCCGCAGCGTCTTGCGCAGGAGGTCGCCGTATTTGCAGATCGGTGTGATATCAGCGAAGAAGTGGTGCGCTTTAACAGTCATATAGCACAGATGCGCGATTTGCTGACCCGGAATGGTGCCATCGGGCGGCAGATGGATTTTCTGCTTCAGGAGCTTAACCGTGAAGCCAACACCATGGGTTCGAAGTCCAATGATGCGGAACTTACGCGCAATGTTGTGGCATTGAAGGCGGAGTTGGAGAAGATTCGTGAACAGGTGCAGAATATTGAATAATTCAGATCAATCGCAACAACATAAAGCGGATTATTGTGCGCAACTACATGGATGCAAGGGGCTGTTGTTCGTGATGTCGGCGCCTTCCGGAGCGGGAAAAACCACCCTCAGCCGTCAGTTGCTTGAACGCGAAACGGGACTGCAGCACTCCATTTCGTATACCACCAGAGCCATGCGCAGTACTGAACAGGATGGCATGGACTATCACTTTGTCACCTGTGACACCTTTAAGCATATGATTGATAAGGGCGAATTTGTGGAATGGGCCAAAGTACACGACAACTACTATGGCACCTCCATGGCGGATATTGACCGGCTGTGTGCCCGGGGACATGATGTGCTGCTGGATATCGATGTGCAGGGGGCCGAACAGCTACGCGCCTGCGGACTGGATGCAGTGTTTATCTTCATTGTCCCTCCCGATATGGAGGTGTTGCGTCAGCGCCTGCATCAGCGCGACAGTGACCCTGCAGAAGTGATTGAGAAGCGCGTGAAAAATGCGTATCAGGAGCTGCAGCAGGCGCCGAGGTATGATTATATTGTAATAAATGATAAACTTGACCATGCAGTTCAGAGCCTTCACGCGATAATCAAGGCCGAGCATAACCGCACACACCGGGTTATACCAACGATCAGGCAACTGGGCGTGTAGCATCCGCTTTACCATCCTTAAACCCAATCAAGAGAGAACAATACAATGGCCAGAGTAACTGTAGAAGATTGTCTGGAGCAGATTTCCAATCGTTTCCTCCTCGCCATGGTGGCGGCGAAGCGCACCAAACAACTATACCGTGGTGCGGCACCCATGCTTGAAAATGAGTCCAAAAACAAGAAAGTAGTTCAGGCTCTGCGTGAAATCGCTTCGGGTAAAGTAGAATTTATCGATCCGATCAAGAAGCGCCAGATCTGATCCTGCGGGGATTGAATCCTGTAATGTCTCTTACCAGTCTTGAAGAATTTCAGACGGCGGTCAGTGAGTACATGATCGAGCCGGATATGAATTTGCTCGAGCGTGCCTACACCTTCAGCAGCCGTATCCACACCGGAGTGGAACGTGCTTGTGGTGATCCTGCATTTTCGCACACCTGTGCGGTTGCGAGCATGGTGGTGCGCATGCAACTCGACATGCCCACTATTGCTGCAGCATTGGCGCACGATGTGTTTGAGCGCAAACTTGCGAGTGTGGATGAGTTGCACACGGAGTTGGGCGAAGGGGTTGTGCATCTGGTTGAGGGGCTCACCAAGATCAATTCCATCATATATCAACGCGGAGAGGAGCGCGAGACCGAGAGCTTTCGCAAAATGCTTCTCGCTATTGCACGTGATGTGCGCATTGTGTTGCTCAAGCTTGCGGATCGTCTGCATAATATGCAGACTCTCTCCTGCTTGGGGCATAAGGATCAGGTGCGTATTGCCCGCGAGACCCTGGAGGTTTATGCCCCTCTGGCCAACCGTATGGGTATCAGCTGGCTCAAGAGTCAGCTTGAAGATCTGTGCTTCAAGTACCTGTATCCGGACGAATACAAGGAACTGAAGCGCAAGATCAGAATGTTCAAGACCGATGCCAATGACCAGTATATCCAGAGCGTGGTTGAGCATATTCAGGCCAAACTGGAAAGTAACGGTATTGAAGGCCAGGTTTCGGGACGTTCCAAGCATCTGTATTCGGTGTATCGCAAGATAAAGCGCCAGAATATTGATATCGATCAGATCTACGACATCATAGCGTTTCGTATCATTGTCAATAGTGTAAGGGACTGCTATGCCTGTCTGGGAATTATTCACGCCGCGTGGAAACCTATTGCGGGGCGCTTTAAAGACTACATCGCCATGCCCAAGGCGAATATGTATCAATCCCTGCATACCTCAGTTATCGGGCCGTATGGAAAGCGGATGGAGATACAGATACGCACCGAGGAGATGCACCGCATTGCCGAAGAGGGGATTGCAGCGCACTGGAAGTACAAGGAGAGTAATGCGAGCGTGCCGACGACGGAGGACGGGCGTTTCAGTTGGCTGCGGCATATGCTCGAGTGGCAGAAGGAACTCAACGATGCGCGGGAAGTGAGTGCCGAAGCCCATCTGGATCTGTTCCCCGAAGAGGTGTATGTATTCACTCCGGATGGTCATGTTAAAGAATTGCCGCAGGGGGCCTGTCCCATAGACTTTGCCTATTCTATCCATGGGGATGTGGGCAATACCTGTGTTGGAGCCAAGATAAACGGCAAGATGGTTGCGTTGAAAACGCCCCTCCAGAACGGGGATGTGGTGGAGATTCTTACCTCCGGCACCCAGACCCCGAGTAAGGATTGGCTCAATCTGGTTAAGACCTCCAAGGCACGGAACCGCATCCGCCATTGGATTAAAACCCAGGAGCGCGAAAAGAGCATTGAAATCGGGCGTGATCTGCTCGAACGCGATCTGCGCAAGTATAAAACCAGCCTCAACAAGCTTATGGGGGATAAGGTGATGGCTGAGGTTGTGAGCGGCTTCGGCTTCAAGAATGCAGAGGAGATGCTGGCGGCGATTGGTTACGGCAAGCTTTCATCCCAGCAGGTTGCGGGGAAACTTCTCCCTGAGGTGGATATGCGCTCCCCGGGGAGTAGAGTTTCGCCTCTGGGGCGGGTACTTGGCAAGGTCCGCAAAAAACCGGCTCAGGATCCTATACGGATTCAGGGTAACGACAACATCATGGTACGTTTTGCGAAGTGCTGCAATCCACTCCCCGGTGATGATATCGTGGGATTTATCACACGTGGGCGCGGTATAACTGTCCACGCGGCCACCTGCTCCCATCTGCTGGAGACCGATCCGCAGCGGCGTGTGGAAGTGGCGTGGGATAAAGATGTTAAAGCGGTGCGCAATGTCAAAATCAATGTGCTGTGTTCAGATACCAAAGGGGTATTAGCTGAGATCACCAATGTGATAACCCAGCGCGAAGCGGACATTGTCGGGGCGAGCATCCATGCCCATGGACAGCGGGGGCTGAATGAATTTGAACTCGCGGTGGAGAGTGTTGAGCATCTCAACAGGGTGATGGCTGGTCTGAAAGGGGTAAAAGGGGTGCGCCGCGTGGAGCGCGTCAGCGAACGTTAAGATAACCTGCGCGAATTGAGCAAGAAAAAAGGGGGCCGGATATGCGCTGCGTCAGCGTTCATCCTGCCCCCTCTTTTTGTTCGACGCCAGTGCGCGGCGAGGTTGTATCAACCTTTAACTACAGCACCGGAACGGATGCAACGGGTGCATACCTTGATGCTTTTTACCGCACCGTCCTGTAGTGCCCTGACCTTCTGCAGGTTGGGATACCACACCTTGCGGTTCTTGTTGTGCGCATGGCTGACGTTGTTACCGGTTACGGGTTTCTTACCACAAATTTCGCATGTTCTGGACATTGTATTTAGACCTCCTGAATATTTAGAACGCAAATATCTAGCACGATTTTACCGCAATGGCAAGATATTTAACTGCCTGATAGGGATATGGATAAATGGTTGCCGCTATCTGATCTGTCTGGCTTCAATTCGGCCCGCGTTTGGCGGGCCTGAGTATGCTATATCTTCACGCAGGTGGTGGGTTTATGAGCGCGCTTGATTGGAACTCATGAGCCCTGGTGTATGCCGGATCAATTCTGACCCGGCGCCCCTCAACCTTGAGCGCTCCGGCGGCGAAGAGTTGAATCGCATGCGGATAGAGGAGGTGCTCCTGTTCCAGAATTCTTGCGCTCAGACTCTCTTCCGTATCATCGTCGAAGACCGGCACCACCGCCTGAGCGATGATTGGACCGGTGTCTACGCCGTCATCAATAAAGTGAACCGTACAGCCTGCAAACCTGGCGCCGTACTCCAGGGCTTTTTTCTGCACATTCAGACCGGGAAACGCAGGGAGCAGGGCAGGGTGGATATTCATGATGCGGTGCGGGAATGCATTGACAAAATCAGCACCCACGATGCGCATGAATCCCGCGAGGAGCACGAGTTCCACCTTGTCCTGTTGCAGTTGTGCGATTACCGCAGCGTCGAACGCTGCGCGGGTGTCGAAGTTGCGGTGGTTGATGCAGCAGTTGGGGATGTGGGCGCGCTCTGCACGCTGCAGGGCACCGGCATTCGGATTATTGCAGATTACACGTACAATCCGCGCGTCAATATGTCCAGCGTTACTTGCATCAATGATCGACTGCAGATTGGTGCCGCCACCTGAGGCGAGCACCCCGATACGGAGTTTCGCGCTACCTGCACCCATTCTAAATCAACTCCACCGCCGGGGCTTTAGTGCCGGACTTGCAGATCTCACCCATAACCCAGGCGCGCTCGTTGAGACCTGAGAGGCGCAGCATGATATCGTCACGTTGCTCTTTAGGTACCACCAGAACCATGCCGATACCGTTGTTGAAGGTGCGGTACATTTCGCGTTCTTCAATGTTGCCGGCCTGCTTCATGATGTCGAAGATTTTAGGCTTATCCCAGCTGGTCGGGTCGATTTTAGCCACGCAGTTATGCGGCAGACAGCGGGGAATGTTCTCCAGGATGCCGCCTCCGGTGATATGGGAGATCGAATTTATGTTAAAATCGCGAATCAGGTTGAGCACGGTCTTCACATAGATCCGCGTCGGGGTCAGGAGTTCCAGACCAATGGGTTGCTCAAGTCCCTCAACCGTATCATTTACCGAAAGTCCCATGATGTCGAAAAAGATTTTCCGCGCCAGGGAGAAGCCGTTAGAGTGGAGTCCGTCAGAGCCGATGCCGATAACAGCGTCTCCCACAGTGACGCTGGAGCCGTCGATAATCTGCTCGTTGTCCACTGCACCCACAGAGAACCCGGCCAGATCGTATTCTCCCTCGGCGTAGAATCCAGGCATCTCCGCAGTTTCGCCGCCTATCAGGGCGCAACCGGCCTGCCGACATCCTTCGGCAATACCCTTGATCACTTCGGCAGCTTTTTCCGGGCTTAACTTGCCCGTTGCCAGGTAGTCGAGAAAGAATAGAGGCTCGGCACCCTGCACGATGATATCATTCACGCACATTGCCACCAGATCGATTCCAACAGTGTCGTGCTTGTCGGTGTCGAACGCGAGCTTGAGCTTGGTTCCCACGCCGTCGGTGGCGGAGACCAGGGTGGGTTTTTTATACTTGTCGGCATGGAAGGAGAACAGTCCTCCAAAGCCGCCAATTTCGGTGAGTACCTCGGGCCTTGAGGTTGATTTCACCATGGGTTTGATCATATCGACCAGGCGGTTGCCTGCATCAATATCGACTCCCGCATCCTTGTAGGTAACACTTTTGTTTTTCACGTTGTCAGCTCCTTGGTTCAAAGTGGCGACAAGTAATAATCCATGGGCTGCTCCTTGTCAACGCCAATTTGGGCGGGGGCAGTTTCAATCTTTACACTATGGTGGTGCTGGAATAGTATGCTGCGGCAGGGTCAGAATGACGAACCGCCCATATATATAACTATCTACGGTGCGGAAACATAGCAATGTGCTGGATATCCTCACGTTGATCCTGCAGTGTAACGTACAAAACTCCATTTGTCAGGAGAAAGGATGCATGGGCCACTCGAATGCGAATCCTTCGATTTCGGGGGCGCAGATAGAATTTGCCACCCCGGCGGATGTGCCTGAACTGGTACACATAGAGCAACAGTGTTATGCTCAGCCGTGGAGTGAGGCCAGATTTGCGCAGGAGTGCGCGAATCCGTACAGCTATATTCTCCTGCTGCGGGAACAGCGGAGTATCGTGGCCTATCTGTGCTTCTGGTGCCTGGGCCCGGAGGTAGAGGTCCACAATATAGCTTGTGCACCGGGCAGGCGTCGGAGTGGGGCGGCGCAGGCCCTGCTGGAATATTTGCGCAACTGGTGCCGTATGCAACACGCAGAGCAGATGTTCCTCGAAGTACGCACGAATAACAGGGGCGCCATTGAATTGTACCGGAGATTTGGCTTCAGCATATGCGGAAGGCGTGCGGGGTACTACAGCAATGGGGACGATGCGTTGTTGATGGGCTGCAGGGTTACGCAACTATAGGGGAAAAACAGATGAAGGATATAAAGACAACGGTACTGTATAACCGCGAGATGGCTCCGGGGTATTACTGCCTTGGAATTGCGGCGCCGGAATATCCGGCTCTGTCACAGGCAGGGCAATTTGTGATGCTGCGCATAACCCATGGGTACGACCCGCTGCTGCGGCGTCCGTTCGGGATCTTTCGTACCGGAGTACTTAAGGAGACGAATTCACAATTGCCGCCGCAGGAATACATGGAAATTGTGTACAAGGTGGTGGGGCATGGAACGAACTTGATGACCCGCCTTAATCCGGGTGATGAAGTGGGTCTCCTGGGCCCGCTGGGGCAGGGATTTCGTTTTGGCTCTTCTGCTGCTGATGTCCCTGGGGATGCGCTCCTGGTCGGAGGCGGTATCGGCGTAGTGCCACTGTTTATGCTCGCACAACAACTCGTGGATCGGGGGGCCGGGGTGCGCCTTTTACTCGGCGGACGCAGTTGTAGCGATATCCTCGCCGTTACCGAGTTTGAGCGCCTGGGGGTGGAAACCTACGTGGCCACCGATGATGGCACTTTAGGGGAAGAGGGTCTGGTCACCCGGGTTCTGGAACGCAAATTGAGCAAGTATCCGTATGCGCATGTATTTGCATGTGGCCCTATGCCCATGTTGCATGCGGTCGAACAGATATGCACCCGGGCTCAGGCGCCACTGCAGGTATCCCTTGAAGCGTTGATGGCGTGTGGGGTAGGTGCATGTTTGGGCTGTGTAGTAAAAGGGCGCGAGCATAGCGCTCACCACCCCGACTATCTGTGCACCTGCAAGCAGGGGCCGGTATTTACGGCCCGGGAGCTGAATTGGTCGAGCGCCACCGGGGAGGAACAGAAATGAGTGCACACACAGATAATAAACCCGGCCTTGAGGTGGATATTGCCGGACTGAAGTTGAAAAACCCGCTGATGCCGGCATCGGGGACATTTGGCTACGGAGAGGAATTTGCCCCCTATCTGGACCTGGAACAACTGGGTGCGATTGTGACCAAAGGGGTATCCCTGCTGCCCAGGGCGGGAAACCCTACTCCACGCCTGGCAGAAACTCCGGCCGGGATGCTCAATGCTATCGGACTGCAGAATGTGGGGATCGAGGAATTTGCCGCACAAAAGATCGAGTTCCTGCGCTCCATATCCACGCCGGTGGTGGTAAATTTCTTTGGCAATACCTTCGAAGAGTATGTAGAGGTAGCCGAACGTCTGTGCGAAATAGAGCGCGTGGACGCGGTGGAACTGAATATATCCTGCCCTAACGTCAAGGCTGGGGGAATAGTGTTCGGCACCGATCCGGTCACAGCCGCGCGTGTCGTCAGCGCGGTGCGCGCGAAGCTCAGAGTGCCTTTAATTGTAAAGCTTTCCCCCAATGTCACCGATATTGCGCTGATGGCCCGCGCAGTGGAAGAAGCGGGAGCCGATGCCATCAGCTGCATTAATACCTTGACCGGGATGGCCGTGGATATTGAACGCCGCTGTTTGCATCTTGCCAACGGAACCGGGGGGCTTTCAGGCCCGGCGATCAAGCCTGTCGCCCTGCGCATGGTGCATCAGGTGGTTAACAGCGTCTCCATTCCGGTAATCGGGATTGGGGGGATTATGAGTGCGGAAGACGCCCTTGAGTTTCTCCTCGTGGGGGCGACGGCGGTACAGGTAGGTACCGCGAATCTGGTGAATCCGGGCGCCATGACCGGGATTCTCACCGGGATCGAGACCTTCTTCATGCAGCATGGCATTGAGGATATCAGCGACTGGATCGGTTCGCTCAGGTAATGGCTTTTTTTATCCGGCAATTCAAATAGAAAACCAAACATCGCAGCACTGATTACAGCGCAGATCTGACATATAGATGGATATTATCACCAGTCATGTAAATGCCGATTTTGACAGTCTGGGGGCCATGGTGGCGGCAAAGCTCCTCTACCCCGACGCGATACCGGTATTCCCCGGAGCCAAAGAGGCGGTGGTGCGCGAGTTTCTGGAGCAGACCTCGGTGTGCAGCCTCAACTTTGCGCGTCTCAAGGATATCGACATGGCAGCGGTGCAACGCCTGATTCTGGTGGATGTGAACAGCCCGACGCGCATTGGTCCCCTTGCGCCTCTGATGGACGATACCGCAGTTGAGAAACATATTTACGATCATCACCCCCTGCACAGCGATACCCTGGACAGCGGGCACACCCATATTCTCCCCGTAGGCTCCACAGTGACGGTAATGGTTGAGCATTTGCACCAGCATCACATCTGTCCGGATAAAGCCCAGGCTACGCTTATGATGCTGGGGCTCTACGAAGACACCGGGGGCTTGCTGTTTACTTCGATAACCAGTGCGGATTACGCTGCGGCCTCATTCCTGCTTGAAGCAGGTGCCGATCTTCACCTGGTTGCCGACTATTTGAGCCGTGAGCTCAATGCGGATCAGGTGGACGTCATGCATCAGCTGCTGCAGTCGCGCGAAGTGCTGAATGTCCAAGGTATTAATGTCAGCCTTGCGCGCGCCTCTATCGATAAGTATGTGGGCGACCTGGCCATGCTGGCGCATAAAATCCGCGACATGGAAAACCTCGATGTTCTGATCATTGCAGTGCGCCTGGAGAATCGCGTGTTTATGGTGGGGCGCTCCCGCGTGCCGGAGGTGGATGTGGGCCACATTCTGAGTGTTTTCGGTGGCGGGGGCCACGCTACGGCAGCGTCAGCAACGATCCGCGATATGACCCTGGTTCAGGTGATGGAGGCGCTTCCCTCTTTGCTCGAACGTGTGGTGATCCCGCCGAAACGCGCCGAAGTGATCATGTCCGCACCGGTACGCAGCATTGGCGCCGATGAGAAGCTGAAAAACGCTCGCAACATCCTGACGCGCTACAACATCAACGCCCTCGCCGTAGTAGAGCAGGGGCGGATTGTGGGAATTGTTACACGTCAGATCATTGAGCGCGCGGTACATCACGGCCTCGAAGATGTGCCGGTGCGCGAATATATGATGACCGAGTTCGGCACGGTGAATGCCTCCGCCAGGATCGAAGAGGTACAGAAGATAGTGGTAGAACAACGCCAGCGTTTTGTGCCGGTGGTGGATGAGGAGCGCCTGGTGGGGGTTATTACCCGGGCGGATCTGTTACGCCACATGGTGAGTGGGGCGCACGACCTCCATGGTCGCCCTCCGGTTGTCTCCGGCACGGACGGAATCAGCATGGACTCGCGGCGTATGGCGCGGATGCTGGATAAGGAGTTGCCGGAGCGGATCAGGGATCTGTTTGCGCTCCTGACCCGGACTGCGGAGGAATTGCATGTGCAGATCTACGCGGTGGGCGGGTTTGTGCGCGATCTGCTCCTCAAAGCTCCCAACCTCGATGTAGATGTAGTGGTAGAGGGGGATGCGATTGCGTTTGCGCGTGCGCTGGAGCAACGGTGCTCCTGCCGGGTGCGGGCGCACGAAAAGTTTGCCACCGCAGTGGTAGTGTTTGCGGATGGCTTCAAGCTGGACCTTGCATCAACCAGGACAGAGTATTACCTTGAACCCGGCGCCCTCCCCACGGTAGAGGATGCTTCCATAAAACTGGATATGTATCGGCGTGATTTTACTATCAATACCCTGGCTCTTTCCCTCAACCGGGACAGTTATGCCGAACTGCTCGACTATTTCGGGGCCCAGCGCGATCTGCACGACAAGGCGATACGGGTGCTGCATAATCTCAGTTTTGTGGAGGATCCAACCCGGATTCTGCGTGCGATTCGCTTTGAGCAACGCCTGGGTTTTACCCTGGGAATGCAGACCCGGCAGTTGTTGAGCAGTGCGGTACAAATGGGATTTCTGGAGCGCGTCAGTCCTCTGCGCCTGTTTAACGAGATGCAGATTATTCTCAGCGAGGCCGACCCTGTAGATGCATTGGTGCGCCTCGATGAATTGGACGTTCTGGAGGCGATCAACCCCTGTCTGCGCCTGAGTGCTACGTCACGTGCCCAGTGTGAACGCGCGGGCAAGGTGGTGAACTGGTTTGAACTCCTCTACACGGGTGAGGACTTTGCCCCGTGGATGGTGTATTTTCTGTGCCTGAGTGGCGATCTGTCGGAACCGGACATGGAACGCCTGTGTCAACGCCTGCAGGTTCCCCAGCGCTGGGACAGAATCCTTATATCCGAGCTGCCGCAGGCGCGTGCTGCGTTCCACACCTTAGAGCGTGAGAACAGGGGAAGCGTACAGCGTGACAGCCGGCTCGCCAGCCTGTTGGATGGATTCAGTGTAGAGACGTTGTTGTACGGTATGGCGCGCACCGAGCATGAAGATACGCGCCTTAAATATTCTCACTACATCACCCGCATTCGCGCGGTAAGGCCCATGCTTAACGGCTGGGATATACAGAACCTCGGGTGTGCTCCCGGTCCCCTGATCGGGGAAGTGCTCCAGGGGCTGCGCGCCGCACGCCTGGATGGAGAGGTAAGTACCCGCAGCGATGAGATAGATTGGGTGCAGCGTTACCTCGGCAATGCTGCAAAAGCGCAAAAGAGTTACTGATTAAACCCGGAATATCTGAACACCTGAAGGCCTTAAAGGATACCGACCTTACATGGAACATCTGCTGGTAAAAATTTCAATCATGCTGGTACCTGCGCTGCTTGCGGTAACGGTGCATGAGGTTGCGCACGGCTACGTGGCGGATCGCTTTGGCGATCCTACGGCACGCCTGCTGAATCGCCTGACGTTGAATCCGCTGCGCCATTTGGATATCTTCGGCACCATTGCCTTGCTTCTGGTGGGATTCGGGTGGGCAAAGCCGGTGCCGGTAAACCAGGCTAATCTGCGCAATCCGCATCGGCATATGCTCTGGGTCGCGATATCCGGCCCGCTATCAAACTTTATCCTCGCCGCACTCTCCGCTCTGATCGTTCACTTTACCGGATTGTTGCAGCAGGCATTCGGGCTGAAGCCGATATCCGAGCCGCTGATGATGATGGCGGCATTCAGCCTGTATATCAACGTGATTCTGGGGGTGATAAATATGGTGCCCATCCCACCCCTTGACGGCGGGCGCGTGTTGGCAGCAATCCTGCCGCCCCGTTATGCCTCAACCCTGATGCGCCTTGAGCCGTTCGGATTCTTCATTGTGATCGGACTAATTTTCTTTACCGATATCTGGTCCTCTGTTGTGGGGCCGCTGGTGTATGCCATTGTATCCCTGTTTGCCTCCTCGCATATGCAGGCGGTAAACAGTGTGATTCAATTTCTGTTCAGCCAGTAGATACCCGTGGGTGGGATAATGACTGCAATGGCATATGAGGTCAAATTGGACCAGTTCGAAGGCCCGCTCGATTTACTCCTCCATCTGGTGCACAAAAATGAGATGGATATTCAGGATATCAGGATCGCCACCATTACCGCGCAGTATCTGGAACATCTTGCGATGATGAAAGCGCGGAATATGGATGTAGCAAGTGAATTCCTGGTAATGGCGGCCACGCTGCTATACTTAAAGTCGCGCACCCTGCTTCCCCCCTCGAGGGCGGAACTGGAGGATGAGGAAGGACAGGATCCTGAAGAGGAACTCAAGGCCAGGCTCCTTGAATATCAACGCTACAAAGAGGGAGCCCAGCAGCTCGAAGAGTATCCGCGCCTGTTTCGCGATGTCTTTCCCCGCCCACCACTGGAGCCTGAGGCCGAGGAGCGCGGTGCCGGGGTGCTGGATGCTCAGATCAATATCAGTGTGTACGATCTGGTTCACGCCCTGGATAAGGTACTGCGCCCGAAGTCTGACCCCAAAGTGCACAGGGTGGAAGCGGGTGCGATAAGTATCACCCAGGGGGTGCATATGTTGTTGCGCCATTTACGCGGTAAAGAACGCGTGAGCTTCCAGCGCTGTTTTAGCGCTGCTACCACGCGTCTGGAGGTTGTGGTTCAATTTATGGCGTTGCTCGAACTGGCGCGTCTGCAGTTGCTTGAAGTTCAGCAACATACCCGGGGCGGCATGATATATCTGTATCCGGCACAGAGTCTGCGCAAGGGAAGATATACCGATATTGAGCATATGATAGATGTGGAAGACTATGCAGATCTCTGATCTCAAAGCACGCGTGGAAGCGGTGTTATTCAGTAGCGATACCGCCCTGAGTATGGCGAAACTGGAGCAGATTCTTGAAGTGGATACACAGCAGCTGCGTGTGGCGCTGCAGCAGTTGCAGCACGAATGTCACCAGGAAGGGCGTGGGGTGGTTCTCCAGGAGGTTGCAGGAGGGTTTCAACTCCGCACACGTCCGGAATACGCTCCCTGGGTGATGCAGTTGCGCCGCACCCGACACATGAATCTATCGCGTGCCGCCACCGAAACCCTCGCTATTATCGCCTATCGCCAACCCGTTACGCGCGCGGAAATAGAGGGCTTGCGCGGGGTGGATTCCGGCGGCATTGTACGGACCCTGCTGGAAAAGAATCTGGCACGCGTTGCAGGCAAGAAAGATGCCCCCGGACGTCCACTCATGTATGCCACCAGTGCCGGATTTCTGGAGATATTTGGACTCAACAGCCTCGAGGATCTTCCCACCTTGCGCGACCTGAAAACGGATGAACTGGATTTTACGCATGAGGTGGAACTCGAAATGGACTTTGAGTCGGAAAAGAGAGAGTAATATTGAATCATACACAAGAGCGGGAGCGCATTCAAAAACTAATTGCCAAAGCGGGGCTGGCCTCGCGCCGGGAAGCAGAGCGCTGGATTGAACAGGGGCGGGTGAAGGTCAACGGAAAGATCGCCAGTCTGGGAGATAAAGCGGCTCTCGCCCACGACCGTATAGAAGTAAATGGGCGCCTCCTGGCAGAAGAGGAGCGCAAATGCTACGTGATACTGAATAAACCCATGGGTTATGTTACCACGGCCCACGACCCTCAGGGGCGTCCTACGGTTTTTGATCTGGTGGAGCAGATACCCGAGCGTCTGTTTTCCATCGGCCGTCTCGATCTGAATACCGAAGGGCTGTTGTTGCTGACCAACGATGGAGATCTCGCCCACACTTTGCTCCATCCCCGCTATGCTATCCCTAAAACCTATCGGGTCAAAATAAGTGGCGACCTGGATTCCAAAACCTGTACGGCTCTGGAACGGGGGGTGGAACTGGAGGACGGTATCACTGCCCCGGCACAGGTAGCAAGAATCCGGAAATCGAAACGCAACACCTGGTTTGATCTCAGCATAACCGAGGGGCGCAACCGCCAGATACGCAGGATGTGTGAGGCCCTTGGCTGTTCCGTAAGTATGCTGAAACGCATACGTTTTGGCACCCTGAATCTTGACGGTCTCCCTGTGGGGCAGTTCCGACACCTCAGTGCTATGGAGTTGCAGTCGCTGCAGCAAATGCACTGATCCGCCTCTACCCCAGCAGAGGTTCAGTAAACAAGGGAACCCCCCCTGATGTAAAATGTTTATTGTTTATATAGACAACCCCCTTTCAGGGATGTAAATAAACGTTTTTTCAACCGCTTTTCAGTATATCCGCTTGACCTGAAAATCCTGCTGTTTTAACCTGTCTAAATCTTTTGAATAATTAAACTATGCGGGTAAAAGGGTGGCGGCGCCTGGGCACACTGAGCAATATCTGAGGGCGGCATAGCTGACCAAAAAAGTTTTAGCATGCCAAAGCTCAGAGTTGACACTGATGACGGATAAACACCGACTAACATGACTGGATTTCCACAAAACGGCTAACCAACTGGAGTGTTTTCGTGGCTAATAAAGAGAAGCTGTTGACAACAGCGCAGAAATTTCTGCAGAAAAATCAGCTGTCCAAGGCAATCAAGCAGTACGAAAAAGCTTTAAGCCTGGATGAGAAGGATTTTCGCTGCAGGCAGAAACTTGCTGAATTGTATAGTCGTAACGGTGAGGTAGATAAGGCAATTACCCACTATGAAAAGGTTGCTGCTTACTATGCGGAACACGCGTTCTATCTGAAAGCGATAGCTGTGTATAAGCAAATGCAGCGTTTGGCGCCGGATGACGAGGCTTTTACTCTCAAGTTGGCCAGGTTGAATGAACAGCAGGGCCTTGTTGGCAATGCTCTAGCGGAATATCGAACCCTGTTGAAGCATTATGAGTCCAAAGAAAATATGCGTGCGGCTATTGATACCCTGGAGCAGATCAGGCAGCTGGATCCGGATAACGTTAGTGCAGCGGTAAAGTTAGCCAACTACCATGCTCAAGCTAGCCAGAAAGATCGGGCACACGAAATTTTTTCAGAGGTTGAAGAACAACTGTGGAAGAAAGGTAACTACAAACAGCTGCAATCATTTTACGAACACTTTATGAAACTGTGGCCTGATGATGTGCATATCATGGCGCAGTACGGGTACGCCATGGTGGAATTTGGCGAACCTATCGGAGGAGTGGAGTATCTTACGCGTTTGAGTCGTCAGTATCCCCGGCAAGTCCCGCTTCTTGACCGTCTGGCTGCAGGGTTGCACAAGAATCAGGAATACGAACGTGAAGTAGGCTGTTTACAGAAATGGTCTGAGGTGGAGCCGGATAATCTGGAGGTCTGTCTGCGTTTGTGCGACGCCGCTCTGGAGGACGAAAAGCCCGAAACATGTTTTGCGACATTGGAACAATACCGTGAGAAATTTTTTGCTGCAGAGCGCGGTATTGAAATCAAGCCTCTGTATGAGGGCCTGCGAGAATTGCTGCCTGAAAATCGGGAGGTGGTTTCTGCTTTACGCTCCGTATATGAACATCTGGGAGAAGGTGAAAAGCTTTTTGACACATTAGAGGGTTTGGAATCTGACTCAGTTGAGCCTAGTGAAGAAGAGGGCACATCTGAAAAGGTCTCTGCACAGGATTCATTCGATTCAGCTTCTGCCGATACAGATAATTCGTTTAACGAACTGGAGTTTGACGATATAACGTTTGACACCGTAGATGACGAGCAGCAGGTTCAACTCGACATTGATTCCTTTGATATGGAGGATGCGGCGCCACAGCGAAGAGTTGATGTCAGTACAGAGCTTGAGGAGGTAGATTTCTATCTGCAGCAGGGCCTGCTGGATGAGGCGCAGGAAGCATGCGAACGCCTGCAGGAGCACGCCCCGGGTAATGCCGAGGTTAAGCAGCGTCTGGACAGAATTCAGCAGTTTCGTAAACGCCAGAAAGAGCAGATACCGGAGAAAACCCAGCAACCTGAGTCTGATCTTAATCCGGAGAGTAACGCTGCCCCGTTGGAACAGGTCGTCCCTGCAGTGCAATCAGCATTGGATACGGTTCTGTCTGAAGAGAAGGAAAGGGATGAGGATGTTCCTCAGGATTTTGACCTGTCCCTGGATGATGACTTCGACCTGAATCTTGAAGTGCCTGAATTGGCGGATTCCCAGCGGGGGGTAAAGACTGAAATCGGGGAAGAGGACACTGAATCCGCGTATAATTTGGGTATAGCATATAAAGAAATGGGATTGTATTCGGATGCGGTGGAGCAATTCGGGAAGGCGAAAGCCGATCCCGTGCGCCGGATTGCGTGTACTTCACTGCAGGCGGAATGTTACAGATTCATGCAACAATTTGAAAAAGCTGAGGAGGTTCTGACGGAGGGGTTGAGTGCGCCGGATTTGAGCCTGGATGAGCGTATTGCCTTGTATTACGAAACCGGGCTACTGTATGAAGAGTGTGACCGCTATGCAGATGCCCTTGCAAGTTATCAGGAAGTGGAAGACAAAAAACCTGATTTCCGCGAGGTTACCACGAAGATATCCGAGCTTAAAAAAGCACTTGGGGTTGAAGGCGGCTCTGATGATCTCTCACGGGTATCGTACATCTGAATTTGGAGTGCAGAGGGTAGTGCATTTTTGAAACAGTCGGGTTGAATCAGGAGACGGGGCAGGGGCAGGCATGAGCTATTCGCAGTTTTTTGGATTTGAACGGGAACCGTTTTCCAATGCGCCCGATTCCAGGTTTTACTTTGAGAATGCCCAACACAAGCAGGCGCAATTGCGCATTCGCCATGTGATTGATTCCGGTGGTGGCCTTGCCGTAGTTTCCGGGGGTATCGGTTCCGGCAAGACTACCCTGGCGCGCCACATTCTCGATACCCTGCCACTTGAGACCTACGAGTCTTCATTGCTGGTAATGATACATTCCGGTATCACCCCGGAGTGGATACTCACCCGTATCGCCATGCAGTTGGGCGTGCGAGAACCTGCCGTCGATAGAATGGCAGTGCTCAAACAGCTCTACGAACGCCTGTTGGAGATTAATGCCGAAGGGCGGCGCGCAGTGGTGCTGATTGATGAAGCCCAGATGCTTCAGACCAGCGCCTTGATGGAGGAGTTTCGCGGCTTACTCAATCTTGAAATTCCGGGTAAGAAATTGCTCAACCTGATTTTCTTCGGTCTGCCGGAGGTTGAGGAGTGCCTCCGTCTGGATAAACCTCTGGCTCAGCGTGTTACGATGCGCTATCATCTTCATCCCCTGCAGGAAACGGAAACCCTTGAGTATATCCGTCACCGACTGCGTATATCCGGAGCTAAGCAGGAGGTGTTTTCTCCGGATGCGGTGGATGCGATCCAGCGTTTTTCTGCCGGGGTGCCACGCTTGATCAATACCCTGTGTGCCAATAGTCTCTTTGAAGCATTTCTCACCAACAGACATACGGTGGAGATTCAGACCGTATCCAGTGTAGCGGGGGATCTGGGACTCACCAGTGACGAGGTCTGCGAAAACCACGCCGGGTTGGAGCGGCATCTGGGGCAGATTGAAGAATTGCTTGAACGCCTGGAACAGCGGCGCGGTTAACGGTACAACATGTCCATAGAGAATTTCTGCCGGCTGTAGCCGGTTTTTTTATAGGTTTTGAAGAGGTTGTGTTCGATGAATCCAGAAGTTGCCATTCTGCCGGAAAAACTCTGTAACCAGATAGCTGCCGGTGAAGTGGTGGAGCGTCCTGCATCTGTGGTAAAGGAGTTGGTGGAGAACTCTATTGATGCCGGATCGACCCGCATTGTTGTCGAAGTGGTCAATGGGGGGACACGCCTGATCAAGGTCAGTGATAACGGGCGCGGCATGAATCAGCACGACATCTTTCTGTGTTTTGAGCGCCATGCCACCAGTAAGATAAGAACCGAAAAAGACCTGTTTTGCCTCGATTCTCTCGGGTTCAGGGGAGAGGCACTGCCTGCCATTGCCGCTGTTTCGCGCCTCAAGGTGAGCAGTCGACATCAGGATGCTGACGTGGGGATGCGCGTTGATCTGAAAGGAGGGGTGGTTACCGATGCCGGGGAGATCGGGATTCCTGTCGGAAGTGTGTTCGAGGTGCGCGATCTATTCTACAACCTCCCGGCGCGGCGCAAATTTTTACGTAAAACCACTACTGAGTTCGGGCATATTGCCGAGAGTGTGATGCGACTGAGCCTCGCTCATCCGCACATCCAGTTCCAACTCATGCATAATGAGCGGAAGGTGTTCAATTACTATCGTCAGCAGCACATATTCGACCGTATTGGAGAGGCGTTGGGACGTTCGGTTGCCGGGGCACTGCACAAAATTGACTCTGAACAGGGAGAGATCACCCTGGATGGATATATTGCCGCACCCGAGCAGAACCGTTCAAGTACCCAGGCGATGTATATCTATATCAACGGCCGCTTCATCCGCGATCCGGTAGTCAAACATGCGGTGCTGGATGCCTATCGCCATTTGCTCATGAAGGGGCGCTATCCCATCTGTGTGCTGTTCCTCCACATGCCTGCGGATCGGGTTGATGTAAATGTTCACCCCACTAAGCACGAAGTGCGCTTTCACGATCAGCGTTTGGTCCACGATTTCATCACCCATGCGGTGCGCCACCAATTGCGCAGAGTAACCGATGCGCTTCAGCCGCGTCCTTCTGCAAGGTATGTCAGGGCGGATGGGGGCACGGAGATTCCCACACCTACCTCCCCGGGAAGAAATGACGCTATATATGCAGCGTCACCAGCCCCTGTGGAGCGGGAGTCAGAGCCGCAACGAGAGCGGAACGCGCCACCTTTGCCCCCGGATATGCCGCATGACGTCCTTCAGCAATCATGCGACGATGTCACGCCGGGTGCGAAGACACACGCCGGGGTTGCGGAGTCCGATGGTGCATGGAATCAGACGTCGGGAAACGCAGTGGATGCTGAAGTGAAGGCCTCTGCGCACAAAACGGTTGAAGTACCCGAGTCAAAGGATGTTTCCATCCTGGATGCCCGGGCACAGGGGGGATATTTTTCCTCCCTGCGTCTTGTGGGGCAATATGCGCGCAGCTATCTGGTGTGTGAGGATGGAGAGGATTTGATACTTATAGATCAGCATGCCGCGCACGAGCGCATAGGCTTTGAACGTCTGCGTACTCAATATGCACACAGTGCAGTAGAACGGCAGGAACTGTTGTTTCCTCAGATGTTGGAGCTGACCCAGGCTCAGGATGTCCAGATGCGTGAACATGTGGAGTATTTCGCCCGGATCGGGTTTGACCTTGACCCTTTTGGAGGTACCACCTGGGCTCTGAAGGCGCTTCCGGTTCTGCTTGAAGAGCGCGATATCGCCACTTTAATTCTGGATATTCTTGCAGATCTATCCCGCTGGGGAACCCCCCAGGCGGGGCGTGAAGCAGTAGATGAAGTGCTGATTAAAATGGCGTGCCACAGTATGGTACGTGCGAACGAGACCCTGGATATGCGTGAGATGCGGGCCCTGTTGGTTCAGCTTGATGAGGTGGATTTCAACCGCCATTGCCCGCATGGGCGTCCGGTGTCTCAGCGCATGAAGCGACGTGAAATAGAAAAGCTCTTTGCCCGCACCTGATGGGTGCTGGCGGGCATTTTGTATCTTCTTCGCTTCACGGGTAAGCCTTTAAGGTGTATTGATTAGGGTATGACGGCGACACAAAAAAAACCTCTGTTGGTGATAACCGGACCCACCGCTGCAGGCAAAACCGCTCTTGCATTGGAGTTGGGTGCAAGGCGCGATATAGAGATTATCTCGGCAGATTCGCGACAGGTGTACCGCCATATGGATATAGGAACGGCAAAAGCCACTCCCGAAGAGTGTGCACGTGTAGTGCATCACTGCATTGATATTGTCGATCCGGATGAGCCCTTCAGTGTGTCTGACTTCACCCGCCTGGCACAGTGCACCATCGAGGATATCCACCGCCGCCGGCGTCTTCCCGTGGTAGTGGGGGGAACCGGGCTGTATATCCGCGCTTTGACTCAGGGTCTGGCACCGTTACCGGGGGCGGATGATTCACTGCGCCGACAGTGGCATGCCGAAGAGCGTGAAAAAAAAGGTAGTCTCTACGCACGTTTAAGTCAGATTGATCCCGGTATGGCAAAGGGGTTGCATATAAATGATGTTACGCGTATTATTCGCGCTCTTGAGGTGCATGCTCTCACGGGGAGAACTATGTCGAGCTGGCAGGAGGAGCATAGTTTTTCCGAACGCCCCTACCACGATATCAGGGTGGCGGTAACCTGTGAACGTACCCATCTCTACCGACGCATAGAGGAGCGGGTCGAGCAGATGTTTGAACTCGGTTTGCTCGACGAGACACGCATGCTGCTGGAACGTGGGTATACCCCGGAGATGAAGGCAATGCGCACCATCGGATACAAGGAGTGTGTTGCTCATCTGCGCTCAGAGATGAGTTTTACCCACGCGGTAACCCGGATTAAACGCGATACACGCAGATACGCAAAGCGCCAGTTGACCTGGTTGCGGCATGAAGAAGAAATAAATTGGCTTGAAGACCCCTTCGACTCTGGTAGTATCGTTGAATGGGCGGACAAACTTTTATGTAGATGCATATGAAATGAAGGAGAAAGAACATGGCAAAAACCCCTTTTAATATTCAGGACCAGTATCTGAATCAGGCGCGTAAAGAGCGGGTTAAACTGAATATTGTTATGATGTCCGGTGAGCAGTTGCAGGGCTACATCAAATCATTTGACAACTTCTGTGTTCTGGTGGAGAGTGGCGGTGATTTTCTGCTGTATAAACACGCGATTTCGTCCATAACTTCCACAGATGGACTGTTTAAACTCCACGGAAGCCGCGACTAGGCGAAATCCTTGGCAGGCGTAATGTGTCCTCCAAGTTTCAGGCTCTCTGCTGCTATGGCTGGGAGCCTGTCGTGCTTTTATCCTCCGGATCGCTCCAGGATAGAATGCTCGCCTCCACCAGCAGAAGTTCTGCGGGGAAGATTCCGGCATTATATAAGGCTTGGGGACAAACTCTAAACGCATATGTTACGTATAGATTCCATCCAGCCGGAAAGCATTGCCGCAGAACTCGATGTTACTGCGGGCGACTATCTGGTGGAGATCAACGCGCATGAGGTTCATGATGTGGTGGATTATCAGCGTTTGACTGCGCAGGATTTTCACCTCTTGGTGGAGATCCGGAAAGCCGCAGGAGAGTGCTGGGAACTGGACATAGAGTATGAAGCGGATCAAGTGCTGGGCTTTAAGTTTAACCATCCACCGCCCCGCTCATGTTGCAACAAGTGCCAGTTCTGCTTTGTACGCCAGTTGCCGCCGAGGATGCGCCCCACCCTATATGTGCGCGACGATGACTACCGCTTTTCTTATCTCTACGGTGCGTATATAACCCTGACCAATCTGAAACGCAGTGAAATAGAGCGCATAAAAACGCAAAAGCTCTCACCCCTGTATGTCTCGGTACATAGCACTGACGCGAATGTACGTGCCGAACTCCTGGGGGTGCCGGTGCAGCGCGCGGATACACTGATGCCGCTACTGGAGGAATTGTCTCAGGCGGGAATAGAGATCTACACTCAAGTGGTACTATGTCCCGGAATCAACGACGCCGGAGTGCTGGATCAGACCATCCGTGATCTGTTTGCCCTCCATCCAGCGGTAAAGAGTCTGGCCATCGTCCCGGTGGGGTTAACCCGCTATCGCCAGGGGTTGCCATACTTGCACATGCTAAATCGGTCTCAGGCCCGGACAGTGCTGGATCAGATTGAACGCTGGCAGGAACATTGTCTGACCTGTTGTGACACGCGTTTTGTATTTGGCGCGGATGAACTTTACCTCCAGGCCCGGCGTTCCTTCCCGGCATACGCTGCCTATGAGCATTTCTGCCAGATAGAAAACGGGGTGGGGTTGGTGGTAGAGTTTGAACGCCAGGTAAACGAGGTGCTCAGGGAAGCCGATCCTCAGTTCTGTGCCGGTGTGCGAGCTACCTTGGTGTGCGGGGTCTCTGCCCAACCTATACTGGAAGCGTTTGTGTGCGAGTTCAACGCTAAAGCCCATACTGCTTTGCAACTTCATCCCGTAGTGAATGAGTTCTGGGGTGAGAGTGTCGGCGTCAGCGGATTGTTGACCGGTGGGGATATTCTGGAATCACTTAAGAGGGCGTGTGCTCAAGGGTTTGACCCGGGTGATGCAATTCTGCTCCCCGATGTTATGTTCAAGGATGGTACAGAGACTCTACTTGATGATACCGATCGGTTCCTATTGGAGCAGCACCTCGGAGTTGAGGTAAAAAAAGTTGGTGCCGACCCGTGGGCGGTGCTGGATGTGGTAGAAGAATTATGTGCGTGAAGGAAACCCTGATAGACTGGGCGTTAGAGAACACGTCATTTGTTTGCATATTATGATAGAGGATAAAAGAGATGTCTATGACCCTCGAAGAGATTACGAATACTGCGTTGGATCACATGGAACAGGGTAATTATTCAGTAGCGGTAAAGGTTCTGGAGAAGGGGCATGCACAATTCCCCGCGGACGATGATCTGCTCGTGCTGTTCGCCGAAGCTTTGGGGTCAGATGGTGCGGAAGATAGAGCTATTTCGCTGTTGCAACAGCGCCTTGAGCGTGGAGATGCGCCGGCGGAAGTTCTGTTTGCCCTGGGGGATGAGTACTTTGTTAAGGGAAAACACGATGAGGCGATTGAATGTTACAGGCAGCTTCTCGCCGAAGCAGGTTCTGCAGCAGAAGCCAATGTCCGCATCGGATTAGTAAAAATTGCTGAACAGGCGTGCGAAAAAGCGGAAGAATATTTCCACAAGGCGCTGCAGATAGATGAAAACTGTTTTGCTGCGGCCAACTCTCTCGGGGACATGTTTTTTGAAGGGGGGCACCTGCAGCAGGCTAAAAACTGGTATCAGCGCGCCATGGATATTGATCCCGAAGATGCCGAGGCATATGCAAATATGGCGGATGTGCTTTATGAGCAGCAGGATCGCGATGCTGCGCGTGAACACGCGCGGCGTGCGCTCGAACTTGATGAGCGTTGTGCCCCGGCGTGGCTGACCCTCGGCTATCTCCACATGGATGCGGACGAGGTTACCGAAGCATGTGAGTGTTTTGAGCACTTTCTTGACATAGAGGACAGTGCCGTGGCCGCCGATCTCATTGTCGAAGTAAACGCCGTCCTGAAGGCGCTTAAAGGGGATTGAATTCTGGTGGATGCACACTGGGAATCCATATGCCGTCGATGCGGGCGGTGTTGTTACCACAAGATCGTCTATCGCGATACCCTCTATTATACCGATATCCCATGTATGCATCTGGATCAGAGTAGCGGGAAATGTCGGGTCTATTCTCAGCGTCAAAAGCTCAACCCTGAGTGTACATTGCTGACACCCGCTTTGGTGCAAGCCGGGGTTCTCCCCTCGGGATGCGCCTATCTGCAGCACTGCGGTTCCTGCCGGGGTGCAAGGCAGCATATATCCGAACTGCCTCCGCGTTTACAGCGTCGTCTGTTACGCTATCTGAAATAGGGCGAATTTTTTGCTCTTTTGTCTGTAGGTAAGGGCAAAAATATCTGCTATTCTTCCCGGACAAGCTAAACACTTAAAAAGACAGTTCTCTCCAGATAGAGATATGAACGGTAGTATTTATGTTGTAAAACCGTTCTCAACAGTTCGGAGTGTAACTGCGAGGGTAAGGATTGATGAAAATAGCGGCTATGAAAAATCTGCGGGTGGTGCGCCTGTTTGCGATTATGTTCCTGATCGCTGTTTTTGTGCTCTGCAGTGCCGTTATTGTCGTGTATTTTTTTGCCACTCCTGACAAGATCCGTGCAGCCCTTATTCCGGTTATTGAGGAGCAACTTGAGTGTGATGTCGAGTTTTCCGGGGTGGATATCAACCTGTTTTCCGGGGTGCGTCTCAACGGTATTAAGCTCGCGGCTGAAGGTGGTGAGCAGCCGTGGCTGCAGGTAGAGGAAGCGGTGTTACGCTACCGTTTCCTTCCTTTGCTTCAGGGACGCCTGGTAATTGATGAGTTACGCCTCGACACCCCATCTGTGGTTGTGCGGCGCAATGCTGATGGCACTATTGCCATCGGAAATATGTTGCACAAACCGCAGAACATTTTGGATACGATCCTCCTTTCTGACAGCGGACAAGAACACACCCGGGTGGATTTTCATATCTCCACCATATCCATTGCCAACGCTGAAGTATTAGTACGCGATTATGTTTTTGGTTCCATCCCCCGTCTTACCCGCCTACAGAAGGTTGGACTGCAGCTGGATAATTTTTCTTCTGACAGTATATGGAGCTTTGCTCTGTGGGGCAAATTGAACGGAAACCCACTGGATATAGAGGGTAATTTTGATCCACGTAAGCAGCGAGGTGCCTTGAAGCTGGTGTTGGAAGGGCTCGATCTGGTAGCATTTCAGCCCTATTACCGCGAATATCTCCCCTTAAAAATAAATCGTCTACGGGTTTCTACTCAATGCCGGGTGCAGTTTGATCCTGCGGGCTTCGACCTTGAAGGAGATATTCGCTTTGAAGATGCAGATATTTCAGACATTGCTCTTTTTGCATCCGGGGATGATTCCTTTAGTGCGCAACAGTTGAATTCCAACGTCCACCTGAAATGGGAGCAGAGCTCCAGGCAGGTAAAATTGTTGCGCGCGGATGCGCACATGGACGGCCTAGATCTTGGAATTCAGGGGACGGCATATTTGGGTGCCGGCCGGCATGAATATGCCATGGACGTTGAGTTGCTCCAGTGGCCGGTACCTGTCCTGGCATCACATGCAGCCTTGCCCTGGCTCGATCACCTCGAAGAATATGCCCTTGCGGGATCGTGTTCAGCCAGGCTTGCATGGCGCAAAGATGCAAAAGACCGCCATGGTTCAGTGCGCACGGGCAGAGTGACTCTTGTGGATGCAGGATTGAGTGCAGGCGGACTCCGTCTGGGTCTCAGTGGAGAGATTGAACTTGAGGGGGATAAGCTTAACGCTACCATGCTGAATGGCAAAATGGGGGGCGAAAATATCCGCGCTTCAATTTTCAGTAAAAACTGGCGCGCATCGCACCCCCTTTTCAAGTTAAGCTTGAAAGGGGCAATGCTTGATGCGTGGAATCTGCTTTCCCCTGCGAGAGCACGTGTCAATACACGTTCCTCTGTGCAGAGTAACCAGACGGACATGGTAAGGGTAGCATCTGAGCCCGGCCCATATAATATACCCTTTGATGTTGAAGCAGATTTTGAGATGGAAACCGTTTCCTGGCGTACTGCTACCTTGCAACAGGCCAGAGGATTATTCTCCATCAGCAACAATGAACTGCTGCTGGAAAACATGGATGCAGCTTTTGCCTCCGGCAGGCTCAACGCCGACGCAAGTGTGGACCTGGGGCAGCAGGGCTTCAGTTATAGAGTAAATCTTGAGGGTAAACAGCTGAATATGAAACAGGCCCTTGCTGCGCTATGGCCGGGATTTAGCAGCACTATTAGCGGCAAGGGGCAACTGAGCGCTCAGATAACCGGGGCGGGGACACAACAGCTACGTCTGCGCCAGAATTTGTCGGGTGACGTACGCCTGGCAGTGGAAAATGGTACAGTGAGTGGGGTTAATGCCCTTCATGCTCTGGCGCATCAGTTAGATATCCCCTCTGTAACCAGGCTGAATTTTACTGCCGCAAGTGCCGAATTTCAGTTCAGGACGGGTAACCCACCCGGTTTTACCCTGTTGGGGAGAAATGAACAGTTGAGGTTTTCTGTTCGGGGCAGTGTAGGATGGCAGGCGACGACAGAGGCTAGCCTTGCTCTGCACCTGTTGCCGGCGTTGGCTGCTGAAGTAAACCCGGAGTTTCTCCGCAATGCTACAAGCGATGCGAATGGCTGGAGCGTGGTGAAATGTGGAGTTACAGGCAGTGTCACACAGCCGGAGTTTGCTCCGATTCCAAAGAAAACTCCTGGCTCCACAGAGCTGTAGTTACCAACCACTTTTATTCTTTATGGAGTGATGTCGATGGCGGACAAACGCCGCAAACCGCGGCTGCGTAAACGAATGCGGGTACATTACGGGCCGCAGATCCCTTCAAAGGTTGGATTTACCTCGGATATTTCAGAGTCTGGTCTATGTATACAGAGCTTTGTCGTATATAAACCCGGCTCAAATCTGCTTATAGAGCTGGAAATTCCTTCAGGAGAAACTGTTCGCATCGAGGGACGTGTGCACTGGTCACGGAAAGTGCCTCCCAATCTGCTGCGAAAGGTTAAATATGCCGGGATGGGAGTTAAGATTGTCAACTTTGTCGGCGATTCGGAGCCCTATATCAAGTTATGTCGCAGCCTGTCTGAAGGGTGAGGCTCTCTCAATATTCATGCAGGGAAAAACAAGTGCTCAAGGATCGATTGGATAAAATTCTACTGGAACGCGGTTATTGCTCGTCGCGCACCCGTGCCCAGGCTCTGATTATGAGTGGCAATGTCCTGGTTGCTGACAGCGTATGCGATAAAGCGGGAACGCGGGTGAAGATAGATGCCGAGATCCGGGTTCGCGGACAGGAGCTGGCATATGTATCGCGCGGCGGCCTGAAGTTGGAACACGCCCTGAAAGCGTTTGCCCTTGAGGTGCAGGGACGGGTAGCCGTGGATGTCGGAGCCTCTACCGGTGGCTTCACCGACTGCCTGTTACAGTACGGGGTGAGCAGGATATATGCCGTTGATGTAGGTTATGGACAGCTGGCGTGGAAACTGCGCGAAGACTCCCGCGTATTCAATATGGAGAGAACCAATATCCGTGATTTGAGCTGCGGAACACTTGATCCATCCCCGGATCTCGCCGTGATCGATGCCTCCTTTATCTCTCTGGCAAAGGTTCTTCCCCCCACTCTGGAGGTGCTGCAACCCGAAGCCGATATCGTGGCCCTGGTTAAGCCACAGTTTGAAGTGGGCAAAGGGAACGTAGGTAAGGGGGGGATTGTGCGTGACCCTGCTTTGCATCAGATGGTGATAGACAAGGTGGGAGAGTGTGCTGTTGTCTTGGGTCTGGAAGCGGTAGACACGTGTCAGAGCCCGGTCCTGGGCGCAAAAGGAAACCGGGAATTCCTTATGCATCTGGCACGCCGAGGATAAAATAATTAGATTCGAACGCTTGTGTTTTGGGCGCAATTGCTGTTTTAATCGCAGATAGCTGTTCAGTAAGGGGGGGAGAGTTATGAAAGATTGTCTGTTTTGTAAGATTGTTGCGGGAGAAATTCCGGCCGCGATTGTCTACGAAGATGAGCAGGTGGTGGCGTTTGAGGATATCAATCCTCAAGCTCCCGAACACTTGCTCGTGATCCCGCGCCGCCATATCGTGTGTCTCGCCGATGCGGAACCGGAAGATGCCGCGTTGCTGGGGCATATCCAGTTTGTTATTACACAATTGGCTCGGGCGCGCGGATTTGCCGAGCCCGGCTTCAGGGTGGTCACCAACTGTAATGCCGATGGTGGCCAGGAAGTGGGGCATCTCCACTATCATGTCCTTGCGGGGCGCAAGCTGGAGTGGCCTCCGGGGTAGAGGCCAGGGTGCATGTTCAGGATGGATGAGAGGTTAATGAGGGTGATGTGTAGCCGCGGAGCATTTCTGGATATGGGGCACGTATGAGCAAGAAAAGCGATGATACACGGATGCAGCGTCTGGTGAATGAGGTTTCCGAACTTCTGGTGACCCATCACGGCGGCAGCCTTTCTGAAGTAGATCTTGATCGGGGCATCGAGCATCTGCAGCAGGCGGTGCAACTGGCACGCACATCCCATGCCCAGCAGGTACGCAAGTCCGGCGAACCTTATTTTTTCCACCCCCTGCGCGTGGCCCATCTTGCCGCGCGCCACTGGATGGGGTTCCCCTCTATTATTGCCGCGCTCTTGCACGACGTGGTGGAAGACACCCCTGTAACCCTGGAAGAGGTGCGCAAAACCTTCGGTGCTGAAGTAGCACTCCTGGTGAACGGGCTCACCAAAGTTGATGATGACAACTTGAGCCGCGAGGCCCTGAAAGAAGAAACCTATCGCAAACAGACTCTACTCGCGATTGAGGACATCCGGGTGGTATGTCTCAAATTGTGGGATCGGCTCGACAATCTGCGGACCATCGGCGCTTTGAAACCGGAAAAGCAGATCCTCATTGCGGAGGAAACCCGCACCATTTATGTTCCTCTGGCCAAGCATTTGGGGATGGGCGAGGTAGCTGAAGAACTTGAAGCCCTTTCTCTCCAGGTGCTGTATCCCCGCCGCACCGCGCGTTACCACAGGGTGCTTGATGAGATCAAACGTCAGTCTGAAAGCAG
>Ga0182239_1000098_pt1 | contig 29967 bp, 31 predicted proteins | sample hydfrate6_PW_210_FD_132456 | JGI IMG/M metagenome (GOLD analysis project Ga0182239, IMG submission 132456) | Subsurface microbial communities from deep shales in Texas, USA - hydraulic fracturing test 6_PW_210 | ecosystem: Environmental > Aquatic > Deep subsurface > Shale gas/oil reservoir >... | reverse complement strand
TTATAAATTTTTTGATTTAGTACGTTTCTCTGTGATGCAAAAAAACGACAAGCAAAACATTGCGAAAGGAAGAAGCCGGCCTCCCCATCATTGGGGGCTCTTATTGGTCACCGTGAATTGCTGCTATTGCAGTTTTCTTTTATTCTAAAAGTTTCCTGGGATACCTATTGTCCATCCCAAAATCTCTGATTTGGGATGGACAATAGGTAAAAATTCAGCTGATCATTTTAGCCGGGGATTTCTCCGTCCAGTGAGCCGGTAAAATCCAGTATATACTTAAATCCCTTTCCGGCCAGCACTTCCGGCAAGAGATCGGGGGCGTTTTCCGGGGCAGCAATGCCCTGGATCAATGTTGCCGGAATCCGTTGATGGGTATCCAGAAAGTCCACGGCGCGCTGCATATCCGCAGGTGCCAATCCGTAGCTGCCTGATATTGTAATTTCATGGTAGTGGATCAGGTCAATCAGGTCGGTGTCAATGGCCCCGTTTTTTGTCAGGCCGCTGAAAAAGACAAAATTTCCGCCTTTTCGCAGTTTTTTCAATCCATCGGCAAAGGCCCCGGTATCCGGGCAGGCATTGATGACAGCATCAAAGCCGTTTTTGCTGGTATGGGTCGTGCAAGTTATTCCGGTGGATCTGAGAAAGGGGCCTGCGGCCTGGATTTTTTCCTTGTTTTTTTCAATGACCATGGGATTGCCGCCGGCCGCCTGAATGAAGAGGCCGGCCAAAAGCCCCATGGTGCCGCCGCCGTAAATCAAAAAGCGCGGGTTTTTCTTTACAGGGAAGTTTGCCAGGGCATGGAAAATACAACCCATTGGCTCGGCAAAACAGGAAATGGCCGGATCCAGAGTTTCGGCAACGGAAATCAGGCTTTCTGCAGGGGCGATTATTTCGTCGGCAAAACCGCCGTCCCTGTGAAATCCCAGAATTTGTAACCGCTCACAACGGTTTTCCCGTCCTGCCCGGCAGTGCGCACATGCGCCGCAGCTCACACCCGGCCATATGACGTAACGTTTTCCCCGGGTGTCGGCAACCGCCATTTCATGGCCGGGCACCCGGGGCAGGATCAGATCCCGGTGCCCCTGGTCCCACATCTTTGCATCGGTCCGGCATATGGCGCAGTAGAGCACCCGAAGGCGCACCCCGTCCTTGCCGGTTTTTTCCGGTTTGTTGTTGTTTTGGATTTCCAGGCATCTGCGGCCGGTCAAAACCATCCTCATAAGGCCTCCTCTGCGGCAATCATCCCATTGTTTGCAGGGCTGTGGCTATTGAATCCATTTCTCCAGGGTTTGCAGTCCTGTCTCCGGGTCCCGGTTCTGGGCGGCAACCCAGGCCCGCAAGGTGTCAAATGTCTCGGCGCTTTCCATGGCATTGGCGGCGATTTCCAGGCCGTGATCAACGTCTGCAACCATGTCCGCGGCATAGAAAATCAATGCGGCATTGAGCATGATGGCTTCTTTCCGGAGACTGTTTTCCTTGTTGCACATAAGGCGGACAAAGCGGCGGGCCTCTGTGTCCATGTTGCCTGAAGGCGCCAGGTCCCCGGGATCGCCTTTGCCCAGTCCGTATGCCCGGGGATGAAGCGTAAAGGTTTCAATGTCCCCGGATTCAAAAAGCCTTGCACAAAAGGTGGGGCCGATTACAGAGGCTTCATCCATTCCGGCCCGCTCAGAAGCTGCGCCATCTGCCACCCCGTGGACAACAACGGCTTTTTGGTAGCCGATGGCTTTCATGGCGCGAATGACCGGCAGGATCATTTCCCGGTCATACACGCCCCGCAAACCCACTGTGGGCATGGCCGGATTGGCCAGTGATGCGGCAATATTCAGGGTGGAGCCAAAGTGAATCCGGGACAGAATCCGGCCCAGGGCCCCGGGATGAACAGTGGCACTCATCCCGTTGAAAAGGCCGATACCTGCGGTTTCAATGCTTTTGGCCACCATTTCGGCCGGGCATTCAACATCCACGCCAAGGGCCTCGGCCATATCCACAGTTCCGCAGCTTGAGGTAATGGATCGGGAGCCGTGCCGGGCCATGCAAACACCTCGTGCGGCTGCAACCAGGGCTGCTGCAGTGCTGATGTTAAAGGTCTTGAAGGTGTCCATGCCGGTGCCGCTGTTTTCAACAGGCAGCAGGCGGGGGCTGAGGGGGATTTTGACCGTGTCCAGGTGATAGATGGCATCCCAGGCGCCGGCGATTTCCGCCTCGGTTTCGCCTTTTGTCCTAAGGGCCGCAAGAAAAGCCCCCTGCTGCATTTGGGTGGTGGAATTGTTTAAAACAGTGGCAAAAGCCTGGGCGGCTTCTTTGCGGGCAAGGTTTTGACGGCGGGTCAGCCGGGAAATAAGGGCGCCGAACGCATGATGGATTTCTGCTGTCACAAAACACCTCCTGATAAAAATTATCAGAAGAATTTTGTCCAGCAAAAATTCTTGACTTCCGTCAGGGCAGGCTTTCCGGCTTACGGATCTTCCTTGAACCGCGCCTTCCCCCCAGGCAAAGACTTCCTGAAAGTGGCCTTATGCGGTTGTTGTCCCCGGATCACGGCAACGGCTGGTATGCGATGGACTTGCACCATCTTTCCTTTTACCCGGAAGCCGCCCGCCAAACCTTCTGCAGGTGTCTCCCGGCACCCTGACAGGTATACTGTTTTTTAATGCATGCACGGATTTGTTGTCAACAGCGTTTTTTCGTCATCAGGGCGTAAAAAAAGCGGGTATCACAATCAGTGTTGCACAGCGCGAACCAGACGGTGTTATTCTCATAGTGCCTGTGGCATTCCAGCATCGGTGCTTCTGCCGTGATGGTTTAAATGGTTTTACACATTGAACCGGAAATTGATGATATCCCCGTCAGCCACTTCATAGGTTTTGCCTTCAAGGCGCAGGGTGGCGTTTTTTTTGGCTGCTGCCATGGAGCCGGCGGCCATCAGATCCTCGTAGGAGACCACTTCCGCGCGGATAAAGCCTTTCTGGATATCTGAGTGGATCGCCCCGGCGGCTTCCAGTGCCGGGGTGCCCCGGCCGATGGTCCAGGCGCGCACCTCGTCTTCGCCCACGGTAAAAAAGGAGATCAGGCCCAGGATCTCATATGATGCCCGGATCACACGGTCTGTTGCCGGGGCCGCGATGTTGAACTCCTCGAGCAGTTCCGCGGCCTCCTGCTTTGACATCTGGGCCAGTTCATGTTCGAGCTTGCCCCGGATGACCCGGCAGGTCTCTTTTTGCGGGATTTGGCCCGCAGTCGGAAGGGCCTCGTCTTCGTCCGCGTTGTTAAAAAGCACCAAAGCGGGTTTGGCCGACATGAGCCCGTAGCCGCGCAAAAGCCTGGATTGGCCGATTTCCGGCATGTGCCGCAGGGGCGTTTCCTGCTCCAGGGCCTTTTTGCACTGCTCCAGCAGGGCCTGCTCCTCCTTGTCCACGGGCCGGCCCTTTTTGGCATCCAGGGCCATGCGTTCCAGGCGTTTTTCCACCACGCTGAGATCCGTTTGCATGAGCTCCTGGTCCAGAAGCAAAAAGTCGTTTTCCGGGTCCGGGGCTTCCATGCCGTATGCGGCAAAGTTTCGCACCACGTGGATCAGCGCATCAGTGTCGCGCACCGCGCGCATCAGGGCGCTGTCTTCGCTGCCGGCTTTTTTCTGTTCGCCTTTTCCGGGCAGCAGATATTCCACTTGGGCGTAGATGGTTTTTTGGGGCCGGTACATCTCACTTAAGATGTCAATGCGCTCGTCTGGCACGTGGATGGTTCCGATTCGGGTTTCAGTGCGGGCGCCGGTGGCGGCAAAATCCCGGGCCAGGGCTTCAAAAACCGTTGTTTTTCCGGAGCCGGCAAGGCCGATGATTCCGATTTTCATTGCAGGTTTTCCTTTTTGACGGATTGAATTGCCGGGCCTGCATCATTGATGTCAAACAACCGGCAGGTGTTGTCCCACAAGCTTCGGGCCAAGTCCCGGGCATCGGTGTTTCTCACCTCTGCCAGTTTTGTCAGCACCCGTTTGACAAAGGCCGGTTCATTGCGCCGGGTCTGGTTTTTTTCCGGTGCCGGGGTCAGGTAAGGGGCATCGGTTTCAATCAGCAGGCGGTCTTCCGGAATTGTCTCCGCCATTTGCCGCAGGGCCGCACCCCTTTTGGAGATGGTGAGAATCCCGGTGATACCGATGTAAAAGCCCATGTCCAGGTACTGGTGAAGTTCTTCTGAAGTGCCGGAAAAGCAGTGTACCACCCCCTGGATGCCTTTGGGCGCCCGGGTATGGATGAGTTCGGCAAACCGGCCCTGGCTGTCGCGTTCATGAAAGATCAGGGGCAGGTCCAGTTCGCCTGCCGCCTCCATCTGACGCACAAACCATTTTTCCTGGATATCTGCGGGCGAATACATCCGGTTAAAATCCAGGCCGGTCTCGCCCCAGGCCTTTACCTTTGGATTCCGGGCCATTTCTTTTAAGGCAGCCAGGGTTTTTTCGCTGCATGAGGCCGCGTCATGGGGGTGGATGCCCACAGATGCATAGCAGCCCTGATACGCTTCTGCAATTTCTATGGCCTGTTTGCAGGTTTTTTCGGTGATCCCGACGATCATCATTTTCCGGACCCCGGCTGCAGCAGCGTTTTCAATGACTGCGCCGCGGTCTTTGTCATAGGCCCTGTCGTTTAAATGGCAGTGGCTGTCAAAAATATTCAATGGTTTTTCCTTGAAATCATCGCTGGTTTGCATGAAATGATAAAGAAAAGGTATGTATCACCTGAAGCCGGGTCAATCAAGGAAATGATGGCGCCGTAAAATCCAATATCTGTGTTACGGGCAATTTCTCAGAATTTCACGTACGGATAAGTACGCTGCATTAAACTGGCATAATCGCCAACCAATAAAAAAATAACTTTCTGATTTTACTTAACACTTAATCACTTAAAACTTAACACTGCCTGAAACAAGGGAGGAAACGCATGACCCAGCCCAATGAAGTGCTCAAGCCCGGAGATGCCCTGCTGATTGTGGACGTGCAGAACGATTTCTGCCCCGGAGGGGCCCTGCCCATCGAGGAGGGCGACAAGGTTGTTTCCGTGATCAATCCCTGGATTGAAGCGGCCCGGGAAAAGGGCGTACCGGTGTATGCCTCCCGGGACTGGCACCCGGTGGGGCATGTGAGTTTTTCGGAGCAGGGCGGGGACTGGCCGCCCCATTGCGTGCAGGACACGCCCGGGGCCGCGTTTCACAAAGACCTGAACTTGCCGGCCAACACCATGGTGATCACCAAGGGCGTGCGCTTTGACCATGATCAGAATTCAGCCTTTGACCAGACCGGTCTTGCCGAGGAATTCCGCCGCTCCGGCATTCACCGGGTTTTTGTGGCCGGCCTTGCCTTGGATGTCTGTGTGCAGGCAACGGTAATCGATGCCCTGGCCCAGGGCTTTGAAACCCTGGTGCTGCTTTCCGCCACCCGGCCGGTGACCGAAGAAGGCGGCCGGATTGCCGTGGAAAACATGAAAAAGGCCGGGGCCGTGATTTACGACCAGTGATGGCCCCGCCCTGTATATGCCATTTTGTGGTGCAGCAGGGGGCCGTGTCCGCCGCCGATGGCGTGGTCAGCTGAGATGGAAATGAGATTGGCCGTCAGGTCCACGGCAGAGAAAAACGCCTGTTCAGGCCCCTTGCCCTGGGCCAGAAATGCCGCAAAAGCCGAGGAAAACGTGCACCCCGTGCCATGAGTGTTGCGGGTGTGGATATGGGGGTGCGCTGCGGTGACCGCCCGGACCGCCTTGTTTCCCCGGAAGATGAACCAGTCTGTGACCGTGCCTTCCCCCTCCTTTGCCTGCTGTGAATGCCCGCCTTTTAAAACCGCGCCGCAAAGATCAGGGTATTGGTTTAAAAGTTGCCGGCCCGCGGCCTCCATGTCCGTGACAGGGCCGTGGCAAAGGATTTCGAGTTCCGCCAGGTTGGGGGTGATAAAATCTGAAGCCGGAATCATCTGTGTCATCAGAGACTCCACGGCGGCATCGTCAATGAGCTGATGCCCGCTGGTGGAAACCATCACCGGGTCGCAGACAACGGTGAGATCCTTTACCCGGCCGGCGATGATTTCGCATATCTCCCTGTTGGGCAGCATGCCCAGCTTGACTGCATGGATATGGATATCAGCCAGAACGCTTTGGATCTGCCGGTCAACAAATTCCGTGGGCACGGCCATGGCCCCGTCCACGCCCCGGGTGTTCTGGGCGGTCAGGGCCGTGATCACAGCCGCCCCGTAAACCCCGGCGGCCATAAAGGTTTTCAAGTCCGCCTGTATTCCGGCCCCGCCCGAGGGGTCGGAACCGGCAATGGAAAGCACTGTGGGAATTTTTGCTGCATTTTCGGACATGGTTGCCTGCCTGTTGGCGTTTGGTGCAAAACAACTGCCTGTGATCTATAGCGCAGATTTTCGGAATTGTCCATTTTCGGGCCGGCAAAAAAAGCAAAAACCCGCAGCAGCGGCTCTCTGCACGCCGTGCTGCGGGTTTTTTTGAAGCCGGGCCTTATAAACAGGCTCTGGCGGCTTTAGCTGTTGAGGATTTTTTTGGCGGTTTCGTCATTGGCGTCGCAGACAAACGGGATGCCGGTGATCTCCGCGGTTTCACGGTTGCCGGAAAAAAGATCTTCCCGGGCCACCTCGGGCATGGAAAATTTCCGCGCGCCGGCCATGAGCTGCTGCAGGCCGCAGGTCAGCTTATCGGCCAGGGTCCAGAATCCGATGGCCCCGTAGGGGATGTTTTTCATCTCGTCCTTGCCCACCCGGGCTTCCACGTCATAATAGCTGGCAAAAATTTCCTCCGGGGTGGCCCCGAGCTGGCTGACGGTTTTGGGCAGCTTGTCCCAGTTTCCGCTGACCTTTTCCCGGCGGTCCGGATGAATGGCCCCTTCAATGTTGGCGCCCAGAAATCCCGGGATCATGATGGCCCGGCCCATGCACACCAGTTTGGTGTACGGGGCGCCCAGGGCCATGGCCTTGAAGATGTGGTCTTCCAGGGCAAACCCGCCGGCAAAGGAAAGATCCACAACATCCTCGCCCTTTGCGGCCAGCATGCTGTTGTATTCATGGGCCTTGGAATGCAGGTGCAGGGAGGGCACGCCCCAGCTCTGCATCATGTTCCAGGGACTCATTCCCGTGCCGCCGCCCGAACCGTCAATGGTGAGCAGGTCCAGTTTTGCGTCCGTGGCAAACTTGATGGCCATGGCCAGTTCCTCCATCCCGTAGGAACCGGTTTTGAGTGAAATGCGCTTAAATCCCAGACTTCGCAAATATTCCACGCTCTTCATGAACTCTTCGCGAACCAGATCCACCCGGCCCAGGTTGGTGGCGCCCAGCCGGCTGTGGCGGGCAAACGAAGTGATGGAGCCGTGGTTGAAGGCTTCCTGCACAGAGGGTTTTTCCGGGTCCGGGTCCACCACGTAGCCGCGTTTTTTCAAAAATATGGCATAATCTAGGCTGGTGACCTGGATTTCACCGCCGATGTCCTTGGCGCCCTGGCCCCACTTGAGTTCCAGGATGCACTTGTTGCCGTATTTTTCTGCAATGTATTCGGCAACACCGTTTCGGGTGTCTTCCACGTTCATCTGAACAATGATGGCGCCGTAGCCGTCATTGTAGCGCAGGTAGGAATCAATGCGGCGGTCCAGCTCCGGGGCTTTGGTGATCCGGCCGTTGGCCATTTCCGATTCCCGGTCCACGCCCACCACGTTTTCGCCGATGACCACGGGTATGCCCACCAGGGATGCGCCGATGGCAAAAGAATCCCAGTATTTGGCCGCCACAAAGGTCGAACCCAGCGCGCCGGTCATCAGGGGAACGCGGGCCTTGGTCTTGATTTCCTTGCCAAATTCGGTCTCCAGGCTCACATTGGGGAAAATGCAGTCATCCGGGTCCGTGGACAGGCCCTGGGACAGGCCGTGGGAGCCGTAGGCATAGCCCTGAATCCGCAGGGAATTGTAGGATGCGCCCACGTGGGTGGTGTTGTTGGCCCCGGCGGTGACAATGCCGAAACTTCGGGGATAGAGCAGTTTGCGGCCCACCAGGCTGGACATGAAGGTTTCGCATTTGCCCTGGCAGTCGGCCCGGCACAGGGTGCACAAACCGGATTCTGCAGGATTGCCCCGGTTGGCGGTGCCCAGTACATCATTGTTTTTGGAAAAACGCAGTTCAGACATGATTTTCCTCCTTGGTGCAAATTTTTCGGAATTAAATTATTGTTAATTATTTCAATGTATTATATTTATGCGAATTTGGACAAAAAAAGCGCCTCTACGCCGTTGTGCAATAGAGACGCCTTTGTCTGTAAAATAATCAGTAAAACCTGCACGCCTTTGTGCAAGTTAACAAATATTTATTAGTTCAAGGAGAGGTTTTTGTCAAGGTTTTTGTTAAATGCTTTGCATGTATATCAGTAAAGTTCTTCTGAAAGCAGGATGGCCTCTGCGATGCTGCGCATGGATTTTCGCGAATCCATGCTTTTTTTCTGCAAGCGGCGATAGGCCTCGTCGGCATCAATGCGGCTTCGCTGCATCATGGCGTCCTTGGCCCGCTCCACGAGCTTGCGTGTTTCCAGCTCTTCCTGGATCACCTTGGTCTTGATCACCAGCTCTGAGTTGTAAATGGCCACAGCCGCCTGGTTGGCCACGGTGGTGATCAGGTTGACCTCCACGTCGGTGAAGTCATGGGGCTCTGAGGTAAAGCAGTTGAGCACACCGATGACCCGCTCATCATGGAGCAAAGGAACACTGGCCAGGGATTTGAGCCCCAGGCTCCGGGCCATGTCCTTTTCCTTGAACCTGGGCTCGGACAACACATCCTTGATGATCAAAGGGTGTTTTTCCGCGGCCACATAGCCCACCACGCCTTCGTTGATGTTTAAGACCCGGTCCTTGACATAGGCGGGCTCAATGGTCTGGGTGGCCTTCAGGCGCAGGCGGGGCCGGCTGTCGTTTTCTTCGATCAGCCACAAGGAACAGATCTGCACCCCGGTAACCTGGGCCGTGACCATGACAATAAGCTTTAAGATCTCCTCGAGATAGAGATCCGAGTTGATGGCATGGCTGATATCCATCAATGCCTTGATATACTTGTCCGTGCTCACAGCACCCTTGGAATCCATGATATCTGACGCAAAACAATAGGGTTAATAACAATGCTCTTCAGACGGAAAGTCGCCTGATGCAACTTCTTTAACATAGGCGCGCAGCCCGTCCATGGCGTTTTGCCGGAGCTGCGCGTATTGTTTGACAAACTTGGGCACATGGCCTCCGTTTAAGCCCAGCATATCGTGGATCACCAGGACCTGGCCGTCACAGTCCGGCCCGGCGCCGATACCGATGGTCGGAATGCTGATGCTTTTGGTGATGGCCGCTGAGATGTCTGCCGGAATGCCTTCAAGGACCACGGAAAAGGCCCCGGCTGATTCAACGCGCCGGGCGTCTTCCATTAGCCGTTCCCGGTCCCGTTGGACCCGGAACCCGCCCATCTGGTGCACCGACTGGGGGGTAAGCCCGATATGGGCCATGACCGGAATACCGGCTTGGGTCATGGCGGCAATGGTATCGGCCACCGATGCCCCGCCTTCGAGTTTGACCGCCGATGCGCCGGCTTCTTTTAAAAAACGGCCGGCATTGATCAGGGCCTCGGATCTGGCGCTCTGGTAGGACATAAACGGCATGTCGCCCACCACCATGGCCGTGCGCGCGCCTTTGGCCACAATACGGGTGTGATAAATCATTTCATCCATGGTCACCCCGAGGGTGGTGGCCTCGCCCTGGACCGCCATGCCCAGCGAATCGCCAACCAGCAGCACGTTTACGCCCGCTTCATCGGCCATCTGGGCAAACGGATGGTCATAGGCGGTCAGAACAGTGATCTTTTCTCCCTTTTTTTTCATGTCCAGGAGTTTTTTCGTGGTTATTGCGCTTGCCATGATCGGTCTCCTTTTCGGCCTTTGCAATGATTCGCCGGTTTTGGCCGGGCGCCGGAATTTTCCGGATATTGCCGGATATATAAATTTTCTTGTATATAGTCCGTGCCCGGGATGTCAAGTTCAACATATGGGTTGACAAGATTTTGTTATTTTTCGTATCTATATAAGATTATACAATTTGCGGCCTGCGGGCCATGTCATACTATCCTGCAATCATTATAATCATCACCGGCAGGGTCACAATAATTTCCATTCGGGACGGCAGGCCTTTTTTATAGCAGGCCTGACCGGTCCAGTTGATTTGCGGACGCTAATGATACAGCTTGTCAGGGGTTTTAAAGACATTCTGCCGCCGGAAACTTCGGTGTGGCAGTCCATTGAAGATACGGCCAGGCGGCATTTCGAAAATTTCGGTTTCCGGGAAATCCGGCCGCCCGTACTTGAACAGGCCGCGCTTTTTCAGCGAAGCATCGGAGAGCATACCGATATCGTGGAAAAGGAGATGTATACCTTTGCCGGCAGCCGCGACACCCTGCTGACCCTGCGGCCCGAGGCTACCGCATCAGTGGTGCGTGCCTATATCCAGCACAAGATTTATGCAGCCGATCCTGCGGCCCGCTTTTACACCATCGGCCCCATGTTTCGAAAAGAGCGGCCACAGAAAGGCCGTTACCGGCAGTTTTACCAGATCAACGCCGAGGTCTTCGGGGTGGATTCCCCGTATATGGACGCCCAGCTCATTTACATGTGCATGACCTTTTTCCGGCGGCTTTCGGTTTCCGGTCTGCAGGTGCATTTAAATTCCCTGGGCTGCCCCGAATGCCGGCCCGCGTTTCGGGAAAAGCTTTCTGAAATGCTTGCCGGCCGGGCTGAGAATTTGTGTCCGGACTGCCTGCGCCGTCTGGAGAAAAACCCTTTGCGCGTGCTGGACTGCAAGGTGCCGGCCTGCAGGGAGGCGGTGGCCGATGCCCCGTCCATGCTCGATTTTCTCTGCGATGACTGCGGGCAGCATTTCCGGACCGTACAGGCGGCCCTGGCGGATATGGACATTGAGTTTCAGATCGATCCCCGCCTGGTGCGGGGGCTTGACTATTACACGCGAACCGCCTTTGAGATCCAGACCTCGGAACTCGGGGCCCAGAATGCGGTTGCCGGCGGCGGCCGCTATGACCAGCTTGTGGAAATGCTCGGGGGTCCGGCCCAGCCGGCCATCGGGTTTGCCATCGGCCTGGACCGTCTGGTGGAGCTGTTTGCCGCCAAGTTTCCGGCACCGGAAACAGGGCCGGAGGTGTTTTTTCTCCCCATGGGAGATGCCGCCCGGAAGCGGGCCGCCAAATGGTCAAGCCAGCTGGCCGACGCGGGCGTGCGCGTGGAGGCGGATTTTTCGGGCCGGAGCTTAAAGGCGCTTATGCGCCGGGCCGACCGCATGGGCGCGGCCCGGGTGCTGATTGTGGGCGATCAGGAGCTGGCTGAAAACAAGGCGGTTTTACGGGATATGAAAACCCGGGACCAGGTGGACGTGCCCATGGACCGGCTGGTAGAATTTATATCCGAACATGTGGGCAGGTAGCGGAAAAATGATTTTCCGGCCGGTTTTGTTTGTAAAAAAACATCCATAAGGAGTCAGGGGATTGAACGATACATTGGGAGATATGCGGCGGAGCCATCACTGCAACGCCCTGGGCGCGGCGGATATCGGCGCGCAGGTGGTGCTGATGGGCTGGGTGCAGCGGCGCCGGGATCACGGCGGCGTGATATTTGTTGATTTGCGGGACCGGGAAGGCATCACCCAGGTGGTGTTCAATCCTGACCGGGATGCGGCGGTGCATGAAAAGGCCCATGCCATCCGCAGTGAATATGTGCTGGCCGTCCGGGGGGTGGTGGAAAAACGGCCCGAGGGGATGACCAACCCGGCTTTGGCAACCGGTGAAATCGAGGTCATGGTCTCGGAATTAAAAATTTTAAACCGGGCCCAGACACCGCCGTTTATGATTGAAGACCAGGTGGATGTCAATGAAAACACCCGGCTGGCCAGCCGCCACATTGATCTGCGCCGGCCGTCTTTGCAAAGCAACATCATGATGCGCCACAGGGCTGCGGCCGCCGCGCGCCGGTATTTAAACGATCAGGGATTTCTTGATATTGAAACCCCGTTTTTAACCCGCAGCACCCCTGAAGGCGCCCGGGACTACCTGGTGCCCTCCCGGCTGAATCCGGGTTCGTTTTACGCGCTTCCCCAGTCGCCCCAGCTTTTCAAGCAGCTTTTGATGATCTCGGGCTTTGACCGGTATTACCAGATCGTGCACTGCTTCAGAGACGAGGACCTGCGGGCCGACCGTCAGCCGGAATTCACCCAGATCGACATGGAGATGTCCTTTGTGGGCGAAGAAGACGTCATGGCCGTGGCTGAAGGGCTGATTTCCTCGGTTTTCCGGGAGGTGGGCCGGGCTGCGCCCAGCCCGCCGTTTGCCCGGATGACCTACCAGGAGGCAATGGATCGCTACGGACTGGACCGGCCCGATACCCGGTTTGGCCTGGAGCTTTGCGATATTTCCGATATCGTGGCTGAATCCGGGTTTAATTTGTTTTCCAATACAGTGAAAAAAGGCGGCATTGTCAAGGCGCTAAACGCCAAAGGCTGTGCCGGTTTCACGCGCAAGGAGATCGATGATTTCACCGATTTTGTGGCCGTGTACCGGGCCAGGGGACTGGCCTGGATCCGGGTGAAGGAAAACGAGTGGCAGTCGCCCATCACCAAGTTTTTCTCAGAGGAGGAAAAACAGGCCATGGCCGCGCGTCTGGACATGCAGCCCGGCGACCTGGTGTTTTTCGGTGCGGACCAGCCCGGCATTGTCAACGAGTCCCTGGGGCAGCTGCGCAATCACCTGGGCAAAAAACTGGGCCTGATTGATGAAAATACATACGCGTTTGTCTGGATCACCGACTTTCCCATGTTTGAATACGATGAAACCGAAAAGCGATACCAGGCCCTGCATCACCCCTTTACCGCCCCGGCGGAAAAAGATCTGGAAAAGCTGGCCTCCGATCCCGTGAACATGCGCTCAAGGGCTTATGACTTGGTGTTAAACGGCTCGGAAATCGGCGGCGGCAGCATCCGCATTCATCAAAAGGACGTGCAGGTCCGGGTCCTGGAGGCCCTGGGCATGGACCGGGCCGAATACGAGGAAAAATTCGGGTTTCTGCTCTCTGCCCTGGACTCCGGGGCGCCGCCCCACGGGGGCATTGCCTTTGGCTTTGACCGGCTGATGACCATACTTTGCAACACGTCTTCCATCCGGGAGGTGATCGCCTTTCCCAAGACCCAGAAAGGCGCCTGTCTGATGACCGCGGCCCCGGCTGCCGCGACCTCAGCCCAGCTCGGGGAACTGGGTCTGAAGATCCGGCGGGTGGAATAGTCCTGATGCTTGACATTTTTGCTTGACATTTTTATTGTCAGACCATAAATAGACATTCTTGATTCACACTTTGTTCCCCAGTAGCTCAGTTGGCAGAGCAGGTGGCTGTTAACCACCGCGTCCGTGGTTCGAGTCCGCGCTGGGGAGCCAAAATACGAATGCAACCCTTTTCCTAACCGGTTGCTTAACGAATAGAGCCCCGCATCAGTGATGTGGGGCTCCGTTGTTTTAAACGCATTAATTTCATAAAGTTACGCGATCTCCGACATTCCCGGCTGCATTCTCGATTCTCCGTTTTTCAGAATTCCTTGTTTAACAGGCCGGTTGCACTAAGGGTCGAAAAGCTCGGCCGGCAGTAGCCCAAAAATAGCCGAATATCCGTTCGGTAGCCGATCCATTCAGGAATTGGTCAAAAAAATACCCATGGTGGAATTGTTGCTTGACAGAAATTTTGTTTATCGTATGATTGATCATCTGATAGAGCGCGTGATATGAATTCTGTGAGATTAGGTTCCCCGGTTTTTTAAGGAGAGCGCCATTGAACGCCCAGACCGATATATCTGGACTGGTCCGTGAGCTGCGGGAGCGCACGGGCCTGACCCAGGAAAAGTTCGCCGCTATGCTCGGCGTGACCCTCCCCACCATCAATCGCTGGGAAAACGGCCGCGCCCGGCCGTCGCCCCTTGCCATGGAAAAAATTGAGGCGCTGCTGCGCAGTATGGGAGACCGGGGCAGCGATCTTCTCGTTGAACTTCTTGGCAATGAACCAGTGTAGCCTGGATGGGCTATGACATTGAAATTTGTGCTTCGGAGCAGACACAATGAGTATGAACACGACCAGGGAAATCATTGATCGAATCTTCAAAGAGCCGGGCATCAAATACGAACTCACCGAGTTTGAAACCCTGGGCAAGCCAATCCATGCAATTCTCGATATTCAGACCAAAACCGTGGACACCGGCCGGGATGCCGGCAAGACCAAGTACTTTCTGAAAAGCCAGGTTCCCTTTTCTTCGGGCAAGGAGGAGATTCAGGGCTATGTGGACGGCGGCAAGTCGGCGCCCGAGGAGATCGTTCGCCAGCTTTGGGTATACAAGCTAATCCATCAGTATGGGTATCAGCCTGATGAGATCGACCTGGAAAAGAGCGTCCAGTTCGGCACCGAGGTGGGCAACAAGGCAGCTGATATCATCGTATATACCGATGCCGACAAGGAAACGCCCAAGATCATTGTCGAGTGCAAGAAGCCCAAGCGCAAAGACGGCATCGAGCAGCTTAAAAGCTACAACAATATCCTTAACCAAGGAGAGTTAGCGGTAAACCGAGTTTTCAAGGAATACTTGACAACTGCCACTGACGGTAAAAATGGCTGCTGTAAATATTACCACATGATGGAAGCATTGGTTTTAGGGGAGAAACCATAATGGATACTCCCCGCCCGACACCCATCTATCGCCTCCTGCATATCGACAACCTTGAGGTGATCCTGGACTGCGGCGGGATGCATGCGCCCAACCACCCCCCTGAAGACGCATGCGATTATCGGGCAATTCACAATGTGGATATCCAGAAGATCCGCCGGCAGCGCCCCATTGCCTGCGGGCCGGGCGGTACGGTGCACGATTATGTGGCCTTTTATTTCGGTCCGCGATCACCCATGCTATTTCAGCTTCACACTGGCTGGGTTGAAAATTATAATGAAGGCCAGGAACCCTTGATCTATGCGGTTTCAACTGTCGAAACGATCACTCGGGCAGGGCTTGGTTTTGTTTTTTCCGACGGCCATGGCATTGCTGCCTTTACGCAATGGTTTGACGATCTCAAAGATCTGGATAAGGTCGATTGGGATATGGTCTATGCCGATTACTGGGCCGACACCGTGGATGACATGGACCGGCAGCGGCGCAAGCAGGCCGAATTTTTGGTGCATCGGTTCTGCCCGTGGGAAGTGGTCAACCGGATCGGCGTGTTGAATGAGACCACCAAGAAAGGGGTTGAGCGCGTCTTGAACCGAAAAAATGTTTCCATGCCGGTGGAAGTGCGCCGGCAATGGTACTACTAACCGGGAGGGTAAGAGAAAATGATTGAACCAACCCGCGGCAATATTTTTACAGACGATGCGGAAGCCTTGGTTAACACGGTCAATTGTGTCGGGGTAATGGGTAAGGGAATTGCTTTGCAGTTCAAGAAGGCGTTTCCAGAGAATTTTAAGGCCTACGAAGCTGCCTGCCGAAGGGAAGAGGTTAAACCTGGCCGCATGTTCGTGTTCGAAACCGGCCAGATGTTCAATCCTCGCTATATCATCAACTTCCCTACCAAGCGCCACTGGCGCGGCAAAAGCCGCTATGAGGATATTGAAAGCGGCCTCAAGGCCTTGGTGGGGGAAGTGCGGCAGCGCAAGATTCGGTCCATTGCCATTCCGCCACTGGGGTCAGGGTTGGGCGGCCTGCAGTGGGATCGGGTCAAAAGAATGATCGAAACGGCCTTTCAGAACCTGCCGGATGTTCATGTGAAGCTCTATGAGCCGAAAGGCAGCCCGGATGCCAGGGATATGCCAGTGGGCACCGCCAAACCGAAGATGACCGTGGCCCGGGCCTTGCTCATCAAGCTTATGAAACAGTATGCGCGATTCGCATACCGGTTGACGCTGCTGGAGATACAGAAGCTCGCCTATTTTTTACAGGAATCGGGCATGGATCTGAAGCTGCGGTATGTCAAGCACCTGTATGGCCCCTATGCCCATAACCTCAACAAGGTGCTGGAAATCCTCGAGGGGCACCATATTCGGGGTTATGGGGATACCCAGAAACCGGATGTGGAGATTACGCTGCTTCCGGATGCCGAAGAAGCCGCTGACCATTTCCTTCAGAAAAATCAAAGCGCCGCAGGGCACATCGAGCGGGTGGCGGATCTCGTGGATGGATTTGAGACGCCTTACGGCATGGAGCTGCTGGCTTCGGTTCATTGGGCGGCTGTTCATGACGGCGAAGTTTCGGATGCGGAAAGCGCCGTTGTTGCCATGGCCCGCTGGAATGACCGTAAACGGCGGTTGTTCCAGCCGGCGCATATCCGGCTGGCCTGGGAGAGGCTCCAGGCCGAGGGGTGGCTAAAAGCGTGACAAGCGAACGGGAGATAAAGCCATGAAGCTATCCGAAGAAGACCAGCGATTGCTCGATGAATTGTGCCGGCAAAACAATGTGAGCCTGGCCAAGGTGCGCAAACTGCTGGAAACGGTTTACGATTATGAGTTCAAGGAACGGCGAACCGGCGTTTATGACGCCTTACGAGAAATCTTGAAAAGTCGCCCGGCTGCTGAAGGATAATCGTCATGAAATTCCGTAAACTGATCATCGAGAACTACAAGTCCTTTCAGTTCGCCACGGAAATTCGTTTTCCTGTGGGCGAAGACGGCCGGAGTATCTTTTTGATCGGCGGCATTAACGGCGCTGGCAAGACCTCCATTATGGAGGCTGTCAATTATTGTCTTTACGGCGCCAAGGCGGATGAAATATTCCGCAGCATCAACCGCAGGGAAAAGACCCGGGGCAATGCATCGGTTTCTTTTGAGCTGGTGATGGAGATGAACGACCTTTCGGAGCTGGTGGTCAAGCGCTCCTGGAGCGCAGGGGTGGCCGACGATCCCAAACCCAGGGACCTGACGGAGGGGCTGGTGGTGGTGCGCGACGGCAAGCGGGTCTCGGTGCAGAACCAGGAGATTTGGCAGGATTTTATCCGCTCCGTGATCCCGCCGGGTATCACCCAGTTCTTCTTTTTCGATGGGGAGAAAATACAGGCCATCGCCGCGGACGACCACTCGGAGGTGCGGCTGAAATCCTCCTCGGAAGCCGCTCTGGGCATCCAGTACATCAACCGCTTGGCTTCCGACATTCTCTATATCAAGAACGAAGAACGGAAGGGGTTTGTGGAAATATCCGACGAAGACCTGGATTTCAAGCAAAGCGAATTGAAAAAAGAACCCAGCAAGCTAACTCGCCGGCAAACAGAGCGCGAGCGCGTGCAGCAGGAGCTGAAAGAATTCAAGCAGCAGCTCGAAGATGCCCGGCAACGCTTTACCGCCACCGAGATCGACAAGGACTACTACCGGACACTCAAAACCCGTCTGAGTGGGGCCGGGAGTCTGGTGTTTGACCAACAGCGGGAGCTGACGACATTTCAGGAAGGATGCTTCTGGGAGAATTAGACCATGGCCGACCGACTGTACACATCCAATGAGGCGGACGAGGTGCTCAGCGCCCTGAGATTTGAAACCAAGCTGGAAAAGGCGACCCTGGCCCGCATGGCTTTTGCCCTGTCCCTGGCCAAGGAAGGGACGGATGTGGCTCATAGCGCCAGTTTCACCGGCGCAAAGATGAAGCGCCCCACCTTTGTGGGCGAAGACGAAATCTTCATGCGGGCGCTGATCTGCCATGTCTACCGCAGACGCGATATTGATGAAGACGGATTTTTTTCCAACCGCTCCATCGTGAAAGACCATATCGACAGCGGGGCCGAACTGCTGGGCCGCCTGTATCAGGAATGCGGCCGGGATGCGGACAGTTTGCTAACGCACTTGGTGGACGAAGTGGAGTTCGGCGGGCGTAGGGAAACCGCCGGTCATGGACTGGATATTTTCATCGGCCGGACCCTGTTGCAGCAGCAAGAAATGATCATGGAACTCAACAATACCGCCAGGCATGCCAACTCGCACCTGGCCATCATGGGCAAACCAGGTACGGGGAAGACCCAGCTTGTATTGAAAATTCTGACCGATATGCGCCAGCAGTCCAACTATCAGACCAATTTCATCTATTTCGACTACAAGGGCGATGTGGTGGACAATGAACGATTTCTTGAAGCCGCCAAGGTCCATCCCTTCCGGCTGCTCCAGGGCGGAGAGAGCCTGCCTATCAATCCTTTTGTCTTGCCGGCCTATGATGGGCAGACCGTCAATGTGTCGGCCCCGGAAAAGGCCGAAAGCTTCGCCTCCATCAACAGCAAACTGGGGGTGGTCCAAAAGGGCGCGTTGACCGAGGCGATCCGTGCCGCCTATGCACAAAGGGCTGATTCGGCGGCTCCCTATCCGGATTTCCACGATGTGTATCGAATGGTGGCGGCCATGTATGAAGCAGACAACAAGAAAGACGACAGCCTTATCGAAGTGCTGCGGGACCTTTCGGATTTCGATCTGTTCTGGCGGCATGGAAGCGATATGGTCCCCTCGACCGGATTTCCAATCGAACATTGCTGATTGATGTGCACGCCATGCCGGTGTTGAAGGAATTAGTGGCTTACCTGGTGATCGAGCGGCTCTACAAGGAAATGGCGCTGTTGCCCGACAGCCCGGTCCGGGACGGGCGGCGCACCATTCGATCCATCCTGGTCATCGACGAGGCCCACAACTACCTGAGCCAGCGCAATATCTTTCTGCAGCGCATCATTCGTGAGGGGCGCTCCAAGGGCATCGTGGTGTTCTTTGCCAGCCAGTCCCCCAACGATTACCAGCAGAAGTTTTTCAATTTTCAGGAGTTACTGGAGTTTGCTTTCATCTTTCAATGCGAAGGGGTTTCGGCCGCATCGGTCCAGGATATCCTGGGTTGCAGCAACAAAACCGCCAAAGACCTGCAAACCGAAATCGCGCGCCTGGAACCCTGGCAGGTGGTGGCCCGCAGCCCGGAAAAGACAGAGGAATTTGTGAAATTTACGGCGGAGGCTTTTTATAGGAATTATTAAAACCATGAGCGAATACCAGTATTATGAATTCCTGGCCATGGAGCGGCCGCTGACAAAAGAGGAAATGGACGAGCTGCGGGCGCTTTCCACGCGGGCCACGATCACGCCAGTCAGCTTCACCAACGAGTACAACTGGGGCGACTTCAAGGGCGACCCGGAAAAGCTGATGGAACGTTATTTCGATGCCCACGTTTATGTGGCAAACTGGATGACAGCCATATTCATGGTGCGGCTGCCCATGGAGGCATTGACCCAAGAGACGGCCAAGGCCGTGGCCGCACCTTATCTTTTGGATATCAAGCCCACCAAAACCCATTGGATCATCATCTGGAGCGTGGAGGAGTCGGAAAACTACGACCGTTTAGGTATGGAGGACGGCCGCGGCTGGATGGCGCGTCTGGCACCGGTACGGGATGAACTGTACCGAAAGCAACGAGAGGTCAAGCACCGTGAGAAACGCAAGGCGTATCTGGAGAATCTATCCAGCGATTTTCCCAAGGCCTGGGCGTCGGTCAAAGAACCCGTCGAGCGCCGATCGGGGCGGGGCTATGGCGAGGCCTGCCGCATACTCGTTGACATCGCCGAAGCCTATGATCTGTTTGCGACCAAAAAGCAATTTCAACAAGAACTCAAAAAGTTCATGGCCGGCCACCTGCGGCGCAAGGCGCTGATTCAACGCCTGGTGACGGCCGGTATCTGGAGGGAAGGTTAAATGCAGTATCACAAGCCAAGGACACGGACCTGGACGGGTATTACCAATTTGGCCACAGCCGGTTCGACTATGTGCGAGTCCCTTCGGGTAAGCTCTGTCTGACTATTCATGACCGCAGCTATTTTTACAGCGACAATTTCCGGAAAAACCGGCGTGACACGAAGCGTAAACAGCTTGAAGACAGTCTGGATGCCTTTGTGATCGGACTCATCAAACGAGCCGCAAAGAAAAAGGAATACCGGCAACAGAAAGAGGAAGAGGAACGGAAGCAACAAGAGATGGCACGCCTGAGAGAGGAAGAGCGGCAACGCCAGGCTGAACTGAATCGCAAGATTCAAGAAGAGCGCAAGCGTGTCTCGAACTTGATCACCGATGCCGGGAACCATCAAAAAAGCATTCAGATCCGTGATTTTGCCGCTGCGGTCGAGAAGGAACATCGAAATGGCCATGTGGTATACGTCAATGCGGATGAATACGAGAGCTGGGTTACGTGGGCACGGGATCAGGCGGACCGCCTGGACCCCCTTCTTGGTTTCGGAGGCAGCACCACATCGCTGCTCTTTGCCAAATGCTGATCAACGGCAACGGCATGAATATTTATATCAACGGTGCGGGCGTTATTTCGCCCCAGCAGACATTTGACAACGAAACATTTCTGCCGGAGGTCATTGAGTATGACGGTAATGTACTGACCTGCATTGCGCCGAATTTCAAAGATTACATCAACCCCTTCCATATGCGCCGGCTCAGCCGCATGCTGCGCATGGGACTTTCTGCCGCCACCATCTGTCTTCGAAACGCCCGGCTGGAAACACCGGATGCCGCTGAGGTCTGTTTTAAACATTTAACAGGCGAATACGCCACGGCATCTTCCTTCGGGGTCTGGCTCGGTGCCGGGATATTGAAAACCCGGACCATCCCCGAGTCCGTCCTGGCCGCTCCAGCCACGTCCGATCGCCCGCTTCGGTTCGGACAGTTCTTGTCTGCAACCATTTTCTGGGCAGGAATTATTCCTTTTTTCTGCTTACGGCCTGAACCGCGTCTGTATCAACCGCAAGAACCATATTCCGGTCATTTTCTTTGTTGGCGTTTTTTTGGGTCAATGCATATATTGATAAATGAGATGCGGCAGGGTTTTTTCATCCGCGCTCAGTCGAGCGGGGCCGGAGCGGGCCGCAGCCTTGCGGGCCCGCCCTGATGCATTTAAACCAATACGTCCAAAAAAGCAAAGAAAGGAGACTTATCCATGGCAGAACAAAAACAGATTTACAAATGTGAAGCGTGCGGCAACATTGTTGAGGTACTCCACGGCGGCGCCGGCGATCTGGTGTGCTGCGGGGAGAACATGAAGCTGTTTGAGGAAAAGAGCACAGACGAGGGCAAGGAAAAACACGTGCCCGTGGTCGAGGCCGCTGACGGCGGCGTCAAGGTCAAGGTCGGCAGCAATCCCCATCCCATGGAGGAAAAGCATTACATTGAATGGGTGGAAATCATCGACGGCGACCAGTCCTGCCGTCATTACCTGAAGCCGGGCCAGGCGCCCGAAGCGGTTTTCAAGGGGACCGGCCCCAATGTAGTCGCCCGTGAATACTGTAACGTGCATGGATTGTGGAAATCCTAAAGCCCTTTTCGTCAAACGGAAAAGAGCCGGACCCGCCCGGCTCTTTTCCGTTCGCTGATCTGTATCCCGCATAGCGCGGCAACAGGAGACCCCCAAAATGAAAAAACGTTTTGCATTCAGGCATGTCATTATTGCCGTGATTTTGTTTTTGGGCGTGCTGTGGTCGTTTGGCTCCGCAGCCCAGGACACGGCCGGTTATCCCAACAAACAGTTTGTTGCCGATGCCCGCTGGGTCAAAGACCACATGGAAGACAAGGATGTGGTTATCGTTGATGTCCGCAGGGACAAATACTTTGACGGCCGGGTGATCCCCGGGGCGATCCGGATGCCCTGGTCGGAATTTCGTTTTAACGACATTGGCAACAACCTGGGTTCCTTATTCAGGGGGGTGGAGCAGGCCCAGCAGATTCTGGGCGGCCACGGCATAACCCCCACCGATACGGTGCTGCTTTATGACTCGGTGGAGCGCGACGGCGGGGCAACAGCCTCATATGTGTTCTGGATTCTGGATGTAATGGGCCATGAAAACAAGAAAATCCTTAAACGGGGCATTGACGCATGGGCGGATGCCGGCTATGAGATCGCAGACCAGCCCAGACAGCCCGAGCCCGTCACCTACCAGGCCGCATCTGAGCAAATGCGCAAGCATCTGCTGATTGACGCGGATTTCATTTACCGCCGCCTGGGAGATTTTTACTATCAGATCGTGGATGTGCGCTCCAGGGAGGAATATCTCGGAGAAAAGGGCTCCAAAGGCGTTGACGGCACGCCCCTGAAGCTCGGTCATATCCCTACTGCGGTGAATGTCAATTATCAGGATGCATGGACCGATCCGGAAACCAAGGACATCAAATCCTATCCAGCGCTCCGGGAACTCTACAAGGGACTGGACCCGGCCAAGGGCGTGATTGTTTACTGCGCTTCAGGAAGACGCAGTTCTTTTTCCTATTTCGTGCTCCGGCTCATGGGGTTTGAAAATGTTTACACCTACGAGGCGTCCTGGGAGGAATGGGGCCGGCCGGACAGGTTTCTTCCTGTGGAGACCACGGAGAATGAATTGACCGGGGATTTTCTGCCGCAGCCGGTAAAAATGACCGGTTCGGTTCAAAGCACCGGCGGCAGCCCGGATGCGTCCCGGCCCAAAGACGGTGAGTCTGCCGGCGGATACGTGTCCTGCGGAGGTTGATCATGGATAAAAATCAATTGTCACCGCCGTACTGGAAATGGGTTTCGGCAGCCTTTGCCCTGGCCGGGATTATTGTGTTTGTTTTTGCCACATTCGGCCCGCCGGCCTCGTCCTCCGGTTTTGTGGCCGTATTAAAAGGCGCCATTGCACCTGTTGCGCCGGATTATGTGGAGGCAAAGGCCCATTATCGCATGTCAGCAGGCCCGGGGGCATGGGTTTTTGCCTTTGTGCTGGGCATGGCCATTGGCGGGTTTATCGCGGCCCGCACCTTTCCCGCACCCGTGCGCGACATTCCTGAAATATGGGAGAAGCGCTTCGGCAGCAGCCGGATCAAGCGGTATGCAGCCACTTTTGCCGGCGGGTTTGTGATCCTGTTTGCATCCCGGCTCACCGGGGGCTGCACCCTGGGGCTGTTTATTTCCGGCTCCACCCAGCTGGCTGTCAGCGGTTTGTATTTTGGTGTGCTGATTTTTGCCTTTGCCATGCTCACAGCCCGGATTGTTTACGGCAGGGCAGGAAAGGAGGGCCAATGAGTTCCCAGATATGGCTTGGCTTGCTTTCCGGCATTGCGTTTGGATTTGTGATCCAGCGGGTCGGGGCCACCAACCCGGACAAGATGGCCCGGGCGCATTTGATGATCGAAGGCGGGATTCCGCGCTTCATGCTCCTTGCCGTGCTGCTGTCCGCCATCGGCCTGCTGGGGCTTGACGTCTCGGGCGTTGGCCGGACACTGATCATTCCCGCGAGCCTGGTGGCCACCGGGATTGCGGGTGTGCTGTTTGGTATCGGCTGGGGGCTTTGCGGCTATTGCCCGGGCACCACCTGGGCGGCGGCCGGAGAGGGGCGGATGGACGCGGTGTTTGCCCTGCTCGGCGGGCTTGCCGGTACCGCCCTGTTTGCCCAGGTGCATGAGATTTTGATCCCGCTTCTGCATGCGCCCACCAACCTGGGCCAGATCACCCTGGCGGATTGGTTCGGCAGTGAGCTTGCGGCCGCGGTGGTTCTTGTGGCGGTTTTTGCCGCCAGCATTTTGGGCATCGGCATGCTCTGGGAAAGGGATTGAAATGACCCGGTCGGTTAAAGGGCTTGTTTTTGGGGCAGCCGTTGTTTTGGCCTGCCTGCAGATAATCGGCTGCGGCCAGGCCGGGGAAAAGACCGCGGACCTGGAGGTGCCGCGGGGATATCTGGCACAGATCCGGGTGGAGCAGGGGGACCGGGTTTATGGTTTCGGGCCCTTTGTGGGCTATTATTTCCGGCCGGAAACGCCGGGGGATTTCACCCGGCTGGAGTTTGTCTGCTTTAACGAGCGCAGCTTTTATACCAAAGACCTTCCGGAAAACACGAGGCTTTTTGAAGGCACGGCCGTATTGGCCCGGCTGCCGGAATCCGATTTTGAGATACCCGCTTCCGGGCGGATCAACCCGGTGTATTTCCCGGAGGCCCCGGTACAATGGATAGAGAGCCGGCCGGCGCCAAAAGACGAATTCCTTCATTTTCATTCCTGCTATGACGCCCGGGGTGCGGTGCTCACCGGCTACTGGTTCCGGCATGCAGCCGCTGCCGAATTCACCTATGACATGGGCGGACGGGTGGGACCTGACAGCCCGCTTTATCACGAGGTTTTTCCGGGAGTTGACCGCGGCTTTGCCCGGATAATTGAATTTGACCACGGCCCGGAGTAAAAACCGGACAAGGATTTTGGGGTGAAAATTTTTGCATCTGCAGAGCGGAATTGTTATGTTGTGTGCTTATGATCAAAAGTACCGGCTCAACGCACCGGCACCATCTGAAATCAGACTTTTTACGGTGCCATCAACCACCGAAGAGACAACTTTCTGATTTTACTTAACACTTAATCACTTAAAACTTAACACTGCCTGTAAAAAAGACTTTTTACAGGCTTATCAATTTTAACCATATTATGAAAAAGGAGAAAGATCCATATGGCACGTTTGAAAGGAACACGGACTGAAAAGAATCTGCTGACCGCATTTGCCGGCGAATCCCAGGCCCGCAACCGGTATACTTACTTTGCCAAGCAGGCCAAAAAGGACGGCTACGTTCAGATCTCAGATATTTTCGAGGAAACCGCCAACCAGGAAAAAGAACATGCCAAGCGGCTTTTCAAGCTTCTGGAGGGCGGTGAGGTGGAAATCGCAGCAGCCTTTCCCGCAGGGGTCATCGGCACCACCCTGGAGAACCTGAAGGAAGCCGCAGGCGGTGAGAATTATGAATGGACAGATATGTATCCCGGCTTTGCCAAAACCGCCCGGGAAGAGGGGTTCGATGATATCGCAGAGATCCTCGAATCCATAGCTGTTGCTGAAAAACAGCATGAAAAGCGCTACCTGGACCTGGCGGCCAACATTGAAGCCGGCCGGGTGTTTAAGCGCGATTCCGCCACCACCTGGCGCTGCCGCAATTGCGGATACCTCCACGAAGGCACCGAGGCCGTGGAGGAGTGCCCGGCCTGCGCCCATCCACAGGCCCATTTCGAACTTTTGGGCGAAAACTGGTAAAGCATCATCATAAGTGAAAACCTGCTGGCGGATTTGTTTTTTAAACAAATCCGCCTTTTTTTTGGTTGAAGCCGGGGTTCAGCCGCGTTATGGTATAAAAGACAGGCCATGATCCGGGTTACCTTTAAACAGAGGCTGTTTGCTGTGGGCATAATCAAAAAGGTACCGACTGCCGAAGGGCTGCAAATAAAGGCTGTGATCGGCTCCTTTCGCAGGGCGCTGTTATGGACAATGATTCTGCCGGCGGTTTTCCTGTTTGCCCTCCCGGTTGTCGGCCGGGCCCAAACCCCTGTTCTTTCCGCATCAGAGATTGATTATCCGCCATTTTGCTTTGTTGACGAGCAGGGCCGTGCAGACGGTTTTTCCGTTGAACTCATGCGCGCGGCCCTGTCTGCAACGGGCCGGGACGTGGTTTTCCGCACCGGACCCTGGCATCAGGTCCGGGGCTGGCTGGAAGACGGCGAAATCCAGGCCCTGCCCCTTGTGGGCCGCACACCGGAACGCGAAGAAATCTTTGATTTCACCTTCCCCTACATGTCACTTCACGGGGCCATAGTCGTGCGCCGGGGCACCACCGGCATCTGGAAGCTTTCTGATCTGGAGGGCCGGCAGGTGGCGGTGATGAAGGGCGATAACACCGAAGAATTTCTGCGGCGCAAAGACCGCGGTATTGACATCCGCACCACGACCACCTTTGAAGAGGCCCTTTACGGATTGTCCGAGGGCCAATATGATGCCGTTTTCATCCAACGCCTGGTGGCCCTGCGTCTTTTGCAGGAAACCGGGCTCACCAACCTGGAAATCGTTAACAAACCCGTGGAGGAATTCCGCCAGGATTTCTGTTTTGCGGTCAAAGAAGGCGATCGCAACACCCTGGCCCTTTTAAACGAGGGCCTGTCACTTGTCATGGCAGACGGCACTTTCCGGCGCCTTCACGCAAAGTGGTTTGCCGCCATGCAGCTTCCCGGCCGCCAGATCCTGGTGGGCGGAGATCACAATTATCCCCCTTACGCGTTTCTCGATGAAGATGGCCGGCCCGCGGGTTTTAACGTGGATCTGATCCGGGCCGTGGCCCGGGAGGTGGGCCTGGATATCCATATCCGCCTGGGCCCCTGGGAAGAAATCCGCAATGCCCTCAAAAACGGTGAAATCGATGTGATCCAGGGAATGTTTTATTCTCCGGAAAGAGACCGGGTTTTTGATTTCACGCCTCCCCATAAGGTGAATCATTATGTTGCGGTGGTGCGCAAAAACCAGGGGCCTGCCCCGGATTCGGTGGACGAGCTGGAAGACATGCGCATTGTTGTCCAGGGCGGGGATATCATGCATGATTTTGCCCTGGAAAACGGCCTGGAGGACAGGATATCCGTGGTGGATGCCCAGGAAGACGCTCTCCGGGAATTGGCCCGGGGCCGGCATGACTGCGCTCTGGTGGCCAGAAGAAGCGCCCTTTACTGGATGGAGAAATACGGATGGGGCAACCTGGAAGTGGGCCGGCATGCGTTTTTGTCCCCCGAATACTGCATGGCCGTGAAAAACGGCCATCAAGCCCTGCTGGCCCAACTGGGCGAGGGCCTTGAGGCAGTTGAAGAAAGCGGGGAATACCGGCGCATTTATGAAAAATGGATGGGGGTTTATCCGGGTGAAGATCCGGATTTGGTCCAGATTCTCAAATATTTGGCAATGGTGCTGGGCCCGCTTTTGTTTGTGCTGCTGGCCTCTGTGGCCTGGACTTGGTCGCTTCGCCGGCAGGTGTCGCGCCGGACCGCTGAGCTCCAGGAAAGCGAGCAGCATTTCCGCAACCTGGCGGATTCCGGATCCGCCCTGATCTGGACCGCGGACGTCAACAAGCAGTGCGATTACTTCAATCGGGCCTGGCTGGAATTTACCGGCCGGAGCTTGTCCCAGGAAAAGGGCGAGGGCTGGATCCAGGGCGTGCATCCAGAGGACCGGGACCGGTGCATTGAGATATTTCAAAGGGCCTTTGACCGGCATGAGCGGTTTTCCATGATTTATCGTCTTCGCCGACATGACGGACAATACCGCTGGATTCAGGATGCCGGCAGTCCCAGATATGATTTCAACGGACAGTTTATCGGCTATATCGGCCATTGCCTGGATATCACCGATTTCAAGCGGGCCCAGGAGCGCATCGAGCATTTAAACAATGTTTTGCGTGCGATTCGGGACGTCAATCAGCTCATTGTCCGCGAACGCGACCCTGAAGCATTGATCCGGGAGGCGTGCCGGCTTCTGGTGGACAACCGCGGTTATGCAAGCGTGCTGATCGTTCTGGCAGATGACACGGGATATCCCGCATCCTGGAGCGAAGCGGGAATGGGAGAGGTTTTTCTGCTCCTCCAGGAAACACTTTCCAGCGGCGAGCTTCCGCAATGCTGCCGCCAGGCCGCGGAGGCGGGCCGGGTCGTGATGATCCATGACCAGGACAAGACCTGCGGGGATTGTCCCATTTCCGATCAATGCGCTGAAAGAGACGTCATGTGCGTGCAGCTTGCCCACGCGGAAAAAGTGTTTGGCTACCTTGCCGTGGCCCTCTCCCACGGGCTTGGCCAGGATACCGAGGAGCAGTCGCTTTTTACGGAAATAGCCGATGATCTGGCCTATGCCCTGGCTGTACTCGAGATGGAAAAACAGCAGGAGGTCTCCGAGCAGCAGCGGCAATCCCTTGAACAACAGCTCCAGCAGGCCCAGAAAATGGAGTCCGTTGGCCGCCTGGCCGGCGGCGTGGCCCATGATTACAACAACATGTTAAGCGTGATCATCGGATACGCTGAACTGGCCCTGGACAAGGTCGATCCGAAAGATCCCCTGCATGGGGATCTCACCGAGATCTTAAATGCGGCCAAACGTTCCAACGACATTACCCGTCAGCTGCTTGCCTTTGCCAGAAAACAGACCATCAACCCGGCTTCACTGGATTTAAACGAAACCGTGGAAGGTATGTTAAAGATGCTGCGCCGGCTCATTGGTGAAGACATTGATCTTTCATGGCGGCCCGGCCCGGAGCTGTGGCCGGTGAAAATGGATCCCACCCAGATCGATCAGATCCTGGCCAACCTGTGTGTCAATGCCAGGGATGCCATTGCCGGGGTGGGTCATATCACCATTGAGACCCATAATATCCGCATTGATGAGCAGTACTGCCGGGATCACGCGGGATTTTTGCCGGGCGAATACGTGCTGCTGGCTGTAAGCGACGACGGCGCGGGCATGGACAGGCAGATGGTGGAAAATATTTTTGAGCCCTTTTTCACCACCAAGGAAGTCAGTAAGGGCACCGGACTGGGATTGGCCACAGTGTACGGAATCGTCAAGCAAAACAATGGGTTTATCAATGTTTACAGTGAACTGCAAGAAGGCACCACTTTCAGGATTTATTTGCCCCGCCATGCTGATGAGGCCAAAACCCTTGTGCTGGACGAATCCGGGGAAGTTCCCCGTGGCAGCGGCCAAACCGTTCTGCTGGTTGAAGACGAGCCCGGGATCATGAAAATGGGTCAGATTATGCTGCAGCAACTGGGTTATGAAGTGCTGGTCGCAGACTCTCCTGCCGGCGCACTGGCGCAGGCACGGGGCCACGGCGGTCCGATTCATCTGCTGATCACAGACGTGGTTATGCCGGAAATGAACGGACGCCGTCTGGCAGAAGCTGTTGAGTCCATTTGCCCGGAGATAAAGGTGCTTTACATGTCCGGATACACAGCCGATGTGATTGCCAATCACGGCGTCTTTGACAAGGGCCTGCATTTTATTGAAAAGCCCTTTTCCATCCGGGAGTTTGCCGTAAAAATACAGCACGTCTTGTAAAAAGCCTTTTACCGCGTTCGCTGTTTTTGCAGGAAGGAAGCCCTGCGGCCGCGGCCCGGGATCGACCTATAACAGTAATTTTTTCTGAAGTTACTTAGAAGCCGGAACGGATTTGTTTTTTAAGGAAAATGAAATGCCATTTTACAAGGAAGGTTACGGCGAGGTCGAGGAGATGATTGCAGAGTTGAAGAAATAGCTGGTTTTATCCGCTTTTGTCCTTTTTTCCCCAAACCGGATCATCGCCAAACCGTTCCATCCAGAGTTCTCCGGGAGAGCGGTGTCTTTTTACGGTTTGCTCGGAAAAACAGTATCTGTAATTGTTGCAGTAATCCATGAGGGTTTTGTAGGCTTCCGTGATCTGCCGGGTCTTTTCAGCGGCCTTTTGCGGGTCCTGCGGGAACCGGTCCGGGTGCCAGCGATAGAGCAGTTCCCTGTAATTGGCCTTGATGTGCGCCATGGTGGCACATTCCGGAAGCCCGAGGGTCTTTCTGGCCCGGTCGATGGTATCAAATTTGCTCATATGAGTGCATTGCCATGACATGGGCATGGATTTAGCGGCACATGCTGCCGGTTTTCATGCCTTTTATGTTTTTCCCGGTTTTTTTTGATTTCTTTCCGGCTCCATTCAAACGCCTTTTGTTCCAGACGGATTTTTTTATTTTGCCCCCTGGTCTGCGTCCTTGTCAAGCCATCTGTTGGATTGGTTTATGGTATCAATTCTGCAGTTACCGCAGAGAAAAGCATTGCAGATATGCAATACACATAAAGCTCCTTTTTTCTTTATTTGCAATAAAATCATTAAAAAAACAATATATTCCATTTTAATAAAATCAGGAAAAAAGTTTGGCACGGCCGATGCAAATATATAATTGATAAATAGTGCCCGAACGAAAACCAGGATTTTTCGTCAAGGTCAAGGACGGCGAAAATTTTAACCGCAGGAATATTAGACGTATTTTGAGGATTAAAATTTGAGCCGGACGCAGAGATTGGCGAAAAAGACGGTTTTCGTTCAGGCACTAAATACAC
>Ga0182239_1000097_pt1 | contig 30067 bp, 28 predicted proteins | sample hydfrate6_PW_210_FD_132456 | JGI IMG/M metagenome (GOLD analysis project Ga0182239, IMG submission 132456) | Subsurface microbial communities from deep shales in Texas, USA - hydraulic fracturing test 6_PW_210 | ecosystem: Environmental > Aquatic > Deep subsurface > Shale gas/oil reservoir >... | reverse complement strand
GTTCCCCTCCCTGCTGCGGCTTTGGGCAGCTGTAAGGGAGGGGTTAGGGGAGGGTGCTGTTATTCCAATTCCTTGTCTATCCATCAAGGAACTAGGAATCCTCGTTCTTCGGCCCAGAGGATCGAGGGCCGCGGGGATTTTTGTTCCTTGGGCCGCCTGGTTTTTTGCCACCGCCGCCGGGTCCTCGACCGGGAGGCATGGAAAATGGCTTGCCCTGCTCCTCCAAAAGTACGGCCTTGCGGCTGAGCCGGATTTTTCCGGTATTCTCCTCAATCTCGATGACCTTGACCTTGATCTCCTCTCCAAGCTTTAAATAGTCGTGAATGTTTTCCACTCGTTCCGTATCCAGCTGGGAGATATGGACCATACCTTCAACCCCGGGGAGGATCTCAACAAATGCACCAAAATCTTTGATGCTTTTGACTTTTCCATCATAGGTCTTGCCCAGTTCTGCCTTCTGATCGTAGAACATGACCATGTCGATGGTCTCCTGCAGGGTGGCTTGATCCGGGGCAAAGATGGATATCTTTCCACTGTCTTCAATATCAATGGAGGCACCGGTTGCCTTTGTAATAGCCCTGATATTTTTTCCTCCAGGACCGATGACATCCTTGATCCGGTCCGGATGAACCTCCACGACCCTGAGCTGTGGCGCATGTTCTGAGAGGTCCGTACGCGGCTGGGCCAGGACGTTGTCCATGTTCTCCAGGATATGCACCCTGGCCTCCCGGGCTTGGTGCAGGGCCTTTTTCAACACATCGGAGGTGATACCGGCGACCTTTATGTCCATCTGGATGGCTGTGATCCCGTCCCGGGTCCCGGCGACCTTGAAGTCCATATCCCCAAGGTGGTCTTCATCTCCCAGGATGTCGGTGAGAATGTAAAAGTCCTCCCCGTCCTGGATGAGGCCCATGGCTATGCCGGCCACCTGGGAGGAAATGGGCACACCTGCGTCCATGAGGGCCAAACTGCCGGCACAAACCGTGGCCATAGAGGACGAGCCGTTGCTCTCCATGACTTCGGCTACAATGCGCACTGTGAATGGGAATTCATCCGGGTCGGGCAGGACTGGGTGCATGGCCCTTTCGGCCAAAGCGCCGTGGCCGATTTCCCGCCTGGAAGGACCACGGGGCATCTTGACCTCTCCCACGCAATAGGGGGGGAAGTTGTAGTGGAGCATGAATCGCTTGCTGACTTCCCCGGACAAGGTCTCTACATGCTGCTCATCCTGAGATCCACCCAGAGTGACTGTGCCCAAAACCTTTGTCTCCCCGCGGGCAAAGATGGAAGAGCCATGCACCCGAGGCAGGACACCGACTTCAATGCCCAGATCACGAACGGTTTTGAGATCCCGACCGTCGATGCGGGTTCCATTATCCTTGATCATCCCGCGGACCAGCTCTCCTTCCAGGCCTTTGAGAATACCGGAAACTTTTTTCAGTCGTTCCGGTTCTTCCGAATAGCGTTCTTGCAAGGTTTTGATCACTTCGTCCTTGACTGTCTTGACTTTTTCGTTGCGCTCGACCTTGCCTGGAACGCTGAGGGCAGACTGGAGTTTGGATGCAGCCAATTCCTGGATGGCGGCTTCAAGATCTAGGTCAGCCTCCTGTTCCAGGACCGGTAACTTGGGTACGCCCACCTGGTTACGTAGTTCCTCTTGCATTTTGAGCAAGGGCTGAATCTGTTCGTGACCCCAGGCAATAGCTTCAGCAATCAGGTCTTCGGAAGCAAAATCGGCACCGCCTTCAACCATGACCACTGCGTCCCTTGATGCAGCCAGGATGAGGTTGATCTGGCTGAATTCGATTTCAGCCAGGCTGGGATTGAGCACAAATTCATTGTCCACAAACCCGACTCTGGCTCCGGCTATCGGGCCGTTGAAGGGGATTTTGGAGATGTGCATGGCCGCAGAGGCCCCGGTAATGGCCAGAACATCCGGATCGAACTTGGGATCAGCGGACAGGACAGTAGCCATGATCTGGACTTCCTGGCGGAAGCCCTCAGGAAACAAGGGCCGGACAGGGCGGTCAATGAGCCGGGAAACAAGGGTCTCCCGTTCGCTGGGCCGTCCGATTTCCCGGCGGAAATAGCTGCCGGGGATATTACCCGAGGCATAGGACATTTCCTGATACTCGACAATTAAGGGCATGAAATCGAGTTCCCGGTCCGAGGCCTGGGTCACCGCAGTAACCAGGATCACGGTATCACCGCATTGAATCCACGTGCTGCCGTGGGCCTGGTTGGCCAGCCTCCCAGTTTCAATAACAAAGGGTTCGTTGTTGATCTGGGTGGTCAGGCGTGTCGGTTGAAAGGGGTTTCTCATATTCGTTTACTTCCTCCTTGCGAGGTTTTTCGTTTGTATTCCAGTCAGCTTTCTCATCATGCTTATCCTGATCATGGGTCTCTGGTTCTGCTCCATATGGTCTTGATATGCAGGAAATAGTTCTCTGTAGGATCATGGATGGAGTTTGCAGGAAGACACAGAAGATATGCGTGAGGATCAGAAAACACACATCCACTACGGGCCACAATCCCTTCGAAAGGCGGGCGGACTGACTGCTGGTCTGAAAAAAGCAGGGACTTTCATCAATGAAAGTCCCTGCCCGGTGTCTATTTGCGTAGATTGAGTCTGCCGATCAAGTCCCGATAGCGGTTTACGTCTTTATTGCGAAGGTAGTTCAACAGCTTGCGCCGTTGTCCAACCAGCTTGAGCAGACCGTTTCGGGAGTGGTAGTCGTGTTTGTGGTCTTTAAAGTGTTCTGTCAAGTAGCTGATGCGCTTGGTGAGCAGTGCAACCTGGACCTCTGGAGATCCGGTATCGTTCTCGTGCTGCTTGAATTCTTCAATGATGTTCTTTTTGTCCTCGACTGTCAGAGCCACAGCATCCTCCTTTACCGATGGTTTTTAGGGTGTTCTTTGTGATGCGGCTGTCTCACTGCTTGGCCCACAGACCTCTGAGTACCGCCCAGTACATGCCTGTCTGATGGGATTGCGTTTCAACCAGGGCCAATGCATTGCCCTGCGGCGACAGGAGCAGAGCCTTTTGCCCTGGTTGCGTCGGCGTCCAGTCAGGAAGCTCTTCCACTGCTATCCATGCACCGTTTTGGATCTGCTCTGCCTGAATTTTGCTTGTACGCAGCTTGGGCCACGCGGGCAGGCTTTCTTCCAACGGGATGATTTTGTCTGCAAAACCATCTGGATCGGCAAGCACTTGCTCCAGCGAATGGGCTTGCTGCATGGTAAACGGTGCTGATTCTTCCCGGATCAGACTGGTGAGTACAGCCCCACACCCAAGCCGTTTCCCCAGGCTGTGGGCCAGGGAACGGACATAGGTGCCTACGGAGCAATGAATACGAAAGTTCACTCGGGGCAATTCTACGTGCAAGACCTGGACTTGGTCAATAGTCACCGGCTTGGTTTTTACCGGCACATCCCGGCCGGAGCGGGCCAGGGAATACAGGGTCTTTCCTTGATGTTTGGCAGCGGAATAGGGGGGGACTATTTGTTCATCAAGCATGCTCCAATGCATGATTTCCCGCTGGACCTGTTCTGCGCAGATGTGTTTCCAGGAAGCGGTACGGGTCACTGTGCCCTGGATGTCATATGTATCGGTTTCCCGGCCCAGTTCCAGGGCTCCTTGGTATGTCTTACCTCCCTGGCTCAGATAGGATGCAAGCTTGGTTGCTTGCCCCAAAAGGACCACCAACACACCGGTGGCCATTGGATCCAGGGTCCCGGCATGACCTATCTTTGGTTGCTTGAGCTGGCGTTTGATCTTTTGGATACATGCCGACGAGGTTGGGCCGTTGGGTTTGTCCAGGACCAGAACGCCGTGGTGTTGCGATGGCTGTTGGGGTTTCATAACTTCATATACATTCTGGATTACCAAGCAGCGCAGGCCCCAAGGATATGCTCAGCTTATGTCTTCGCATCTCGATGATTGGTCAAATATGAGGTAATCGTCTGGACGACGAGCTCTTCTGCCTGAGCAATATTTGTATTGATGTGTCCGCCGGCGGCATTGGGATGGCCTCCGCCTCCAAGTTGAGCGGCCACGGCCTGAACGTTCACTTCACCCCAGGTGCGCATACTGAATTTGACCCCGTTTTTCACTTTCCGCAGACTGACAGCGACGATGACTCCTCGAAGCCGACGTACGTACTCGACCAATCCTTCACAGTCTTCCTGAACGGCTCCTGTTTGGTCCAACATTTCTTCAGTGGCCCGGATGATGCCGATTTTTCCATTGGCACGCAGGGAAACGTTCTGCATGGCCATCCCATGCAGACAAAGCTTTTGCAGAGACCACTGCCGCTGCATTTTGGCCTGAAAATCATCCTGATTCAAACCGTTGGCCAGTATTTCAGCAATCACATCCAGTGTTTGGGGGGTCGTGTTGCTGAACGTCAGAGAGCCAGTGTCAGCCATGATGGCCAGATACAACCCCTCAGCCAGCGGGCCCTTGATGGGCATTTCAAGGCTGCGGGCTGCCATGGCGATCATTTCGCCTACTGAGGAACGCCCAGGGTCAACCCAGTTGAGGGTCCCAAATAAGGAATTTCCAGTGTGGTGATCAATGTTTATCAGTTCATGACCTTTGAGCCTGGCAGCCATATCTATGCCCAGCCGATCCAGGTCTGCACAGTCCAGAACGACGATACATTGTTCAAAGTTTGTGGGAAGATGGGAAACAACGGGCCAGGGCAGGTTCAGCCAGGAAAAGCGAACCGGCAGTCCTTCAAACAAGAGGATATGTCCGGTTTTGCCCAACCGGACCAGGAGGTTGGCCAGTCCAGACAGGGAACCTACGGCATCTCCGTCTGGATTGGCATGGGCTGTCAAAAGAAAGTGTTCAAAGCGTTGCCACTGATCACATATCTGCAATAGGGGGCTCATGTATGGTCTCTTCCAAAAAACTGTCCCAGACAAAGCGGAGCTCCGGTACATGGCGCAGTTTGATCCGTTTGCCAAGCATGGTCCGCATATAACCCCGGGCAGCGTCCAGTCCTTGTTGGACAGCAGCATGTTGGTCCGGGCCCCTGCCATGGGTGTACAGGACCTCAGCCACAGTCAGATCGGTATTTAAGCGCAAACCACTGACAGTGACCAGCTCCAGACGCGGATCCTGAATTTTCTGAACCAGAATGCGTCCTAATTCATGCATGATCAATTCTTCCAGCCGGACAGCCCGGCGTGAATGTGCCTTGCGCATAACATCTCCTCTACTAGCCGGAAAAAATCTCGGTGCTGTAGTGCACGATTTCTTCCGAGGTGGCGGCTTCGACCATAGAATAGGCCTTTTGGAGTTGAGAATCCACTCGTTTGGCCTCATTAGCCACAGTGATCACGGCCAGGATAAGCACTTCAGTGCTGTCCTGGCCATCCACTTCAGCAACGGCCACATTAAACTTATTACGCAATTTGCGCTTTAAGCTGGCAGCTATGCTCCGCTTGGCCTTGATCGAAGTCAGACCATGAAGCCGAAATTCCACTGTCAGGACGCCAATATGCATACAGATGAGAGTCGGCCAACTCTGGGCTATTCCAAGGTGGCTTTTTCCTGAAATTCAGAAAAGGCCTCGATAATGTCCCCAACCTTGATATCGTTGAAGTTCTCCAAACCCACGCCGCATTCGTAGTCTTTGGTTACTTCCTTGATGTCATCCTTGAACCGTTTCAATGAACTCAGTTTGCCGGTGTAGGTGACTACGCCGTCCCGGAGGAGACGGATGCCGGCATTGCGTTGCAACTTGCCGTCCAGGACAAAGCATCCGGCCACAGTGCCTACCTTGGGTACTGTAAAGATATCCCGGACCTCGGCTTGACCCAAGTATTCCTCTCTGATCACCGGGGCCAGCATTCCTGCCATGGCCTCTTTGATCTCATTCACCAGATGGTAAATGACGTTGTAAAAACGGATATCTACGTTTTCCTGCTCGGCCAGGTCCTTGACCTTTGCCGTGGGCCGGACGTTGAAGCCGATAATCACTGCAGCCGAGGCTGAGGCCAGCTTGATATCCGATTCGGTAATAGCGCCTATGCCGCCATGAATGATATTCACTTGAACTTCAGTGGTGGCCAGCTTTTGCAACGATTCAGTTATTGCCTCTAAAGATCCCTGCACATCAGCTTTGAGTATAAGATTCAGGTTCTTTATTTCCTCTTCTGCCTTGGCAGCAAAGAAACTTTCCAGGGTGACCTTGGTCTCCTTGGCCAATTCCCGTTCTCGGTGTTTGGCCTGCCGGGTGTCAGCTATTCGCTTGGCCACCTTGTCGTTTTCCACGACCACAAATTCGTCTCCGGCATTGGGCACGCCTTCAAAGCCTTGGACTTCGACCGGCAAGGACGGGCCTGCAGCATTGATCTTTTGGCCCATGTCGTTAAACAAAGCCCGGACCCGTCCGGAAAACAGGCCGCAGACAAAGGGGTCAGATGTATGCAGGGTACCCTCTTGAATAAGGACTGTTCCCACCGGGCCACGCCCCTTATCCAGCTTGGCCTCGATGATATGCCCCCGGGCCCTCTTATCAGGGTTGGCCTGGAGCTCGAGGACCTCGGTCTGCAAAAGGACCATTTCCAGGAGTTCGTTCAGCCCGATACGCTGTTTGGCTGAAATATAGGCATAGATAGTATCGCCACCCCATTCTTCGGGAATAAGTCCAAGTTCGGCCAGTTCCCTTTTTACCCTGTCCGGGTCGGCATTCTCCTTGTCGATCTTGTTCACGGCTACAATAATGGGCACTTGGGCTGCCTTGGCGTGATTGACCGCTTCTTTCGTCTGATCCATGACCCCGTCATCGGCAGCCACGATGAGAATGACCACGTCTGTTACCTGGGCCCCGCGGGAGCGCATTTCGGTGAATGCCTCGTGGCCTGGAGTGTCCAAAAAGACCAGGGTCCCACCCTCAGTCTGGACGTGATAGGCCCCGATATGCTGGGTAATACCACCGGCTTCGGTGTCCATGATATGCGATTTTCGAATGGCATCCAAAAGGGATGTTTTGCCGTGGTCCACGTGACCCATGATGGTCACCACCGGAGGGCGATACTGCAACTCATCCGGTTTGTCTTCCTTTTGGGGCAGGACATACGCTTCTTCCGAAAAGCCGACTTTTTCCACTTCGTATCCGAATTCCGAGGCCACCAGGGTGGCGGTGTCCACATCCAGGGACTGGTTGATAGTGGTCATAACCCCAAGGTTGAACAGGGTTTTGATAATATCCTGGGCCTTGACACCCATTTCCTGAGCCAGATCTGCAACCCGAATGGCTTCTTCCATGCGGATCTTGCGTTTGGCCGCCTTCAGAGGCTGGGTGGTATGCACCGGGCCGGAAGGCTTGGGTCCTTTTTTGGCCTGTGGGGTGGGCCTTTTCCGTTTTCCCTTGCCTCTGGGCGGCTTTTCCGGAGCTTCGGCTTGCTTTATGACACTTTTGCTTGGCTTGGTCGCTTCTTGATCGTAAAGTCCGGAGACATCTACTGTCCGTTTATCTTTTTTCTTCTTTTTGCCCTGAGCCTCTGTTCCTTCTGGCTCAGCATCAGCAGTCTTGGCGATTGGCGCAGGGGCTTCCGGCTCGACTGGCGTTTCAGGGCGGGAGATGACAGTAACCTGGGGAGGTGCGACCTCTTTTTTCTTTTTCCGGCCTCTTTTCTTTCTGGTCGATTTTGGTCTGGATTGTTTTTCGCCGGTCTGTTCGCCTTCAGCCCCAGTCGCCTCGCTGGAAGCGGATTTTTCCTCTTCTGGCTCGTGCGCAAAAGTCTCTGGCTCAGATTTTTCTTCGTCGCTGCCAGGGGGGGCATGAGCAGATTCGGTGCCTTTTGCTTCCAACTTATCCGAGGTATCGGCAACTGGCTGCGAAGAGGCGACCGCATGGGCTGGAGGCTGTGCTTCACCAGGGGGAATCGATTCCAGCTCACCTTCGGGCTGAGGGATATCCGATTCCTGAAGAGGAGGTTCTTCCTCTTCGGTTGACCGTGCTTTCTCCTGGGATATTGTTTCTGGCTCATGATCCAGCGGCCCGGAAGTCTCTTCCTGGTTTTTCTTGCGCTGCCCCCGCCTGCGGCGGACAATTATCCCGGAGGAAGTCACTGTATCCTGAGAGGCATGATCCCCTGATTGATGTTTAACTTTTGCTCTGATACTCTCGACCTGCTCATCGCTTAAGCCGCTCATATGACTTTTGACCGGGATATTTTCTTCCCGGAGGATATGCAGCAGCTCTTTGTTGGATAAGCCGAGTTCGGCTGAGAGTTCTCGTACTCGCATTTTGGTGTTCATGACTCCCCCCTACACTTCTTCTGCCACCCTTTGTGACGGGCCAGGGCTCTTTGACATCCAGTGTCGGAACAGACGTAAAAACCACGTCCGGGCTGGATTTGTTGCGGATCAATCGTCAGCGTCGCCCGTCCCTGGTCGTCGCGCTGACATACGTATCGATAAAGGCGATGCTTGGGCCGGCGTGCACGGCAGATGCAACACATACGGACCGGAATATGCCGGGTTCTTGCTCGCGGCGAATACGCAGTTGCTGGGAGCGAGTTGTCTGGGTTATCGCAGATCATAGATTGCCTTCAAAGTCGTCGCCGGCTGTCTGGTTTTGATCTTGTGCAGGCTGTGATGCCTCCTGTAGGTTCTGGTCCTGATTTCCGGCGGAGATGCTTTGGGATTCCTCTTTTGGAGAGGAATCTCTGCTCAGGAGGTTGACGGCTGAACGTACATCGCTCAGCTTTTGCTCATTCATTCCATCAAGTTGCAAAAGATCCTGGTCTGAAGCTGACTGCAGCGCATCAAGGCTGGTCAAGCCGGCAGCATAAAACTGGTCGATTGAGATTCCGGCCACACTGGCCACATGCTCGATTTCCTGGCGATGGGTATAGAGTTCGCCATATCTGCTCTCAGTGACAATGTCGATTTTCCATCCCAGGAGCTTGCTGGCCAGCTTGACGTTCTGACCCTTGCGCCCAATGGCCAGATGGTGTTGGCTGTCGGGTACCACCACTTCCAGGGTTTTATCTTCTTCATCTACAGTGATGCTGGAAATACGGGCCGGAGAAAGGGCGTTCACCGCATAGGTGGTGATATCCGGACTCCAGAGGACGATATCCACCCGTTCACCCTTAAATTCCTGCACGATCTTATTGATCCGGGATCCGCGCACACCAACACATGCCCCGACCGGGTCGACATCCCGATCCCGGGAAAGAAGAGCGATCTTGGCTCGAAAGCCCGGGTCCCGGGCGATGCCCATAATTTTGATCGTCCCGTCGCTGATTTCCGGGACTTCAATACGAAACAGGGCGGCCATGAAGTCCGGATGGGAGCGGGAGAGGATGATCTGTGGGCCTTTGCCTTCTTTTTTGACGTCAACGATAAATCCTTGAATCCGGTCTCCCCGCCGGTAATGTTCTTTGGGTATCTGCTCTTCTTTGGGCAAAACGGCTTCGGTTCGACCAAGATTGATAATCCAGCCGGAACGATCCCGGCGTTGGATTGTGCCGCTGATGATTTCGCCCTTGCGCTCTATAAATTCTTCGTAAATTATTTCCTGTTCCGCATCCCGCATGCGCTGGATGATGACCTGTTTGGCCGATTGGGCGGCGATACGTCCAAGGTTTTCAACATGCAGCCGAAAGCCTAATTCATCCTCAATCTCGACATTTGGGTCTACTTTTTGGGCCTCTTCCAGGCTGATTTCTGTGTCCGGATCGTCGATTTCTTCGGAAACAATCTTGAACTGATAGACTTCGACGTCACCGGTTTCCTCATTGAAATTGACTTCAATGTCCAATTTGTTGTTGAATTTTTTGTTCACAGCTGAGCGGACAGCCTCTTCCAAGGTGTCGATGAGCACATCGCGATCAATGCGGCGCTCTTTACTGATATGATCGATGGATTTTTTCAGTTCCAAACTCATGGGCGGATCTCCGGGCTCTGGCCCTTCAGGCAGTGATGGTTACCAATCACTGTCCGGTATATACGAGATGAATTTTGTGTATTTGCTCCCAGCCCAGAACCACAGTCTGAGTTTCGCTTTGCAGGGTCAATTCGTTGTCCGCTGCGTGCACGAGGGTGCCTTTCCATTTCTTGCTCCCGTGGATCGGCGTCTTCAGGGTGACGGCCATCGGGTGCCCGATATAGTCTGCCAGCTGATGAAAAGAGAAAAAGGGTCGTTCCAAGCCAGGGGATGAAACCTCCAGGACATACGATCCTGGGATGGGATCCTCTATATCGAGCAGCATACTGATGTGCCGACTGACTTCTGCGCACTGCTCGATGGTCACTCCCTGCTTTGAGTCCAAAAAAACCCGAACTTTTCCCCCTTTGGGAGAGGAAGGGACTTCGATACCCCAAAGGGTGAGCCCCAGAGTAGATACGATGGGTTCGATAAGGCTGACAAGACGATCGTGTTGATTCATTGAACTCTAATCAAAAAAAAAGTGGACCTCAATGGCCCACTCCTTGGATATACATTCGTGCAAAAAGGAGTGGAGCGGGTGACGGGGATCGAACCCGCGACACCAAGCTTGGGAAGCTTGTACTCTACCAGCTGAGCTACACCCGCTCGATAAAAACGATTTATGGCATTTCTCGTGCTTGTTGTCAACCCAGAACGTGCTCTGCTTCGGCTCATTGGTTTTTGCAAAATATCAGAGCTAAAGATTGGAGAAGAGGCCTTGAATCAGGAAGGAGTTTGGACTAAGAAAGGGGCGATGCACACACCGATTTCATGTATTCATCTGATCACCAAAAGCGGTCACTCGCAGGCCAAATCCCTGGGAGGAGTAATTCAAACCTGGCTGCACAGGCATGGATGCCAAGCCAGTATCGTCCCCTCAGAAAAATACGTTCACATGGAACCGGGATATGCCTCTTTGCCGGATATGATTCTGGTTTTGGGCGGAGATGGGACGTTGCTCCGGGTGGCAGGAAGGGTTGCGGATCTTGGGATTCCTGTTGTGGGGATCAACTTCGGACAAGTGGGTTTTTTGACTGCCCTTAGTCCCACGAGATGGGAACCGGCCCTGAGCCGCATCCTTGCTGGAAACTACTGCATACACCCGAGGTTGGTCTTGGGCTATGAACTGTGGCGGGAGAAAGAGGTAGTGCATTCCGGACATTTCCTCAACGACCTGGTCGTGGGCAGGAGCGGATTGGCCCGTCTGGTCCGGTTAAGCCTGTGGAGTGGTGAACACATGATGACAGGCCTACGGGCCGACGGGGTGATCGTTTCCACCCCGGTGGGTTCTACAGCCTATGCTGCGGCTGCCGGTGGCGGACTGATCAGCCCTGAACTGGACGTCATGGAGATTTGTCCGATATGTTCATTCATGAGTAAATTTCGACCATTGATCCTGCCCAGTGATCAGGAAGTATCAGTTCGGGTCGAATCGTCATCTCCGGAATGTTTTGTCACCCTGGACGGTCAATCAGGATGGCCCCTGCTGGAAAACGATCTGATTCGCATCCGGGCCTGTAAATACAAGTTTCTTCTGGTCGAAACAGAAGAAAACACCTTTTTCCAGCATCTGCAAAGAGTGGGTTATCTCAGTTCAAGACAAAACAGGAAATAGGCGTTTCACCCCTGAACAATCCGGCAATGGTTCCTTGTTATTACCCGCGGTGAGCAAAAATATGTGGGATGTGCCAAAGGCAAAGATGACGATGAACAATTGTGTTGTACAATGGCTATTGGTCCTGGTCATATTGGGTCTTGCTGTGTGCTGCTGTATCGGATGTGCACGGAAAGAGCCTGTACCACCTTGTTTTTCTCTTTTATCTGGGCGGGAAAAAGAGGCCTTCTTCGAGGAGATGGATCCTGCCAGCCAGGGTTTGGATTCCTGGCGGGATTTGGCCAAACCTTTGCAGCGAAGCCTCAATGCCCTGCGTTTTAAGGAAAAAGATCAGAGGGTCCTGGATACTCCCCAACTGCGATTGACTGTTCGGGATTTGCGAGAAAGCATCAGACACATGCTGCACATCCTTCCGGAACTAAAGGCAGATCCCGGCTTGTTGGCCAGGGAGTTTGCCTGCTATGAACTACACCCCGGGTCGTTGTTTACAGGGTATTATCAGCCGCGGATTGCGGCCAGCCTGGAGCAGACATCCGAGTACTCGTATCCTCTGTATGCCCTGCCTGAGGATTTACAAAGCATAGATCTGAGCCGTTTCCACCCCAGGTGGGAGGGGCAGCGGCTTATCTACAGGATCCAGGATGGGAAGATTGCTCCGTATCATACCCGGGCTGCAATCGACGGGCAGAACGTCCTTGAGGGCAAGGCAAAGACACTAGCTTGGGCCCGGGACGTATTGGATGTCTTTTTCTTGCAAGTTCAGGGGTCAGGCCAGCTTGAGCTTCGAAATAAAGAGATCGTACACATCGGCTATGCCGGGAAAAACGGGCATGAATATGTCTCCTTGGGCCGAGTGCTGGTTGAACGGGGGCATATGAACCATGAGGGTCTGAGCATGCAGTCCATCCGGGCTTTTTTGGATCAGCATCCGGAGCTGTTGCCTGAAATTTTGTTCACCAATCCCAGCTATGTCTTTTTCCGTCTCCGTTCAGATGGCCCGTATGGGGCTATGGGCCAGATCTTGACCCCCATGGTCAGTTTGGCCACCGACCCAAAGATGGTCCCTCTGGGGGCGTTGCTGGCTTTTGAAGTTGACTTGCCAGGGGAGGAGAGCGGGACTAGACTAACTGGTCTTGGTTTGGCTCAGGATGTGGGGGGGGCGATCAAGGGCCGGCATGTGGACCTTTATTGCGGCAGTGGCCCCCAGGCCGGACAGATTGCAGGACGGCTGAAATCTCAGGGGCGTCTGGTCCTGGTGCTTTCCAAGTCAGTTTTGGATGCTGTCAACTAAGGCTTGGCCCGAGCGCAGGTATATTGAAAGTGAAGAGCATAATGGTGTAGTAGGTTTTATTGCACGATCAAATATATCCTTACCCCAGACCAGAGGACCTGACACTATGAAAAGGACCAACGCTGTAGCGGAACGAGGTATGCCTGATGTCTTTTGAAGCAGTCATAGGCCTGGAAGTCCATGCCCAGTTAAATACCAGATCCAAGCTTTTCTGTTCCTGCTCCACCCAGTTTGGACGGGAACCGAACACACATGTTTGTCCGGTGTGCGCAGGCATGCCCGGGGCTTTACCGGTGGTGAACGTAAAGGCTGTGGAATATGCAGCCAAAATGGCTCTGGCTGTAGAATGTACGGTCAATGAACATTCTCTGTTCGCCCGCAAAAACTATTTTTATCCAGATCTGCCAAAAGGGTATCAGATATCCCAGTTCGAAACTCCCCTGGCAGAGCACGGCTGTTTGCGAATTCAGACAGAGGGCGGAGAAAAGCTGGTTACCATCGTGCGTATACACATGGAAGATGATGCTGGAAAGTCCATACATGCCCCGGCGGAGAATAAGAGCTATGTGGACTTGAATCGAACCGGCGTCCCTTTGATCGAGATTGTCAGCGGCCCGGACATGGTATCGGCCGACGAGGCAGTCGCATACCTCAAGGGATTGCGCAGCATCCTTCGTTACTTAGGTATCTGCGATGCAAACATGGAAGAGGGCAATTTCCGCTGTGACGCCAACGTTTCTATTCGGCCCAAAGGGGAGTCCAAGCTGCGAACCCGAACGGAACTCAAGAATATGAACTCATTTAGGCATGTGCACAAGGCCTTGGAGTTTGAGATTTCCCGTCAAATTGCCCTGGCAGAGGACGGCGAAGAAGTGGTCCAGGAGACCAGGCTCTTTGACCTGGACAAAGGGGAAACCAGGACCATGCGGGGCAAAGAAGAGGCCCATGACTACAGATACTTTCCGGATCCGGATCTGGTCCCTGTGGTCATTCCCAGGGAAGAGCTTGTGCTCTGGCAGGAGGGACTGCCTGAGCTACCCCAGGTGAAGGGCCGGCGCTTTGCACACGATTACGGACTGTCTCCCGCCGAGGCCCAAATTTTGACTCAAGATCTGGATATGGCCGATTACTTTGAGGCTACAGTCGCTGAACAGGTTCAGCCCAAGGAAGTCTGCAATTGGATGCTCACAGAAATGCAGCGGGAACTCAAAGATGGGAATATCAGAGCCGGAGATGCCCAGTTTCGGCCGTGGCACCTGGCCGAATTGATTCGGCTCATCGCTGAGGGAAGCATTAGCAACAGTATAGGGAAGCAGATCTTCTCAGATCTTTTTGTCTCTGGTCAGGATCCCAGATCGTATGTGCAGGCCAAAAACTTGACCCAAATTTCGGATCAAGGGCAACTTGACCAGGTGGTGGATTCGGTTCTGGCCGAAAATCCGGACGAAGTGCAGGCCTATCTGGGCGGAAAAACGAAATTGATCAGCTTTTTTATGGGGCAAGTGATGAAGAAGACCAAAGGCCAGGCCAACCCCAAAATGGTCAACAGCCTGATCAGTTCCAAACTGGAGTCCTTGAGGGCCTCGAAATAGACAGTTGTCAGCTTTGTCTCCGGCAAATCTGACCTGTTTTTTTGCCTCAAAAGGCATAAATAGGTTTTGCCGGATTGATCATATTTAAAACCTCAAAGACATGTGATCAGACCATGAAACGACATATTCGATATTCAGAAACCGAACCCGCTCTGCTGCTGTTGGATCAGCGCTTTTTGCCCGCACAGGAAAAATGGTTTGTTTGCCGCAGAGTACAGGACGTGATTGTCGCCTTGCAGGAAATGGTTGTACGCGGGGCACCAGCCATCGGGGTGACGGCGGCCTATGGGTGTTGCCTGGGGGCGGCCACTGTGGATCCTTCCGACAGGAAATGGCAAAAACGGCTGCTAGAGAAGCTGGAATGTTTGGTCCGAGCCAGGCCGACGGCGGTCAATTTGGAATACAGTGTTCAGCGCATGCGCCGGGCCTGGAAGGCTGACCCCGATATCGCCCTCGATGATCTGCGCTGGATGTGGCATAAATTGGCTCAAGACATACATAGTGAGGATATCGCCGCCAACAAGGCCATGGGCCGGTGGGGGCAGAGTCTCATTGCCGACGGCTGGACAGTCATGACCCATTGTAATGCCGGGGCATTGGCCACCGGGGGATACGGCACAGCCCTGGGTGTTTTCCGGGCAGCCAAGTCTGCGGGAAAGACGGTTCAGGTGCTGGCCAATGAAACGCGTCCTTTTTTGCAAGGGGCCAGGCTGACGGCTTATGAGCTGCAGGAAGACGATATTCCGGTTCAGGTCGCCTGTGACAATGCCGCAGCTACGCTCATGTCCCGGGGGCTGATCCAGGCCGTTGTGGTCGGAGCGGACCGGATAGCTGCCAATGGGGATACGGCCAACAAGATTGGAACCTATGGATTGGCCATCCTGGCCCGGGAGCATGGGATTCCGTTTTACGTGGTTGCTCCCAAGTCCAGTATCGATTTTCAGATGAAATCAGGTCAGGACATACTTATTGAGGAACGTCCGGCTCATGAGGTGACCCATATACAAGGTGCCCGAATCGTGCCCCATGGAGTTGCCGTACTCAATTATGCCTTTGATGTAACCCCCCACGAATTGATTACCCATATTATAACGGAAAAGGGTATCCTGGATCGTCCATTTGACCAAAGTATAGCCCGGATCAAGGCAGAATGAACCGGTACCGGAAAAATTTTTGTGCCCATCTATGAATACAGATCCCCTTGTGGCCTTGATCGGCCGGACGAATGTCGGCAAATCCACGCTGTTTAATCGTCTGCTGCGGCAGAATAAGGCCTTGACCCACGATCGGCCCGGAGTAACCCGAGATAGGATGTACGGTCAGGTCCAGGGCAGGGACGGCATATTTGCTCTGGTGGATACCGGTGGTTTTGAGCCGGATGCCCAAGGGGAACTGCAAAATACGATCATGGATCAGGCCCGGGAAGCCATTCACGAGGCCCAACTCATTTTGTTGGTTGTGGATGGCAAAACAGGCTTGTCTCCAATTGATCAGGAATTGGCCGTTCTTGTCCGCAGAAGCAGCAAGCCGGTTCTTCTGGTCGTCAACAAGGTGGACGGCCCGGAACAGGAAGAAGGATGCCTGAGCGAGTTTCATACCCTGGGACTGGATATGGCCCCTGTATCAGCCGCCCATGGATACGGATGTCCATCATTAGTTCAGGAAATCCAAAAGCATCTGCCGGATTTGGAACCTGAAGATGCGAGCATGCATCTCCATCCAGATTTACGCATTACCCTTTTGGGCCGGCCCAATGTGGGCAAATCGTCAATAATCAATGCCTTGCTGGGGGAAAAGCGACTTATCGTCAGTCCGGAGGCCGGAACAACCAGGGACAGTGTGGATGTGGTCCTGGATCGTGAGGGGAGCAGATATCTGTTTGTGGATACAGCCGGTGTACGCCGTAAAAGCAAGGTCCGGGACTCTCTGGAACGGTTTAGCGTCCTGCGGGCCTTGAAGAGCAGCAAAAGGGCCCAGGTCACTGTTCTGCTCGTAGACGCTGCCCAGCCTTTGAGCTTTCAGGACAAGAAGCTGCTTTCCTATTTGGACAAGGAAAAGACCCCCTTGATTTTGGCTTTAAACAAGATCGATCTGATTTCCAGACCGCAGAGGCCGAAAGTCAAGGCCTATTTTGAGCAGGAACTTCGGTTTTGCCCCCATGTTCCGGTTGTTGCCACTTCCAGCGTCACCAGGGCCGGACTTGGAGGCCTTTTGCCCCTGGCCGAAAAGCTGTGGGCCGAATGCGGACAGCGGGTGACCACCGGGGAACTGAACAGGGTGCTCCGCGAGGTGACCGCCAGGCACCAGCCTCCAGTGGTCAAGGGGCGCAGGGCAAAGTTCTATTATTTGACCCAGGCCGAATCGACCCCCCCTACCTTTGTCTTTTTCATGAATGATCGGTTTTTGTTGAGAGAAAATTATGCCAAGTATCTGGAAAAGCAGATCCGAAAACGTTTTGGACTGACGATGACCCCGGTGAGTCTCATATTCCGAACCAGCCAGGGATAAGACAGGTCAAGGACGTATTGCCCAACAGATGCTCGTATGAAGCAGATACTTTTGGGCGCTTTGGCCCAAAAGTATCTCCGATTTGCCGAAGGCACAGCTGAGTACTGACAATATAATGTAAACATACGGAAAAGAGGAGCAGGTTTTATGGTTCAAAAGTCGCAGCAGATATGGTTTAACGGCCGTTTGATTCCCTGGGATGAAGCAAATATTCATGTGTTGACCCATACCTTGCATTATGGTGTCGGGGTGTTTGAGGGTATCCGTTGTTACCAGTGTTCTGACGGATCCTCAGCGGTCTTCCGTCTGGAAGAGCACGTGGACCGGTTCTTTGACTCGGCCAAGGTGATCCAAATGGAAATACCTTTTTCCCGGGAAGAGATCAGTCAGGCCATCATGGATACTCTGCGGGTAAATGGCTTGCGTGCCGGGTATATCCGTCCCCTGGCCTTTATCGGTGATGGGGCTGTGGGCGTGTATCCCGGAGACAATCCCATTCAGGTCATTATTGCCGTATGGCCCTGGGGGGCGTACTTGGGAGACGAGGCTTTACAAAAGGGTATTGCGGTCAAGACGTCCAGCTTCACCCGGCACCATGTGAATGTGATGATGACCAAAGCCAAGGTCTGTGGAAACTATGTGAACTCGGTGCTGGCCAAACGAGAGGCCCTGGCTGATGGATACGATGAATCCCTGCTCTTGGATGTGGACGGGTATGTGGCCGAGGCCTCTGGAGAGAATATCTTTATAGTCAAAAAAAGCGTGCTCAAAACACCGCCTCTTGGACCGGTCCTGCCTGGAATAACTAGGGATTGTTTGATCACCTTGGCCCGGGATATGGGCTATGGAGTTCTGGAACAGCGTTTTACCCGGGACGAGGTCTATACAGCCGACGAGGCCTTTTTTTGCGGGACGGCCGCGGAAGTGACCCCAATCAGGGAACTGGACAGGCGGAAAATTGGTCCAGGGGAGGCCGGAGCAGTGACCAAGCTTTTGCAGCAGGAGTTTTTTCGGGTGGTCCACGGTGATAATTTGAAATATGCCGGGTGGTTGACCCATTTTGATTTGGAGTGATCCCTGTATTCTTCACAATAAATTCCGGGCAAACGCTGAAAAATATTTCAATTAGAGCACACGGACATGGCCCAAATCCACTTGACTTCAGCATACCGGCCTCAACGCTTTTCCCAGGTTGTGGGTCAGGAGGCAGTGACTCAGATCCTGTCCCGGGCGGCTGCCGAGAACAAGGTCGCTCCGGCCTATATGTTCAGTGGTACTCGCGGGGTGGGCAAAACCACGGTGGCCCGCATCCTGGCCAAGGCCATCAACTGTAGCCAGGGTCCAGGCGCAGAACCCTGCAATACGTGTGCATTCTGCCGGCAGATCACCCAAGGGACCAGCCTGGACGTGGTTGAAATCGACGGCGCGTCCCACACAGGGGTGGACAATGTTCGCAAATTGACCGAGGACGTAGGTTATGCGCCTTTGCACTGCCGATATAAGGTGGTGATTATAGACGAGGCCCATATGCTTTCCCGTTCGGCCTTTAATGCTTTGCTCAAGACGTTGGAGGAACCGCCCGGTCATGTGAGTTTCATCCTGGCCACAACTGAACCGCACAAATTTCCGGCGACGATAGTCAGCCGGTGTCAGCACTATGTTTTCAAGCGGGTGGAACAATCTGTTCTGGAAGAGCATATGGCCTGGATCCTCAAGGAGCAGGATATATGCTATGACCCGGCCGCTTTGCGTATTCTGGCTCGAAAGGGAGCGGGAAGCGTCCGGGACTGCCTCTCGCTTTTGGGGCAGGTTTTGGCCATGGGACATTCCCGGATCGCTGCGGATACAGTGCAGTCGTTGCTCGGCCTGGCCAGCCAGGAGCTGATGCAGGACTGCATACAATCTGTGATCGAGCAGGACTGTCCGGGCATATTGCATCTCGTCCGCCGGCTACTGGATCAGGGTTTGGATATCGGTTTTTTTCTCCAGGATCTGGCCCTGGTCTGGCGGAACTTGTTTATCTTGAAACAGACAGGTCAAGATGGGGTGGCCTTGCTGGAGATGCCGGAAGGAGAGGCCGGACAGCTGCTGGGAAAGGCTGAAGAACTTAGCATGGGCAGGATCCATGCCGCATGGCAGATGACCTTGGAAGGTCAGAAACGAGTGGCCTCCAGCCCGGATCCGGCCTTGGCCTTGGAACTTATGCTTGTGAATTTGGCCTTTCTCCCTGAGTTGATAGGGGTAGGTCAGGCTGGAAGTGGTTCAAAGCCCAAGCCGGGACGACGGCAAGAAGGGGACGGGGAAGCGAAGCGTGTCCGTGGAATGCAGGCTGTCTCGGGGCCGGGGCAAAAAAACGGAGGAAAAGGGTATTCTGGCCCATCTTCGGCCGGGGGCCAAAACTGGAAGGATTTTGTGACCTCTGTTCAGTCCAGAAAGGACAAGGTCCTGCCTCACCTGCATCTGATTCAGGGCCGTCTGGAAGGGGATCAACTGGAACTTCGCTGTTCCGGATACATGGCGCAGCGCCTTCAGGACCAAAACAAAATGCATTGGCTTCGGGAACGGGTCAATGAATACTTTGGGTCGAATGTGCAGATCAATGTACACCAGATGGAAGGCAACGAAGAGCAAAATGTTCAGGAGTTGAAAAAAAAAATCCTGAATGAGCCGGCGGTTAAGGAGGCTATTGCCCAGTTCGGGGCCAAGGTGGTTGATGTGCAAGTTGGGCAGGCCAATGGCCAAAGGGTGAATGGCAAAGTCTGAAAAAAGTGCGAGGTAATGTTTTTCAGGGAATGAATCAGAGCGGTTCTATGGGCAGCGGCCCGATGGTCTGTGGGGAAATCGAACATGAAAATGAAAACCGAGGTCTTACTGATATGGGACTCAATGACATCATGCGGCAAGCGCAGGAGATGCAGAAGAAAATGGCCGATATGCAGGATGAGTTGGCACACAAGACAGTAGAGGCCAGCGCTGGCGGAGGAATGGTTACAGTCACGGCCAGCGGAGCCCTGCAAGTGGTTTCAGTGTGCATAGATCCTGCTGTGGTCGACCCTGAAGACGTGGGCATGCTTCAGGACTTGATCCATGCGGCAACGAATGAGGCCTTGAAAAAGGCCAGGGAGATGGCTCAAGGGGAGATGTCCCAACTGACCGGTGGATTGAAGATTCCTGGACTGATGTAGCAAATACGAGTGGAAACAAGGCGGAGAATGGAACGTTTACCCCATGCTTTGCAGATCCTGGTCGACCAGTTGACTGCCCTGCCTGGAGTGGGGCGCAAATCCGCGTTACGGATAGGGCTCACCTTGCTCAATTGGCCGGAAGAGAAGGCTCGTGGATTGGGGCAGGCCATCTGTGACTTGCGAAGGAGTCTCTGTTTGTGCAGTCGGTGCCGGAGTTTGTCCGAAACAGATCCCTGTTCGGTGTGCAGTGATCCAACCCGGGAAGATGGGCTTTTATGTGTGATTGCAGACTGGGACTCTCTACTGGCTCTTGAAGAGGCCGGGTTTTATAGGGGAAGATATTTTGTTTTAGGCGGTCTTCTTTCTCCCTTGGACGGAGTCAACTCTGACCAGCTGGCCTTTGATTGCCTCAAGGATCGATTGATACAGGGACAGGTGCAGGAAGTGGTTCTGGCTTTGGGTACCACCCGGGACGGAGAAACCACTGAGTCCTACATTCACAACCTCCTCCAGCGCAATTTTCCGGACATACGCATCAGCCGCCTGGCTCAGGGGATTCCTGTAGGTACGGATTTGAAGTACATGGACCGGGAAACGTTGAAACAATCAATGACCTATCGGCAGTCGTTGGGGCAATAAGTGGAGAGTGTGCGCGGTGAGGTTCAAAGCATCCTGTTTCACAATCCGGAAACAGGATATGCGGTTGTGCGCCTCAAGGCTGCTGATCAGCCGGGATTGGTGACAGTGGTCGGCGGTTTGGGCTCGGTGGTTCCAGGAGAAGGACTGGCAGTATCCGGGCAATGGCAAAAACATCCCAAATTCGGACGCCAGTTTCAAGCCCGGGCCTGGGAGCAGACCGTGCCGGCGAGCATCAATGGGATCAAGCGCTATCTTGCTTCAGGAATGATCAAGGGGCTTGGACATTCTTTGGCCCAGAGGCTGGTGGATACCTTTGGAAATCAGGTGTTGGACCTTTTAGACCAGGATCCGGAACGCTTGTTGGAGGTAGAAGGAATTGGGCCGAAAAAACTGGAAAAAATTACTAATTCGTGGAATGCTCAGCGGGAAATCCGCTCTTTAATGCTTTTTTTGCAGACCCACGAAGTCCCCACCACCTATGCTGGGCGTATCTTTCGGCTCTACGGCGCAAACGCCGTGAGCAAACTGACGCAGAACCCCTATGAGCTGGCTTACGAAATCAGCGGGATCGGCTTGAAGACTGCTGACAAGATGGCTTTGAAACTGGGGTTTCCCCTCGATAGTCCGCAGCGACTGGAGGCCCTGATCGTATACACGCTTTTTCAGCACAGTGAGGCCGGTCATCTGTTTTGTCCAATGCATGAGCTTCTGGACAAGGTGCACAAGGTCGGCGATTCTGTGCCGGCAGATGGTCTGGAAGAATCCGTGGCCAGACTGGAAGAGAAAAAAAGAGTCCGGATCGTGAATCTTCCAGAGCAGGGCATTGAACAGGCGGTTTTTCTGCACCATTTTTATCGTTGGGAAAAAGAGATCGCGGCCAGACTCATGGATCTGACCACTCACCCTTCGGCCCTGAATCCGGATACAGTCCACGAACAGCTGCACAGCCTGATCAAGACCTCTCAAATCAGATTTTCCTCTGAGCAGCTGGAGGCTATGGATAAGGCCTGCAAGCACAAGACAATGATCATCACCGGAGGTCCGGGTACGGGCAAAACCACCTTGACCACGATCATCGTCACAGCCCTGCGCCGACTGGGATTCAAGGTCAAGCTGGCTGCACCTACGGGCCGGGCAGCCAAAAGACTGGCCGAAGCAACCGGATCATTCGCCCAGACCCTGCACCGGATGCTTGGCTTTTCCCCAGGGGAAGGCTTTGCCCACAATGAAGACAGAAAATTGAAGGCAGACGCGGTGTTGGTGGATGAGGCATCAATGCTCGACTGCCAACTTTTTGTACATCTCTTGCGGGCCATTCCCCTGACATGCCGGCTGATTTTGGTTGGTGATGTGAATCAGCTGCCTTCAGTCGGCCCCGGGCATGTGCTGGCTGATTTGATCAACAGTCAGGTTCTTCCCACAACGGTTTTGACTCACATCTTCCGTCAGGCGCAGGAGAGCATGGTGGTGGTCAATGCCCATCGCATTAATCAGGGGAAGCTTCCTTTGGCCAGCCCACTTTCCCCTCCGCAGGCGGATTTTTTCTGGGTCCAGCAGGACGATGTGCAAAAGGTTCAGGATCTCATTGTGTATATGGTTTGTGAACGGATGCCCACAATCTACAATCTGGATCCAATTCGGGAAGTTCAGGTGCTTACTCCCATGCACAAAGGCAAGGTTGGGACCCAGGAACTCAATGCTCGCCTGCAGGAAAGGCTCAATGCTTCGGGTCGTGAAGTGCGCAGCGGAAACCGGATATTTCGGGTTGGGGATCGAGTGCTGCAAACGAAAAACAACTATGAAAAAGAAGTGTTTAATGGGGATTTGGGCTGGGTTCGGGATTTTGATCGAGAAACTGGTGAGTTGACGGTGGCGTTTGACGAAGCGCGGGTCAGCTATGCCCAAAGCGAATTTGAGGAACTTACCCTGGCCTACTGCATTAGTGTACACAAGTCGCAAGGCAGTGAATATCCGGCAGTGATTGTCCCTGTGGTTACCCAGCACTATCTTTTGCTCCAGCGCAATCTGATCTATACAGCTCTGACGCGGGCCAAGCGGCTGGCTGTGCTGATTGGAAGCAAAAAGGCCATGCATATAGGGCTTGACAATGTCAGTGGCTCCAAACGCTATACCCATCTCGAACATCGCGTGCGGAACGCGGCCAAAGGTATTGCCTGAACTTTTGGCCCATGTGTGCATACAGTGAGTCCGACCTCCACCAGTGGGCGCGAGGCGTTTTTGCAGGGGGCGATTTCCGGGACTGTGAGCAGTCTGCATATTGACAAGAAATCAGCCCGGAATTACCTTGCCCCTGTTCAAGTATGGCCAGCGAGAGTGGCGGAACTGGTAGACGCACCAGACTTAGGATCTGGCGGGGTTCCCGTGGGAGTTCGAGTCTCCCCTCTCGCACCACCTACCCTGGAAAGCCCTTTGTTTTGCTGCTGACCAGGCGTCTTCTTCTTTTTCCTGTCTTATCAATATTCTTATGAACAACGCTGCGTAGAAGGCAATAGCAACCCCACAGCACTCAGGAGAGATGCATGCCGGATGTTGATGTGCACAAAGCTGAACTCTTGTCCCCGTTTATCGGCCAGGACTTTTTGACCTGGTTGTGGTTTTGTACTGAAACCGGCAGAGGCTCATGGACCTTGCATACTGGGGAGACTGTACTTTTGTCCATGGCCCAACGGGTAGCTGTCCAGGGAGGGGAAGGCGAGAGCAGGGATACAGCGACCAGTGCAGGCCCGCATTCCAGACTTCGTGAGGCACGTCTGGGCCTGAGGACGGGGAAGAAAGTGGACCAGGCCCGGGTGCATATGGAGATGGATGAGTTGGCCTGGCAGGTGCAATTGCGGGCAGAAGACTTTGCCTTGAGCGGTTTACGTACTCCCAAGGTCGAGCTCAAGGTGGAGGAAGGAGAAGACCCGGACGCCAGATTTTTGGAAAAAATGTTTCTGATCGACAAATGCCTGGAAATCATTGATCTGTCCTTTCTCAGCTTTGTGCACATCCGGCTGGGAGAGGAGTGGCGAACTGAAGTCACGGCGGTGCAGGAATGGATCTTTTCCTGATCAATTTTTATCCGGTGGAGGAAGAAGGGGTGGATGCTTGGCCTTACGCCGGATCCAGTTCATAGCCCGAAGGGTGTTGTGCTTTCGAGCCAATGCCTGTTCCAGCCTGTATTTTCCTGGAAAGTTAGTAAAGGTTATCCCGATGAGTATGGTCAGCAGCCCCTGACCTGGAAGGACGAGCATTGCCAAGCCGGCCAGGATGAAGACTGTACCGATGAGATTTTTGGCCGCAGAGAGCAGAAAATCCATTTTGGGGTGGGCTGAGGCTTTGCGGAGAGGTTGTCTGTTTTCAGAGAGAAAATACGTTCTTGGCAGCCGGATAATCAGCCAGGGGATAAGAAATAAGCTGAGGATAAAGAACCCAACAGAGAGTGAAGCCATGGGCCACATAAGGGGGATGAAAGGTTCGAGCCAGGTATGAGACATGAAAGATTTCCTACATGCAAATGATTTCTGCGGCCAGAGGAGATCGAATGCTGCCATCAGAAGCCGAGAATATGGGTATGAAAGTCTGCCAGCGGTGCGGGTGCTGTTGCCGCAACAATCCGCCTGCTATGCACAGTCAGGACAAGGAGCTTTATACCCAATCCGTCCTGAAGCGACAACATTTAATAACCTTCCGCCAAGGGGAATATGTATACGACAATGTGGAAAATCATGTCCTGCCCTTACAACAGGAACTGGTCCGCATACACTCCAAACCCGGACTCCGGGAGTGCATTTTCTATGACCATACCCGGCGGGTCTGTGGGATCTACGCACATCGACCGGTGGAATGCCGGTTTTTTGTCTGTTGGGATCCCACAGCTTTGATGCAGATCTATGCCCAAGACCGGGTTCAACGACTGGATCTGATTGCTGCTCATTCCGGCTTGGGTCAACTCATCGCGGATCACGAAAAGATGTGCTCTTGGAACAGGGTCCTGGAACTTTTGCCCTGCGTGCAGCGAAATCCGGAATCTGCTCACGGCAAAGAGATGGCAGAGATTTTGGGCATGGATCAGGGACTGCGCCAGGCACTTCGGGATCAAACCGGGGCTGTGGACGAGGAGTTGGAATTCCTTTTGGGGCGGCCCATGGTTTCTGTTTTACCTGGTCTGGGCCTGAAGGCTGTACACACCGGCGAAGGCTTTCGTTTTCAGATGCCGCGCTCATAAAAACAGGACCAGACTGATGGCTATAACCAGCATGCCCATGACCAGGCCGGCGATGGCCACGTGATGTTCCCCGTATTCCTCAGCTGTTGGCAGCAGTTCATCCAAGGAGAGCAGTAAACATTCCTGTGCGCAAAAGTTTTTGATAGGCAAGCTGTTGGGTCCTATCATTAGCCATCCAACTCCCTGCGTGGAGTCCGAGGGGAACAATCAAGGCCTCCCTGGCTTTGGGCAGGATTTCCACAAAAAAGACAGAGATCATGACTCCAGCCGAAAATCCTTAGGCGCCGGAAAGGAAGTTGGGATTTGCCTCCCTGGAAAAAAAGCCAAGGTACTGCCGATCCCTGTAGCCAATCCGGCACCCAGGGTGAAAGTAAAAGCCAATGCGACCGAGGTGTATTCCATGTCCTCTCTGGATAGCCAAAAGTACATTGAACTTTGAATCTGGGAAATAAAATAAATTATAGATCAGTTTTGCTCACCATCCCTTTCGTTGGACCAGGCGCTGGTAGCAGCCTCTCCTTTCTCCTGGGCACTGCCGGAGGGATTGGTGAATGTATCGTTGAGCTTTTGGATGTACTGCCTGGCATCAGCAATGATAACTTCCAGATGCTCTTGTTTGGATGAGTTTAGCCCTGTGGGCTGGCTGCAAAAGATGCTCCGCCACCAGCGAATGTTCCGGTTCAGGATGCGCTGCATTCTGGTTTTGAGGGGAGCGTCTTTTATGGCATTGACCGTTTTGGCAATCAAACGTCGCCCAATGGATCTGCGTAGGGTGAAATGACTCCAGATCAGGAGCAGAAGGACGATCACGCTTCCGGCCTGGAGCCACCTGTCGGATGCGATTTTGTTTGGAAGGCCTGCGAGGCTGGCGAGACCGCTGAGACCGTGAAAATACAAACTGCCTGCACCCAAAAGAATGATGACGGCAGCCGCGATAACCAGTTCAGCAACCACCACCTGACGCCGCCAGGATCGAAGGAAAGATGTGATCTGCGGAGTAAGGCTTGATTTTAGGTACTGAGCCGATTCTTCCAGCATCCCCACGATGCGATAGGCCCGTTCCACCCGTACTTCTTCTATCCGCTTGTTGATCTGGTCCAGATCCCTGTCCCGTTTACGCTCAAAACGACCTTTGATTGCCTCGTCTTCAATGGGCACTGCCACATCCGGGTTGTAAATGCTGAAATACTGACCGGCGGTCAGACCGTGTTCGGCCAGGGCCCGTTGCCAGGCGGCAAAGACCTGTTCCGGGTTGTCTTCTTTGGCTGTGACATCGATCTGATTCAAGATATACAAGAACTTGTTGGAGTCTTTGCGTTTGGTGGTATCCTGAACCAGATGTTTCAATGTGTCGCGCATGGAGCCGGATTCTGGGTGACGGGCATCGAAAAAGACCAGAACCAAGTCGGAAAGGTCAATGATCCGGTCCGTAATCCGCAATGTGGCCGTGCGTTGGGCATCGGCGTCAAATCCAGGTGAATCGACCAGGATCTTTCCTTTGACCTTTGTACTGGGGCATGTCTTCAGGTGTAAGAAAGAGTCGACATGCTTCCCCTGACCCGGGGCGGCCTTTTCTATGGCCTGGCCAATACCGTATAAGGGAAAACGGGGGTCAGAGTCCAGGGCCACTCCGGGCAGGATATGCACTGACTCGTCCGGAGAATAGGATATGACTGTGAATTTGTCGTCAACAGCCTGATTGCCGGTGGCCTGCAGTTTGTAGCCCAGATAAGTATTGATGAAAGTCGATTTCCCGGACGAATACGTGCCGAGAATAGAAATCAAGGGCCACCAGGGGGTTCGGGTAGCAAATGATTCCTCGTGGTCCAAAAATCCTATACTGTGCCCGATTATATCGAGCTTGCGAAAACTCTGAACCACGTCCTGCAGGATTGGGTTCTCCTGTTTCAGATGCTCTTCCAACCTATCCAGGCGCTGGCCAATCTGAGACTCATTGGGCATGCTCCCTCTCCTTGATTATGGGTTGAGGACTCTTGCGGGGCACTCTTCCACCTGCTCATTGAGCACGGATGCGTAGCTCTTGGCCGGGATAAATTTCGGACGATGGAGAAAGTCCGTTCCACGACCGTAGCTGCTCGACACTGACATTGAATTTCAGGCCTATGCGGTACAGGTTGTCGCCTTTTTGGACTGTATAGACTGTAGGCGACCTCTGGTCTGAACGTGAGGTTGTATTTGCCGAACCTGATGCGGCCAGGGATGAAATTTTGGACTGCAGGCGGGAAAAACTGGCATTGGCCTGCTTCTTAAACCGATTGAAGTCGTTTTCCAGATTTTGCAGCTGGATGCCCAAACTCTGAAGGGTTTCACTGAGTTCAGGATTGGCCCTCCCTGTGTTGACAGCTTTGATCTGGGAAGCCAAGCCGGAAACCCGGTTTTCCAGATTGTTCATTCGGACGGCGAGGTCTTCGTCTCCTGATGAATCAGATGGGATATTGGACGAAGTGTTTATGGCCGGGCTGGGGCTTTCGTCCTCTCCCCCAAGGAAAAAGGTCAACCCAATGACCAAAAGAACTCCGGCCACGCCTGCTGCAATCCATGGCAAGTAAGGAGTCTTTTGCCCCAGAAGGGAAAGCCATTCGGCAAGAGAAAAGGAGCTGGATTCTTTTTCCGGTGGAGTTTCCAGATCGTCGAGATCGTCTATCCATTTGTTGCGGCTCATAAATAAAGACCTCTGGCCTTGAAGTTTGGATCAATGTAAATGATTTCGATACCGATCCCGATTGGGAACATGCAAAAAAGCGGTTACCCAATCAGATCCTGACAACTATTAACTAATAACAGTTTTTCATACAAATGTCCTTGAGGGTCTGATCGATATCCGTATGCGCAAAGGAAAATCCTTGGTCTTGCAGAACCGTTGGTCGAACTGCCTGCCCCTTGGTCAGGGTTTCGGCCAGGTCCCCAAAACGAAGGCGAAGGGCAAATTCCGGTACTGGTAGGATTGCTGGCCGTTTCAACGCTTGGGCCAGGGCTTGGGTAAATCGGGCGTTGGTGATGAGTTCAGGAGCGCAGACATTGACCGGACCATGGATGGTAGTATCGGTTGCGGCCAGATTCACGGCCCGGACCAGATCCCGGACATGGATCCAGGGAAAGGGCTGTTGGCCACTGCCGATCCGTCCGCCCAGTCCTTTTTTGAAAATGGGGATAACTTGTTTCAGCATGCCTCCACCGGCAGCCAAGACTGGAGCAAATTTGGTGACAACCACCCTGGAGCCATGGGTCTGAGCACTCAAGGCCTCCTTTTGCCAGGCAAGACAGACCTGAGCCAGAAAATGATCTCCAGGGGGGCTTTGCTCATCAAATACTTCTGATTCCGAAAAGGGGTAATATCCAGTGGCGTTGGCGTTGACCAGTACCGGCTTCTCCTTGGCCTGTTCCATGGCCTGCACGACCAGTCGTGTTGCCTGGACCCTGGATTCCAGGATCTCTTTTTTTACTGAACTGGTCCATCGGTCCATGATGCTTCGACCAACAAGATTGACCACTGCCTGGCACTCTGCCACTTCCTCCTGCCATGGACCTGATTGTAATGGATTTCCCACAAGGACCGAGGTATTGCTCCCTTTCAGATCAGGCCGGACGGAGCGGCTGAGGATGCGCACTTGGTGTCCTTGTTCATGGAAGTGGGCTATAAGGTGGCGACCGATAAAACCTGTTCCGCCAAGCAGCAATATACGCATGAGACACCTGACTGGTCACTCTCGTTGAAAGATATTCTGAATATGTGGACTGATTTTTCGACAGATGATACGTGCTCTTTGTCTTTCTGCCTAGTCATTTCATGAGAAAGCATATCTTTTTTTTGGCTTCGACTCAAGAGGGGGCGACTTTGGGCATGTACGCAGTTTTTTCTATTGGCGGCAGTCAGTCTGTGGCTTCCTTGAGAACGTGGAGGGCAACGTCGAAGTCATAAAGTTTCAGGGGGTCGTTGCCATGACGCCGGTTGTACATATCGGCCGCTTGGCGGACTGCCTCATAACTCAGCCACCCATGTTCATCCCACATTTGGGGGTCTTTGTCGTTGTGCAGTCTGAACTCAACAACGTCCTGGTTGGTGCGCACATACATACGAATGGACTTGTGACCGGGCAGGGGATAGTAGTATACGCCGAATTCGTCTTGCATAAAAATACCTTATGTTGTGCTTTTTTCACATGAATCAGAGGAAACGGATTTTCCGGGATTTTTGGGCCAGGCCTTGAGAATCGCATGAATCAGGGTTGCCAGGGGGATGGCGAAAAACACACCCCAAAAACCCCATAGCCCTCCAAAGACCAGAATACCGATAATGATGGCCACAGGATGCAGGTTGACAATTTCAGACATGAGCAATGGGGCCAGCAGATTGCCGTCAATGAGCTGAATAATGAGATAGGCAATAACCGTATAGGCAAAATAAGGATCCAGACCCCACTGAAAATAGGCCACAAGAGTCACAGGTATGGTCATCAGTGTGGCCCCGACATAGGGGACGATGACCGATATGCCCACCAGAAAGCTCAAGAGTACGGCGAAACGCAGATCCAGAACAAAAAAAGTGATGTAGCTGCCCAGCCAGACAATGACAATCTCCCACAGCTTTCCTTGAATGAACTTGGCTGTTTTGTGGTTGACCTCCGTCCATACCTCATTGGTTAAGCCAAGGTCCTGGGGTAGAATGAGTCGGAAGAAATGGACTATCTTTTCTTTGTCTTTCAGGAAGAAGAAGACCATGATGGGCACGAGTATGCTGTAAATGAGCACATTGATGAAGCCTTTGACCGAAGCCAGGGAAATAGACAGGATTTCTTGGCCCAGACGGGCCATTTGCTTGGCTATGGTTTCGGTCAGCTGGTTGATCTGGTTTTGGGTCACAAACTGGGGATACTTTTCAGGCAAGCGGTGCAACTCACTTTGCCAAGAGGTGATCATGGCCGGCAAGTCTTGTACAAACAAGGCGATTTGCTTGGTCAGTTGCGGCAGAAGGCCGAACAGGAGATAGACAAAGACCAGCATAAAAAGGACAAAGACGATGTACACAGCCAAGAGT
>Ga0182239_1000096_pt1 | contig 30192 bp, 32 predicted proteins | sample hydfrate6_PW_210_FD_132456 | JGI IMG/M metagenome (GOLD analysis project Ga0182239, IMG submission 132456) | Subsurface microbial communities from deep shales in Texas, USA - hydraulic fracturing test 6_PW_210 | ecosystem: Environmental > Aquatic > Deep subsurface > Shale gas/oil reservoir >... | reverse complement strand
GGCCACTTATGACATGCGGGATAAAATATCCCGGCAGAAGTCGTCAACGGGTCAAGGCTGTAAAGCCAATATTTTCTGTGATTTCAGGTATCGAAAGTTATCGCAAAAGAGCCACACCCAAATAAAAATCAAGAGCTAAAACACCGTTTAAAAAACCGCTATTGCCGGGCTTTTCCGCCGATTTATACAAAAAAAGCTAACTTTGTGCTAAAAGTTAGCTTTTTTTGTACCTTTGCTGAAGTTGAACAATGATATGAAAAACAAGGAGGTAATAATTGGCGAGTCAGAACGTGGGCTACATCCGGGTAAGCGCTGCCGACCAGAACCCCGGGAGGCAGCTTGAGGGAGTGAAGCTCGACAAGATTTTTTCGGAAAAAATTTCCGGGAAGGACACCAACAGGCCGCAGTTCCGGGCCTGCATCGAGTACGTAAGAGAAGGCGACACCCTGCACGTCCACAGCCTTGACCGATTAGGCCGTTCATTACTGGACCTGGAAAAGACCGTTTCCGGGCTGGTAGGAAAGGGGGTAGCTGTAAGGTTCCACAAGGAAAACCTCACCTTCAACAGTCAGACCAGAGACTCCATGGGCAAGTTGCTGTTCCAGATCCTGGGGGCTTTTGCCGAGTTCGAGCGAAACCTGATCAGGGAGCGGCAAGCTGAGGGGATAGCCCTTGCCATGGCAAAAGGGAAAAATTTCGGAAGACCCCCGAAACTTACCGAAGAACAAAAAAGCCGGATTTGCAAGGCGTGGCAAAGCAAGGCCGAAACCGGTGAAACCATCAGTTCCCTGGCCAAAAAATTCAATGTCAGCCGGGCCACCGTACACAACGTGATCAGCTCATCTGCCCCGGCCGTCAGAATGAGTTAAAATCCAAAAGCTGTACAGGCAAAACACTTATCTGCCTGCATGCTTCTTATGTTTGGCCACCCAAACCATACCCTCGGAAGGATCCCCGGCACCAGGTGCTGTCGCCCAGTATCCCTCTCCGGGCTGCTGCTCGGAATGGTAGGTGTATTCCACTCCTTCTTCCGGGCCTGTCCTGGAAGGATATGTCACGATAAAGCCCAGTTCTCTGGCCACATCAACAAAATCCTCCTCCCGGAATTCACCGAACTTTTCTTCGAACATGGCCTTTAGCCTCCCGGCCAAGTTTTCCATATCTTGTTTGTCCATAAACCCCTCTCCATTACTGGCTATTAATTGGGACGAAACCTAAAGCCCCATCATAAAATCTATCTGGTCCTTTTCTTTCTCGGACAAATTATCATAGGATTTGCCGGCATCTCGAACATTGGATCGCCTATTCTCAGTCCTTATGATCTCTGCTATCTTGTCAAAGTCTTCGATGGAGAATTTTCCAAATTTCTTTTCAAACAACGCCTGGATCTCTTCGGCCAATCTTGTGTATTTGTCACCAGCCATTTTGCTCTCCTTTTATAGTTCCAGGGTCAGCGGGTTTTCCAGCCTGCAACCAAAGCGCTACCACCGCCAACGGTATATATGCAATAATAACACCTAAAGCGCCGTCCAGTAAACCCACAACAACAAACGCGGCCATTGGCAGCAGCCAGAACAGGTTGATTGCCCCATAAGCAAGCGTTACCGGCGTATGGGAGCGGTACATTTGCGCTACATGCTGATAGGCATGGCTGCAGTGTGCCTCATATACTTTTTCACCCCGCAAAGCTCTACGCAAAAGGGTAGCAGTGGCATCCACTATAAAAGCACCAAGCAGAATCACCCATCCCCAGAACAACTCGGGCGAAATCCATCCTGCCCTGATGGACAACACCCCCAGCACCAGCCCGAGAAACCCGCTACCCCCATCGCCCATAAAAATCCTGGCTTTTGGAAAATTCCATACCAAGAAACCAGCAGAGGCAGCAGCCAGCAGCGCCGGCAGCATCCACATGCCGTCTGTCTGTGTGCCGGAAATTACAAACAATACAATTCCGCCTGCACATACGGTTATGGCCTCGATCCCGGCAATCCCGTTTATCCCGTCCATGAAGTTGTATAAATTAAGCAACCAGACCAAGTATATTGCCGCCAGGATATGCCCTGCAACCCCCAAGTTTACCATCACCCCGAACACCGGCAGCTCCGGCAATCCGCCCAGCCAGACAAGCGCCCAGATTGCACCGATAAAATGTCCTGGCAGCCGCAGCCTTGCCGACAAATCATAACGATCATCCCCCCAGCCGACCAGCGCCGCCAACACACCGCTGCCAAACAGGGCCCAAAACAAAAAAGCCGGCAAAAAGCCGGCAAGTTCCAATACAATCAATCCCAAAAGAAAAGTCAGAACAATGGACACCCCGCCGCCCCGGGGCGTGGGAATGTCGTGCGAGCTTCGCTCATTGGGTATGTCGATCAAGCTGTGAGCCAGGGCATATCGGCGCAAACCCCAGGTAAGCAGCATAGAGGCCAGAGCAATACAGATAAACAAAAGCAAAAACATCATTTCCACAACCTGCTGTCAAAGATCATTCCCCGAAGCGGGTGCCCGGCGCATAGATTTCCCATGGCAGGGTTTCCGCGTTGTACCCCAGGACGCATCCGGCACGGAGCCATACGCCTTCTTTCAGGGTATTCCCGCCAGCCACGCAGCATCCCGCTCCGAGATGGGCAAAAGGCTCAATAATCGCGTGATGGTCAACAACCACACCGGCATTGACGATCACCCCGCATCCGATCCGTGCTTCCGTGTTGATAACGGCCCCCGCCATTACCGTAACGCCGGGTTCCAGTATAGCACTGGCCGAAACACACGCCCCGGGATGAACAATAACGGGAAGCGCAAACCCTGCATCCTGCAAATTCTCTATAATGCGCTGGCGGACCCGGTTGTCTCCGATGGCGACTACTGCCGATCCGGAAACCTCAAAAAAGCTCTGGATGTCTTTGGTGTTTCCCAGCACAGGTGTCCCGCTTACCTCGATGCGCTCCGGGTAAGCATCATCCAGAAACCCGGCAATTTCATAATCCCGCCCAAGCCTTACCCCCTCGGCCACGGTCCAGCCATATCCGCCGGCACCCACTATAATCAAAGGCTTTCTTTCAGTCATTGTCTATCCTGGCAACAAAATCCCGCCCGGTTTCCCAAAGCGCGTCATCCACGGACACGGGCGGCCGCCATCCCAACGTGTCACAGGTATGGCTGATATCCACCTGCAACGAACCGATCAGCCTGTCCACCTCTGCTGTTTTCCCGGTCAACTTTCCACCCAGCCTCAGCAGCCCTGACGGAACGGGCAAAAGCCTTGCCGGCCGCCCCATGGCATAAGCCAGTTTTCGGACCAGCTCAGGCGTGGACAGATCCTCTCCGTCGGATACCAGAAACGTCTGTCCGGCAGCGGCAGGATGATCAATGCAGGTGATGATGAGATCGACCAGGTTGTCGAGCGTCACCAGGCTGCGCTTATTGCGCACCAAACCTAGGGGCAGAGGCAAGCCCTTATGGATAAGCCTGATAAGGCGGTCAAAATTCCCGGGCGCGTTTGGCCCATATACAAGCGGCGGCCGGATGATAACCAGTTCCATTCCGGTTTCATTAGCTATTTCGCGAAGGCCTTGTTCTGCTTCCAGTTTTGAAACAGCGTATGGCTCAACAGGGTTCGGAGAATCATCGACAGTGAAAGGTCGTATGTTCTGGTTGCCATTGACCCCAATTGAGCTGATAAAAATGAAACGTTTTACTCCAGCTTCAGCCGTTCGCCGTGCTAAATTCAGGGCGCCCGCAACATTTACCTTACGGAATTCCTCCAGAGGATCCTTCTCTTTTTCATCAATAACATGGGCGCGGGCAGCGAGGTGCACTACCGCATCCACATCGGACAGTTTTTCCGGCAGTCCTTCTGTGGAACTGGTCAGATCACATTCCATCCAATAAAAAGAATTAAAGCCCTGACTTTTTGTAACAGCTTTTCTGGTAAGGGCAACACCTTTACCTTCCCTGCCCTTAAGCCGCCTTAAAAGCGCAGACCCCACAAAACCGCTCGCTCCACTTATGCATATACTCATATTCACTTTGCCACGAGTTCCTTATAAACAGCTAAAGTCTGTTCAGCCATGCGCTCAAAGCGGAATCTTTCCTCAAAACGCTGCCTGCCGCCTTCGCCAAGGCGGAGCCTTTCTTCAGGATGATCAATCAGGTAGGCAAGACACTGTCTCAATGCTTCCACCCCATTGCGCGGCACAAGATAGCCTGTCCTGTCTTCTTCCACCGATTCCGGAATCCCTCCAACTGCCGAAGCAACTACCGGCAAGCCTGCCCGCATAGCCTCCAAGACAGTTAAAGGGAAACCTTCCCACATACTGGTCAATACAAATATGTGAGATTCTGCCAAAAGCGCATCTACATCTTTCCGCAGCCCAAGAAAGCGTATACGGTCTGCGATCTCCAGCCTTTCAGCCATTGCTAATAGTTTCTCCTCATGCGGGCCGTCACCCACCAGATCCACAACCCAATTCCTATCTTTTAATGAAACCAACGCATTGAACAGAGTTTCGTGGTCCTTTTGTTCGTCCAGTCTGGCAACCATAATAATACGTACCGCCCCATGATTCTGCTCTGGTGATGCAGCAGCGGATACTTCAGGCATGGCATTATGGATGGTTTGTATTTTTTCAGCAGGGCCTAACCCTGCATTCAATGCAATAGAACGATCATATTCTGATACCGTGATAATCCGGCTTGCCAAAGGTGCGGTAATCCGCTCCAAGACCTTAAACAGGCTCGCTTTATACCAACTGATACCCTCTGTAAAAGACCACCCATGAGCAGTAAATATAACCGTCCGGCCTTCCCCGATGGCCGCGATACGCCCCAAAAGGCCAGCCTTGGCCGAATGCAATGTAATCAGATCAGGGTTGAATTCTTTGAACACCCTGCGAAGTTCAGCTATCGCCATTAAATCATATAAAGGTCTGATCGGGCGGCACAAATATCTGCTAACTATATAAGGCACTTTCTTGGATGACAAATGATCACAGTAAGGACCTTCACCGCCTACCACGACAGCAGCCTCATGCCCATGCCCTCTCATCCAGGCAGCCATGTCTGCAACATGAATATGTGCTCCGCCCAGTGTGTCTGAGCGGGTGATGCAATAGAGTATTTTCAAAGTAATTCTTCCCCTGCTGTGATTCCGATATAAAGGCCCACAACCCGGAGGGATTTTGCCTTTTTTGTCGTTTGTTTCGGAGCGAGGTGATAGGAACCAAAAACATTACCTATACCAGGGGAAATTAACATGCGAAAAAAATAAACTACCGCCGTAAAGCACAAAAGCATGATCATTGCCTTTAGAAACAACCACTCGGAAAAACCGCCGGTTAATGAAAGAAACGAAACGAAGATCAACCCACATGTTTTCATTGATATGACATTGTCCTGTAAGAGAAACCTGCGCCATGCATACCAAAAACAAAAAAACGACACCGCGTAAGAGATTCCCACAATAAAAGGCGACAAGAGTGCCATTGCTGCTCCGCCGATGCCATAGGCTTCAGATATAAATAGAGAATTTTTAACTCCTGTTCTTGTCGGGTCAAACACCGATTCTGAAATAACCATTAAATCCTTATGAAATGTTGGATAATCCATTACAAAGTTGGCGAATGGCACAGCATGCCAGATATAATCAATGTTAGTAATCTTCAAATTAAATTGTTCATACACACCGGCTATCTGTCCTACTCCCAATCTGTTCAGTAAAAAGTTGAAAAATCCGACTACATCCATATCAGGAAATTGTGCAGTAACAACAAAAACAAGCGTTGCAGTAAATATAGTCAGGGAAAATAAAGCCTTAAATAAAAATTTAATATTCAATCTGATTGTATGAAACGAGGCATAGGATATTGCATAGATTATCAAAAACTTCAACAAAGGAGCTTTGCTACCGGGAAAAGTAGCGATATAAACCCCGCCAGCTATAAGCAGTAACAAAAGACCTGTCTTTTTATCGAAGGACCGTGTACCCAGCAATGCACCAGAGGTAATATAGCAAAAATGCATTAAACTCTGCATCACTGAAGGCATACCGGTCCCATATACATTGGATAGACGTATGGATAGCAAGGATCTTTCAGAGTCCAACAAAGCACTAAAAAATGCATGCCTTGCACCAAAACCAACCATAGCTACAATACTTACCACAACACCAAGAAGCACAACCGAAAAAGTCAACTTCCTAATCTTATCGTCAAGATCCGATGGGTTGCTCACCACAAATGAAGGTCTTGCCGTTTTTCTCAACGGGACTAAAAGAATTCTTGATACCAACCCGGTAACTACAATAAAAACGATCAGGGAACTTACGATAAATATTGAAATAGGAAAAATGGAATCATGGGTTGTATTCGCCAGCCCAGAAAACCGGTGGGTACCAAAATAATTTAGCATTACTACACCGGGAGCAATAAGCATGAATATTTCCCGATAAATGAAAAGCCCTGTAAAATTACCGCGCCGAAAAGATATTTCAAACGGGGTATATCGCAAGGCAAGCAACCCAATAAAAAAAAGAGCCACAAAAAACAGTGTAAAGAGAATTGATTCCATTAATAAATGATAAAGTTAATTTTGGATATATCTATAAATCAGCCTTGAATATACTTGGCTTGCCACTTTTTTTTGTCATTATAAATTGTGCCATCAAGTTTAATTTGCCTTAATTGGTGCGATCCAGGAAGTTGCCTTCTTACTTTTTTGTTTCGAGATTAATGGTAGTTTTCCGTTTTGTTGCGGTTAGCCCTTTGTAGTCATTTTTATCGGTACGCCCCCAAATGCATATAACAAACACTGCAATGACGGCCACTCCAATAGCAACGTATTCATGTATAATTGCCGGATCATCCTTGTCCGGTAGCAGAACCTTTGCAATCAAACCAATCCATAAAAAAATGATGACTATAGATACGATCTGGTTTATCTTGGATACGGAAAACGACCCCGGTCCTGTTATAATAGTCCGGAGACGCTCACAGAATCCTTTTGGATGCCAGAACGATTTCGCAGGTTTCGGTCTGCCAATAACAATTTTATAAAGGGGACCAATCTCCGAATCTTCAAGAAGATCGACATGATTTTCCCAGTTTTCCTGCCACTGTTTACTCCCCCTGTTTACACAGTACCACGCAACAGAAAATACTAACCCAAGACACCCAACCACTACGGACCAGAATTCCGAATCACTTGAATCAATGTGTTGTATGGCTATAAAGCCTGTCAGCGAAGCGCCTATAAATGTCCAAAAATACGCAGCACGCCTCCAATACAGGTCTATTTCAAATTTCCGGACATCAAGAACGACATCCAATGCTTTTTCGCGAAGCCTTGATTTTCCCCTTTTTAACTGAAAATACTCAAAATATTCTCTTAAGGATATCTCATTGAATTTATCAGAAGGCATTTGTACCCCGGCAATGTTTACTATGGTCATTTACTCAATATTTTCTTTCAGCCACTCGCATAATCCAACCATGATGTTATATTTTTCAATATAGGGTATACTTTCTTCGCGAATCACCTCTCTGGAGACGGGCTTCATTTCCAGAGCGTAGGTGATGATGTGATTCAGATCTACGGGGCCTTTAAGGTAATAGGGGAAATCTTTCGGAATGGCGGCGTCACTGAATGCGGAATATACGGGCAAGCCCGATGCAAGATACTCCCTTGCTTTTAAAGCTGTGGCTTCGTTCAAACCTTTCAAGTCCAAACTTAACGAGTCGAGACCAATATCACATTTCGCCAGTATATCCCTGTATTCCATCACTCCCAGGTGCCCGTGACATAAAATTTCGCTGTATTTTAGATCGAGTCGTCGGATGGATTGCAATTGTTCCTGATCCAGGCTTCCGATTAAATGAATCGTGATTCCGAATTCCGGCGGTTCTGTGAATTCGTAATACTCCATTGCTTCTATCAGCCGATCCAGCCCGTGCCATGGGGTAAACTTTCCGCACATGAAGGCTATGTGGACATCTTTCTCACGACGGTCCTCCAGTAGTGCAATCTGTTCAGTGTCAATCCCGTTGGGATACACCCCCGCCGGACATTTTGCCTTATGGGTGGCAACCTCGTATGCGGCGATCTCCCCGGTTACCCCCAGCACCCCCTTTACCTGCCTGGAATTGACAAATCCCGTGAACCGCTCCAGTAAAGAAGCGGCTTTTCCCCTCCAATCCCGTCTTACAAGTTTCAGTTCTTCAATTGCCTTGGAATGATGAACGGAAAGCCGGTTGCGTACAAAAAACCCGAACACAAACAAAAACGGATCAAACGTCATATGCCGCAGGAGCACGATATCGTATTGGGAGCTTTTACGAAACAAATACAACCACGTATACAAATTGCGAAGCATCAGTAACCTGAAAAAAGCTGGATACCGGCTTTCGAAATAATCCTCCGGCGGATGGATCTGAAATGCCGCAATATCCCAGGTGAATGAAACAAGGTGGCCTGCGGCCTTTTCTTCATACTGAAGTTGTTTTCTCTGGCCTGCGGAAAGCTCCCTGCAGGAGGTTATATGCAATATTTTCATATTCAACCTCTTTGGTGGCACGCCTTACGGCTGAAAGCGTGGTTTGGCCATTTAGCCGGAAAAACTGTGACCTAAATTGAACTTAAGTGCGAAAAAATAAGGACACAATTTTTCCCGCCGCATCTCCTTCACCGTATGGACGGACGTTGGTGCCTCTCCGGTGACGCGCACCCTTAATCGCATCCAGTATGCCCACCCTATTTGGATATATCAACCGGTTCCATCCTGCCTCTATCAACTCGGTCCATTCGGTTTCTTCCCGCAGGGTGACGCAGGGCACCCCGTGAAAATAGGCTTCTTTCTGCACGCCGCCGGAGTCGGTGGCAATGACTGCCGCGTTCGTTTCCAGGGCCACCATGTCCAGGTAGCCCACGGGATCAATCAATTTGATTTTTTGCGGCAGGATGTTCTCCCGCTTCATGGCGGCCCGGGTCCGGGGATGCAGCGGCAGGACCACCGGCATTTGCTCTGATACCGCATCCAGCCCGTCTATAATTGCCCGAAGTCGAAGCGGATCATCGGTGTTTTCGGCCCGGTGCACGGTGGAAAGCACATACCCTTTTGGCGCCAGGCCGTGTGTCGCCAGAATTCCGCTTCTGCCTTCTGCCCTTTTCGCATAAAAAAGCGCCGCATCAAACATCACGTCGCCGCATTGGGTTATTTGTTGTTTGTTATTGGTTAATAGCCTGTGGGGGAAGCCTTCGGCTTTCAGATTATTGACGGCTGTCTCTGTCGGGCAGAACAGTATGGTGCTCAGCTGATCGATCACAATCCGGTTGATCTCCTCGGGCATTTTCCGGTTGTAGGATCGTAAGCCCGCCTCCACGTGCGCCACCGGGATATGCAGCTTGGCCGCGGCCAAAGCCCCGGCCAGGGTGGAGTTGGTATCTCCGTAGACGAGCACCCAGTCCGGGGCGATTTCTTGCAGCAGCGGCTCCAGTTTTTCCAGCATGGCCCCGGTCATTGCCCCGTGCCCGCCACCGGATACTCCCAGGTGGTAGTCCGGTTCTGGAATGCCCAGTTCCTCGAAAAAAATATCCGACATCCCGGCGTCAAAGTGCTGGCCGGTGTGGATAATTGTTTCAGTTATTTGTGATTTGTTATTGGTTAATTGGTTTTCGGATGAAATACGGTTGTTGTGTCCGGCAATGGCCCGGGAGACCGTGGCCGCCTTGATAAACTGCGGCCTGGCGCCGACTATTGTGGCAATCAGCATATGTTTTTCCGTTTATTCCTTTCCGGTTGATTACTGCTGACAGGCATATTTTAATTGGCCGCTATCTTTTTCCACTGCTCGCAGGCATCCTGCAAAGACGGCGGGAACTCGTCTGCTGAAAGAACCTGGCATTTGTCGCTGAGCAGTTTGGCGTATTTTGTGGGCCTGGCGTTTAAAAACCGACGCTTGTAATCCGTGCCCTCATCGATTTCTCCGGTATCAATCCACTGGAACCAGGATTCAATATTGCGGCATGGAACAATCACAGCCACCTTTTCGTCCTTAGTTGGGTGGGCCTGGTCCTGCCTTCCCGTTTCTTTTTCAAGCTGACTTCTTCTCTGAGCCGGGGAAAACCTGTCTCCATCCGTCACCACCACAAGCCAGTGCCGCTCCTCCTTGGGCCGCCTGCGTTTCGCAGCCAGTTCTTTGGGGAAAAGTTCACGCACTTGCTGCTCTCCGGACCCGGCGCCGGTAACAATCTGAGAGCGAAAGCATTCCACCTTGTTTTTCCCGAGAGCGGATTCGAGAAACGCTTTTGCAAAAATATAATCGCGCGGTCCCTCGCCAAGGATGGTAAACCGGATCCTGTCACCTCTGGATGCCATCGATCCACCCCCTTTCTATGAGCTGGTCTATGGAAAGGGGGCTTTTGGGGTCTGCTTGAATTGAAAATGTCCGGGTGGGGCCGGTGCCGTTTTCCCGCTCAAACCAGATACCGGTTTCCGCAGCAAGAAAATTGATGATCCTGGGGTGATGCGAAATCAGAAACACCTGCTTGTCCTGGTCCTCACTGGCCTCATACACGCTGTCGAGCCACGGCTGGATCTCGGGAAGGGCCAGAAAATTTTCCGGTTCGTCCACGCACAAAGTGGCGCTTTCTTCGGCAAATAATCCATAAAATGTGGAATAAAGTCCGATAAGCGCTTTTTGCCCCTCTGAAAGCTGCTGAAAGGAAATATCTACCGGCTTTGCCCCCTTATCGCCTTCAAAACTGGCAAAAAGGAGTTTTCCCTCTCCTGCATCTTTGAGCCGCAAGGATCGGAAGCCATCGATGCGGGAACGCAAAGTTTCCGTAAGATCATAGATGACATCGGGCCGGCTTTGTACGAGAAAGCGATACCAGTCCGCAAAATCAGCCAGATTCGGAGAGGGCCACACAACTTCCCTCCGGCTTTCCTCAGCTATCAGATCAGGGACGATGCGCAGCATCCAGATCCTGGAAAGACGATTTTTAAACCAGGTCATTTTGGTATTCACATTGCTGGGCATAATAAACCCCACACCGGACTGGCTCCAATCCACGGGAAAATTCGGCCCGGGTTCACCGTTGTCCTTGTATAGCTGAGCCTCGCCAAGGCTGGACTCAAAAAGAGGCATCTGGTTCAATGTCAGCTTTTCAGCCGAAATCCGCTGCAGGCTGAGACTGTCTTCGTATTCCACCTCAAGGCTGTATTGAAATACGTTCTTCCCGGGGTCTTCCAGATCAAGCTCAACCCGTATCGAGCCTTCGGCACCGGTCATGCCCCTTGTTCTGTTGTCGGGGGGAAAGGCCGAATGGATACGTTCTTGCTGGCAAACAAGCGCCTTCAGCCTGCCAAGCACGTCAAAAAGGGCGGACTTGCCGCCCCCGTTCGGCCCGGCCAAAAGCTGAAAATCGCCAAAGCGAACTTCAAAATTGATAAAGCTTTTGAAATTATGTACATATATGCGCCTGATCATATGCCGTGCCTCCCTGAATTACAGTATTGCGATCCAACCATCGCTTTCCGGCCTTAACCCGCATCACCTGGAAAGTCAATCATTGTCGGTCTCCCAACAACCGAAGTTTATTTCAGCAACTGCAAATAAAAATTGCGTTCGCTTTCACCCGGCAGCTCGGTATTATGCCACAGTAGCGTAAATGTCCCATTGACGACCTTGCAGGCCTGACGGAGCCGCAGGAAAGTTTCCATGGCCGTCCGGCCCGTGCCCAACCCCATGTATTTTTCGCCCATGACCGTGCATTCCATGGCGATAAGAGGGCGGATCAGCAGTTTCAGCGGTTTTGCTTCAACCACGTCAAACGCCGGATACTCATGGCAGGTCCCGCAGCGAAAGCCGACTTGATCGGCAAATGACAGGGTGCTGTCATAATCCATCCCCGCCTGCTCCCATCCGTGCATGGTAATGGGGGTCTGCCAGCGCAGAAAATGCATGCGGCCGCCCCATAAGGGCTGGGAGATGTTTTCTTCGGCGCATATTGTTTTCAGATAGCCGGCCTCCTGGGCGATGAGATCCGGGCGGTTATATGTTCCGTAGCTCGGGTGCAGGCCGATTTCATGGCCCCGGCGATGAATGTTTTTCATAAGGCTGCGGATGGCCGGGTGGCCGATGTCATACTCGCCGTCTTTGGCGGGATCGGTTTGTCCGCACATGAAATAAAAGGCGCTGGTCAGGCCGTGACGTTCGGAGACATCCATGATCCAGTCAAACGTGTTGGCCGGATCTTTGGGGTGCAGGCGGGTTTTCGTGTACGCGCGAATCCATGGTGCCCGGAGTGCGCTGGCAAAGTCCATCCGTTTGAGCACATCACCGCCCATCGCCCGGATCAGCTTCCAAGGGGTTTTAAATCCGTAGCGGCTCGGGCCGTCCACATCATGGGACACCTTTACAGCAAACTCCCGGGGTTTTCGTTTCAAACCGGGCCAAAGATGTTTCATGGCCGCCCACAGCACTTCCACATATTCATCGATGATTGGCCGCTCCAAAAATCCTTCCTGGAATGCCAGTGAGGCCCATGCCGGAAACCGGTCATGCTCGTCGCGGTCGGACTTAACGACTTCTTCGTAGCGGGTGAGCATGAAGAAGGCGGCGCCGAAGATGTCGAGTGGAATGTGATGGGTTAATTGTGAATGGTTAATGGTGGAAGATTCGGAGTCAGGGCCGGGGCCTTGGGTCTGGAGTCCGGGGTGCGAATCGCCGTATATAACAGGCAAGTATTGATCCACAAGCGTGACGGGAAGGCCGGGTTCCGCGGTGTCCCAGACCGGCAGGGGCCGGGAAGGCAGGGACCGGTGGGTAAGCCAGTCTTCATCCCGGGTTTGAAGCAGGATATCCGGCATGCGGATTTCACCGGAATGGTCCTGCACGGTGATGCGCGTATCTTCTCTGACAGACGGCACGCGCTGCCAGTCCAGGCCCAGAAAATCGACCAAGACCACGCCCAGGATATAGTCGCGCTCAGGGGCGCGGGTGTCTGGTGTTTCGATGATTATTGTCATGTGTTTTTCAACAATTTTTTCAAAGGACAAGCATTTCTGAGCGCAACAATACTCTTGACATAGTATTTTCCCGGCTTAAAATAAAGGTGAGTTCATTGCCCATCGGCTTTGAACCTATCGAGGTTTCGGCCGCTGAACCAGCGTAGCTAATCAGCGGCCTTTTTATTTCAGCGCCTGCAGATAAAACCTTGCTCCACTTGATCCCCCATACCCGGTGAATCCGGCGCATAGCAGAGGTCAACACACCCCTGTGGATCTCGTCGCAATAAACCTCAAACCTCATGGTTGATTTCCCCCGGATTCATTCTTTGCATTTTCCGCCACATTCCAGACATTTGCAAAAGATCTGTATAATAGAGCGTTTATGAACAGGAAGAGAATCAACACGAGAAAAAGGAAAGCAAGTCCTGCTTTGTCAACAAAACCCAAACAAACCATTGCGCTAACAGAAAAAATAAAGTTCGCTGTTGAAAGAAAGCTTAGATCCCCTTTGCTGAAATTATTGAGCACACATTTCAGCACGCATATGCTCGGAATCAGAAGATAAAATAGAAAAATCAGAAACAAACAATGATCCGGCAATACAGCAACCTTTCTTGTTTCCCCTTCTCCTTTGAACAACAAAAATAAAACAACCAGCCCAAGCAGCCATGCTGTGCCGGCCAGTATCCTGGATAAAACAAAATGTATTTCTGAAAAGGAAAATGCCCCCTGCTCACGCGCCGCGCGATTCATCGTGGCAGCGGTGAGTTTTCCGCTGCCTGCGCACGGGGTGACATTTTCAATATCAAAGTCTTTGGCATTCAAGGGCTTAAAAGAAGGAAATCCAAACAGAGGATGAATCAGCGCTTCACCAAGCAACGCTATGATTTCGCCCAGAAAGATAAGCACAACCAGCATTATCACTGCGGGAAACCAACCAGCCAGGTCAGGCCCTGAAAAAAAACTGTTCACCTCCTGCACAATGGAAATGTCATTTACTTTGTACAAGACATATACGCCAGCGGCACCCAAAAACACATTTGCTGCAAGGCGATACAAAGCCGCGGGTAAGGTGTTTAAAAAAGTCATTTACCTTGCTCCCGAGTACGATTCCTTTCTGTTTTTTGCCGACAGATTTATCAGGTACGAACAAGAAGGGATTCAGCCATGTGTATATCGGATTTAAATGCTTCCTGTCTGGCATCTTTTTCGGTGTCAAGAAGTGCCTTGCAGTATTCTTTTCCATGCACAGAGCACCATTGAGATCTAAGAAGAAAGGCTTTTTCAAAATCGAATTTATCATCCCCTGACACGTCTGTTTCTTCCCATAAGACTTCAGGCTCACCTTCTTGCGGACCGCAGCCGCAGGAATAAATCGCTTTTGACTCCGTCAGCTGGTTATAAAAACGATCCGAAGCCAAAAGCTCACCGGAACCGGCGTAGCCAGCAAGCTTTGCGCTCATGTTCACAGGCCGGCCAGCCCATACCTCGTTTCGCAGATGCGAATCATCCCCGCCTCTGGGTTCCATACCCACTCGCTTGACCAATACTGTTTTACAGTCAATTCCAATATGGCACTCCAGATCAACTGCCCGTTTTGATTTGGTCTTTTTATGAAAGTTTTCCGTGGCAAAAGTTTTGCATGATACCGCAGCACACAGGGCGGTATGCGGCAAGTCGCCATTAAACAGGGCAAACACCCCGTCTCCCTTTATATCCACATATGAAGATCCAAAAGTGCGAGCGATTCTGACCATGGTATCCGTGAAAAATTGATAGATCTCGGCAGTGCTTTTATCATGTTTTACTGCGGAGAGTTTTGTTGATCCCTTCATGTCCACAAACACGGATATAATGTTTTTGACCTTCTTCCAATGGTTCCCGCGCTGGGGGATTCGCTGCGGTTGAGGAATTCTGTTCACTTCCTGCACGGATGCTCCGTCTTTAAAAATCTTTTCAGCATTATTAACGATGCTAAGAATGGATGGCAAAAATTGATTTTCCTGACTCATAACAACCAACCCCTCTCCTATCCGGCGATAATGCCCAGCAGGGCAAACAGTGACCCGACTGCAAAAAAAGATACCGCCGGTGAAAATGTGAAAAATTTTCTTGTGGCTATGCCTGCGTTGACGTGAATCTGGTCAAGAAGGTCGATTTCGATGCGGGTAAATTCCTGACCGGAAGAAAGCAGTATTTCGCTTAACTTCTTTCTGAGCTGCTCTTTTGAACAAGACGCAATATCTGCAAAATATATTATATTGCATGAATCGCCTTTTTCTCTACTCTTTTTTTGGGTTTGCCGGGATACCCAATTCTGAATCGGCGCCATCCTGGGAACAAAAGAAGAAACAAGTATGCCAATTGTTATAATTATCAGGACAATTCCGATACCCCATAAAATGCATAGAATATGACACTCGCCATCATTTACCCCTTTTCGCAAAAAAAGAGCCATAATACCCGCCGTCAGTGTCAACAGGGCCCCGTTTTTGGCCTCTGCATAACGCAGCCAGCCGTCCACGCGGTCCAGAAGAGAAGAAAGGAAATCTATACGTTCTTGTAATTGCATGAGGCGATAATAGACATTATAATGTTATTGGCATGTAAGACATACATTGACGTCAGTCCTGTACCTTCCAATGCTTCCCCCTCATGAAGCATGGATAATATCCCATAGCTAATGTGTGATAATTACGTCCTTCATAAGCCACCCCGCCTTCAGCCATCTGCTGTTTATTCGGGTGATCTGGTGATAAGGAACCTGTCTGGCTCCAAAAGCCCTGAAAAAACGCTCAACAGGCTCTATCATTGAACCTTCAAAGTCGAAGGTTTCGCTGACAGTAGCGGCATACTTGATAGCCTCCCACATAATCAGGCTGTGTGCTCCGCTGTTTCTTAGATCCGGGTCACCTCCGCCAAGCAGGTAATAGGCCGTCCGCTCGTCCCATACCAGGTAGGCGGCAGCATGCACACGGTCCTGTTCGTCTACGGCAAAAAAGGCCCGGCCTGATCCGCGTTTTTCACAAGTGTCATATATTCTGCGTACCACCTGTTCCGGCAGCCCTTTTCTTTCCTGTCTTTGAAAGGTCTTCTGGCACACCGAAAGCAATCTATCAGGTCCGAGATCCGATCGCACTTGAAGCTTAAAACGGTTTTTCGCCTTTCGAATATCACTTCTAATGTTTGATTGCATATTCTTCCAGAGGTCTTCTTCCCGGGCAAGATCCTCCAGCACGTATGTATAACGGGTGGACTGCTTATACCCATGCCAGTACCAGGGTAGCCAGTTGGTTACTGAATGATGGAAGTTTTGCAGAAATATATGATGGCGGGGAAGACGGCTGATTATTTTCTTCACCAGATCCTTTTGCCTGCCAAGCTCTTTGGCATACTTGGCGTTGCCAGGAGCAAAATATGGGCCGAGGCACTGGGTGAGTGGCGGCATGCCAAGCAGGGTGACCCTATATTTTCTGCGTATGACATAGGGCAGCCGGGCCTCAAGGCGGCCGCCGGATTCAATCCGCACCTCATCCCAGTTGCCGGGGCCGACAACAGTGTCGAGCCACCACGGTTCGCCGAACAGGCTGTAATGCTCGTATGGACTCATGTGGCCTGTCCCGTCTGCATAGGCTGAAATTGGACGGCATCGGCCAATTTTTGATAAAAACTCCAGTCCAGGGCTTCCACTCGGCATTTTAATCGTTCATATTCCGTTGGAGCAACTGACACTGTTTCCTGAATACGGATGTCTGGTTTTTGTGCATTCTCCTTATTTTGTAGGCCAAGTTTTTTTGCCAGAGTATTAATCTGCTCCAAAGAAAGATCCTTGTAATGAAGAGTAAAAAAGTTGTCCTGTCCTGCCAGAAAACTATCATGAACTATTTGCTTTTCGAGAAAATAAACCTGTTTTACAATCTGTTCATCCCATTCAAGCTTTTTTAGCTCGTTTACATTCGGCGGCATGATTGACCAGAATTTGTTGTCAAAAAGGCCGGCCCGCCTTTTTGCCTTTAAAATGGATTGTGCCGTCTGCAAGGGATCTCTGGTGATAAAAATAAATTTCGCGTCAGGAAAACATTGCGTAAGGAGCCTCAACCGCTGGCCGGCGTTCAGATTTTTAAAAACAATCGGCTTATCAAAGTAGTTGATGATAGCCGTGATTTCCCTGCGTATTTCTTCAACCATTTGCGGGGTTATTTCATCATAATCGATAAAATGGTGATCTTTCGGAAGCCATCTGTACCAGAACTGGCCGCATTCGCTGGGTGAATGCCCTCCCTTGGTTTGGCCATGCCAAGACTGGAAATTATTGTGGGGTTTTGACTCGTATATCATGTTGCTCAGCCAGAACCCAAAAAATAAATTCCTGTGGAACCTGCACACAAGATTGTCAATATAGAGCACGTCATAAAGGTTGGTTATGGCTTGATACAGGATGGTGGAGCCTGTGCGTGGGGCGCCGATTATAAATATGGGCTGGTGTTGAAGAGGTTCATCGCCATAATGTTTTATTTTTTTCGATTCCCAAAGGCGAAGAGCAGGCGCTATTAATTTTACCGCCTGATTAAGAGCAAAATTATAATAATTTTTTAGGGGTAAATATTTTTTTAAGGCCATAATTTATTAAATCGCAGTATATTCATGATGTTCGAAAAGATGGAAATAAAAAAGGGATATTAACAGAAAAGATGCTACGCAAGATAGGTTAAATAAAATAGTAATGTCCCCAAGCATCCGGGATAATAAAACGGGTATTACCAGCAATATAGAAACAGGGAGATTTTTTAGAGAGGGTTTTAGGGCGGAAGATATTTTTAAACCGGATAAATACACAATAAATAACAAAAAAACAGTATAACCCAAAAAACTTCCCAGTCCGTAAAATATCACTGCTGTTATGAAATTTTCTGTTAAAATCCAAGCTGAAACGATCCCTGCTATTCTGGCAACAAACAAAATCCCCTGAAGAACCAAACCATGAATTTGTTTTTCCAAAATTAAATTCACTTGAGACAACGGAGCTACAATAAATTGAACATATAACATGGGAGAAAGCCATCGGGCTGCTTCCCCGGCCATCCGCCAATCTTCGCCAAAAACAAGGGCAAAGATATCCGGACCGGTAATGAAAAGAAACAGGGCTGGCGGCATCGCAATTTGGGATAGTCTGTTATGTAAAGTCGAAACCAATTTCCCAAGGTTGCCATTTCTGCTGGCCTCGGCACCGGTGGAAAAAAAAACCTGGCCAACAGCACGCCCAACTAATGTCATCGGCATGGACAACACTCGATGCGCCAGCATGTATAGACCTGCCGCAGCCGGATTGAATAATGCGGCAAACAGCAAAGGAGGCAACTGCGTTCCTGCTGAGTTAAAAGCCCCGGCCCATGTGGAGAATATGGGAAACCGCCGGTATCTTTTTGCAGATGCTGTAACATCTTTAACGTTCACATTTCGAAAGACTTGCCAGCGTCTGCGAATCGCTATAGCCCCAAGACTCCCGGAACCGGCAGCCTGGCCTGCAATTTGGCCGATCAAAAGCGAAACCGGCCCTATCGCATACCCTCCTATTTGCACAACTACCATGCTTATAGACTGGGCCAGCTTTGTACGGGCTATGGCTGTAAAGGCTTTGACGCGGAGGGCCCAGTAATTAAACACCTGATAGGTTCCGAGCAAAAAGAGGCCAGGAGGCAGCAGCCACAAATAATTTGACAGTGAAGGGCTGCTTACCAAGTGAGCAATCTGAACCCGGAAGAAAAACACAGCAATCAGGGAAAGAATAGACATGCCAAGTACAACCAGCAGGCTCAGAATCACCACATTTGCAGCTTCCTGGTCATCTTCAGGCAGGGGGATGGCAAGCTGGTAGCGCAGGCTTGCGACAACCCCCAAGGTCATTAAAAGGGATGCATAAACTGCCAGCAGGCCGAAGTCTTCCGGACTGTAAAGCCGGGTAAGCAGTGGCGAGGACAGGACAACAATGCCCTGGCCCGCTGCCGCACCTCCGGCAAGCACCGAAACGCTGCGGGCAAAGCGGTTTTTAGGAAGAAATTTTTTAATGATTTGTCTCATTTATAAAACTATGGCTAAGAGCCGGTGCATGGGTCAAATTTATCCATCCACTGTGCTATGAGAAACGCCAAAAAAGTGTTAAAATTGGATATATTTCTGAAGCAACGGCGCTGCAAATTTTCCATATACTTCAGCGCCGCGTTCGTTTAAGTGATGTTCATCATGATAGGTCAAAGTCCCCTTAAACATGGGAGCAGAATCAAACAAGGGCAGTTTTGTCAAATCAACATATCGGACATGTTCATATTTGTCCGCCAATTCTTTAATAGCTGAATTGGCTGCCATATAGCAATCACATTTTGGCAGATCTGTGGGCATGCCAAGCGTTGCAAACCGGCGCGCCCTGAGCGGATGTTTTTCAAACCTGGGTATCTGGGAGAGCAGCAGTATTTTTTGGCTGCCATTTGCCCCCCCCCTTGTTTTCAGAAATTGTGTGAAGGCATTCATGAAATCTTCACTTTGAACGTGTCCGCTCCATGAGGCTGCAAGCACTATAACCGAGGCTTGGTCAAGATAATTTTTTTTTCACAACATCTATCTGCTGTCTGCAAGGCTCCTGGGCCCAGTCCGCTATTCTTTGATAATCAAACCCCGGGATGGTCACACAACTGCTGGCCGTTATAATCCGGGCTGTTATGCCCAGTTCTTCTCCGGCAACATCGAAAAAATGATTGAGCATGGCTGCGTGGCTGTCGCCCAAAACCAGGATGTTCGCCTCACCCCGATTTTCACCGCGGAGGCAACTTCCGTTTATGTGGCCGTGGCAGATTTTTTCCCGGTCGGCATATTGTTTCATTTCAAGCGGCAAAGGCTTCATTAATGTCTTGTTTATGGCTGTTGAAGCCATGTTTATCGGCAGTACTGTCAATACAAGCACTGTTGTTATCGGGACCCATAATCGTGCTGGTGTCCTTTTGCTCCGTAAGACCTCTTCAATAAAATAGTAGGAACAACAGGACAAAATAAGGGTGATAAGCATAAAAGCCACAGAAGCGGGCATGTTTAACTCGTAAGAGCCTGTATAGTAGCGCAGAAAGGCCAATACAGGCCAATGCCACAAATAAAGGGAGTACGAAATGGCGCCCAGCCAAACCAATGCCGGCAGTGACAGCAACCTTGAAGGCATGCCCCTTTGGGCGCATATAATAAGTGCTGCGCCGAGACAGGGAAAGAATGCCAGCAATCCCGGAAAGGGTGCATCTGAGGTGATAAATATTGCTGATGCAAATATCAGCACAAGACCTATAAACGCTGCAATGCCTGCCCTGCGTTCAGACCATTTCGCGCCTATCTGCTGTAAAGCCAGCCATCCGCCTATCAAAAATTCCGGGATCCGTGCATAAAGGGCATAGTATGTGAATTGATTCTCCCCTTGAACCCGTATCATATATTCCGCCACGAGAGCTAAAGACACTATGGCAAAAGGAATCAGTTTTTTTAGCCACCTGACAGGGATAAAAAGAACAGCAAAAGGTATGATGAGATAAAACTGCATTTCAACTGCCAATGCCCAAGTATGCAATAACGGCAGTTCATTTGCGCTTGGCGCAAAATAATCCCCAAAGCCGGCGAAATAATTGTTGCTGAAAAAATAGAGGGATTTTTCCAGGCTCTCATTATAATAAGAAAAATCATCCGGAATAAAAAATACTGCCGCCACAAGCGAAACCACTACCAGCAAAGTATAATATGCCGGAGCGATTCTTTTGACCCGGCTCCAAAAGAAATGCCTTAATATTTCTGAAAAATTCTGACCAGCTTCTTTTTTATTTATTAAACTTGAGATTATCAGGTATCCTGATATTACAAAAAATACATCCACTCCGATAAACCCGCCAGACAGCATCGCAGAATCATAATGAAAAGCAATAATGAATAATATTGCGATTGCCCTGAGACCCTGAATGTCATCGCGAAATGTCGCAAGCGGATTATGCAAGATACTGCAGTCCCGTCAAAATCATAGTCGGCCGGAAGTCCGGTCTTTGGGGATGTGAGAACTCACTTGCCATTGAACATCATCTAAGCCGCATGCATCCGTTTTCAAGCACATATACGTCGCTGGTATGCGGGCACTGATATTGGCCGTCCCCTTCAAGAGGCAAAGGAATCTGCTCGCCGTAGCGGCTCATCCACCCTATATGGCGGGCGGGCACGCCGGCCATGAGGGCAAAATCGGGGACGTTTTTGTTTACCACTGCGCCGGCTGCGATAAAGGCATGTGAGCCGATGGTTACCCCGCAGATAACGGTGCAGTTGGCGCCCAGGGTGGCACCTTTGTGCACGAGGGTGGGGCGGTACTCGTCCTTGCGGGAAATTGCGGAGCGGGGGTTGTACACGTTGGTAAATGTCATGGACGGGCCGCAGAAAACGTCGTCTTCCAGGATGACATTGTCATAGACTGAAACGTTGTTCTGGATTTTGACATTGCTGCCGATGACGACCTTGTTGCCCACAAAGACGTTTTGGCCCAGGGAACAGTTGTTGCCTATTCGGGCTCCTGAGGAGACGTGGACCCAATGCCAGATGCGGGTGCCGTCGTCGATTTGGGCGCCTTCGTCTATGATGGAGGTTTCGTGGATGTAGGTTGAGTCTGTCATGGAATCTCCGTGCCGATGTCTTTACACAACGGATTTCAAAAACGGGTGGTAATCTCCCACCAAGCCTTTTGGCTCCATGTTGCGGATGTCTGAGACGGTCTGGATGGCCACGCGGTTCTCCTCAAGGCCGAAACCGTTTCCGGAAAGGACTTCCTCGTAGGTGCGGGTGTGAAGGTCCGTGAACCCGCCTGAAAACTCGATTTCTTCGCCATTCACGGTGATGGAGCGGTAGGTGCGCTGACCCTGGGATTTGGCTTCATCCGGGACGTCTGTGTAGTCAACAGACAGAAACCAGCGGACGCGGGCTTTTTCGTATTCCAGGTAGCCGGCGGCCTTGGTTTCGGATGCATGATGCACGATGTTTTCCTGCAGGTCCCCGAATATGAAATGCAGCATGTCGTAGAAATGTACCCCGATGTTGGTGGCAATGCCGCCGGACTTGTTTACATCGCCTTTCCAGGACTGCAGATACCACTGGCCCCGGGAGGTAATATAGGTAAGATCCACCTCGTGTTTTTGGGCGGCGTTTTCTGCTGCCACCTTGTCGCGCAGTTCGATAATGGCAGGATGAAGGCGGAGCTGCAGAATGGTGTGAACATTTTTCCCGGTATCTTTTTCCATGGCCTGGAGACCGTCGATGTTCCAGGGATTTAAGACCAGGGGCTTTTCGCATATGGCATCCGCGTCAGAGCGCAGGGCAAAGCGGATGTGGGAGTCGTGCAGGTAATTGGGGGAACAGATGGATACATAGTCCACTGTCCTGCCGGAATTGGCCCGGCGCAGCTTGTCGATGTGCCGGTCAAAGCGCTCGAACTCGGTAAAAAAATGCGCGTCCGGAAAATAGGAGTCAATGACGCCCACAGAATCGCTCGGGTCCAGGGCGGCAACGAGGTTGTTTTTCGTGTCTCTGATGGCTTTCATGTGGCGTGGGGCAACGTAGCCTGCAGCGCCGATAAGTGCAAAGTTCGGCATGGGTCAAATCCTGTTAAATAAATTCAGGGTTTAAAGTTATAGCGCACAAGGAAAAAGCTGCAAACCTCAGCGTTGTTAAAATGGGCCGTAATCACAACAACGCTAAGGTATTCTCTGATTCCCTGATACCTGATCACTGTTTGTTGTTATCCGGGCATTGGTGAAGTTCTTCCCGTAACTTTTCTATCTCCGCCTTGACCTCCTCGTATTCCCGCATTTTCATTTTCAGAAAGCGGACGGCGACCCGGCCTCTTTCATCGAGGCCGGCGGGCGTGAGCTTGTATAGGTACCCTTTTTTGTTGTCGCTCCGGCGGAAATTTTCCATCTTGACCCATCCCTTGTCAATTAAAGCCCGCAGGCAGTAATTGGCCTTTCCCAAAGATACGTCCAGCTCCCTTGCAATCTGGCGCTGGGTTACCCCGGGGTTGTCGGCGATGCTTTTGAGAATTTTGTACTTGATGGATTCCTGCATGACGGGTCCTGGGGATGAAAAATGCATGAGGCGGTTAGCGAGCCCGGGTCCTTTTTGTTTCGGCTTTTGGACACACTCCGTCCCTTTCGGGGGCACCATTTGGGCTCCGGCGGATTGGTTCAGAAAATGAACGATCGTATTGTTTAACTCTTTGATTATTGGCTGTCAAGATAAATCTTTTGACAAAATCACCCAGCAAATGAATGAGGATGAATTAAGGGATCTGGATGATTATTCGGGGGCCGTGGATAAAACAGATTAAACCGTTCGTCCGGCCAGGGATGGCTTATCGCAAATAAATTTTCGTTATATCCGCTCTCTCGTGCCCCATTTCCCATGAAACGGCTTGCTGGGCCTGCACGTTATTATAATCGCTTTCAACGAATTGATTATAGCGATTCTGTGCAAAATTATACCGGAAATCATGTGTACCGGTGCGCTGTTCGCCTGCGAGTTTAGCGGCGGCATTGACTCTGGACTGATACGTCTTCTGGTGTACCTGGAATTTTCCGTTTTCCTCTATGGTGTGTTGGAGCTGACTGTAAGTTTCCTTTGAAACCTGAATATCGCGCGGCTTGCCGCCCTTGGTGTCTTTTAAATGGATCACGCCTTTCTGCTGGCCGGCTATTTTATCGTGCTGCAGCCCTTTAAGCTGTTCCTTTTTAATCAACGAGGCCTCCCGCAACCGGGCGCCGCCTTCATGCTGGATCCGGGCGGCCAGGGCATGATTGCCATTTAAATTCTGGATCACTTTTTCAGGGCTCCGGAAACCACCGTGGTCCTTGTCAGACCCTGGGAGCCGATCTTTGGCGAGGTGGCGCGTGTCGTCTATTGCCTGCCGGAATCCCCTGTTTTGACCGTCAAAACGTTCAAGCGCATTTCCAAATTTGGCTAAATGTGCGGCTTCCTTATTCCAGGTGCCGTATTTTATACCGTCCATGATTCGTTTTTCCATATAAGACTGAACATGGCGTGTTTCGATTTTTGTCATGTCCTTGATGCCAAGCCCTTGCTTGCAGAAGTGCCCAAAATTGTGCCAGGTGTCTTTATAGTCGCTGGCTTCATAACCGTGCATAGCGGTTTTATCAGCGATGTTCTGAGAAGTACAACCCTGTCCGGCCAATTTGAGCTGTTGTTTAATGGCAATTTTTTCTGAATGGCGAGAAATTCCGGGCTGGAAAATGCCAGAGTCCTTAAAGATGGTATTAATTTGCCAGTTTACACTGCCCCGCATAAAATAATTCCCTTCATTTAGCCACCGCGTGGCGAATGCAATGACTTTTTAAGCTGCCGCGCAGCATATAGTCATTGCGAGCGTTGAGTCGGCCAGACATACCGGCTACGCCGGCTAACTGGGACTGACTATGTCCCTCACGCGTGCACATCTTATACACGCGACCGCGATGATCAGCCGCGGCAACCTATAGAAAAACACCGCATTACCCGTTATTCCAGTGCCGCGGTGGCATAGCACTGGCGGTCTGCCTATCCCCCAGGCAGAAGGGTTTGCAAGATTTTACATAAGTACTTCAGGCAGGCATCCCCGAATTCCAATCAACCGCAATCTTGCAACGTTTGATTGGCTACGGGTACTCGTCATCGCCCGGTCACCATGGAGCCTGTAAGGGAATTTGATGCCGGGTTGTCTTAATCCCGCCTTTGCCCGATTTTTTATTCTCTCCGGGCTGCCGCTTCGCGACTTGAGAGAAAAGGAAAAGGCCCCTTTATTTCAGTTCCTGGAGCTTCGGAATTATGATTTCTTTATAGAATGAAAAGTTGTCTGATGTCAAGAAAAATCAGCAAAATAAATGGAAACGGCGGGTTTTACCCGCCGTTGTCTTAACCGGAAATCTGCAATTGAAGCGGATTTCCATTGTTTTTTATACAACTGCGGGGGAGCGTTTTCACACTCCTCCTCGTTACCGCGTCATTGCGCGGTAACGAGGAGGAGCCCGCAAAATCATGCTTTACACCAAATAGCGGATATGTTATGTTAAATTTCAGGTCAAATCGAAAATACAAAAATTAAGTCAGAAGGATATCTCTATGCCAACAGTAAAAGCTATCACCGGATTGTCTGATGAACAGATCGACGAAGTGCTGAGATGGTTTTCCCGGCAGCCACGCAAAGTGCAGCTCCGCTGCATTAACCCTGATCAGCTCGCCAAGCTGATAAAGCATACTGCCCAGGTGAAAGAAGTTGCCCAGGTCGACCGTGGGAGAGATTCTGGTCGTAATCTTGACCGGTTTAAGGATACAGAAGACGTGCGCCTTGAGCAACTGCGTTCAAACCGTCGCAAATCGCCCAAGGCATCAGCATTATGGCAGCGTCGGGCGCTCATCAAACGACTGCTGAAAAAGCACGAGAACTTATCCCTTGTAGCCGATTATCTTAAAAAGTATGAAAGAATCAGCGTAACACCCTCGTATCTACGGAGGCTCTGGCTGAAATGGCTAGAAAATGGGTTGGTTTAATCTACACACCCGCGCCGCCGCCGCGCGGCGCGAAAAAACGATAAACGATTTTGTGCCCTTGAAACTGTGCGTTGCGCATAATCGTTAACATTATTGTGTCGCTCAGATACACGTGGACTTGCCTGCTTGATCGCAGATACAACCTGTCTTGCTTCATAGCCTTGTCCCAGCATGATCTCTGCCACGTTAAAATCAATACGGCTTTCGTCACGCCGCAAGCCCTTTTTTTCAATACGCTTTAAAACCTGATCCCGCTGGTCTAAAAAGCTCTCGATTAGTTCGCCGTGGTTATCCCGAAGCGATGTCCGGACCGGGTCCTGGTTACACCTTTTTCTGCAGCCCCGTTGGTCTTGCTTCGTATCTTGTGCAGCTCGCCGTTCGGTTTCAAGCACATTATTGAGCCGATGACACTGTATGTTTTGAACTTGATGCACGCGGACAAACGGGTATCTGCCGTTTTTTGCGTATTTATCTTTCCGGTTGGCAAAGCCGGCCAGCCGGAAAGGGTGGATCACGCCAGAAAACGCCGGATCACCGAATTTGCGGTTGAGCCGGCAGACAACTGCATTTGCGGCACTTTGTTCATACTCAAAACGCGGATGCCGTGCGGCCCGAAAAACGGCTTGAAGGTTTTCGGGGCTGGACTCCTGGATCAGACAAGGCATAAAGCCATGGGCCTTGAGCGCGTTCAAAGCAGCGCTGGTGGTGTCGTCCAAAACTATGTAATGTTCATGCCCGCAAATCGGGGTAACATAGACATTATAGCCCTGGCTGTTCTTTGCGGCCAACAGCGGGAGCCGGTCAACTATATCATCAGCAGCAAAAAAACGCTCGCTGCCGTCTTTCCTTTTTCCGACATTAAAGCTTTTCTTCTCCGGGTGGGTCAGCGTCAACCGGTAAGCCGGCGCTTGCAATGCACTGTGCTGTTGCAGCCAGGCTTTGACTTTCTTCTCTGTATGGGATCCCTTTTTTTCGCGCCGCGCGCGCGGCGGCGCGGGTGTGTCATTTTTGCATTGAGCTGTTTGTTGCATATTCATCACCGTATTATCCGTTGGCCTGGTTTTTTTATTGTTGTCCGGTTCAAACTGTCCCGTCCGGCGTCCGTCCGTCCGGTTTCTTAAAGAAAACCGGACGGACGGACGGGTCAGAATCGGACATTTCGGACAAAATCGGACGCGTTTCGGACATTTTTCAGACGGTCAAAATCGGACACTTGTTATGGTTTGACATAACCTCCATCCTCGATCACAAATTTTTTCTTGATTTCGTGGAATCTCTTTCTATTTATTCCCATTTCTTCACACCTTGCTTTCCAGTCAGACACGCTTACCCTGGCCTGATCCGGATTAAACCCTCCGTCTATTAAGCGTTGCCGATGTTCTTCATAGAGCGTGTCCAAAGCCTCCCTTGCCTTTTTTTGCCATTTTCCCGTGCCTGAATTGCCCTCTCCTTCAGATGGTATATATTCTGTGCTGTTTAAAACGGCACTTGCGACTTTTTTGCCCTTTTTATCCGTGAAACCCAACTCAACGGTACACAAACAAAAAGCCTTCGGGGCCGGCCGTTCAAAATCCTTCATTTTGGTGCTTTCTATCTTGATGCTATTTTTGTCCTTTGAGACTTTGAATTCAGTGTCGGCAGCACCTAATAGCGGCATGCCGCCACGCCCTCGGCTTTTGTCATGCTGGCCGGTATGATGGACGACAAGGACGGTGCAATTGTAAGCCGAACGTACTTTATCAAGTCCTGCCACAAAAGCGTTCATATCTTGTGTGCTATTTTCGTCACCCGGTCCGAAGTTGCGTGCCAGCGTATCAACGACCACCAATTTGGGTTTTATTCCAGCGGCATTGATTTGGTCTACTATATAATTCGAGAAGTCCGGTTCTGTGAAAGATCCACCGGCATCAGAGAGGTGAAAACTCTCGCTGATGTCAAGCTGATGCCGAATTTGCCAAGCGTGCAGCCGTCGAATCATTCCTTGAAGCCCCTCGCCTGCGATGTAGACAACCTCTCCTTGTTCAACGTCATGGCCATGATAGTTTTTGCCCGAAGCAATGCAGGCGCCGATATCCAAACTGACAAAAGATTTACAACTTTCCGGATCGCCGAAAATGACCATTATTTTGTCCTGTTCGACTATCTCTTCCACCAACCATTGCGGTTCCTTTACCTTGAAGCTCGACAAGGGCAATATTGAGACACTGTACTTTGGATGTTTTTTTCTGGTTGGGAACTGTTGGACCACAGGCCCGGAAAAGTCCGAATTTTCATTTGACAAACGGGGAGTTTCGTGCGAAAAAGAATTAACGTTATCTTGCCGCCCCGGCTTTGGCCCCCCAGCCACCGGGGTTTTTTCATGCCTCAGCATAAAGCCCCCTTTTCTGGCAGTCAGAGCCAACACTGGATATCCCGGTGGATATACTTTGAGTTGTCACAGCATGTATTTTGATGGATTTCGGTGCGGACCTAAAGGCCCGAAAAATGGGAAGAAGTGTGGGTTGCGTGTGTTCTCTCACGCCGGAAACACGGGTTCGAGTCCCGTTGGGGTCACCATCTGTAAAATCAAAGGGTTAGCCTATCTTTCGGTTAACCCTTTTTGCTTTGTGCCCCATCGCCGTGACCCATTTTCTGCAAATTCCCGGTTGGGCATTTTGCCCCTTCAGGAAAATTCAGAACCTTGCCATCTTTCTGTGATAGCAATCATTTTCAATTCGGAGAAGAAATTGACAAAAACGCTCATTTGTTTCAGGTATTACAGTTTGATTATGTTCTGAAATAAAGTTATGGTGCATTTGACTGGCTTCCTTATCAACCCCGAAAGTTGAGTAATAACTTTATACATTTTCTGATGCAAAAAATATACTGTTCAAAAAATGTCAGAAAATCGGATATACCCGGCAGCTTATGATTCCAGACTATTATAGCAATCATTACAAACAATACCATGACAAGACATTTTACGTTGATTCCGCCGGGTATCTTTTGCCGTTTGCCGAGAACCTGGAACCCGGCGCTCATGTACTCGATATCGGATGCGGTTCCGGCAGGGATCTTCTGTGGCTTTCTAAAAAGGGATTCCGGGCAACCGGCTTTGAAGGCTCTTCCGGTCTTGCAGCCCTGGCCAGACAAAACACCGGCTGCAAGGTGATCGAAGGCGATTTTGAAACTTTTGATTTTTCAACGCTGCAGGCAGAAGCCCTTCTGCTTGCCGGCGCTTTGCTCCACCTGCCTCACGAGCGTGTGAAACCGGCACTGGGAAACATTCTGCATGCCTTGAGAACAGAAACAGAAGCAATAATCTATCTGTCCCTCAAGGAAGGAAGTGGCGCTTTTACAGATGCGCACAACCGGCCCTTTTACCTCTGGCAGGACAAAGATGTTAGATGCGTATTGCACAGCACCGGCCTTAAGGTGATAAATTTTTCACGCACGCCATCTGTCCTGGGCACCGGAGAAACATGGATTGGCTATGTGCTTAAAAAAAAGGGCTTAAAATGAGCCGGGGCCGGGACAATCAACAAAAAAACGCCATTCTTTACGGCAAACTGGTGCGGGACCGCATTCCCGACATCATCCGCAGCCAGGGGAAAAGTCCATTTACCCGGCGGATTGAAGGAAAAGAACTCACCAGTGCCATCAGCGAGAAAATACTTGAAGAGGCTTTTGAACTTTACAGAGAAATAAACACCGGCAACCGGGAAGAAATCCTCAAGGAATCAGCTGACGTCCTGGAAATTGTCCTTGCAGCCCTGCAGGACCACGGCTTTACGCTTGATGACCTGCTGGGTCTGGCTGAATCGCGCAGGCGTGAGCGGGGCGGATTTGGGCGGCAGCTTTTTCTCGACCAGGTGAATGGAGGCGAGCTTTGCGAAATTGAATTTCAAAAGTATCCAATGTTTGTTTTCAATCCTTATGCCCATGGCAAGCTTATCCACATCATCCGCACGGAACTGGCGCAAAGCAAATCCGCATGGATTGCCTCTGCATTCTATTCACCCGGTGCAACCAATCTACTGTTATCCGAGTTCTCAAAATTTTTAGAAGCCGGCGGGAGCATGAAAATCCTGCTGTCCACCATGGGCAACATCACGCGCCCGGAATACCTGGACCACCTTGCAAAACAGATCCCGGATGAAAGCCTTAAGGTCTTCCACCCTCCGGAAATTCCTTTCAACAAGGCCCCGCCCCATTTCCATGTAAAGGCTTGGCTTTTTGAACACACAGACGGACAGGGTGCCATGCTCATAGGCTCTTCCAATTTCACAGAAGGCGGGCTGGTAAACAACATCGAGTGGAACTATTTTTCCCCGAGGGAGATCAATGTTGCCTATGAAAACCAAAAACCGCCTTTTCAATCTGCTGTAGCCGAATTTGAACGCATGTGGGAAGAAACGGCCGTCCCGGTAACCCGGGAATTCATAGCCGGGTATAAAGAGCGATATCCATCTTCTGCGGAATGGTGTTAGCGGCGGCGTAAAAATGTATTAAAAGCGCCGGTTTAAAAATGCTGTTAAGGACGGATTCTGTTTTCTGGCTCCACGTTGATCAAATTTCGGTTATCACGGCAGGGAAGAGACTGGTCG
>Ga0182239_1000095_pt1 | contig 30296 bp, 29 predicted proteins | sample hydfrate6_PW_210_FD_132456 | JGI IMG/M metagenome (GOLD analysis project Ga0182239, IMG submission 132456) | Subsurface microbial communities from deep shales in Texas, USA - hydraulic fracturing test 6_PW_210 | ecosystem: Environmental > Aquatic > Deep subsurface > Shale gas/oil reservoir >... | reverse complement strand
CGGCCGGGAAATGAACCTGGGGTGAAAGCCCATGAGATAGAGCAGGGTCTTTTTGGATTCCTCCTTGCCCTGCATATTTTCCGAGGAATAAGGATACATGAGAAACTTATCATGCCTGGGATCCCAGAAAGAGTAGTCCACGCCATTTAAAATGCCCCGAAGATCGCCTTGCCTGTGGGTTAAAATCCCGTGCAGACCGCAGCCGAATTCAGGCGTGACAATTTCCCGGGCGTATGTCGGACTGACCGTAGTAATCCGCCGGGCGTAAGCAATCCCGGCTTTGAGCATATTAAATGATCCGTAGTGCTCTGCCCCGTGCATATGCCAGGCCTCAGAAGGCAGCCCGCTCTCCCAGAACAGGCGAGCGGAATATTGGCCCTGAAAGGCCAGATTGTGAATCGTCATCACTGTCTGGGTTTGATGCCAGAAAGGGTCAAGCCGACGGGCGTAATGCACATAGGCCGGCACCAATGAGGAATGCCAGTCCTGAGCATGCATAATCTTGGGCGGAACACCCAGCTTTCGGGCCAAGGCCACGGCTGCCCGACAGAAAAAGATATATCGTTCGCAATTGTCGAAGTACTCGCCGTGATATGTACAATAGTAATTCTTCCGATCAAAATACTCGGGCCGATCGACAAAATAAATGGGCAAACCATGAAAATCAGCAACATAGATATCGGCTGTGACCTCCGGCCATGGATAGCCCACTGGGCAGTTTTCCACCAAAAGGCGTATTTGGTAGTCTGCTGTGGACATTCGGCCATAAAACGGTGTGATCACCGCCACCTGAGCCCCTTGTTCATGAAGGACCAGGGGCAAAATCCCCATCACATCCCCTAGCCCCCCGGTCTTGGAGAAGGGAAATATTTCCGATGTCACAAAGACGATCTGTGGTTTTTCCTGTCCTACTCGCATACCAATGAACCTCCATAAGAGCCGCTCCAATATGACCACCAGCAGCAGCAGAATGGGTTGAGGCTAACATGGAAAACAATCAGGCGACAATAGGCATTTTGGTCTGGCATCTTGCATGCGTTTAAAAAGGCATAGATCAATTTTTTCATAGTCCGTGCCCTTTTCACTTGACAGGCAGGGGAGAGGCCTGCTAAGGAAAGCGTCACTGCAAAGGCGCGTAGCTCAGGGGTAGAGCACTTGCTTGACGCGCAAGGGGTCAGGAGTTCAAATCTCCTCGCGCCTACCATTTACAGATCTATGCAGTTAGGGAGGCCCCGGCCTCCCTATTTGCTTTCAGACACCATACCAACGGAGGCTTCGGACGTGCATCAGGTTGATTGCCTGGGCCATATGATAGACGTCACCGAGGGACAGACCTGCCAAGAAATCCTTTCCCGGGCGGTAAGCGGCAAAAAGCTGAAACAGACTGTTGCCTGCCAATGCGACAACCGCCTCGTAGATCTTACAGCACCGGTCCCTTCTGACTGCCGTCAAGTTGAGCCTATCCTGGCCAACAGCGAGCAGGGATTAGAAATCTTGCGCCACAGTGCAGCCCATGTTATGGCCGAGGCGGTCAAGAAACTTTTTCCTACAGCAAAAGTGAGCATTGGCCCGGCTATAGAAAACGGATTTTATTATGATTTTGATTTTGAACGCAGCTTCACCCCCGAGGACCTGGTATCCATTGAAGAACAGATGACCAAGAGTATTACAGCTGATGAGCCATTTCATCGGGATGTCCTCAGTCGAGAAGAGGCCAGAAAATTCTTTTCCCGGCAGAACGAAACCTATAAATTGGAAATCCTGGATGAAATGGATGAAGCCCAGGTTTCTCTGTATTCACACAATGATTTCACAGATCTCTGCCGGGGACCGCACGTGCCTTCCACGGGATTTATCCATGCTTTCAAATTGACATCCGTAGCCGGGGCCTATTGGCGGGGAGACGAACACCGTCCTATGCTGCAGCGTATATACGGAACGGCATTTGCTGATCAGAAATCACTAAAGCAATATTTGGCCCATTTGGAGGAAGCCAAGAAACGGGATCATCGCCGTCTTGGACCGCAGTTGGATTTATTCAGTTTTTCCGACGAAGTTGGGCCCGGGATGCCCATTTTTCACCCGAACGGGGCTTTGGTTCGGGCCATCCTCGAAGACTTTGAGACCAAAGAACACCTCCGGCGCGGATATCAGCTTGTGCGTGGACCACAACTCTTGCGCCGGGAACTATGGCAGAAATCCGGACATTATCAGAATTATGGTCACAACATGTATTTCTCGGAAATCGATGAGCAGGTCTATGGTCTCAAACCCATGAACTGTGTCGCCCACATGCTCATCTACAAGTCGTCTTTGCGCAGTTACCGGGAGCTACCTATCCGTTATTTTGAACTGGGGACAGTGCACAGACATGAAAAATCCGGCGTCTTGCACGGGCTGCTCAGAGTTCGTCAATTTACTCAAGATGATGCGCACATAATTTGCCGTCCGGAACAGCTTCAGGATGAGATCACAGGAATTATTTCCTTTGTCCAGGATGTGATGAACGTCTTTGGTTTTGCATTCGAAATTGAGCTATCCACCCGTCCGGAGAAATCTATTGGATCTGACCAGGATTGGGAACGGGCCACTGCGGCTTTGCATCAGGCCCTGGACAGTATAAAACTCCCTTATGACATCAATGCCGGAGACGGCGCATTTTACGGTCCCAAAATCGACGTCAAACTCAAAGACGCCCTGGATAGAACCTGGCAATGCGCAACCATCCAGTGCGATTTCACCTTGCCCCACCGTTTTGATTTAAGCTATATTGGATCGGACGGAGAAAAACACCGACCGGTTATGGTCCACCGAACCATTGTCGGGGCGATCGAACGCTTTATGGGTGTTTTAATAGAACACTTTGCCGGTGCCTTGCCAGCATGGCTGGCCCCGGTCCAGGCCATGCTGGTCACAGTGACTGATGCCCAAAATGATTTTGCCCGGCAGTGCGCTGATAAACTTCGCCAGGCTGGTATCAGAGCACAGACAGATCTGCGCAATGAAAAATTGGGACTGAAAGTTCGCGAAGCACAATTGACCAAAATTCCTTACATTTTAGTTATTGGCGATCGGGAAGTACAGGACCAGGTCGTCAACATACGTTTTCGGAATGGAGAACAGGCAGGAACCAAAACAATATCTGAAACAGAAGCAATGATTCACAAAGATTGCCAAGAACCCTTCAAACGTGGAGGAATGCGTTATAGCTTCACCAACTAACGTCCGCCGCAACCACCAAATCAAAGTCCCAGAGGTGCGGGTCATCAGCGATTCCGGAGAACAGCTCGGCATTTTGGCTACCAAGGAAGCCTTGCGTATGGCTAACGAGCAAGGTGTAGATCTGGTGGAAGTTGCCCCCCAGGCTAAACCGCCGGTCTGCAAACTCATGGACTTTGGCAAATACCAGTATGAACAACGGAAGAAGAATCAAGAGGCCAAGAAGAAACAGGTCCAAGTCCAACTCAAAGAGGTCAAACTCCGGCCCAAAACCGACGATCATGACTTGCAGACCAAACTCAATCATGTGCGCCGTTTTTTGTCCAAAGGCGATCGGTGTAAAATTACCCTTTTTTTCCGCGGCCGGGAAATAGTACACAAAGAACAGGGCAAGGCTATCTTGGACAATGTCTTGGAAGAAATTGCCGATATCGCAAGGGTGGAACAGGAGCCGAAATTTGAAGGCCGGACCATGCACATGATAGTTGCCCCTTTGTCTCCAAAAAACAAATAGCAGGTCGAGCATACAAGATTTCCGGACGAGGCAAATCTCTGCCAGAGGGATTGGTCCGTCCTTTTTTTTCATACCAATGGATTCGTCTTTTGTTTTGTGTGGAAAGCGCAAAGGAAGAAAAACTCATCTCGAGCAAGGCAAAGGGAGAAAACGAAATGCCCAAGATCAAGACCCATCGCGGAGCTGCCAAACGGTTTAAGGTCACTGGGAGCGGCTCTATCAAGCGCAGAAAGGCCTATCACAGTCATATTTTGACCAAAAAGAGCCCCAAGCGAAAGCGCACCCTGCGAAAACCGGCCATGGTGGATCAGGCCAATATAAAGGCCGTGCGGAGACAGCTTTTGGCTTGAGGGGGGATCTTATTACAGGTCGACGCACTGACAACCAATTCTAACCGATGTGAAGGAGCTCAATCATGCGCATTAAGCGAGGCAAGACTGCGCATCAGCGGCACAAAAAATATTTGAAAATGGCCAAGGGGTATCGCGGAGGACGAAGCAAACTCTTTCGCACCGCCAGGGAGACCGTTGAACACGCCCTGTGTAATGCATACCGGGACCGGAAACGCAAAAAGCGCGATTTTCGGAGATTATGGATCATGCGCATTAATGCAGCCACCAGGCAGCATGGGTTAAGCTACAGTCGATTCATGGCCGGACTCAAGGCCAACGACGTACAGCTGAATCGAAAGGTTCTGGCCGATATGGCCGTGTTTGACCAGGATGGCTTTGCCCAGCTGGTGGACATGATCAATACAAAGGAACATTGAGGTGGATATTCCAGGATCATCGTTTGTCCAGACCCTGGACCAGATTCGGAAGGAAGGGCTGCAGGCCATTCGCTCGGCAACGAGTAATGCAGAGATAGAACAGGCCCGGATTGCATATCTGGGCCGAAAAGGAAGACTGGCCAAGCACATGGCTACTTTGGCTTCCCTTCCGACTGAAGAACGTCCTGAAGCCGGGCGGAAAGCCAATGCGGTCAAGTCTGAACTGACCAAGGCATTGCACGAAGCTTCAACAGCCCTGGAACAACAATCTCAGAGCAGAGAACATACTCACTTTGACCCCTCGCTACCTGGACGAAAACCATGGATCGGTACTTTGCATCCCATAACCCAGGTTCAAGACGAAATATGTTCAGTGTTTGCCCGGATCGGATTTGATGTGGTCACCGGTCCGGAAGTAGAAACCGACTTTTATAATTTTGAGGCATTAAACATTCCTCAAGATCATCCTGCCCGCGACATGCAGGATACACTGTACATATCGGATGCCATTGTCCTGCGTACACATACCTCGCCGCTGCAGATTCGAACCATGCTCACCAGACAACCCCCGGTGGCTGCAATCGCCCCAGGCAAGGTATATCGTCGGGACGCGGACCTGACTCACTCTCCCATGTTTCACCAAATTGAGGGATTGCTGGTTGATTTTAAGGTCAGCATGGCTGATCTGCGGGGTACCCTGACCTACTTTGTCCATCACATTTTTGACCCGCAGACCAAGGTCCGATTTCGGCCCAGTTTTTTTCCCTTCACTGAACCGAGCGCGGAAGTGGATATCAGTTGTGTTATCTGCGGCGGTTTTGGACATGTACACAATGAACCATGCCGGGTATGCAAACAGACCGGATGGGTGGAAATTCTCGGTTGCGGCATGATAGATCCGGCTGTATTCACCTCCGTCGGTTACGATCCGGAGGTCTGCACAGGATTTGCCTTTGGTTTGGGGGTTGAACGGGTGGCAATGCTCAAATACGGCATTGATGATTTGCGTCTTTTCTTTGACAACGATTTGCGCTTTTTGCACCAGTTTCAGGGCCTGCCCAACCACGTGTAGTTTCGACAACTTTTGCCCTGGCCTCCCCATGCAATGCAGGGCCGCATAAAACGAGGACAAGCATGTTACTGAGCGTTAACTGGCTCAAAGAATTTACGCCGTACAAGGGATCAATCGACGAATTGGCCCACCTGCTGACCATGCTCGGATTGGAAGTTGAAGAAATCAGTTATCCATTCGCTCATCTTGACAGCTATGTTCTTGGACGAGTCACCTCCTGCACTTCCCATCCAAATGCCGATACATTACGATGCTGCACGGTTGATATGGGCCAAGACCAGGAGGTCAATATCATCTGTGGGGCACCAAATGTCGCCCAGGGTCAGAATGTGGTCGTGGCTCCGGTTGGGGCCGTGCTTCCTGATGGTCAAGCCATCAAAAAAGTCCGCATCCGGGGTCAGGAATCAGCCGGGATGATCCTTTCGGAGCGGGAGATGGGCCTGGGTGATGATCATAGCGGCATTAAGGTTATACCAGGAGACTGTGTCCCCGGCACCCCACTACCCCGGCATTTGAACCTGGATCAGGTCTTTTTTGACCTTGGCATCACCCCGAACAGGGCCGATTGTTTAAGTATTTTAGGTATAGCCAGAGAAGTGGCCGCCGCCTGCGATTTACCTTTACATATGCCCCAGATACAGGTTCAAGAAGATGATCAGGAGAGTAATGCAGTCTTGCAGGTCCACATTGATGATCCTGAGCTGTGTCCCGTGTATCAGGCCAGAATCATCGACGGTATACAGCCGGGAATCAGCCCGGACTGGATGCGGTGGCGGCTGGTGGGTATGGGTGTTCGTCCCATCAACACGATAGTTGACGTCACAAACTATGTCATGCTGGAACTGGGGCAACCCTTGCATGCCTTTGATCGCCAGCAGGTCCAGGGAAACGCTATCCGTGTAGCCCGTGCTCGGCCCGGCCAGGCATTCACAACTTTGGACGGTCAAGAACGGACCTTGACTGAGCATGACCTTTTGATCTGGGATGCAAACCGGCCGATTGCCTTAGCCGGGGTCATGGGCGGAGCCAACAGTGAAATAACCGAATCCAGCCGTTCCCTGATTCTTGAATCCGCAGTTTTTGATCCCCCAACTGTGCGCAAGACCGGACGGCGTATGGGCCTGTCCAGCGAATCAGCCTATCGATTTGAACGGGGAGTTGATCAGCAAGGCTCTTCTGTGGCTCTGGACCGGGCAGCCCAGCTCATGCATGCCCTGTCCGGAGGAAAAATCCTACGCGGCCAAGTTCGGTGCGAGCCACGGCCGTGGAAAGCCGTGGAAATCCCTTTTCGCCCTCAGCGCTCCAGGGATCTTTTGGCTTTGGACCTAGATGATGATTTCTGCAGCCAGACATTGAGCAGCCTTGGTTGCCGGGTACATGTAGCAGATCCGCACTGGAAGATTACCCCGCCCAGTTTCCGTTTGGACCTGGATCGGGAAGTGGATTTGATTGAAGAAATCGGCCGGTTTTACGGATTGGAAGCCATACCAGCCACCCTGCCGCACATTAATAAGCCCTTACAGCCAGCGGCTCCGCCAGAGCAAGAAAGAGCTGGATATGACTTTATAGCCCGGATCAAGACCTGGGCTCAAGGACTGGGGCTGACCGAAGTAATCAATTACAGTTTTGTCGGATCCAACGAGCTGGACCATCTGCATATGCCCAGAGATTCGCGTGTGCCGGTGTACAATCCCTTAAGTGCCGAGCAGGATACCCTGCGCACTGCCCTGACCCCTGGAATGCTGCGCAATGTCCGGACAAATGTGGATCAGGGGACGAACAGCTGCCGAATCTTCGAAGTGGCCAGGATCTTTTGTACTGACCCGGCATCAGAGACAACGGTCAGTGAACATACCCGTCTCGGACTCTTGCTCACTGGAAGCAGGAATCCTGGCAACTGGCCTCACGATCCAGCTGAGACCGATTACCTGGACCTGAAGGGGATCCTGGAAAACCTGCTCCAATGTTTGGGGCTGTCTTCCTGCCGCTTCGTCCGAATGGCACAACATTCCTATATCCAGCCCGGGGTGAGCATTCGTCATGAGAACGAACAGTTGGGATTTGCCGGCCGGCTGGAACCTGAATTGGCCAAGCCAACGCATGCGAGAGCACCGATCTGGATTGCCGAAATGGATCTTGACTATCTTGCTCGCTATTTTCAGGAGCAAAAAATCAAGTATCAGCCTTGGGCCAAATTTCCTCCGGTCCACCGGGACATGACATTGATTGCCGGACCTGAAGTAACTTTTGAACAGATCAAGGACTGCATTGGAGCCAAAGGAAACAAAAAACTCCTGGAAGAGGTTCGCTTGCTGGATCTCTATCAGCCTGCCCAGAAGTCTGAACGTCATTTGACCTTACGCTTTCGGTATCGACATAGGTTGAAGACCTTGACAGACAAGGAGGTCGATGCTGCCCACTCAGCCCTGGGTCAGGCCCTGACCACCAGCCTGCCCGTGCGGTTCCCATCGACCTAGATTGGCTTGCACTGTGTACGTATGCTCCATCTGTGGAGGACAGCTTATGTCCGACCAGGGCCAACAGACCTATAAAATCGGCCACGCTGCCCAGCGTGTAGGCCTTGAGCCGTATGTCCTCAGATTTTGGGAAGCAGAATTTCCTCAACTGCAGCCGATTCGGACACCAAAAGGACAACGCCTCTATACAGAGTCCCATCTACGTCTTATAGCTCGGATCAAGGCTTTGCTCTATGAACACGGCCTGACCATTGACGGAGCAAGGCGTAAACTGGACCAGGATCGGCAATGGCTGGATATGCTTTCCGAGATACACACTGATCTCTTGGAAATCCGTCGGATGCTTCTTTCTGGTCCTGTTCACCCTGAGTCCCCAAAGCCTTCCGGATCCACCAGACAATCCAAACCCGCGCCTTCCAGTTCAGGCCAGAAGCAAGGGGATCAAAACCGGGACCAGCAAACTGAGAATGATCCCATTGATCACGGCCAAAAGTGACAGTCTGGTTCCCACCAGCCTGTGAATGACCGGCAATGTTGTGTCCATGCTTGTTGCTCCACCGCAGGCAATGGGGGCCAGCGGGCCGCAAAACCTGAACATTGCCGGAGCAAGAGACAAGGTGATCACTTCCCGGAAGACATTTGACAACAGGGCAATGACGCCCAGTTCCTCCCCATGCATCTGGGTGATCAAAATACTTGACAGGCTGTAATAACCAAACCCTGCCCCCACAGCCAGCCCCTCGCGCACATGGGCGATCCCGCAACATACAGCCACAATACCGGCACCAAGGAGCGAACCGGCAACCACGGCAGCAGGAAGAAGAAGTCCTGGAGCGTTGATGCGCAACAGACTCTGGACCGATCTCTTGTCAGCACCGATTCCCATGCCGACACAGACCAAAAGGGCAAACAGGACATACATTTCATGTCCAGCCTGGACAAAGTCTGCTGGCAATATCCGCCCCCAGCCAGCCAGAATGCCCAAGAAAAAGGCCGACAGCAAAAGACAGCTCCCCTTCATGAATCGTCCATGGGCAAAAGCCTTTCCACTGGCTTGGCCAGCAGTATGCTGCCGATGATTGACCCTCCAGCCAGTAGCAATCCAGCCCAGCCAAGAGCCCATAAGTGGTCCATAATCTGGGCATTGGAGCCTATGACCGAACCCAATAGAAACAGGAGCAGGATGACCAGAAAGTCGCTCAGCAAGCTGATACTGCGCATAATTTTTTTCTTGTGTCCAACCAGGGCCCCAAGGAATATACCGAACCCAAAAAAGAGTAATATCCAGGCCATAGTGACTACCTCGATAGAGATTGCAGCTCAGAGCCTGTAACACAAGGAAGACCGAACTGCAAAAAGTCGATTGATGTCAACGATGAATCAAATAAGAGTCTCTAACCGATTGATTCTCCTGTCCTCTGTCCCCTGAGCCTGCAATTTAGCCTTTTTGCTGGGGCATCAAGGAATCTGCCCTGGCAAACATGGACTGCTTTTGTTGCCGAAAATAGAATATGCACGTATGCTCTCTGCTCGCAGGGGCACACAAAGACCCTTGTGACCGTCTTCATCTGAGCCAAAAGCTCTATAGCCCAAGACGGTGATCGTGGAGCAGGATGATTTCCAGACCAGCAGGTATCTTTCCCGCCCTGCTTCCGGGCATCCGGCAACAGCTTCTTTCTCCCTGTGCCATTGTAAGTATTGTCCAGTCCACCTTTAGCGTCAACAGGAGATGTGTAGTATGCATTTGGCCCAACGTATTTTGGCTGTCAAGCCTTCAGCCACGTTAAGTATAAATGCCAAGGCTTCAGAACTCAAAGCCCAAGGCCGCCAAGTCATCAGCCTGGCTGCCGGGGAACCTGATTTTCACCCCCCCGAGCATGTTTTACAGGCAGCCAAAGACGCGGTGGATCAAGGCTATACCCGGTATACTCCGGTCCCTGGCCTGCCTGAGCTTCGCCAGGCCATAGCTACGTTCTGCTCGGAACAATACGGCCATACCATCCCGGCCAACATGACTATTGCCACCAACGGTGGCAAACAAGGTCTGTACAACCTTTTCCAGTGCCTAGTGGATCCAGGAGACGAAGTACTGATTCCAGCCCCTTATTGGGTCAGCTATCCAGACATGGTCTCCTTGGCTCAGGGCATACCGGTCACGGTTTCCTCCAGCCCGGAGGACAATTTTCGGATCACTCCGGACGACCTTCAAAACCATGTCACCGACAGAACCCGGATAGTCATCCTGAATTCTCCTTCCAATCCCACCGGAGCCCACTATTCACAGTCCGAACTTGATGCCCTGATCAGATGGGCAGTAAAGCGCAATATATTTGTCATATCTGATGAGATCTACGACCAGTTTATCTATCCTCCGGCCCGGCCTGCCTCCGCCGGCCCATGGCTGAAAACTCATCCGGACTGGATCGCCGTCTGCAATGGATTGTCCAAATCCTTTGCCATGACCGGATGGCGTATGGGATATGTTGTGACTCACCCGGACTTGATCGCAAAACTGAGCACCCTGCAGGGGCAAAGTACATCCAATGTCTGTGTCTTGGTCCAGAAAGCCGCAATCGCCGCACTGCAAGGACCGGCTGATTTCTTGGCTGAGCAGCGAAAGGTCTTTCAAAAAAGACGCGACCTCGCCCTGGAACACATATCTTCCTGGCCCAAAATCCAGTGCCCTCAACCGGATGGCGCCTTTTACCTCTTTCCCCGGGTGGATGCCATATACACTGATGAAATCCCTGATTCCACAACTCTGTGCACGAAGCTTTTGGAACAGGCCCGAGTCGCCCTTGTTCCAGGTGCAGCCTTTGGAGACGATCGCTGCATTCGCCTCTCCTATGCCCTGGATGAAAAGACCCTTATTTCTGCCTTGGACCGGATCAAAGCTGTTTTGCCTTCATGATTACCCCAAAAGTCATGGCGCTGTGCTCAACACAAAATCCTGTCAGCTCACCTTGTGATCCAGCGTATGATGGAGGAGTGATCAACTTATATACTCTTATATTTCTCTGGATAAATTGTACAATTTCCATCCATTTCCAATGGCTGATGCAAAGTAAACAACATGCCTGAGATTCTCTACTCCATCTCTATAAGCGGTCCGAACCAAACCAGCCTGGTCCAGGATATGACCAGAACATTAAGTCACCATCAGGCCAATATCCTTGATATTTCCGAAGCAGTCATCCATGACTGGCTGAGCATGGCACTGCTCATAGAACTCAGTGAGCAGAGCTCTCCGGATGACCTGTTCGGGTCACTTTTGCGAACTGCCCAAAAGCACAGCCTCCATTTGCAGTTCTGCAAGATATCTCCTGAAGACTATGAACGTTGGGTCAAGGCCCAGGAGGGCTCCCGGAGTATCCTCACCCTACTGGGCCACAGAGTCAGCGCAAAACATATTCATCAGGTGGCCGAACTCGTGGCCGAACATGGCTTGGATATCCTTTCCATTCAACGGCTTTCTTTTTTGGATTCTCCCAGGGGAGCATACCATCCAAGCATGGCCTGCATCGAATTCGTCCTCCATGGACACCCCTTGGATATGCACATGGTCCGTAATGCCCTGCTTCATCTTTCACATCAGGATGGAATCGATCTCGCTTTGCAGGAGGAGAGCCCTTTCCGCCGGCAACGACGGCTCATTGCCTTTGATATGGACTCCACCCTGATTCAAACCGAGATAATCGATGAACTGGCTACAGAAGCCGGGGTAGGAGAGGAAGTTGCGGACATAACCAACAGGGCCATGCTGGGTGAACTTGATTTTCAGACCAGCCTGCGCGAGAGAGTGGCCCTGCTCAAAGGCCTGGACGCCGCAGTCCTGGATAAAGTCGCCCAACGTATGCCCATAGCCCAGGGAGCGCATCGCCTTGTCTTCAGCCTGAAGCGCCTGGGCTACACCATAGCCGTCATTTCAGGGGGGTTCACCTATTTCGGATCGTATCTCCAGCAGAGACTGGGAGTGGACTATGTCTTTGCCAATGAGCTGGAGATTGCTCACGGCCAGCTCACCGGTCAATTGAGGGGGGATATTGTCGACGGTCAGCGCAAGGCCGAACTTTTACAGGCTTTGGCTGAATCTAAGGGCCTGAGTATGGACCAGGTGGTGGCCGTGGGTGATGGGGCCAATGATCTGCCCATGCTGAACACAGCCGGGCTGGGGATTGCTTTCCACGCCAAGCCCGTTGTCCGGCAGGGGGCCAAGCAGTCTATCAGCAACGTCGGACTGGATGGTATCCTCTATTTTCTGGGCCTGAGGGACCAGGAAGCTCCTCGGTAGAAGGTTTGTATGAAAAACTGTTACTAGGTAATAGGTATCAAGGTCTGTTTGGGAATCCCATTTTTATCTGTTCCCAATCGGTATCAATATCGGTATCGGTATTGTTTGTATACTTCGTTAGGGCAAGTGTGCCTGCGCTTTGGCATGCATGTACGTTCTTATGTTCCCTGCCTGGATCTAAGGCACATGCCTATTTACCATTGCCCTTGTGCATATTCTCGTCTTCTGCTTCCTCACTCTCACCCTTGAATTTTTTCCAGAAGGAACATTTCTTGTTCGGGCAGGCCAAATGCTCGCCCCTGGTCTTGGTATGTTTGCGGACCAGGATGGGACTTTCGCATTCCGGGCACGGTTCCTGGACCGGATAGCCCCAGACGGCATAGGTGCACTTGGGATACTGATCGCAGGCGTAGAAGACCTTCCCCCTTTTGGAACTCTTTTCTACCAGTTGGCCGGAACAGCCTTCTTCCGGACAGGGAACACCGGTAGTGAAAGGGCGGGCATATTTACATTTGGGATAACTGGAACAGGCAATGAACCGGCTGCCGGTCCTGGCCTTTTTGAGCACCAGATCAGAGCCGCATTGGGGGCACTTGCCCATCTTGGGCTGATCTTGAGGCGTATTGGCTACGAGTTGAATCATTCCCTGTTCGTCCCGAGTGAAATTGGATGTGTTTGTACATTCAGGATACCCGGTGCAGGCCAAAAACTCGCCATTTTTCCCGAATTTTATAACCATAGGCCGACCGCACTGCGCACAGACGACCTCGGTCTTTATCCCGGCCTTGACCTCGGACATTTCCTGTTTGGCCTTTTCCAGAGTAGGATTGAAATCTTGGGTAAAATTACGAAGCAAAGCCTGCCAATCCTGCTCCCCAGTAGCCACCTGATCCAGCTGGTCCTCCATCTGGGCGGTAAACCCCACATCCATGAGTTGAGAAAAATGCCCTACCAAGAGATCGTTGACCGTAAACCCAAGTTCAGTGGGAGCGAATTGACGCCCTTCCATGCGCACATAATCTCTGTCTCGCAATGTGCTGATAATCTGGGCATAGGTCGATGGCCGGCCAATACCCTCATCCTCCAGCTTTCGAACCAAAGAGGCTTCGGTGAATCTGTGCGGAGGTTGGGTAAACTTCTGCTCTTTGGACAGTTTTTTCAGAGCTAATTCTTCGTCTTTGCTCATAGACGGGAGCTGGACATCTTTTTTTTGATCCTCGGGTACATAGAGGCTCATAAACCCGGGGAAAATAAGCCGCTCGCCTTTTGCCCGCCACAGGGTCTCCTCGGCCTGTACAATGACGGTCGTATCCCAGAATTTGGCCGCTGCCATCTGGGAGGCCACGAAGCGAAGCCATATAAGTTTGTAGAGCTGAAACTGCTGCCGGGTGAGGAAGGGTTGCACATCGTCTGGGTGGATGAAGACATCTACCGGGCGAATCGCTTCATGGGCGTCCTGAGCCGAGCCTTTGGTCTTAAAGGTTCGGGGTTTGGGCGGATAGAATTCTTTTCCCATTCTGGAGAGGATCCAATCTTTGGCCGCATCTCTGGCTTCTTTGGATATCCGCACTGAGTCGGTTCGCATATAGGTAATCAGCGCCGTGGTCCCTTTGGATCCCAAATCCACTCCTTCATACAACTGCTGTGCCAAGGCCATGGTCTGTTTGGCCGAAAAATTGTGCCGGTTACTGGCTTCCTGCTGCAGGCTGGAGGTGATAAACGGCGGCTTGGGCTGTTTGCTCCGTTCCTTTTCTGTCACCTCCTGGACAACAAAAACGGCTTGAGACACTTTGGCTGCCAATTCATCAGCCTGATCCTGGTTGCTGACCTGGGCCTTTTTCCCTTTGATCTTCCACAGTTCAGCCTCAAATTCCGGTGGGGTCGAGGCCTCAAGTGTAACCTTAAAAACCCAGTATTCTTCCGGAACAAAGACCTGGCGCTCTTTTTCCCGCTCCACGATCAAGCGCAAGGCCACTGACTGGACCCGGCCGGCGGAGATCCCCCGCTTGACCTTTTGCCAGAGCAGAGGTGATATCTTGTATCCCACCAACCGATCGAGGATTCGGCGGGCCTGCTGAGACTGAAAAAGTCTTTCGTCCAACTGCCTTGGATGTTTCAGGGCCTCCTGTACAGCGCTGGCAGTAATCTCATTGAACTGTATACGGTGGATTTTGGCATTGGCCGCCTTGATCAGTTCGGCCACATGCCAGGCGATTGCCTCCCCTTCCCGATCCGGGTCTGGTGCCAGGTATACCTCTTCTGCTTGCCTGGCGGCTTTTTTCAATTTGGTGACCACCTTCTGCTTGCCGGGAAGGACCTGATACTGGGGGGTAAAATCGTGTTCTTCATCCACGCCCAGTTTGCTTCCTGGCAAATCACGCACATGGCCCACAGACGCTTCCACTTGATAGTCACGCCCCAAAAACTTGGAAATGGTCTTGACTTTGGCTGGTGACTCAACGATGATTAAATCTTTACTCATAATACCCGGGGCTATACGTGCTTCCCTGTTTGAGTGCAAGTCTTTATTTATTCACTTGATAATATTGATTTTGTCTGGCAATACTCCAAGCAGCCGACTTGCTGCAATGCCCAAATTCATCCTTTTGCTTTTCAAAGAACTATTATGCAATCACCTGATAACATGCACAAAAGTGGTGTTGTAGCCATCATTGGGCCTCCAAACGCCGGCAAATCCACCTTGCTCAACAATTTTATCGGCTGCAAGCTAGCCATTGTCACTCCCAAGCCACAAACAACCCGGAACCAGATCAGCGGGATCCTCTCCAGACAGGGATTGCAGATTGTTTTTCTGGATACCCCGGGTATCCACCGACCTGCTTCTCACCTGAATTCCCTTTTGGTCCAGGTTGCATGGCAGTCCTTGGCCGAAGCCGACCTGGTTCTTCTGGTCTGCGACGGCGCATTGGCCACAGCAAGGCCGGCTCGTTTTCAGAGGGAAATGGAACTGATTCGTTCCCGGATCGATGGAATGGATATCGACCTTGTGGTCGCAGTCAACAAGATCGACCTGCTCAAGGACAAGTCGGTCCTCATGCCGATCATAGATCAGATGCACTCCCTTTTTCCCAACGCAGAGCTCATTCCTGTCTCAGCCGCCCAGGGGCAAAACACCGAACATCTATTGCAGGTAATCACCTCGTATATTCCCTTTGGTCCCCCCTTGTTTCCGGAAGATCAGCTCTCAACACTTCCGATGCGGTTTTTGACCTCGGAGATCATCCGGGAAAGACTCTTTCTCAGTCTGGACCGCGAACTGCCCTATTCCCTGGCCGTAGCCATCGAGCATTGGTCTGAGGACATATCCCGCAATTTGGTCACCATCCATGCCTTGATTTATGTGCCCAAACAAAGTCATAAAGGGATAGTCATCGGCCAGGGAGGCAAAAAACTCAAACAGATTGGTCAACAGGCCAGGCAGGAAATAGAAAATCTGTTATCCATGCAGGTCCACTTAAAGCTCTGGGTCAAAATCAAACCCAAGTGGACAGAGAATCAAAATTTTGTCCTTCAGTTTTTACCTGAACTCAGTTCATAATCCTGCTTTCGCTCCGGGATGGCAAAACGAAAACGTTTCCCAAAGTGAATGGACACGGAGAAATTATGGCCCCAAACAACGATATCGTCACCCGCTGGCAGCAAATCCGGACCCAGATCGACCACGTCGCACACTCCTGTGGGCGCAATCCAGAAGATATCACCTTGATAGCGGTGTCCAAGACACATCCCGCTCAATCAGTACATATCCTGGCCCAGGCCGGGCACAAGGATTTTGGTGAAAATTACGTTCAGGAAGCCTTGGACAAACAGGACGAATTGGCAACACTTCCATTGCGCTGGCATTTCATCGGCCGATTACAGTCCAACAAGGCCAAATATCTCCCCGGGCGTTTTCATCTCATCCATTCCTTGGACCGGGTGAAAACAGCCCAAATCCTCAATCAGCGCTGTGAACAAAACGCAACCACCCAGGCCGTTCTCCTCCAGGTCAATCTGGCCGGGGAAGAACAAAAAGGCGGCATCCCGGAAAAGGAAGTTGGCCATAAAGCCCAAGAAATAAACAACCTGTCCAACATTGATCTGCAAGGACTCATGTGCCTGCCTCCTTTCTTTGACGACCAGGAACGAGCCAGACCCTTTTTCCGCCGCTTGGCGCAAATCAAAGATCATCTGGAAGACGAACAGGGACGTCCTCTTCCCCACCTGTCCATGGGCATGAGCGGTGATTATCCGGCTGCTGTAGAAGAAGGAGCGACCTTACTGCGCATTGGAACATCAATTTTTGGGCCCAGAGAATACAGCTAAAGGCACCTGGCAAAAACTGTTCCCGGCACTGTTTCAAAGCTTTTATTTCCCAGCTTCTCTGCTTTTTCTTTGCTGTTTTTCAAGGTGTTGGCGAAAGAACTCGGTCAACAACATGCTCCCGGCCTGGGCCACATTCAGGGAATCAAAGGCCCCGGACATGGGCAAGGTGACCCCGGCCAGGCAGGACTTGGCGACCAACGGTCGAACCCCTTTTTCCTCATTGCCCAAAACCAGGACCGCCGGGTGAATCAGGGGAAGGCTGAATATATCAACGCAATTTGTATCTGTCCCTGCATAGTAGGTCCCCAGATTTCTTTCTTGACAAGCTGTCAAGAATCTTGCCATGTTTTGAATACGGCTTATAGGGAGCAGGCTCAGGGCCCCGGCAGCAGCCTTATGCGCCCGCTGTCCTAAAGATACGCCCCGATGGCGCAACAGGACCATTCCTGCACCGCCCAGGGCATACAGGGTTCGGGCCAGCGTTCCAACGTTTCCACTGTCCTGGATCTGATCCAGGGCGACAAGAACCGGAAACCTGGCAGCGCTCACAGAGTCCAGGAGGGTTTCGGAAGGGACAAAACCAGGCTGAAAACACCTGGCCACGTATCCTTGGTGGGCACTATGGCTCAAGCTGTCCAGCTTGTTTTTGGGGACGAACTGGTATTTGATTCCTGCCTGACGGCACAAGGCCAGGACTGGCTGAACGTCTTTCTTTCTGGTTTCCTGAATCAGCACTGCTTCCACAGTTTCCGGAACCCTTAGCAGGGCTTCCATGACCGCTTGCCTGCCCACAATGGTCCAATCGTTACCCTCAACCATTAACCAAACTCCTTATAAGGAAGGCCCATATGCGCTGTATCCTGTATTGGTGTTTCCTTTCGCTTGTGCTGACTGGATGCGCCCATGTTGGTCACGAAACCAACACAGCTGACCAATCAAAATCCAGCACTGCCATGCAGGAGACTACCCCAAGTTCGGCTCAGGCCCAATCTGGAATGGCACCCGGCGAATCACGGCTGAACATACCATCTGCCCATGATCCGGGCCAGCCCTTGGAGGAAGAGGTCACCCATCTTCCTCATCCTGAGACTGTTGAAGACATACGTCTTTCCGAAGATGAAAAAAAGGCCTTGATGACTGAGGCAGAAATCCATTTTGAATTGGACATCAAAGAAACAGACATCCTGCAGGATTACTTCATCTATTATTCCAAAAAAAATCACCACGTCTTTCAACGCTGGCTGAAAAGGGCTGAAGCGTACCTGCCGTATATCCGTAAAGTTTTCACTGAAAAAGGTTTGCCCCAGGACTTGGTCTTTTTGCCCTTTGCCGAAAGCGGATTCAATCCTCTGGCCTATTCCCACGCCGGAGCGGCTGGCATGTGGCAGTTCATGCCGGCTACTGGCCGTATGTTCGGCTTGACCTGCAATTGGTGGGTTGATGAACGTCGGGATCCATACCAATCCACTCTTGCTGCGGCCGAATATCTCAAGCAGCTCTACGAACGTTTTGAGGATTGGTATCTTGTTCTGGCCGCCTATAACGCAGGAGGGGGCCATGTTTCAAAGGCCATTCGCCGCAGTGGATCATCAGACTATTTTGATTTGGCCGCTTCCAACGTCCTGCATAAGGAAACCTGTCGCTATGTCCCAAAATTTCTGGCTGTTCTCAAGATAGTTCAAAATCTGAAAACCCTGGACTTTGAGCCCTTAAACTGGGACGCTCCAGCAGAACCGAAATCCCTCAAGGTTCAACCGGGGACGGACTTGGTCGGTTTGGCCCATGCCGTCGGACTGAGCTGGTCTGAATTTCAGGCCCAAAACCCCTCGTATAGGCGGACAGCCTCCCCACCAAACGGCAGTTCACCGGTGTATCTCCCAAGGCAAAAAATTGCAGCAGCCAAAAGATTTCTGGCCAGTACATCTCAAAGATCATCTAGAGGCATTCATCGCTGTCAGATCAGGCCAGGGGACACATGGTGGCGTCTTTCCAGACGATTCGATGTCCCCGTGCACAACCTCAAACAATTCAATCAGACGGCCTCCAACACCCTTCACCCAGGTCAGTGGGTCCTTATCCCACGTCCTGAAAACACATCTGGCAGCGGAAAAAATTTTAAACCTGGCCAGACATATGTGGTCAAATCCGGGGACACCCTTTGGGATATCGCCAAATCAATGGGCACTTCGGTCCAGGCATTGCAACAAGTAAATCCTGGGTTGTCCCCTCGAAGAATCGCGGTAGGCCAAAAAATAACTCTTCCAGGACATACATCAACCAGGCAGATTGCCAGCAGAAGGGCGAATTATAAAGTGACGTCCGGGGATACCCTTTGGGGCATCTCTCAGCGCTTTGATCTCAGTCTTTCGACCCTGGTGCAGGCCAATGGGCTGAATCAGCATGACCCGCTGAAGGTGGGAACCCAATTGTACATCCCGGATATCGGTCAGGCCCAACAGGCCAAAACCCGCAAGAGCGCTCGGCAGGCCCGTGTCAACTATCAAGTCCAGGCAGGGGACAGCGTTTGGTCCATCGCCCGAAAATTCGGGGTCGAACCGGACCAAATCATGGCGTGGAACAAGCTATCCTCCCGGGACCTCATTCATCCGGGAGATACACTGACCATATATCCTTAAATAGCAGGACGAATCTATGCCTGGCGCAGGTAATCCACGAGCAAGGATTGCGCTTTTTGAGGATCAAAACCTTGGCCAGTCCAGAGTTCGAACTGCCTCCGGGCCTGAAAGACGAACATTTCCAGTCCGCTGATGATTTTACAGCCGGCCTCATCGGCCTCTTGCAGGAGTCTGGTTTGAAGTGGGGTATACACCAGGTCAAAGACCCATCCTATGCCTTGGAGAAGACTACCATCCGGCCAAGGGGACATGGTCTCCAACTCTCCACGCATACCCAGGGGGGTCGTATTCACCAACAGATCTGGAATAAATTCCCTGCGCTGGTCCCAGGGAATATATTCCAGATCTGGAAACATTTTCTTTGCTTTGTCTCGGCTGCGGGCCGTAACGGCGATAGAGGGACACCCCATATCTCTCAGCGCCTTGACAGCGGCCAGCGCCGCACCACCTGCCCCTAAAATCAGTGCCGACTCCGGCAATATGGAACGCGACATCAGCGGCAGCCTGATCCCCTGACAATCCGTATTATCACCCCACAGTGTTTTATCTCTCCAGTACAAGGTATTCACCGCCCTGACCTCTCTGGCCTCAGAGGTCAAATGATCGAGATACGGAATGATCCGCTGTTTATAAGGTAGAGTGATACTGACCCCGTGAATGGGCAAGGTCCGGACCGCCAGCATAAACGCATCCAGATCACGGGCAGCAATTTCCCAGCGCATATATGCGGCGGCAATGCCTTGATTGGCAAAGGCCAAGGCGTGGAGAAAGGGGCTTAACGAATGCCCCACAGGGAATCCGACAACCCCATACAGGGCCTCAGGGATCCCCGGCATAGAAATGTGACTCGTTGGGCCTGGATCAGACATTTTCTCTTGCCCCTCTAAATGATCATGTTCATCTGTTCGGCTTTTCCACCTTATGAAGCCTCGCTGGCCTTCACCAGGCTCTCTGCCCATTCTGCTCCGCGCAGTAGGGCCTGATCGTTGGCTTGGAGAACTGATTCCCCTTTACTGGCGAATATGGAACCGACCACATCCCGTACACTTTGCAGGGGCAAGGCGCACGTAGCTTGGGTCCAGGCCCCTAAAGCGACTATATTGGCCATTTTCACCGAACCCAGTTCGTTTGCCAGATCATTGGCAGGTATGGAAACGACGATCTGTTCTTTATCCTGGGGAATCTGTTCCCTTTCGACCAAAGAAGAATTGACCACCAAAACCCCGTTTGATCTGAGCCGAGGCTGAAATTTACTCAGTGAGGGCTGATTCATGACAATCAAACTCAACGGTGCATGGATCACTGGAGATCCAATTTCTTCATCAGATACGACCACAGTGCAGTTGGCCGTTCCCCCCCGCATTTCAACGCCGTATACCGGCATGAAGGTCACATTCTGACCTGCTTCCATGGCAGCCTGGGCCAGGACATTGCCGATCAGTAATACCCCCTGTCCACCAAATCCGGCGATAATGACATCCTGATACACTTTGTTTTCTCCTTGCTTCCACAAGTTGCCAGACAAGGGCTTCACGCCTTTGTCTCTCCCCTGACCTGTATTTCAGTTGTCCAGGCCAAAGCAGATACAGACTGAAAGCCTTGTTTCCTTTACGATCAGGTAACTACTCCAGATCAGTGTCCTTGAAGTTGCCCAAGGGAAAATAGGAGGTCAGTCCTTGGCTGACCCGCTCGTTGGCCTGTAAAGGCGTCATGTGCCAATTCGTCGGGCATGCGGACAAAAACTCGACAAAGCCCAGTCCTCGTCCTTGCATTTGCACTTCAAAGGCTTTGCGCAGGGCCTTTTTGGCCTTCTTCAAATGGACAATACTATCAACAGACACACGGGCGGAAAATGCCGTTCCTTCCAAGGAAGCCAGCATTTCAGCCATCTTCAGGGGAGCACCGTCGCGCTCCTGGCATCGACCGCCTGCACAGGTCGTTGTCTTTTGTCCGACCATGGTGGTCGGGGCCATTTGGCCCCCGGTCATGCCATACACTGTATTGTTGACAAATACCACACTGATCCGTTCTCCCCGATTGGCAGCGTAGATTATCTCTGAAAGCCCAATGGCAGCCAAGTCTCCGTCTCCCTGATAAGTGAAGACAAAGTTTTCCGGTCTGGCCCGCTTGACACCTGTGGCCACAGCCGCTGCCCGGCCGTGGGGAGACTCCACTGCATCTAACCGCAGGTAATTGTAAATAAACACCGAACAACCCACGGATCCAACGCAAATTGTAGAATCCACCAGACCTAAATCAGTCAGACATTCGCCGACCAGACGGTGAATGGTTCCGTGATGACACCCTGGGCAAAAATGCATTGGTGTATCAACGATGACATCCGGGGCTGAAAAGGCCAGTTCTTCTTTATACATGGCGTACCTCCTCCGTCTGGGGTTCATTTTCCATCAGTTGGCGTATAGGGGTTTCAAAGTCTTCAGGTTTGGGCAGCACGCCTGGATAAACAGGGAGGAAGGCAGAGTCGGCGTGTCGGCGGATGGCCAGGCGCACATCATCCACCATCTGCCCGGTATTGTGCTCAATGGTTATAAATTTCTTCCCCTGTGCTGCCAGCTCTGCCAATGCGAGCGCAGGATATGGAAACAGGGTCACTGGACGGAATAGTCCGACCCGGTATCCCTCAGCCCGGAGAGTGCGTATGGTATTTTTAGCGATGCGGGCAATGGATCCGTAGGCCACAACCACCAGCTGGGCATCGTGGGTCAACACTTCTTCACCTCTGACCTCGGAATGCATTTGCTCATATTTCGATACCAGATGGGTATGATGACCGGCCAGGGCACCCTCAGAAAGATACAGAGACTTGAGCAGGCGAGGGTCACGCCCGTTTGCTCCGCTCAAGGACCAGCTCTCTGCTTCCCCCGCCGGGCGTCCTCTGGTTTTCCAGGTTTGGATCGGTTCTTTCATCTGCCCCAAAATGGCATCCCCCAGAATCAGAACCGGATTACGGTAGGCGAAGGCCAGATCAAAGGCCTCAATAGTCAGATCATAGGCTTCCTGGCAGGTAGAAGGAGCCAGAACCATGGTCCGATAGTCTCCATGTCCGCCGCCGCGGGTGGCTTGATAATAATCTCCCTGTGAAGGATCAATGTTCCCCAGCCCTGGACCTCCCCGGCTGATATTGACGATCACCGTCGGCAGATCACTTCCGGCCATATAGGATATGGCTTCTTGCATTAAGGATATTCCCGGGCTGGACGACGAGGTCATAGCCCGTTTGCCGCAGGCTGCGGCTCCAAGGAGCATATTGGCCGCGGCGACTTCACTTTCAGCCTGAATAAATTCTCCGCCTGCCTCGACAAGAGCAGTTGATAAATATTCGGGAATATCAGTTTGGGGCGTAATAGGATAGGCAAAATAACATTCACATCCAGCATCCATGGCCCCCATGGCAATAGCTTCATTGCCTTTGACCAGTATCCGCTTAGTCCTCATGTCCATCCCCGTTTTTTTGGGTCCGAAAAACCCGGATTACCATATCCGGACAAATCTGCGCACAAAAGGCGCATCCTTTGCACAACTCCACACTTCCAGCTGCCATCTGCACAACCTTGTATCCCAAATTGTTCATCCGGACAGACTGTTCTAAAATACCCGTGGGACATACTGTTGTGCACAACATGCACCCCTTACACCGTTCTTCTCGTATCTCCACTCTGGACATATCCTCTCCATTAGACATTCAAACACCGATGAATTTGCCGCAAACTTTGGTACAAATCAGTTTCCTTCTGTTTTGTCAACACAACCTGCTCCAAGCGATCATAAATAACGGTAACGCTCATTGGCCGTCATTGCGAGGAGTCTTCGACAGGCGTCTTCGTCGAAGCCATCTCGAAATCGTTACCGATACTTAAAAACAGGTCTACTACTCCCTGCATCAAGTGCTCAGCTCACTTGATAAACATAGCATCTCCATAAGAAAAAAATCTATATCCTCGGAGCACGGCCTGTTCGTATGCTGTCAGCACGCGCTTTCTTCCTGCAAAAGCGGAAACCATTAATAGAAGAGAGGAACGTGGAAGATGAAAGTTTGTGATCAAATGATCAACTACGTGAAAAGGAGTTCCTGGATACAAGTAAAGATTCGTCCAGCCACAAAAGGCCTGAAGGCGGCCGTATGTGGCATACACGCTTTCCAAGGCCCGTACTGCTGTCGTACCCACAGCAACGATGGGCCTCTTGTCATCTTTGGCTTTTTGCAGAGTTTGGGCCGATTGTTTTGAAATCTCCATCAATTCTGAGTGCATTTGATGCTCCCGAATGTCCTGGGCCCGAACCGGATTGAAGGTTCCATATCCTACATAGAGGACAATCTCCACAAACTCGTGGCCTTGGTCTTCCAGATCCTTGATTTGTTGCCTTGTAAAGTGGAGTCCTGCAGTTGGGGCAGCCACAGAGCCCATATGACTGGACCGGGCAAACACTGTTTGGTACCGCATTTTATCCTCTGAACTCGCAGTGCGTCGAATATACGGTGGAAGAGGCAAAGTTCCGTATTTGAGCAAAAGAGACCCCAAATCACCGGTCCATTCCAGGCGAACGAGGCTGCGCCCATAATCGTAGATCCTTAAAACCTCCAGGCGCATTTCCGGGGCCAGGTCGATGAAACTTCCTGGTTTGAGTCCCTTGGCCGGCCGCAAAAGTCCTTCCACCTGGGCTTGATTTCGAGTCCCTCCAATCGTCATTTTCTGTACCGCCGGAAGGGGTGTCAGGAGCAGAAATTCCACTTTTCCCTGGGTCAACCTCTTGCGTCCATGCAGTCTTGCCGGTATAACCTTGCTCACATTGGTCACTATCAGACACTTTTCCGGCAAAAATTTGTCCAAGTGCACAAACTGATCGTGATGTATATTGTTTGTCTCCCGATCCAGAACCAGCAGTCTGGATGTATGCCGCTCAGCCAGTGGATGCTGGGCCACCTGTTCAGGGGGCAAGGCAAAATCATAACTATCCAGATCATAATCAGGTGGAAGACTCTGTATATTGTGGCTTGTCATATCCATGCCTTTCATGATTGAATTTCAAAACAACATACAGGGCGACTGCTCTCGGCACTGTGGCTGAAATGCAGGCTGATCGCAATACACACTCTGCAATGGAGGACTCTTATGCACAAGGGTATTCTCTGGACCGCTATCGTACTTGTGCTGGGTTGCGCCCTTGGCTGCAGCACACTGTCCCGTTCCCAGGCGGACACTGAAGGCAAGGACTTGCTTACCACAAACGCGACCGAACACAACAAGGCCCCGGCCTACCAATTCAAGGATGTCAAGGTGCCATCAGAATTGGAATTGCAAAACGATGAATCTTTTATTATGCAGACCCCGCAAGTCAAAGCAGGTGCTTTGGTTTACACCGGATGGGTGGATCCAGTCTCCTTGTCTTCATTTTACCTGCGGACCATGCCCGAAGACGGCTGGTCACCGATGAGCTATTTCACCTACGGCCACTACCTCATGGTCTTTCAAAAACCGGAAAGGGTCTGTGTCATCCGTATACACAAGGGCCGTCTGACCACTCGGCTTGAAATCTGGGTCAGTCCAGCTATTTCCAATGCTGAAAACGGATTTTCCCAAAGAGTGCTGCCTCAATGATTCCTGAGCATTATCAGCTGACTTTGGTCCCTAAAACCCGTCTGCATATGGGCATCTGCGGCAGTATCGCCGCCTACAAGGCTTTGGATCTCAGCCGAAGCTTTCAACGCCTGGGTTTTCAGGTCGGGGCGACATTGACCCAATCGGGGGCTCAATTCATTACCCCTTTGTCTTTGACTGCATTGGGCCTCGATCCAGTATATAATGAACTCTTTGCCCCTGACGACCAGGTCTATGCCCATCTGGAGCCTGGTCAAAACAGTCGCACATTTTTGGTTGCCCCGGCCAGCGCCAACACCATGGCCAAGATGGCCGGGGGGCTGGCCGATACCATGCTTTCCTGCCAATTACTGGCCGCACCATGTCCCATTGTGGTGGCCCCGGCCATGAACCCCAACTTGTGGGAAGCCGAAGCAACCAGGGAAAATGTTCACCGCTTGATGCAAAGAGAGAATATCCACGTCATTCCACCGGATAGCGGTCTTGTGGCCTGTGGAGAGACGGGGTCCGGTCGCTTAGCCAGCCAGCCGGAACTATTGTGGAATACTGTACGACATATGACCTGTTTTGATTTGCAGGGCTACCGCTTATTACTCACCTTGGGGCCTACCCGGGAGTTCTGGGATCCAGTCCGTTTTTGGACCAATCCTTCCTCCGGGAAGATGGGCGCAGCCATGGCTTTGACCGCCTGGCTTCGGGGGGCTGAGGTACACTGCGTCAGCGGACCTCATGATCAATGGCTGCCCAAGGACATCAGTCAAACCTCTGTGACTTCAGCCCGGGAAATGTATGAAGCCTGTACGGACCTTTGGCCGACAGCAGACATAGGCTGCCTGTGTGGAGCTGTTTGCGACTTCCGGCCAGAGACATGCGCAGAACAGAAATTCAAAAAAGACACCCATCAGGGCCGATTGACTATCCCCTTTGTTTCCAATCCCGATATCTTACGTACCCTGGGAGAACATAAGAGGCCGGATCAGCTTCTGATTGGCTTTGCCGCTGAATCAGAAAACGACTACGAGGCTTTGGCCCGAAAGAAAATAGCAACCAAAAATTTGGACTGCATCGTGGCTAACTGCATTACCCAGAGAGATACAGGGTTTGATGCTTCTAAGAACACTGTTACCGTGTACTTTTCTGATGGACGGACGCATCCACTGCCCAGTATGACAAAAGCCGACGTGTCCTGGAAAATATGGGACTTGATCTGTACGAAATAAATATTCCCAGGCAATATTTGCCCCTGTATCAGGCTGGAATTGTATATCTTTTTCCCCAAAGGACCTCCGAGCCACTGGAAGAAAAAGATGTAGCCCCGTCTGGTTGCGGTTTAGGGAACCAAAATAAAGGCCCGGCAGAGAATTATCCTCCCCCCTGGTCCTTCCTTTGGAAAAATCTCTGGCCACCATATACCATGGTCTGGACCTATTGGCAGCTTGCGCAAGATATAGGGCCTGCTCCAAATCGTGAGAGAACGCAGCTCATTAAAACAATTTTGGCTAAATTGTGCTGGCCCAAAGGCAGTGTGGCCTTCTGGCCCATATCCAGCTTCGATGGGCACCGCCATATTCCGGACCAGGATATGTTCTGGTCCGGTGTTCAAAAATTGCATGCCCAGATAGTAGTTGTCTTTGGTAGAACTGCTTTCCATGCCTTATTTCCGGATAATGATCCTTGTTTTGGCTTTACAACCACCCCGGACAAATTGCAGATTGTTCATGTCCCAGGTCCGGATGACATGCTCCCGGATAACCGGGAAATGAAAAATTTGGCCTGGAATATGTTATGTCCCCTTGTCCCCGGCCGGTAGAAAACGATACACAGGTAGAGGGCACCAAAGGATCTTTCATGCACATATTGATAACTGGGGCTGCAGGTTTTATCGGCTTTCACTTAGCCCGACGTCTGATCAACGATGGGCATACTGTGGTCGGGCTGGACAACCTCAATCCGTATTATTCGGTGCAACTCAAAAAAGATCGTCTGCAGCAGCTTCAAAATTCTGCTTTTACATTTGCCTGCTTTTCCCTGGAAGATCGGAAAACTCTCAGTGATCTGTTTGCAACACATTCCTTTGATTGTGTTGTCAATTTGGCTGCCCAGGCCGGTGTCCGCTACAGCCTGACACATCCCTATGCATACATTGATACCAACCTTGTCGGATTTGGCAACATTCTGGAATGCAGCCGCCAAGCTGAAGTCAAACATCTGGTTTTTGCCTCATCCAGCTCTGTGTATGGTCTGAATACGTCCATGCCTTTTAGTGTCCACGATAATGTCGATCATCCAATCAGCCTGTATGCGGCCAGCAAAAAAGCCAATGAACTTATGGCCCATACCTACAGTTATCTGTACAATCTGCCTTGCACCGGCCTGCGTTTCTTTACTGTCTATGGGCCTTGGGGCCGACCGGATATGGCCCTCTTTCTCTTTACAGAGGCCATTCTCCAAGACCGCCCTATCCAAGTTTTCAACCACGGCCAAATGGAGAGAGACTTCACCTATATCGACGATATCGTTGAGGGTGTGGTCAGAGTCATTTACCGACCTCCCAGCTCAAATCCGAATTGGGACAGTAAAAATCCTGACCCGTCATCCAGCCCTGCTCCCTATCGTCTGTACAACATTGGAAACAACAACAGTGTCCAACTGCTTTATTTTATCCAAATCCTTGAAGAATGCCTTGGTCGAACCGCCCAAAAAAAATTCCAACCATTGCAGCCCGGGGATGTCCCCAGAACCTACGCCGATGTTGACGACCTGATGCAGGACGTCGGCTTTCGTCCGAATACACCGATTGAACACGGGATTCACCAATTCGTTCACTGGTACCGTTCATACTTTCAAGTATAACCTGGGCCACAATTGTTGCGGAGGAACAAGAATGCGCCTGAGACAAATCAAACAGGACCTAGACACAGTTTTCACCAAGATTCAGAACACATCCGCGGAGGGCGATCTCCCTGAGGAAGGAGATGTCAAACAGTTTGTCCGCCTGTGCAGCCACATGCAGACTTACGCCCATGAAGATTGGGCCTTTGAAGCCGACGACTTTCTGCACTTGGCCCAAGAACTTTTGCAAAGTGTGCGGCAAAAAGAAGTCCAGGAAACTATCCCCTTGATTGATTCCCTGGAAGAAGCTAAGACGTATTGCCATCGGACCTTTAAGCCAGACGCAGCACAAGCCGGCTGAGCGTTGTTCCACTGTTGTTTTTTAGCGGGATGACGCATCGTTAGAGCCGTTTCTATGCCTGCCCCTGCGATCCGGTCAAACGGACCCAAGAGTGGAGGTTTCATGCATCCAATTATAGCCATCGCCAACCAAAAAGGCGGCGTGGGCAAAACGACAACCGCCATCAATTTGGCCGCATCCCTGGCGGCCATGGAAAAAAAAGTCTTGGTCGTGGACTGCGATCCCCAGGCTAACGCAACAAGCGGACTCAACGTCCAACCGGCCTCGCAACAGGGAACGGTTTACTATGCCCTGTTCCATCCTGAGCAGACCAGGGAGATGATTTATCCAACCAATCTTCCTTATCTTTTTGTTTTGCCCTCCATCCAGGACCTGGTGGCTGCCGAACTGGAACTGGTAGAAAAAATCGGTCGTGAATACTATCTCAAGGACTGCTTACAACACGTTGCAAACGACTTTGACTATATCTTCCTGGACTGCCCTCCTTCCCTGGGACTGATAACGGTCAACGCCTTATGCGCAGCAACTCACCTGCTCATCCCCTTGCAGTGTGAATATTATGCCCTGGAAGGGATCGTTCACCTGATGCGTACGTACGAGCTGGTCCAAAACCGGCTTAACGAAGCACTTTGCTTAATGGGTGTCGTCCTGACTATGTTTGATCGCAGAAACAGACTGTCCCACCAAGTTGAGCAGGAAGTCCGGTCTTATTTTCAGGAAAAGGTATTTACCAGCATAATCCCCCGTAATGTCCGCTTATCTGAAGCTCCCAGTCATGGGCTCCCTGCCTTGTGCTATGACTATAAATCAGCTGGTTCCCAGGCCTACCTGCAGCTTGGCCAGGAAATTCTGCACAGTCAGAGGGCTGTGGTTGCAGCCTGATCACGCAGACAAATATATAAAGATCAGCTCCTACGAAAGGTAGGTCGCAGCAAGCAATTTCTGCTGGGTTTTGCCCTTCGCAGTTGTGATATTGCTGGTTGTGACAATCATGATGAAAAGGCCTTTATCGCGTACCTGAAGAATAATTAGCTGATCTGATGAAGATTTCCATGCCCCGTATATCTTTGAATTACTTAATCTACATTTCCAAAAATTATCCTTGCCAAACGAATTGGTTTTTGCTACAAACTCTTTCCGCGGGCCGAGGTAGCTCAGTCGGTAGAGCAGGGGACTGAAAATCCCCGTGTCGGCAGTTCAATTCTGTCCCTCGGCACCTTTTATTTCAGGGGCTTAGGCCATCAGGCTTAACCCCTTTTTTGTTTACAGCCGGATTTGTGGTCACTCCTGTAGTCACCTTTTGCAATTCGAGCCTGATTTTAAGTAAATGTTTTTCCGCCTATGGTCACCACTGTGGTCACTTTTTAAGTTTTTGCCCTTAATCTTTCCTCCAGCCTTTTACATCTTCCAAATCCGCGAAGGCTGACATCCTTCTGCCAGTATTTGCATGAGCTGCCCTTGCAATAATATGTTGCTACATCATCGAATGGGCAGTGGTGCTCCCGGGCTTCCGACAAGCTAACCAGATGTGCCAGGGCAGGGAGCTGCACTGTCCTTTCCTCCTGGACATGCTCGACCATGAGCTGATGTATCCTGAACCGGATAAGGGCCTGCCGATTGCTGTTCTTGTCCCTTGCTTCCGCGATCCATTCAGAGATCCATCCTTTCAATGACTCCTGGCTGGGACAAACTGATTCCAGGGCCTGCCACCAGCAGACCTCAAGGGCCAGGTTGTAAACCTTGCCATCAATGCGGAAACTTCGCCGCCGCTGGGTCAAGTCTATGGTTGTCTCGTACATGGTCTGCCTCCTGTATTTATGTAATAATATGTTATTACATAAGATACAGGCGAAGTCAACATATATATTTATTACATTATTTCAGTATGTTATAGAAAATAAGCGCTGTGCGCCTTTTTGAGCAGGCCTTTTCTGACCCAACCTATACCCCTCGGTATACCCCTCGGAAAGTTGAATCATTGGAAAATTTGGCCTCTCAGGGCGTCATTTTTTCAGTGGAGAACAAGAGACCAGTAGTTGACCTTGGATCTGGTCGCGGTATCAAATAATAACAACCTGTGATTTGATTGAACGCCACGAACAGAGACCTGGCGCAATCCGGGCCTGGGCTCCTGGTGGAGGGGAGGGAGGGGTACCCCCCCACCCCCTGGGGGGTCAAGTG
>Ga0182239_1000094_pt1 | contig 30391 bp, 25 predicted proteins | sample hydfrate6_PW_210_FD_132456 | JGI IMG/M metagenome (GOLD analysis project Ga0182239, IMG submission 132456) | Subsurface microbial communities from deep shales in Texas, USA - hydraulic fracturing test 6_PW_210 | ecosystem: Environmental > Aquatic > Deep subsurface > Shale gas/oil reservoir >... | reverse complement strand
CGGCCAGGGTTTGGGCGGCAGCGTCATCTGATAGGTAATGGAGCATGTCGATCATCAGCGCGGTGTCTGCAGGATGGTCCGTCGCCGGCAGGTCCGGGGCCGCGGCCTGCCATATGGCTCCCTGATCAGCCGTGATGCGGCGGGCAAACCGAACCCGTTCAGCATCCGGGTCCATGCCGTGGATCCGGATTTCGGGGTCCATGGCCAGCAGCCATCCGGCGGTGATGCCGTAGCCGCACCCGATATCCAAAACCGCGGCCGGCCTGTCCAGAAAACCGGGAAGTTCGGCAAACATGGGATCCATCCGGCGCTTGACTGCGGCAAAAATCCGGGGATAGGCCTCGGTGTGCCGGTAGATGCGGGCCAGGCGTTTTTTGTGCTCTGCAGAGCCTGGCGCTGCAACACCCTGGCCCGGGACTGCGGGCTGAAATAGGAAATCCAGAATGGCCGGCAGCAGGCAGAAGGTTCCGGCGGCCACAAACAGCACCGCAGGGGCCAGAATCAGGCCCAGGCTTTTCATGAGCAGGTGTTCTCCTGCGGCCAGGGCGGCAAATCCAATAAAGGTGGAGGCCGCGGCCAGAAACACGGTCATTCGGATGTGGGCGAAATGCGGATGGGCTGCTGTGCCGTAGCGCTGGTAGGCCCGGACGAAATAAAGGGAATAATCCAGGCCCATGCCGAAAACCACCACAGAGAGCATCAGGCCGGGGATGTTTAACGGCTGGCCCAGCAGGTGCAAAAGCCCCAGGGTGCAGACCATGGCAAAGCCCAGTGGCAGAAGCGAGACCGCCGCAAGGGTGAGATCGGCAAAAAATATCACCAGCAGCACGGCCACGCCCGCGGCCACAATGGCAAACATCCGCACAAAGGTATCCGACAGCAGCATGCCCAGGTTTTGTGAGTAATAATTGGTGTCCAGCACGGAGATTTCCGGCCGGCCCGATGAAATCGTGTCAAAAAACCGGGCCGGATCATAATTTTCTCCGGGCACAAGGGAGGCAAACAGGATGCGCCCGTCTCCGGTCTTTTCGGAATGAATGCCCAGAAAATCAAAAAAACGTTTGTCAAAGTGCATTTGCCCTGAGGCGCAGTCCGTGGTTTGGCTTTTATACACGTCTGCAAAATTTTCCGGGTTCATCCCCAGGGCCGCGGCCTGATCCATGATGCGGGAAACCACTTGCTTTTGCCCGGCATCCTGCCAGAATTGTTGCCATGCATTGATGTTGGTGCGGCAGCGCTTTGGGCCGGGAAACAGCATGGAGGGCAAAAAGGCCTCTGAAATGCGGTTTTCAGCCATCTGGTCTTCGATTTCGGCGGCAAGCCGGTCGCTTGCCTGCTGGAGTTTTTCTTTGTTTTCCGCCCGGGCCATGACATGGACCCGGTTATGCATTTGGTTTCCCCAGGTGTCTGCGATCTGCTGTTCTGCGGCAAGGGTGTCTTTGCTCACGGTATTGATGGCGGAAATATCCACGCAGAAATCGGGCCGGGCAAAAAAGGCCAGAATTCCGGCTGCCAGAAGGGCGAAAACCAGCTTGGGCTTTTTGCCGGACAGCACTGCATGGTCCACCGCGGTTTGCAGCAGCAGCCGGTGCTTTCTCCGGGCGCCTTTAAGCCCGGGCATGAGCAGGGGAAAGCCGGTATGCACGAACAAAAAGGAAAACAAAATGCCCAAAGCGGCAAACTGCCCGATTTCCGCCAGTATGGGAAATCCGCTGAAAACCAGCAGAAAAAAGGCCCCCGCCGAGGTCAGCGCCGCTGCAAGGGCCACTGCCCACACTTCCCTGGAGGCGTGTCTGCCGGTTGTTTCATGGGGCCGGTCTGCAAACAGCAGATAGGAAATGCCGTGGTCAACCGTAATGGCCACGATGGCCCCGCCGAAACCCAGGGCCATGATGGTGATGGATTCGTGGAACAGGGCGTATACCACCAGGGCGGCCAGGGTGCCGAACACTGCGGGCACAAATGCCAAAAGCCCGATTGCGGGCCTGGGAAAGGCCAGCATGAGCAGCGCGGCAATGCCCAGGGCGGAAAGAAACACCGCCTGTCTGGCGTCGCTTTTGGCCGCGGTTTCATTATCGATCACCGCCCGGTAGGCGCCGGCTGCGGTCAGTGTCAGGTCCGCGCCCCGGGTGTCAAAGTCTTTGGCCAGCGCCTGCCTGGCCTGGTCAATGGCCGTGGCGATCTCTCTGGCGGCTTCTGATCCGGTTGCCGCCCGGCCTGGATCGGCTATAATTAATACATGGTCCAGGTCCCTGGAAAACAGCCGGCCCTTTTGAAATTCGATGTTTTCCGCCGGCATCAGGGCCCGGGTTTTTTCCAGGACCACATCGCGCAGGCCCGCTGGATCGGCCACAATGGCCCGGGCCCGGCCGGTGCTTTCCATGGTGTATAGCCGGGACAGGTTTTGCCTGACCCGTTTTTCCAGCACCCCTTTTTCCAGCAAAGGGGTTACTTTTCTTTCAAGGTCCCGGGCCGTGAGCAGCGCCGGCAGATGCTGTGCCGCATAAAGATCCAGGGCGGAAAAAATCTGTCCGGCGTCTTTGATACCCACGGAATTAAAAAGCCCGGTGGCCTCCAGATGCGCCTCCAGCCGCCCTGCGGCCTCAGAAAGCAGCTCCGGGTCTGCGGGTTTAAGGCCCAGGTCGATCAATACCCGGTTTTGGTAGGGGTGGTTTAAAATGACTTCATGGCTGTCTGCCATGACCGGGTTGCCTGTGGGCAGGGAATGCAGGATGTTGGTTTCAATCCGGAGGCCCGAGGCAGAAAAGGCGAAAAATGCCATTGCCCCGGCAACCAAGGCAAGAAGGAGGCCCCGGGCCAGCATGGATTTTTTTGTAACCCTGGTTTGTGTCAATGGCCGCCGCTCCTTGCCGATTTTCTTAGAAAACCAACAAACCGCTGTCCCAAAAGCCGGGTAAAAATCCCTGCATTGCGAAGAAAATCCAGGCCCGGGCGGAAATGGGAGATGCGCTGGTCAGCCGGCAGGTAATGGACGTTTACCGGTACTTCAATTACGGCAACACCATGGCGGCGGGCCCGCACCAGGATCTCCACCTCAAAGTCAAACCGGTTGCACACCGCCCCCCAGTGCAGGGCCCCGGGCAGGGGATAGGCCCGGAATCCGCTCTGGGAATCCGAGAGTTTGGGGCCGCCGCATACCCAAACCCAGAAGTTGGAAAACCGGCGGCCCATCCGGGAGCCGTATCGGATATGGGATTGTTCCATTCCCGTGCGGCAGCCCACGATCAGAGCGCGGCCGGAATCGGTCGCAGCCGCCATCAGGTCCGGGGCGTCTGCCGGGTCATGCTGGCCGTCTGCGTCTATGGTCACGGCATAGTCGGCCATTTGCGCCGCCTCTGCCAGGCCGGTTTGAAGGGCCGCGCCCTTGCCGGCGTTGCGGTCATGGGTGATCACGGAGATATCTGAAATCCGCCTGAGCCGGGCAGCGGTGTCATCTGTTGATCCGTCGTTTACCACGATAATATCTGCACCAAGCCCCTTTGCCCGGGATATGACCGCTTCTAGGGCTGCACCGTGATTGTAGACCGGGATTACGATGGCAAACCGGTGCTTTTGCGGCCGCTTTTGCGCCGGACTTGTTTTGGGGCCGGATTCAGGATTCATGGACATGCAGGGGGTCTTGGGAGTCATGTTTCCGCGGGTTGTCCCAGCACCAGGCCACGGCCCAGGCGCCCGGGCCGATGTGGACCCCGGAGGTCATGGACATGGGCTGGAGCAGGATTTCAGCTTCTGGAAAAATCCCGGCCATGCGTTCTTTGACCGGGCCGGCCACCCATTGCCGGTTATCGGAATATTCCAGCAGCAAAAACGGGGCTTTGGCGTGGTTTACGTCCTGCGGCAGCTTTTGTTCGGCAAATTTGATCTGGGCTTCGGCGTTTCGCACGATGCCGACTTTTACCGCCCCGTGGGAAAGGGGGCTGATCACCGGTTTCATGTGGAGCATGTCGCCGAAAAAGGCCCCGGTTTTCGACATTCGGCCCCCTGCGGCCAGGTATTTGAGCTCGTCGAGAAAGATGTATTCCCCGCAGCGCTCAACAATGTTACGGGCAAATGCGATCACCTGGTCTGCGCTTTGAGCGCCGGCTGCATACCGGGCCGTGGCCGCGGCTATGGCCGCCAGGCGGCCCGAGGCAGCGCCGGTGTCAATGATCCAAAACCGGTCTTCCGGGTCGTTTTCCGCTTTCCAGTCCATGGCTGCTTGGTAATTGCCGGTGTAGACCGAGCCCACGCACAGGTAAACCACCCGGTCGTGCTGGGACAGAAGCCGGGCGTAATGCTGATGGCGCTCAAAATCCGAGGCCTGGGAGGTTGAAGCCCGCACGCCCCGGCGCATGGCCTGGTAAAGTTCCTCCGGGTCCATGCATGTTTCCGGGATGCAGCGGTCGCCCACGGTGACATAGCTTTCCAGAAGGGTGATGCCCAGCAGGCCGGCCAGGTGCCGGGATATGGAGCCGGCCGCATCCGTGACAACGTGCACCGGCCCTGCGGCGGCCGGCAGCCTGAAGGCCGCGGCCTGCTCGGCCATGTCGTCTTCGTTCCAGGAAACAATGCGGCCCATCTGGCCGAGCTGTTTTCGCGCGGCAGAGCGGTCTGCGGTGTGCAGGTGAATTTTGGCGTACCCGCCGGAGTGAAAAACCGTCAGACTGTCGTGGTCTTCTGCGGCTGCCGGGCCTTGTGTGCCGGAGTTCTCGTTTACCTCCACCACTGCATCCACGCAAAAGCCGTTTTCCGCGGATGCGGCATAATCCGGATCAATTTTGAGCCGGCCGGCAAAGATTTCGTGGATGGGGAGAAAGGGGCGGCCTTGTCCGCAAAAATCGGTAAAAAAGCCTTCCAGAAACACGAACATGCCAAGGGCGCCGGCATCCACAACCTTGGCGGCGCTCAGCTCCCGGATCTGGCCGGTGCTGCTGTCAACTGCGGACTGCATGGCATCTGTGACGGTTTTAAGGCCGTTTTTGGGGTTTTTCGGGTCGGGCAGGGCGGCTATGGTTTCGGCAAAAGCATCAATAACGGTGAGCATGGTGCCGGCCCGGGGTCTGGAAATTGCGCTGCGGGCGTTTTGCGCACCGGTTTGGGCACACTGGTAAAGGGTTTTTAAGCCGTTTGCGGCCAGAAGATCATTGACAAAACGGGCTGCAATGTTGCCGGAATTGCCCCTTGCGGCAAACAGAATCTGGTGTCCGGTTTTTTCCGGGCCCCGGGCGGAAATATTTCTGAGGGGGGCCAGGGTGATCATGAGGTTTCGGCCCGTATCCCCGTCTGCCACCGGAAATACGTTGATCCGGTCAAGGACCGCCGACCATGCGGCCAGCCGCTCATAGCCGGTTAAAAGGGCCTGGTGAAATTCTGCTGTCATGTTATTCAAATCCGAGTGCGTGCCGGATGGGATCCGGAATTTTAAACAGGGTTTCCATCTCCGGGATCTTGACGGCTGCCTGCTGGCTTTTGCCTTTGGCAATGACCCGGTTGTCTTCTGTGAGGCGGATGATAAAGTCCACGCCGATTTTGTAGTCCACTGCCGTGAGTTTGGCCCGGCAGACAAACTCGTCGCGGAACCGCAGGGGAAACACGTGCTTGATGCTGGTGCGGATGATGGGGAAAATGTGTTGGGTATCGTTGTAGACCCGGTATAAGTCCACGCCCAGTTTCCGGAACAGGGCATCGCGGGTGATGTCAAAGTATTTGAAGTAATTCCCGTGCCATACCACTTCCATGGGGTCCAGGTCATGGAACGGGACGGTGAATTTCACTTCACAGATTCTGTCGGTGTCTTCAGATTTCATAAAATCCTGTCCGGCTTCATAAAAATCCCGTTTCCTGCCAAACGCCAGGAACTGCGGGGATTGCTGTTACGGCGGTTTTGCCAATTTACCGGCACAGGGGGCGGCTGTCAAGAAAGACGTTTACAAAGGTTACTGATCATTTCTTTGGCCCCGGCCGAGAGGCTTTCTTCCTGAGAAACATGGGATGATTTGAAAGGTTTTTGCGAGACTGTCAGTCCTGCCGGAAAGAGAAAAGACGGTATGCAAAATCTTTTCCCCTTGATTTCTTCGGCTTGTTTTTCCTATAAAATTATGCAACATGCGTTGATGAAAAATCAGAACACAAGAAAAAGGAGATCCATCCATGCCTGTATTTGGAGATGAACTCAAGGAACTGCGGCAGAAAAAACAGGTGAGCACAGGGCAGGTGGCACAGGCTGTGGGCATTCCACAGTCGCGCTACAGTGAAATGGAAAAAGGCGTTCGGGTAGCCTCTGAGGGCCAGATTCAGCGGCTTGAAAAATACTATGAAGTTGAAGACGGCGCCCTGGCCGCATTAATGGAAAAACAATGGCAGGATTTGGTGCAGGCCGCCGCGGCCTAGCTGTCGGCTGTCTGCTGTTTTTCTATATCTTCCAGTTCTTGGATGATTTTTTCGCGCACCATCAGGGCGGTTTCCTCAGAGGTCAGGTGGCTGAATTGTTCATACGGGATTTCGGGCAAGATCCGCACCCGGATGTCGCATCTCCCGTGAAAGTTGATGCTGTGCTTTGGCAGGGCCTTGTTGGTGCCTGAGATCACGATGGGCTGAATCGGGGCCTGATGCTCTGTAGCCAGGATAAAAGCGCCAGACTTGAAATTTCGGACATTGCCGTCAGGCGACCGGGTGCCTTCCGGGAAAATCAGCACGGAACTTCCTTCGTCCAGGGCTTTCTTGCAGTCCTGCATCATTTTTGCAATGCTTCGCTTGTCTCCGCGTTTTAATTCAATATAGCGGTTAAACCGCATGTTCCAGCCGATCAGAGGAACCTTGAAAATTTCGCTTTTGGACACAAACTTGAAGTGGCAAAACAGATTGAACAGCACCAGGATGTCGAGCAGGGACTGATGGTTGGAAACCACCACCCGGGCCTTTTTGGAGTCGATGTGCTCCCGGCCCTGGATGCGGATTTTCCATGCCGGGATAATCCAGGTGTAAAGCGCGCCCCAAAAGCAGGTAAACTGCTGGAGAATCACCAGCCGCCGGTCAAAGGCCACGGTGGTGACCTTGATGACAAGTGCGGCCAGAAAAAAGATTACCGAGGTAATACCCACAAAACTGAACCAGGCAATTGCAATCAAACGGTTTTTCATAAAAATTTTCACCGGATTTAAGGTCTGATGGTGCCGTAAAAAGTCCTAAAACGGATATCACCGTCAACCACTAAAGAGACAACTTATTGATTTTACTTAATACTTAATCACTTAAAACTTAACACTGCCTGTAAAAAAGACTTTTTACAGGCTTATCAAGTTCTGTAAGGAGAAAAATCTTTGGATGAGGTTATAAACGCGGATCAGCGGTTATTTCAAGGAAAAAATCGGATGGGCACATGGAATTAACCGCCATTGCCGCAGCAATAGTGCTCGTCTTGTGCTGTATTGCCGGGATACTGCTGGTGCCGCTGGGAATGCCGGGAACCTTTGTGATTCTGGCCGGAGCGGTGATCTATAACCTGATTCACGGCGCCATGGTGTTTTCCATAACGGTTCTGGCCCTGCTGCTGGGTCTGGCCATTGTCGGCGAGGTGCTGGAATATGTGCTGGGCATGCGCATGGCCACCAAAAGGGGGGCTTCCCGGTATGCGGCTTTTGGCGGGATTGTCGGCGGTATTGTGGGCGCGTTTGCCGGGGTGCCGGTTTTTTTGATCGGACCGGTTATTGGTTTGTTTGCCGGGGTTTTTATTGGCGCGTTTCTGGTGGAGCTGGCGGTGAAAAAAGATGCAGCGGCATCCCTGCGCTCGGCCACGGGTGCTTTTTACGGGCGGATGGGTGCGGTACTGGTTAAAACCCTGGTGGGCTGTGTCATGGTGATTGTGCTTTGGATGCAGGCGTTTTGATCCTTTTTCCCGGCCCGGGTCATATCTTTTTCATAATTGTGTTGACAGGTTAAAATAAATATCCTACCTGTAAATCAATATCATCTTAATAAATCAGCAGGGAATTTTTTGATATGCAGCTAACCGGCGGTTGCCACAACCCGATGTTTTCTTTTGGACGCTTCTTTTTTGGTTTTAGAAGCGTCCATCCGGCGGTGTAGCATGCAGTAAAAATCAACAGATGCACACAACCCCGGGTGGACAGACCATGTCCGCCCGGGGTTTTTTGTTTAAAAGACCCCGGGGGACGCTTCCCCGGGGTCTTTTCGTCTGGCACCAGCCCCGGGGCCCGGCAAATAAAAATGTCATGTTTGAAACACAGGAGGTCAAAGATGTTAATCGTACTGGAGCCCGACATCACCCAGAAACAGAAAAACCACATTTACCGGATTTTGCGCGAAGGCGGCTGCATTTCCCGTGAAATTACCGAGGCTGGCCGGCATATTATCGGCTCCACCGGAGATGCCGGCCGCCCGCCGGATTTTTTTGAATCCCTGGAGGGCGTGGCCCGGGTGGTGCCGGTCAATACGGCATTTAAACTCGTCAGCCGCCAGATGCACCCCGAAGACACCCGGGTGCAGGTGGGTGATGTTTCCGTGGGCGGCGAGCGCATCGTGGTTATTGCCGGGCCGTGTGCGGTGGAAAACCGGGAACGCACCCTGGCCATTGCCGGGCAGGTGCGCAAGTACGGGGCCGTGTTGTTCCGGGGCGGGGCGTTTAAACCCCGGACCTCTCCCTATGCCTTTCAGGGACTGGGCGAAGAGGGCTTGAAAATCCTGGCCGAAGTCCGCCAGACCTATGGCATGCCGGTGGTCACGGAGATCACCACCCCGGCCCAGGCCGACCTGGTGATGAAATACGTGGACGTGATCCAGATCGGTGCGCGCAACATGCAGAACTTTGAGCTTTTAAAGTGCGTGGGCCGGCTGGGAAAACCGGTGCTGCTAAAGCGGGGGCTTGCCGCCACCATCGAGGAATGGCTCATGTCGGCTGAATACATTGTCTCAGAGGGAAACGATAACGTGATTCTCTGCGAGCGCGGCATCCGCACCTTTGAGCCCTACACCCGCAACACCCTGGATCTTTCGGCCATTCCGGTGATCAAAAACCTCACCCACCTGCCTGTGATCATTGATCCCAGCCATGCCACCGGAATCCGGGAAAAGGTCAGTCCCATGGCCCGGGCCGCCATCGCCGCAGGTGCGGACGGCTTGATGATCGAGGTCCACGATGACCCGGACCACGCCCTGTCAGACGGGGCCCAGAGCCTTTACCCGGAGCAGTTTTCCCGGCTCATGCGGGATTTGTACGTGATTTCCCCTGTGGTGGACAAACAGCTGGATTTCGGGTATCTCGACAAGGCCCGGGCCGTGGACCGTATGCAGAAAGCCGGCAACGGCAAGGGCCGGCGGGCGGCTTTTCTCGGCGAGCCTGGGACTTATAGCCACAAGGCCTGCATGCAGTACTTTGGCGGCCAGGTAGCTCCCGTGCCCATGAGTTCCTTTAAGGAAATTTACGAAACGGTCAGGGAAGGCGGGGCGGATTTCGGGGTGATTCCCCTGGAAAATTCCCTGGCCGGAAGCGTTCATGAAAATTATGATCTGCTGCTTGAATATGATCTGCGCATTGTGGGCGAAATCCTGCTGCGAATCGAACATCATCTCATTGGCCATCCAGGAGCAAGGGTCGAAGACATCCGGCGGGTTTATTCCCATCCCCAGGTGTTTCAGCAGTGCCGCAGCTACATTGACCGTCATCAATGGGAATGGATTCCGGTTTCAGACACAGCCAGGGCGGTCAGGCTCGTAAAAGAGCAGAACAATCCGGCTGAAGGCGCCCTTGCCGGCCGGGACGCGGCCCGGATCCATGAAATGCAGATCCTGGAGCAGGGCATTGAAGCCAACGCCCGCAATTACACCCGGTTTGTGGTGATCGCCAGAGAGTCCATATCCGGCGGGCAGAAAAACAAATCATCGCTGATCTTTTCCACGGGCAACCAGCCCGGTGCCCTGTTTGAGGCCCTGAAGGTGTTTGCCGACAGCGGTATCAACCTGGTCAAGCTCGAATCCCGGCCCATTCACGGCAAGCCCTGGGAGTACATGTTTTACGTGGATCTTGAAGCTGACGTGGACAGCGATGAATTGGCACCGGTGATAAAGCAGCTGGCGCAAAAGATTGATTTCCTGAAGATCCTGGGCAGTTATTGATGAGCCTGTAAAAAGCTTTTTTACAGGCAGTGTTAAGTTTTAAGTGATTAAGTGTTAAGTAAAATCAAGACGTTATTTCTTTATTGGTTGGCTGTTATATCCGTTTTGGGCCTTTTTCGCAAAAAATAAAAAAAGCGGGAGCCCGGGGGTGAAACGGGCTCCCGCAGTGCCAAAGGGAGGGTGTTTCATGGCAAAAGCTGGAAAGAAATGGCCTGCTTTTCCGCTTTTGATCAGGAGCTGAAACAGTCCCTGATGATTGTATTATAACCATGAAAACCGTTGGTGCAAATCCCTGAGACCTACTTTCCAAACGGGCATTTGGGAAAGGTGCAGGCCTTGCAGCTCAGGCAGAATCCGCCCTGGGCATAGGCGGCCATGTCCTTTCGGGTCAGGTGCTGACCGGCCAGCAGTCTCGGCAGAATCAGGTCCAGGCTCGTGGTCTTGTGAAACAGGGCACACGCCGGAACGCCCAGAACCCGGGCCTGTTTGATCCGGCCCACCAGGGTCATGGCCCCGGGCAGGATGGGCGCGCCGTAAAGCACATCTTCCAGGCCTGCGCGGATCAGGCCCGTGCGGGTCTGGTCATCCGGGTCCACGGACAGCCCGGCGGTGGTAATGATCAGATCCGCGCCACAGGCAAGCAGGTTGGAGACCTCTTCTGCAATCTGGTCTGCATCGTCTGCTGAGACCGCCGCATGCACCACCCGGCAGTTGAAATATTCCACCTTGCGCTGGATCACCGGTTCGAATTTGTCCTCGATCAAGCCCCTGTACACCTCGGTTCCCGTGACCAGAATGCCCACTTTTGCGGGTTTGATGGGAAGGACTGTAAACAGGGGCGGTTTTTCAATGGTTTCCAGGGCATGTTCGAAATGGCTGCGGTCCAGATACAGGGGAATGGCCCGGGAGCCGGCAAAGGGCTTGTCTTTTTCCACGACGATGTTGTTTTGCCGGCTGGTGCACATGACATTGGGCACCAGGTTAAAATTCTCCAGAGCCGTGGCGTCTATGGAAAGAAGCCCGGTCACCGAGGCGTGGAAATTGATTTTGCCCTCAGCGGGCGGGGCCGGGTAATAGACGTTGGGTCCGGCCATTTTTTCGGCAAAGGCCAGCACCGCGTCGTTTTCATGGATCCAGCGGTCTGAGGAAACCGGCGCGTCCTCCACGTAAACTTTGGACCGGCCCATCTGCTGGAGCCGGCACAGATCCCCGGCGCTGATTTCCTGGCCCGCCTTGAATTCCGGTCCCTTGGAAACCCCGGGCACGATCCGGGTCATGTCGTGCAGAGCTTTTTTCCCCACGGCCTCCTCCACGGGAACAGCCGCGATTTCCGGTGCCGGCTGCTCGGCGGCGCAGTCATGATCCAGCACATGGCGGTACGGGGCCTCTCCCTGGCATCCCCGGCAGATGGAACCGTCTTTTTTGGGATAGGCCTCCCCGCAGGCGGGGCATACGGCAATGGCCCCCATTTCGGTTTTTTTGACCAGGCGCTGGCGGACATTGACCGGAACCACTGACAGGTATTGGTCGCCGGCTGCCTCGATTTCGGCAAAAAGCCGGTCTGTGTCCTGCTCCTGCTTGGTTGTGCGTTTTAAAAACCAGTCCCGGATTTCCGGGAAACCTTCAAGCTTTTCAAGCTCGATGCTCACCCGCCAGCCCTCGAAGGTGTACTTGTCATACAGGCTCAGGGCGTATCTGCCAAGGTTGATAACCTTCATCCAGCTGTTTCCGGTGCTGCACAGGGTCAATAGCTGTACTGCGTCCGGCAGGCATTTGCCGGTTTCCACAACAGCTTCAAACAGGGTGCCTTCAGGCAGTTTTTCTTTGGCCGCTTCCACCATGTAGCCGCCGATGAGCAGGCCCGGGGCCGGGTATCCGTGAAACCGCCGGGCCAGTTCCATAAATTCCGAAAATGAGTATTGTCCGATGTTCATGAGAAAAAGCCTTTCTTTGGGTATGGGATCGTTTGTGCTTATAGCTTATACCCCTGAAAGGCTATCAAATAAAGTCTAAAATCAGGACCCGGCTTTTTCCCAGTCTTCAACGACTTCCGGTTCTTCAAGGTCCTCCCATCCCGTGATCATGGCCTTGGGATGGGCAAACACGGTTGCCCCGGTGGTGGTCATGTACACGTGAATGATGATAAAAACCAATATCGCGTAGGCCATGGCCGTATGAACAAAGGCCACCTGAGAAAGGCTCAGAAAATCCAGACCCCAGGCCGCCCATGAATTGTAACTCCAGTACAAAAATCCGGAGATCATCTGTATGGGAAGCATTACCGCGGCCAGCGATAAATAGGTCAGCCGCTGGAGCGGATTGTGCTTGGCTTTTTTGCTTTTTGGCACCGGATGGGCCTCTCCCTTGAAAATGCCGTAGCTGTAATAGCGGATCACGGTGAGCATCTTGCGGGTCGTGGGGATGTATTGTTTCCATTCCCCGGTGGTAAACATCCAGAAAGTGAAAAAGAAAAAAGCGATCAGCCATGCAAGGCCTGTAAAGTTGTGTATGTTCACCGCATCCTGAAACCCGCTCAGGACAAACATGCCGTGGACTTCCAGCCCGGTTGCCAGCAGCACCGCAATCAGTGCCATCTGCAGCCAGTGCCAGAAACGCTCGTAACGGGAATACAAGTATATGCGATTTGGTTGCCCGGTCATTTATCAGTCCTCCTTTCTGCTGCCGTTTGCCACTATGCGGCCGATGGCGTGCAGACCCACTGCCGCCAGGGCGGCAATGGCCAGAATCCATGCCCCATAGTCCATTAAGGCAAAACGGTCCCTTCCGGGCATGTAGAATCCGGCCAGATTGGACAGACGCCCGTTTTCAGGTCTGTGGCAGGCGCGGCAGGAAAGCGTGTTTTCCTTTGGCGCCACCATGTGGGTTGTTGGAAACACGTAAGTGGTTTCCACAAATCCCATTTCCCCGGAATAGGGCAGGTCCATCAGGGCCATGCCCCGGGTGTTGGCGTCCTGCCAGTCAAAGGTTTTCCAGTATCCGTTGTTTTCCTCTGAAAGAAGGGGGGTGATCAGGGTGTTGTGAACCTTGTCATAGGGCTGCTTGGCCCAATGGACCTTGAACGGAAAAATCCGGGACTGACCCTCTCCGCGCTCGCCTACAGGGTGGCTGACCCGCACGACCCCGGAAGGGTCGATGACATCCTTTGCGGTCAATGCGGCAACAGAGCCGTTGTACCAGAAATATTGCGGCTCCACGTCTTTCTCCCAGCCGAACTCGCCTTTGATGGATTTGTATACCGGCCGGTCAAATTCCCCTTTTTCAATATAGGGCTTGCCGTCTTTGAGTTTGCCCGCCTTGGACCAGTCCCATGTCATTTCCGTGGCATGGGCCCGGGCAAATTCAGGAATATGGCAGCTCTGGCAGGCCACCATGTCGGTGTGGTCGTTGAGCTTGCCCTCCTTGTGCGGGCTCGCCGTGTGACAGGATTCACAGGAGATTTTCGGGGCCAGGTCATCCTCCACCAGGCTTTTGCGCTCCGAGACCGCGGGCGTGGAATAGACCCGGCCGGCCACCTGATGTTTGCTGGTGGTATGACAGCGGGTGCAGGAAAAATCCTCGCCGTCGATTCCCATGTGCACATCCAGGGTTCGCTTGGGGTTGATCAGGGAGGCATCCAGATCTCCGTGCTTGACTGCTTCACCGCCGCCGCCGTTGAAGTGGCAGGAGCCGCAGTTCTGCCGGTTTGGCCGGATGATCTGCGTGACGGCCGCTGAAATATCGTCCTGGATTTCCGTGACCAGCTCGGCTTCGCCCATTTCCTTGAAAAACTGGTAATCCTTGAACTGGGCTTTCCAGTCCATGTCTTTTTCGCCGTGGCACACCAGGCAGTTAATGCCGTCTTCCTTGCCGTTCCAGCCGATATGGCAGCTGCTGCATTTTTTGTCGTTCATTTTGTTGGTGGAAATGCAGAAGTTGTTGATGGAATAACCCGCCTTACCAACCAGGTCACCGTCTTCGTAGGGTGAAAGCCATTTCCAGTGGATGGTGTGAAACAACTGATCATCTGCCAGGGAATGGCAGGACAGGCAGGTTTCAGTGATCTGCTGTCCGGATTCAAATGTTTTTTTCAGGGCCTCCATTTCGGAATGATCGGCTGTTGTCCAGTCCCCGGACAGGACACCGGCCTGCCGGGCCATGGCCCGGCCCGGGGCGGGAGGCTCATCCTGAGCCGCCGCCCAGGCCGGTAAAAAAGCAAGGCATGCGGTTATTGCCAGCATGAAAATATTTTTTGTGCTTGTTTGCAAAACAACCTCCCTCGGGGTTGGTTGGGTTTGTGGCGTCAGGGCCTTGCCAATCCCGGTTTTTTATTCGCAGGTTGCCGGAGACGGTGAGTCAAAGGCATGGTTGTAGAGATAAGTCAGTATGTCGTTTCTGTCTGATTGAGAAAGTTCCTCCCACTGATCCGCGCACTCGAAGCGTTCATATCTTTGGAAGGCGCGTTCCCATTGGGCCTGGGTTTTGGAGATCGGGTTTAACGGTTCGGCGGATGCGCCTTCTGTGTGGCAGGACCGGCAGTTTTTCCGGAACATGTATTTGCCTTTTCTCTCATTGCCCTGTTCAAATGCCGCAGCCGTTCCCGCAAGGGCCACAACAAATCCGGCCGTGAGAAATAAACACAATAGTTTTCGAAACATGGTTGTCTCCTTAATGGTTATATTTAAAATTGTACGGTTGCAGACAGATAATAATTCCAGACGTCGTCGACCACCGGGTTGATGGTGTCAAGCGCGGTGGTGTCGGCAATTTTGACCGGTTTTCCCAGTGGATTGCCGCTGCCGGTGTACTTGTAGTCATAGAATTGTCCGCCGAGCTTGACAAAGAAGTTGTTTCCGAAAATCGGCTGAATGTAATAGGCCTCATAGACTTCGCCCCGGGCGGCGAGTTTGCTGCCGATCAGGGAATCTTCAGCGCCGGTGAAGTTAAACCAGTACTTGGATCCCCAGTTGTACTCCAGCCCCAGACGCCCGCTGACAACCGGCACCGGAAAAATGGCGCCAGCATATATGCTGTATCCGTCCCGGTCTTCGAGTTCGCCGTTGGAACTCAGCAGACCCATGCCCATAAGCTCGTAAAAGGGATTCTGCGAAATTTGGGAAGGGTTGGTATGGGTCCAGGAACCGGCCAGAAACCAGTCAATGTGGTCGTTTTCGGTGGGGATCTGCGATCTGATCAACAGGGATGCCGCATCCCAGTCACCGATATTGGTTTGGGGCTCCAGGCGGGAAATAAATCCGCCGCTGTTTGGTTCAAATGTATATGTGCCGTTGTTTTTCGAGACAATAAAGGGCATGACCGCCAGGCCTGTAAAGCCGTCTGTGACATCCCAGGCATGGGCATAGCTGAATTTGAAACTGGTGGTGCCGTTGTCGTATAAATCCGTAATAATGCCCAGCATGTGGACATCATCGAGTTCAGCCTGGCTGTAATTCAGCGAGGCGGCATTTCCCCAGTCGCTTTCATAGCCCACACCATAGCAAAGTTTAAACGACGCCCCTGGGATACCGGTGACGTCCTCTAAGCCAAAGGTAAGCGAGGCCCCGTCAAACTGCCAGTTAATGATGGTGGCCAGCGGAGAACCGCCCTGGAGGCTGTAATTGCGGTATTCCAGCGGAGGCCCGTCAGTTGACGGCCGTCTTCCGGCAGAAAAGCTGTAGGGGATATCTCCGAGCTGATTTTTATAAACAAAATAAGCCCGCTCCACCCGGAGGGTGTCTCCGTGTGGCAGGCTTGCGCTGTTGCCGTCAAAAGTGACATCGCCAAGGCTTCCCTGGTTGAACTTCACCCCTGTGCTGTCGCCGAACACCTTGTATGCGGCCAGCCGGCCCCGGAATTCCAGGTGCTGGTTATACCGGCCCATCATGTTTAAGCGGATGCGGTTGGTGTAGATAATATCATTGTCTGCGTCGTATTTTTCCGGCTCGGGGATTGTCCCGGCGGCTGCCATGCCGGCTACGGCGTCTTGGAACTGCTGTTTTGTGGCCCCGTTGAAGCCTCCGGGCTCAGTCACAGGCGTGAAAAAACTCTGGATCATCGAAGACGGCGCCACGCGGATGTCGTTGTAATGGATGGATTCGGCCCGGGTCCTGAAATCCACGCCCCAGGAAATCTTATCAGTGGCCGTGTGCAGTTCGGTCTTGTCCACCCTGTCCATTAACATGTCGATATCTTCGGTGTTCCAGTCCTGGCTTTTCTCCATTTTCTCGATTTTTTCCTGAAGTGCTTCCACCTGTTTTTTCAGGTCGCTCAGGCTTTCCTGGGCGCATAATACAGGGGGCAGAAATAAGGTGTATGCCGCCAGCACCGCAAGGATTGCTGGAAAGCATAAAAAATTGGTTTTTTGCCGCATGTTGGCCTCCGTGGGTTAAAAGATGAATTGTGCGCATTCCGGTCCGATGCAGCATGATATGGCAATGTTTGTGCCAGTTTTTTGTTTTGCAATAACAGCCTGATAAAACAAATTATTTGAAAATTTTCATGGCGTTTTGCGAATGGAATTGTTATTGTTTTTATTAACACCTGTTAATTAACCATTAACAATTGCGGTAAACAGGATAAGCAGGGAAAAAGCTGTGAAATGAATATCGGGGACTACTGGAAAACCATTTTTGACACCCTCCACGACGGGTTGATTGTCGTGGACACCTCCGGCTGCATTGTTGCGATCAATCCAGCGGCCGAGGAGATTACCGGTTTTGCCGCAGACGAGCTTCAGGGGCACTCCTGCAGGATACTCAACTGCACGGGATGCAAATTTGTGGGCAAGGGCAGCGGGGATAACTGGTGCAGGCTGTTTGCCGTGGGCGGGGTGCGGGACAAGCAGTGCACGATCACCAAAAAAGACCGTCAGACCGTGCATATTCGCAAAAGCGCCAGGGTCCTGCGCGATGCCGTCGGGGAAATGATCGGCGCGGTGGAGACCCTTACCGATATTTCCCAGCTCGTGCGCCAGCAGGAGGAAATCAAAGCCCTGAAACAGACCTGCCAGCCCGGGGATTCCTTCTACGGAATCCTGGGGCAGGCACCGGTGATGGTCAATCTGTATGGAATGATAGACAACGTGGCCCGCTCGGATGCACCGGTGATGATCACCGGCCAAAGCGGAACCGGCAAGGAAATGGTCGCCAGGGCGGTCCACCAGGCGGGCGTGCGCAGGGATAAACCTTTTATCAAGGTCAACTGCGCGGCCTTAAACGAAAGTCTTCTGGAAAGTGAATTATTCGGTCATGTCAAGGGCGCGTTTACCGGTGCGGACCGCTCCCGGATCGGGCGGTTTGAAGCCGCCCACCAGGGCACCATCTTGCTTGACGAAATCGGCGATATTCCGCCTGCCACCCAGGTGAAGCTGCTTCGCGTGCTGGAGGAAAAAAAGATCGAACGGGTGGGGGATCACAATCAGATAGCCGTGGATGTGCGCATTGTCACGGCAACCAACAAGGATCCGGAAGACCTGGTCCGGCAGGGAATGTTCCGGGAAGACCTGTATTTCCGGATCAACGTGTTTCCCATTCAATGCCCGCCACTGGCCGCGCATCCCGAGGATATCCCTCTTCTGGCAAGCCATTTTATCAGCCGCAACATGATCAATTCAGATAAGGATATTTCCGGCATCAGCCCGGCGGCCCTGGATCGGCTCATGGCTTATGACTGGCCCGGAAATGTGCGGGAGCTGCGCAATACCATCGAGTATGCCTTTGTCTTGTGCCCGGGTGGCACAATTGATGAAATTCATCTCCCCGCGCGTGTCAGGGGTGTTGTCCGGCCGCCTTCGGCCATGCCGGCTGTCAATGCCGATGAGAACGGGCAACGGGCGGTCCTGGAACAGACCCTGCGGCAAACCGGCTGGAACCAGTCTGAAACCGCCCGGATTCTCGGCGTCAGCCGGGTGACTGTCTGGAAAAGAATCCGGAAATTCGGAATTGAGCGTCCCTGGGCAGCCGGTTCCCGATAACAGCTTCAATATTCAAAATCATGAGGCAATTGCCTTGCTCCGTGGATTACAGCGAGTATATGAATTTGATCGGCTTGAATCCGGTAAATAATTCTGTATGGAGATTCTATGACCTCTCGGATGTCTTCTGTGTCATATTCCGGAACCTTTCGCCCGGAAAGGGGAAAATCGGCGATTTGAGATGAACGCTTTGTAATCTTGTCAACCATTTTTCTGGCATAGGTCTTTGAATTGGCACCAATATATTCATATATGTGTACAAGGTGCCCTATGGCGTTTTCTGTCCACTCAACATTCATCCCTGCAATCCGAATTTTTCCCGAACTTCTTTTATGCTCATTGTCCTGCCGGCTTCACTGTCTTCCATGCCGGCTTCAATTGCTTGTCTGACATAGATTCTATACATCAGATCCTCCCATGTTGCATTTTCCGGCAGATCCTCAAGAAGTCGGTAAGCCTCGTTTTTTATATTTTGTGTCTGCATCGCCTGTCCCCTGTATCAATGATTACGATAACCATTGGGTTAATTAAATATAATCCATGAATCTCCGGGAATCAAGACCGCAGCCTGTCCGGTTTTTACCTGTGTACGGTCATGGCCACGGCTTCGCCGCCGCCCAGACACAAAGAGGCGATGCCGTTTTGCACGTCTTGGCGGATCATTTCATAGAGCAGGGTGGTCAGCACCCGGGCGCCGCTTGCGCCGATGGGATGACCCAGAGACACGCTGCCGCCGTTGACGTTGACTTTGTCGGTGTTAAGGCCCAGTTCCTTGATCACCGCCACGGTGGAGCCCGAAAACGCCTCGTTGATCTCAAACAGATCCATGTCCTTTGCGGTCATGCCGATTTTGTTCAGGCACTTGGGAATGGCCAGAATCGGGGCCACGAGCACGTATTTCATGTCAATGCCGGCAGAGGCCTGGGCGCCGATGCGGGCCATGGGGGTCAGGCCCAGTTCCTTTGCCTTGGTGTCGCTCATGACCACCACGGCCGATGCCCCGTCGCTGATAATCGAGGCGTTTCCGGCCGTACCCCTGCCGTCTTTGCGGAAAGCCGGCTTCATTTTCGACAGGGTTTCAAAAGGGGTGGGCTTGGGGTTTTCATCCACGGCAAACTCGGTGGTGTTGCCCTTGCGGTCCCGGATGGGCACGGGTGCGATTTCCTGCTTGAAACGGCCTGATTCCACAGCCTCTATTGCACGGTTATAAGACATTTCCGCGTACCGGTCCTGATCTTCCCGCGAAACATCGTATTTTTCAGAGCAAAGCTCGTTTGAAACCCCCATGTGAAAATCATTGACAATATCCCACAGACCATCATGGATCATGTGGTCCTGGAGTGTGCCCCCGCCCATGCGATAGCCGAACCTGGCTTTTTCCAGGTAATAGGGGGCCATGCTCATGTTTTCCATTCCGCCGGCCACCACCACGTCGGCGTCTCCGGCGCCAATGGCTTGGGCAGCGAGCATTACGGATTTTAATGCGGATCCGCATACCTTGTTGAGGGTCAGGCATTCCACCTCCCAGGGCAGTCCGGCCCTGACCGCGGCCTGGCGGGCCGGGTTCTGGCCGTAGCCGCAGGGGAGCACCTGGCCCATGATGACCTCATTGACCGATTCTCCGGAAATGCCCGCCCGCTGGATGGCTTCGGTGATCACGTGGGCGCCCAGATCTGTTGCACCCGTATTGCCCAGGGTGCCGTTAAAGGCGCCAAGGGGGGTTCTTACTGCACTGACGATAACGGCTTGCGGCATGATGCCTCCTTGTTAGTAAATGTTTTTTCACAGCCCTAAATTGAGCGTTTCAGATTTTTAAAAGCAATTCATTTGAAAGGATAACATCCATTTCTATTTTAAAAATCTGCAAACCCTCCGGGATTTCCAATTTTACCGCATCTACCGCGTCAGATACAGCCTCGCATAGTTGACTATAGCGAGTCTGTATCTTCCTTGTATCTGCGGCAAACTTGAAAATCGCTCAATTTAGGGTGGCGTATCTGAAAACCAGAAATCGTTTGCGGAAACCGGATCATGATATCTCCACTTTCCGTTAACTGGAATTTTAGGGGCGTAGTCCAGCTCGCTGCGGCCGCATCTCATCAACCGGTCGCAGGCAAGCATAGCGCCCACAGCAGGTCCGTGTTTTTCCACGGCCCGGCTTGTGTATTGCGAGCAGGACGGGTACATGGGACATTGGCCCGTGCGCACTGCGTTTAAATGGTCCAGTGGGCCCTGGTAAAAATCAATCACCCATTGAACCGGTCCTGCATTGTCGGCGTCCGCCGGGTTGTGCAAAACCCTGCCCGAGCCGCACCCGCCTGCGATGAAAAAAACGGCGGCCAGCAATAAAAAATATAACTTTTTGATTTTACTTAACACTTAATCACTTAAAACTTAACACTGCCTGTAAAAAAGACTTTTTACAGGCGCACCATAATATATTTTACCCAAAAAAGCGATCATATTTTTGACCGTTGTTTTTTATGCCGTACACTGATGATTGTGTCAATGAAAAGAGAGATGAAAAATCCGGCCGCAGCCACCAGGATGATGCTGGCACCGGAGCTCAAGTCAAAGCAATAGGCCATCCACAGCCCGGCAACATTGAAAATTGCTGAAAGGCCCACGGCAAAAACCATCATCACCCCAAGGGAGCGGGCGTATTTTTCGGCAATATAAGGCGGGATCGACAGCAGAGCAATGACCAGAAGCAGTCCCACCACCCGTATGATTAATACAATGGCCACGGCCACCATGGCCATGAACAGAAAATAGAGAAAATTGACCCGCACGCCTTGCAGCTGTGCAAATTCCATGTCATAGGAAATGGCAATCAGGTCACGGTAAAAATACAGGGTCAGCACCAGGGTCACCGCACCCAGGGCGAGCATCCACCAGATATCCGAGGCAGGCACGGCAAGGATGCTGCCAAACAGGTAGCTCATGAGATCCACGTTGTAGCCCGGGGTCAGATCCACCAGGATCACGCCCAGAGCCATGCCAACGGCCCAGAGCACGCCGATGAAGGTATCAGAGCGGTGGGGGACCTTGAGGGTGACTGCGGTCATGATCAGGGCTGCGGCCAGCGAAAAGCCCATGGTGCCGTAAATATAAGGGATTCCGAAAAACAGGGCCGCGCCGATGCCCCCGTATGCGGCATGGGCAATGCCGCCGGTTAAAAACACCATCCGATTGACCACCACGAAGGTGCCGATGATTCCGCATATAAGGGAGGCAAAAAGCCCGGCATACAGGGCATTTCGCATGAATTCAAACTGCAGGGCCTCGATCATGGGCCTTCCTCGTGGGTTTTCAGGATCCGGTGGGGCTGGCCGTGGGCGATGAGTTCCACCGGGCATTGGTACCCCATGTCAAGCATCTCATTTGTGATTTCGTTTTCGTCGTGGTAGTAAACCTGCTGGTTGACGCAGGCAACAGCGGTTACGTAAGAAGACATGACCATCAGGTCATGGCTGACCACGATAATGGTCTTGGTGCGGTTTAAATCCCGCAAAAGGGCGTAGAGTTCGGTGCGGCCGGCTGTATCCACGCTCGCGGTGGGCTCGTCGAGAATCAGGATGTCCGGATCCGTGGTCAGGGCCCGTGCGATAAAAACCCGCTCCCGCTGGCCGCCGGAGAGATCATCGATTCTGCGCTCCTTGTATTGGGACACGCCCAGCAGTTCGAGAAAATGGCAGGCCGCCTCGTAATCCTGTTTCCGGATGCGCACGCCTTTGTGCCGCCGAAGCCGGCCCATAAGGACAACGTCTAAAACCGATATGGGAAATGATCGGTTGATGGACACGTCCTGGGGAACGTAACCGAAGCAGTGGGATACTTTTTTGGGCGGTTTGCCCAAAATCCGGATCCGGCCGGCATCCGGCTTCAAAAGGCCCAGCATCAGCTTGACCAGGGTGGATTTGCCGCCGCCGTTGGGCCCGATAATGGCCAGAAATTCTTTTTTCGCCACGGTGAACGAGGCGTTGTGGACCACAGGGACGCCGTCATAGGAAAAACTGACATTGCTGAGTTCAATAACGGGATCATCCATGGTTATCTGGCTGCCTCCAGGATTTTGCCGGCCACCTCAACGAGATTTTCCCGCCAGTTTTCCGCCAGTGGATCTGCAGACACCACGTTGCCGTCAATGGCCCTGGCAATGGTTTCGGCGGATTTTGAAGACACCTGGGGCTGGATTAAGACCGTTTGAATGCCTTTTTCCCGGGCAAGGGTGATCAGCCGCTGCAGGTCCGTGGCCCTGGGTGTTTTGCCGGATATTTCCACCGGGAGTTGTTTTAAGCCGTAGGCGTCTGCAAAATAACCCCAGGAGGGATGAAACACCAGAAATTCCCGGTTTTGCGGTCCTTGTCCAAACATCCGCCGGAGCCTTGTGTCAAGCTGCGCCAGTTCAGAAATGAACTTTTGACCATTGGTTTCATAGGCATCTGCATTGTCAGGATCCGCCTGGCTCAGGGCGGTTAGGATGTGTCTGGCCTGGATCATCACCAGGGGCGGGGAAAGCCATATATGCGGATCCAAATTGCCATGGTCATGGCCGTGATCCGCTTCTGTGCTGCCGTTTCTGTCAATGGGCTGCTTTTGAATCCAGGCGTCTGTGTGTACAATTTTCAGATCCGGATTTGCAGCCCGGATTTTTTCCAGCCACGTGTCTTCAAAGGGCACGCCTGCGGCAAAATACAGATCTGCTTTGGAAAGCGCGGCCATCTGCCGGGGTGAGGGCTCATACACGGCCGGGTGAGATCCCGGGGCCACCATCACGTTGACCTCCGCGGTCCGGCCGCTGATGCGCTCCACAAAATATTTCTGGGGCTGAATGCTGACAAACGCTTTGAGACCGGCTGCACCTGCAGGGCCGGCTGCCAGCAGCAATGCGGCAGCAGGAAGAACAAGCATCAAAATAATGCGCAAACAGTTTTTTTCATGAGGTTTCATCAATTCTTTTGGTCCTTTTGGGGATTTGCGGCTGTTTTTTGAAAATATGCCCCTGGTGCGGCAATTGTCAAGCATGATAGGCTCTGTCGTCTCTGAAAAGGGAATAGATTTGCACCGGGGCTTCAATGCCTTTGAGTTCGACTTTACCCCGGTCGTAGACAGGCCAGAGGTTTTCGATCATGCTCCGGGTGCGCCCGCCAAACAGGATGTCGCCGCCCTGGGCGTATTCGGCCAGGCGGGCGGCCAGGTTGGTGACCGTGCCCGAGGCCGTATAAGTCATGCGCGTGTCCAGAGCCCCTTTCATGCGGGTCATGCCCACCAGGGCCTCGCCGGTGTTAATGCCCATGTTGACGTTGATCGGCCCGCTGGCGAGGTTTAGTTCCCGGTTGACCTCGTGGTTGCGCTCCCGGATGTCAATGGCCGCCTTGATCGCGTTTACGGCATTGACCCGGGGATCGTCATCCTTGAAAATAATCATAAGCCCGTCGCCTGCGGTCTCATTGATTTCGCCGTGGGATCGGTGGATGGGATCCACGAAGCTGGAAAATATCTTTTCCACCAGTGCGTTGACCTCGTCTTCGGGCCGGTCAATGGAGAGTTTGGTGTATCCTTCCAGGTCCAGAAACAGGATGCTCACATCCTGTTTTTCCTTTTCCCGCTCCAGCATTTGCGGGTCATCTTCAACGATTTTGCGAACCGACTGGGGCACAAACGGCGACATGTGAGCGAGCATCTGGTTGATGCGGATTTTTTCCTGGGTCATGGCCCAGTGCTTTTTTGCGCTGATAAGCAAATGACCCACGGTTTCGGCAAAATCCTGGAGAAGGAAAAATTCCCTGCTTGAAAAACGGGTTTCGGGCATGGCCACCACGCTGACAACCGCCAGCAGCTGGTTTTCCGCAAACACCGGCACTGCGGCTTCCGGGCCGATGGGCACCGAGGTGCCGTCATGGCGGAGCACGGGCTGGCTGCCGGTTACCACCACGGCTTTTTTCCGGGCAATGGCCTGCTGGATGGCCGGCCGGTGGCGTTTGCATTTCAGGCAGTTGACCGGCTTGTCATACAGGGCGCACTCCAGGGGGCGGGTGTATTTGCCGGCCTCGGGATCCAGCAGGAGAATGCAGGCCTCCATGGACCCGGAGATGATCTCCCGCAATTCAGAGCGCATTTTTTCAAGGATTTCGTTTGCCTCCATAAACGGCGCGACTTTTTGCGCAAGCCGGCGCTGGGCCTCGAAACGCTCCTTGTAATATTTTTCCATCCTTCAGGGCCTTTTTTGGATTGCAGCAGCGCACCAGCCGTTTTCCTCCAGGGTGCGCAGCAGGTCAAAGCACGAAGAATCATATGTTTTTAAAAGCTCCGGCTGCTCGCTGGGCCGGAATCCCGAAAAAATCATCACCGCCCCGGGCGCGGAAATTTCCGTGACTGCCTTGTGCATCCGGACAAGGGTGGGGTAGCGGAGGTTGGCCAAAACCAGATCAAAGGGCGGCAGTCCCGGGCTGTTTTTTTCAAGCGCTGTGATGCTGTCAAAAATCTCCATCCGGTCGGTAAGGCCGTTTAAGGCAGCGTTTCCGGCGGCCTCGGCCCGGGCGCAGGGGTCAATATCGGTGCCTGCGGCCCGTGCCGCGCCCATGAGGCAGGCCGCGGCTGCCAGCACCCCGGAACCGGTGCCGATATCCAGTACCCGGCAGTTTTGGGCCGGTTTGGGTAAAATATGATCATGAAACGTCCAGGCCGCAAGTCTTAAGGCCATACGGGTGGTGGGGTGATCGCCGGCGCCGAATGCCGCCCCGGCCTCGATGCGCACCACAATCTGTTCCGGCCGGGGAGTGATCACTGCGTCCGGCGGCGCCAGAATCACGCCGCCGCCGGTTTCAACAGGGCGCTTATAGGAAATTTCCACAAACGTGTGGCCCAGAAACTGGGTATAGGTCAGCCGGTTTTCGGCCATCAAGGCTTTTACAGCCAGGCGCGCCGCTTTTCTGGAAACCTTTTGCCGGGCGCAGACTTCCCGTTCAAGGTCCATGGGGGTGTATTTGCTGCCGGCCCGGCCCACCATGTCCATGATGCGTTGCCTGATGTTGTTTTCTTCATCCCGGGGGGTTGTCATGCGCGTGAAATCTCTTTTAACAGTTCCCGGATCATGCTTGAAAATTCCCGCACCGCCTGTTGTCCCGCGGCTGTGCCCTTTTGCCGGATTTCCTTGAAAAACCGTTGGGAGATTTTTTTTTGCTCCCGGCTCCATTTGGCGCTCAAAAATTTTGTTACCCCGGCATCCGCATCATTTCCCGTCTCCGGCCGGTCGCGCCGGCTGTGGGCCCAGTTGATGACATGCCAGAAATAAATTAGGCTCCGGTCTATTATCACGTAAAGCAGTTGATCGTTTTTCACCGGACCGGCCTGGATCCGTATGCCGCCCAATGCCTGGCCCTTGATTTTGGCCCGGGAGATTTTCCGGGTTCCCCATGCCGCTGATCCCGCCCCCAGGGCTCCGCCCAGGGCGGTAAACACCCCAAAGGTCAGTCCGGCCAGGGCCAGATCCGCCTTGGCACCGAGGCCCGCACCGATGCCGGCTCCCGCCCAGGCCATCTGATTGCGGGTCAGGCCCAGGGCCTTTAATGTTTTTTCAGAAAACAGGTCTGTGCCGGCCAGGGACTGGGGGGGCAGGTCATAGGAGAAAATATTGTGCTTGAATCTTTTTTTGATCCGGTGATGGGCTTTTTTTTCCATATCCGCCACCTGCTGCCGGTATTGGACAACCAGCTGTTTTTCAGCCGCTTCTGTGGCAGAAGCATCATGCACGGTTTTTTTTGCACGGTACTGGAGCACCGAAGCCAGCAGTTCCGTGATAATGGCCGCAGTTTGCTCCAGGCGCGCATGCCAGTCGGTTTCAAAGGCTTCAGTGACCCGATGCAGAGTCTCATCCCAGTCCGGATCAATGGCTCTGAGGCTTTTGAGCAAATCCATGCGCTCGGCAAAGCTCGCCCGCTGGGCGTCAAAAATGCGGATGATGTTAAAGTGCATGCGTGCAGCGGTTTTCCACTCCTCGATGTAGTCGCCGTGCTCCCGGTCCTTGGTGTTGATTACGGTCATGCGGGGTGCGCCGGTCAATCGCAGGATATCCATTTCCAGCCGGTCGGCCGTGCGCACCGGCCGGGTGCCGTCAACCACGAAGATCACCCCTGCGCCCGCGGCCAGCGGGGTGAGCAGCCGGCACTCGTGGGCAAATTCCGCATTGGTTTCATGGGCCCGGATAAAGTCGTCAAGCCAGGGTTTTTCCGGATCCGCGTGCTGGGAGATCCATTTGTGCGCGGCCCTGGGATTTTGAAATCCCGGGGTGTCGACAAACCGGATGACTTCCGCATCATCGATGAAAACCGGATAATCCCGGCATTGGCGGGTTTCACCCGGAGTCGGGCTCACGGGCACGGCGTCGTTTTCCGCAAGGGTGGCCACTACCGAGGACTTGCCCTCGTTGGGGTGGCCCAGTACGGCAAAAACCGGGATGTCTGAGCGTTTGGTCAATTTATCCTCCCAGGATTTCCACACGGACATACGGATCAGCCATGCCGTTGACCGCCTGCTGCCAGGTGGCCTGTTCGGTTTTGGCCGGCACGCCGGGCAGGGCGCCTGTTTTGTCCGGCTTGCCGATCAAAAAAAGAATCACGGATGCTGTAGGGCCGGCGGCACTGCGGATGCGGCGTATCCAGGCCAGGTTTTCCCGGATGGGCGGCTGCCAGGCCTCGATGACCACGGCCACGCGTACCTGGTTCATTCCCGCGTTTTCCAGGGACCGTGCCAGCTGTTGAACATCCTGGTCCGGATCACCGGTGGCCGATATGCCTGCGGCGGTTTTGAGACCTGTCTGGCTGCGGATTTTTTCGGCAATGGCGGAGATGTCCATTCCAGCTTCTTCAGGCACCATGAGCACAACAGAGCGCCCCGAGTCTGGCGGGGAGTTATGGGTCTGCTGCGGTGTTTCCGGGCCGCTACCGGTTTTAGTCCGGCCGCCAGGCTTTTGTGCGTCTGTCTGCGGACTGCGGGTTTCCACGTTCGGGGCGGTCATCTGAAGCCAGAGCCGGTCGCAGGGCCCGTGGGTGAAATGGAGCCGGGCCAGGTGCCTGCGCTGCTGCCACCATCCGAGGCCCAGCAGCACAACCCTTGGGACCAGGCCGTAAAATAAAACGCTGAAACACAAAAACGGCCACCAGGAGGCCATGTCACCAGAGGCCAGGCCATAGATGCCTTCTTTTAAAACTATTTTGCTGCCGGCAATCTGGGCCGCGGTGGGGTGCGCAGCAGGCGGCTCCAGAAACCATGCCCAGGGAGCGGCCAGAAATTCCACAATGGCATAAACCGTCTGAGGATCGGGCCGGAGGGTGGACTGCCATCCAAATGCCACGTCCGTCAATGTGATGCGCATGAGCATGGCGGCCAGAACCCCGAGATTAAAGGAGATGCCTGCGAGTTGGGCCGTGTTGAACACCGGCCAGAAGAAAATGTTTCCGTACACGGTCCGGCTTCGTCCCACCATGCCGACAACCTCCTGGAACCGGTTTTGCCGCTGCACAGACAGGTGCGGGGCGATCCAGCCCATGAGCCGCAGCGCCAGACGCCGGAGCAAAGCGCTGATGAGAAAATACAGGCCGTTTTTGCCAAAAGACGGGCGGATGCGGGATAGCACGGATGCGGCCGCCAGCAATGCCAACAGCAGGATCTGGGGGAAAAGCAGCACCCACAGGCATGTAAACACGTTGACCGGGGTGGTGCCGCCGTAGGAAAGAAGAGATCCGGCCAGTGCAGCACCGGCAAAAAACGCGGCAAAAAAAATGATCCATCCGGCCATGCGCATGGCCTGGGCATAGACCCGGCCCGGCAGTATTTCCTGGTTGTCATCAGCGCTCCGGCTTTGTCTCCGGGTCTGGAGCCAGTGTTTGAGCACGGATCTGCGGTCTGCGGTTTGCGGATGGCCGCTGACATATTCCAGGTAAATTCTGCGATCCATGGCTGCATCCCGGCCGTTGTCCGCATCAGCGCGCAGCCTGAGCAGATATTCCAGGTCCAGGAGGTCATGGATTTGCCATAAAGCGGCCATGGTTCCCAATCTAGTTTTAAGTTTTAAGTGTTAAGTGTTAAGTAAAACAGCGGGTTATTTTTTTAAACCTTGAACCTTGAACCTTGAACCTTGAACCTTGAACTTTGAACCTTGAACTTTGAACCTTGAACTTTGAACCTTGAACCTTGAACCTTGAACCTTAAACGAAGTTAGAAGCGATTTATCAAGATTTAAGGGTTCCGGTCTGGCAGCCAATTTAGCACAAACCCGGCATTGGTACAACGCAGGGATCACGCAAGATAAAAACGCCTTGTTTGTATGGGTGAAAACTGTTTTGAATCCGGCATTGTGTTTTATCAAAGCCTGTATTATAGTAAATAAGTTAATCTGATAAAGGAGCTGTTATCCATTGGGTTCTGCAAATAGTGCATCCGCCTGTGATGCCGCACAACCGTTAAATCCAAATCGTGTTCATTTTGCCCGGCCGGATCTTGATCGTCTCAGGGATAGTGCCACGGTGGTGGACATGCATTTTCACAGTCGGTATTCAGACGGTTTCAATGATATTGAAGCCATTGCCGGCCGGGTCCGAAAGATGGGCATCGGCATTGCCGTCACAGACCACAACGCCATTGGCGGTGCTTTGGAAATGGCCCGCCACAGGGATATCTTCAGCATCCCGGGCATCGAGGTCACCTCCCGGGAAGGGGCCCATCTGCTGGTTTATTTTTATGAGATCCATGACCTGGTGCGGTTTTACGAAAAGGATCTGCGGCCCTTTCTGGGAAAAGAGGTCATGTCATCGTGCGCCCTGTCCATGGAATCCCTGATTGCATGCGCCCGCCAGTACAAGTGCGTGATTGTGTTTCCCCATCCGTTTTCGGCGGCTTACGTGGGGGTCTGCAACCCCATGTTTTCCGGCATTCGCCAGCAGTACCTGCTGGCTTCCGCAGACGGCATCGAGGCCATTAATGCCGGCAACCTGCACAAGTGGAACATGGACAGCACATTGCTGGGATTTAACCTGGATGCCGGGCTGACCGGGGGCAGCGACGGCCACAACCTGTTTCAGTTCGGCCGGGCAGTGACCTGTGCGGCGTGCACAAAGGACCGGGCTGCGTTTCTCGACGCAGTGCTCGACCGGTCCACCCGGGTGGTGGGCAAGGAAATCAATATCCTGCGCAAGGTCACCTCCAATGGCATGAAGCTGCGCAGCAACTTCCGCAATTCATCCGAATTGTTCGGCAAAAACATCCGCTACGGATATGCCCTGATCCACAGCCGTTCCAGAAAGGTGCGCGATCGGATGCGCAGGCATGGCAAATCCGCTTACATGTAAGGGGAAAACAGCCACATCAGGGCATCGCGGGTTTTGGCGGCAAAGGAGCGGTTGTTGATATCCGCCAGATAAATCTGTCGGGAGCGCTCGATTTTTTCTTCCACATAGCCGGCAATGTCTTCCACCACGTTTGCGTCAAAAATTTCCACGTTGAGTTCAAAATTCAACTTCAGGCTGCGCGGATCCATGTTGGCCGAGCCGATCTGGGCGTAATGGCCGTCTGCCACAAAAAGCTTTGAATGCACAAACGGCGGGGGCTGAAAATAGATATTGGCGCCCCAGAACAAAAGCTCATAGAGCATGTTGTTGGTCGCCCACTGGATAAAGGGCAGGTTGTTGACCGAGGGCAGCACAATGTCCACCCGGGTGCCGCGCAGCACAGTGGTCTGGATGGCAGAGATCATCTCCACGGACGGCAGGAAATAGGGGGTCATAATCATAACGTGCTTTCTGGCCGTGGCCACCGCACCCACCAGGATGGCGGAAAGCTTGTCCACCGGTTCGCTGGGCCCGTCGGCAATGGCGCGGCACACGGCCTTTCCCCTTGAGACCGTAGGCGTTGCAGTGGGCTCCAGGGCCTGGCCCGTGCAAAACGACCAGTCCTCGATAAAGCTTTGTTCCAGCTGGCGAACGATGGGGCCGGTTAGGCGGAAGTGGGTATCGACAACCCGTTTGCTGTTGTCTTTGACTTCTGCCATGTGCCTGTTACCGATGTTCATGCCGCCTGTAAATCCCACGTCCCCGTCAACCACCAGGGTTTTTCTGTGGGTGCTTAAGTTAATATGCAGCATGGGCAGGGGAACAAGGCGCGGGGGCAGAAACCGGGTGCAGGGGATGCCGGCTTTTTCCAGAAGGGCGCTGGCCCGGGGCCGGGAATAAAGCTCTCCGAATCCGTCCACGATCACCCGCACCTCCACGCCCCTGGCCGCGGCCGCGGCCAGGG
>Ga0182239_1000093_pt1 | contig 31908 bp, 26 predicted proteins | sample hydfrate6_PW_210_FD_132456 | JGI IMG/M metagenome (GOLD analysis project Ga0182239, IMG submission 132456) | Subsurface microbial communities from deep shales in Texas, USA - hydraulic fracturing test 6_PW_210 | ecosystem: Environmental > Aquatic > Deep subsurface > Shale gas/oil reservoir >... | reverse complement strand
CTGCTGACGCCGGTCGATAACGCGCTTCGCCTTGCCTTCGCTGCGCGCAATGGTCTTGGGTTCCACCAGACGCACCTTGCAGGTGATGCCGAGAAGATCCTTGATGGCGCGGCTGATCTTCTGACTCAGCTCCTGGAGCTTCTTGATCTCGTCGGAGAAGGTCTTCTCGTTGACTTCAACCTGAACTTCAAGGGTGTCGAGGGTTCCTTCGCGATCGACAATGAGCTGGTAGTGGGGTTCGATCCCGTCCATGGAGTAGAGTACGCTCTCGATCTGCGACGGGAATACATTAACCCCGCGGATAATGAGCATATCGTCGGAACGTCCGCTCATGCGCTCCAGGCGCCGGTGGGTACGCCCGCAGATACACGGCTCGGCAATGATGCGGGTAATGTCGCGGGTGCGGTAGCGAATCAGAGGAATCCCCTCTTTGGTGATGGTGGTGATTACCAGTTCGCCATGTTCACCATCGGGGAGCACCTCTTCAGTCTCAGGATCGATAATCTCGGGGATGAAGTGATCCTCCCAGATGTGCAGACCATGCTGGGCCTCGATACATTCAATCGCCACGCCGGGGCCCATGATCTCCGAGAGTCCGTAGATATCTATCGCCTTGATCCCCAGGTTGCGTTCGATCTCGGTGCGGATCTCCTCGCTCCAGGGCTCAGCCCCGAGAATCCCGACGCGCAGTTTAAGTTTCTGCAGGTCAACGCCGTTCTCCTTCAGAGCTTCGGCGAGATACAGACTGTAGGAGGGGGTGCAGGTGATAACGGAAGAACCGAAATCCTGCATGATCATCATCTGCTTCTGGGTATTTCCCCCGGACATGGGGATAACCGAGGCTCCAAGACGTTCGGCCCCGTAGTGGGCCCCGAGCCCGCCGGTGAACAGACCGTAACCATACGCGTTGTGGATCACATCACCACGGGTGGTTCCGGCAGCGGCAAACGAGCGCGCCATCAGTTCCGCCCAGTTGTCGATATCGCGCTTGGTATATCCTACCACTGTAGGCTTACCCGTAGTGCCGGAAGAGGCATGGATACGCACAATCTGATCCAGGGGCACGGCAAACAACCCGTAGGGGTAGTTATCTCGCATATCCTGTTTCAGGGTGAAGGGCAGGCGGCGCAGATCATCCAGGGTGCGCACGTCTCCCGGCGTGATCCCCGCTTCGGTAAAGCGTTTTTTATAAAACGGTACCGTGGCACATACCCGTTCCAAAGTATGTTGCAGGCGCTTAAGTTGCAGCGCCTCGATCGCTTCACGCGGCAGGGTTTCAAATTCGTCATTCCACAGCATATTCAATCCTCTGTTGTCCTGTTGTTGCTATCTTGGCCTTACCCCTGTGAACTCTCTTTGCCGAGCTCAAACGCCTTCAGGTTTATCTCCAAGGTTTTCTGCGGCACCATCTTACGCAACGCCTCGGTCCAGAGTTTGCCATCCACAGGCAACATGTTGGACAGCGCTCCCAGCAGGACGGTGTTTATGGTGCGCGCATCCCCGGCCTGCAGGGCAAGCACCAGACCATCAACTACGTGGCTGCGTTTCACCTGTCGCCGGATGCGCTCCTCCAGGTCGGCGGGATAGCTCTGCTGCCCGATGGAGACCGATGGCGGCATGAGTTTGAGGCGATTGACAATGACACTGCCATGTTCAGCCAGCAGGGGCAGATAGCGGTAGGTTTCGAGGAGCTCGAACCCGAAGAGCACATCCGCCTCCCCTTCCGGGATAATGGGAGAAAACACCTCTTTGCCGAAGCGCACATGGGATACCACACTCCCGCCGCGCTGTGACATGCCGTGAATCTCATTTTTCTTCACATCATAGCCGGCGAGCATCATCACTTCGGAGAGAACCTCACTCGCAAGCAGGATTCCCTGCCCGCCTACCCCGGCGAGGAGTATATTTGTCACTTTATCAGCCATTGGACTTCCCTCCTTTATCAGCGCTAGAGCTGAATGCGTCAAACTTGCACAGCTGCTCGCAGATACCGCATCCAACGCACAGCAGTTCGTTCACGTGCGCCTTTTCTTCATCCGCCTGCCATTCGATGGCGGGACAGCCGATACGCAGACATGCCTTGCAGCCGGTGCATTTGTCCGGATCGATTATCAGAGCGGGTTTGCGCTGCCCCAGATCGCGCTTGATCAGGACACAGGGGCCACGTGTAATCACCACCGAGGTCTCCTCGCGCGCCATCTCCTCCTTGATCACCGCACGGGTGCCATCCAGATCCCAGGGATCGGCGACGCGTACATGCTTGACCCCCACACTGCGGCAGAGCTGCTCGAGATCGACTTCCGGGCTGGGCTCGCCGGAAAGGGTAAAGCCCGAGGTAGGGTTCTCCTGGCGTCCGGTCATGGCGGTGATACGGTTATCCAGAATAATCAAAGTAGCGCTGGAGTTGTTGTACACCATATCCATCAGACCATTGATCCCGGTGTGGAGGAAGGTGGAGTCACCGATGACGCCCACAACCTTCTGCTTTTCCTCCCCTTTGAGCACTTTATTGAGGCCGGTGGCATTGCCCACACTTGCCCCCATGCATACGCAGGTATCCATGGCGGAGAGGGGCGGCATGAACCCGAGGGTGTAGCAGCCGATATCGCCGGCGACAAAGGCCTTCAGGCGATTCAGAGCATAGAACACGCCCCGGTGTGGACAGCCGGGACACATATTGGGTGGCCGGGGGGGAAGCTCAATCTCCGGGGTGTAGTGTGTCGGCACATCCTGGTCCAGCAGTGCCTTGCTGATGCGGCCGGGGGTAAGCTCGCCACACAGAGAAAGGCGATCCTTGCCGATCACCTCAATCCCCATCGCCTTTACCTGCTCTTCGATGAAAGGCTCAAGTTCCTCAATCACATACAGGGTCTCGTATTTGGCCGCAAAGTCGCGGATCAGCTGTTTGGGGAGTGGATACACCAGTCCGAGTTTGAGGACGGAAGCCTCGGGCAATACCTCGCGCGTATACTGATAGGAGATGCCTGCAGTGATGACCCCTACGCTGGAACTGCGCTCCTCTATGCGGTTAAACGCCTGGGAGCAGGACCACTCGCTCAAGGCTTCGAGTTGCTCTTCCACCACGTAATGGCGCTTGCGCGCATTGCCCGGCAGCATGACAAACTTGGGCGGATCCTTTTCCAACGCAGGTTCGGGCAGGCCGGTCACCGGCTCACCCGGAGTGACTATCGATTTGGAGTGGGAAATACGCGTAGTGGTGCGCACAAAGACGGGTTTATCAAACTTTTCACTTACCTCAAACCCCAGACGGGTGAACTCCAGCGCCTCCTGGCTGTCGGAGGGTTCAAACATGGGTACCTTGGCAGCGCGCGCATAGTGGCGGCTGTCCTGCTCGTTCTGGGATGAATGCAGTTCCGGGTCATCCGCCACCGCCAGCACCAGTCCCCCTTTTACCCCGGTATACGCGAGGGTGAAGAGCGGGTCAGCGGCAACATTGACCCCAACGTGTTTCATAGCCACCAGGCTGCGGGCGCCACCGAAACACGCCCCGATGCCCACTTCGAGAGCGACCTTTTCGTTGGGTGCCCAGGAAGAATCGATGGATGGGTAGTTGACGGTGTTTTCCAGAATTTCCGTACTCGGGGTGCCGGGGTACGCTACCGCGACCTTGACCCCGGCTTCAAACGCGCCACGCGCGATGGCCTCATTGCCGGACAAAATCTCACGCTTCATGAAGAGATATTTCCTCCCTGTTTTTTACATGGATGGATGGGTATAACCTTTGGGGCATTTCATTTGCGCCGCAGGTTGGTGCTATCGCAGAAAGTATTATACTTAAATAATATGGTCAGGCTAAGGTAGAAACAGTGGTTTATTCCCAAAGCAATTAAGTTGGTGACTATAGTTTATGCTCTGCATGGTGTCAATTCCAACTGCAACCGGGGAAAGGAAATGTGTTAAGGGTGATGGCGTCGCAAAAACTCACCAACTGCGGCGTTGCTGTAATCATCTCACTGCTTCGACGTACATAAGTACTTCTCATTGCTCGACAATCACGCGCCTTGCATTTGGCGTTTTTTGCTTAGCCATCTATTTTGATACTTTCTGCGGAAGCATCAAGGGTGAACGAGACATCAAAGAATTATGCCGTGAACCATGGGTTCTCAACGTTGGGCTTTTGTAGTATAAGAACCCCTTGTATATGCGTACCTGGCCTTAACTGTTGCTGCCGAATCTCCTACATCCTGGCATCACTTAATTTTATCACGTGTGGAATTTGATGAAATCAACATCTTCAATAGCCATTGTCGGCATCGGGGGTATCTTCCCGCATGCGCCCAATCCCGCTACTCTTTGGGACATTGTAAGTTCTGCCACGGATACCGCGGAAGAACCGCCTGCGGGACGCTGGTCTCTTCCCCTGGAAGAGGCATATGCTGCGGAAAAGGGGCAGGCCGATCGGGTCTACTCGCGCCGCGCCTGTTTCGTGGATCAGCACAATATACAGTCCGATTATTCGCGCCTGAATATCGATAAGAATCTGGTCGAACAATTAGATCCGGTGTTTCAACTGCTGTTACATGCCGGCTCCCAGGCGTTTTTCGATGCCGCCGTAATCCCAGAGCAGCGCCACCGCATCGGGGTCATTGCCGGCAATCTCGCTCTTCCCACGGATACCAGCGCCCGTCTGGCGCAGGATTACCTGGGACGCACCCTGAGTGAACAGATCCTCGGGCGCCATGTGGCCCCAAGCGGTACCGAGGCGCTCAACCGCTTTATCACCGGCCTTCCCGCCGCGGTATTAGCTCAGGCGCTGGGACTGGGCGGCACCTGTTTTACCCTGGATGCAGCATGTGCTTCATCCCTGTACGCCCTCAAACTCGCGGTGGAAGAACTGCGCAGCGGACGCGCGGATGTGATGCTTGCCGGCGGAGTGGCGCGCCCCGACTCCCTGTATACGCAGATGGGATTTTCCCAGTTACGCGCCCTCTCCCCTACAGGTACCTGCGCCCCTTTTGATTGCAATGGTGACGGCCTCGTTGTGGGTGAAGGTGCGGGGATGGTGGTGCTCAAACGCACTGCTGATGCCGTGCGTGCCAGGGAGCATATCTATGCCACCATCGAGGGGATCGGGCTTTCCAACGACATTGGCGGGAGCCTCCTGGCTCCGACATCAGAAGGACAACTGCGTGCCATGCGCGCGGCATATGCAGAGGCGGGATGGAATCCGCGCGATGTTGAGTATATCGAATGCCACGCTACCGGCACCCCCGTGGGTGACGCAGTGGAGGTTGAAAGTCTGCGTCAGCTCTGGGACCGATCAGATGCCACATCATCTTCGCGCAGGTGCGTTCTGGGATCGGTAAAGTCCAACATCGGTCACTTGCTTACCGCTGCCGGTTCTGCCGCGCTGATAAAAACCCTCCTTGCCCTAAAACACAAAACCCTCCCCCCCACGGCGAACTTCAGCACTCCGGGGGAATTGCTGAGCACAGATGATGTGCCGTTCAAGGTGTTGAGTCAGGCGCAGAAGTGGGAGTGCCGCGATCCCCAAAACCTGCGCCGTGCCGGGGTAAGTGCCTTTGGCTTTGGCGGCATCAATGCGCATGTCCTTCTGCAGGAGTGGGATCAGGAACGTTGCGCTCACATCGTTGCGCAAGAAGAGTCACAACAGGGAGCTACCCCTGCCCCAAGCTCTACTGAGTCCGGATCGGATGCTGCTGACGCCATTGCCATTGTGGGTATCGATGTGCGCAGCGCGGCAAGCACAGATACCCAGACATTCCGCCAGCAGATTTTTACTCCCTCAGGAGAGCACCCTGCCATCCGTGAGCCCGGACACTGGGGCGGAGCCCAGCAGAGCCGCTGGTGGGAACAAGAGGGCTTCACCCCCAGCCATGGCGCGTATCTGGATGAAATCTCCATGCCCGCAGGCAAGTTTCGCATCCCGCCCACTGAGATGCGCGACATGCTGCCACGCCAGGCACTGATGCTGCTGTGTGCCGAGGCAGCGCTCGTAGATGCGGGCGCCGAGGAACGGGAACACACCGACACAGGGGTGTTTATCGGTACCGGGCTCGACTTCAACGCCACAAGTTTTAGCCTGCGCTGGCAGTTACCCTCGCTGTATAAAGAGTGGCAGGATGAAGGGGTTAGCGCTCTGCCTTCTCTCGAAACTCTTAAAGATCTGTTGTCGAAACCACTGAACGCGAACCGCACCATGGGTGCGCTGGGGAGCATTGTCGCAAGTCGTATTGCGCGTGCCTTTGGCGCAGGCGGGCCGAGCTTCACCCTTGCGAGTGAGGAGAACTCCGGGCTGCATGCGTTGCGCACCGCCCTGGATGCTCTGCAGCGCGAGGAGATCAACCTCGCCATTGTGGGTGCAGTGGATATGCCCGGGGATATTCGCGCCCAACTCAGCAACCAGCGTCTCGGACGTAACCCCGCGGTTAACGATGGTGCCTGCACCCTGATTCTGAAACGGGTCGCGGATGCGCGCGCCGCCGGGGATACCATCTATGCGCTTATCGACGCCCATTCCGAAGCCACCGGTGCCGATGCGAGCCTGTTGAATACGCAGAAACAGACCCGAAGACGCGCGCTGGAGGGACTGAAAACCCTCAACGGCGCAGATACAGCCGCATACCGCTTCGTCGAGACCAGTGCCCCGGATGCTTCCACTCCGGAAGATGACGCGCGTATTGTACCGAGTATCCCTTTAAGTGCCCAACTGGGACACGCCGGGGAAGCGAGTGGTCTCCTCGCGGTGGCGAAAACCGCTCTTGCGCTACAGGCCAAGGTGCTCCCCCCGCGGATCGAAGAGGATCAGGAAGTTGAAGCTGACTACTGGCTCCACAACGCTGCCCAGGGGGCACGCCGCGCCCTGGTGCAGGGGATGTCGACCGGAGGTCAGGTTGCCCTGGTGGCGCTGCGCGAAGCACCCTGCTGCGGCGACGTCGGCACCTCTGTGCCCCTGCCGACGCGCTTCCCCCTCGCCAAAGCTGATGCAAGCGCCGGCGACGCCACCCTGCTGCGTATCTATGCGGCAGATGCTTCCGGTATCAGCAGCGCCATCGAAGAGCTGCAACAGGAGTTACATCAGCATGCAGGGCAGCCGCTGGCACAGCTCGCATGCAGGTGGGATACCCTCAATCATCCTGCGCCGCAACAAGGGTTGTGCCTGACATGTGTGGCCACATCCCATGCGGAATTGGAGGCGCAGCTCGATTTCGCCACCGCACATATCCAAAGCAGCCCGGAGGAGCGCCTTGATGGCAGGGGCGGAGCGCGCATCCCGGCGTGCGCGCGCGATAAGGTGTTTTACTCCCCTGCCCCCCTCGCGTCTGAAGGGAAGGTAGCGTTTGTGTTTCCCGGATCGGGGAATCACTTTATCAATATGGGGCGCGATCTGGCGCGCACCTGGCCGGATGTATTTGAGCGCCAGCACCATCACAACCGCTATCTGGAGCGCCAATACCGTGCAGATATGTTCTGGAACGGTGCCGATCTGGAAGATATCGAAGCGGATCACAATTCCATGATTATCGCCCACGTCACCCTGTGTACCGTGCTGAGTGACCGGGTACGCCTCTTCGGGATTGAGCCACACATGGCTGTGGGCTACAGCCTGGGTGAATCATCGAGTCTGTTTTCCCTGGGTGTCTGGCGCGAGCGCGATGCGATGCTCGAGCGCATTGAGAAATCGCCCCTGTTTACCCGCGATCTTGCCGGTCCCTGCGCTGCGGCGCGCACCCTGTGGCAGTTGTCTGAAGATGAAGCGGTGGATTGGTGTCTGGGGATTGTCCCCCTCCCTGCAGCACAGATTAAGCCCCACATTGAGCAGGTAGAGCGCGCCTACCTGCTTATCATCAATACCCCGGAAGAGTGCGTTATCGGCGGACAGCGTCAGGCGGTAGAGCGGGTGCTGAAGCAGCTTGGACATCCTCCCTTTATTGAGCTCAAGGGGGTGACTACGGTGCACTGCCCGGTTCCGCAAGTGGTGGCGGAGGCGTATCACGCCCTGCATCGCTTTGAGAGCCATGCAGTAGAGGCCGACATCTTCAGCTGTGCGAGCGGGGAGCCCTACACCCCGAGCACTCGCGCATGTGCCGATGCCATTCTGGCCCAGGCTACAGACACCATCGATTTCACCCGTGTGATCGACAATGCCTACGGGGCCGGGGCGCGCATCTTTATCGAAACGGGGAGCGGAAACTCCTGTACCCGCATGGTGACGCGCATCCTGGGCGATCGACCCCACATGGTGCGTCCCACCTGCGTAGAGGGTCAGGCACCCCTTACCACCTTCGCGACCCTGATTGCGCAACTGGAGGCGGAGGGGGTACGATGCAATATCGATGACCTGCGTCCTCGGTTGTGCCCAGCACTGACACAGAGCGCGGATATTGAGCAGAACACGACGGGGCAGAACATGGTGAAGCTCTACAACGGAGTTGAGCCCATAAAACTGCCCTCCAAGAGCTCCTCCGTTAATCCTACAGCAGACGAAAGCATGGGAAATAATGCTACCCGCAAGCCCCACACCACGCCTATTCCGTCCCCTGAGCCCCGAAATAGGGAAAAGAACGGCTCGAAGGGTACGGATAACACGATGGACTTCATCCCCGAAGTGCTTGCTTCCATGCAGCAGATCCAGGCGCAGCACAGCGCCGCCCATGCGGAATTTCTGCGTCTGAGTACGGAACTGCAGACAATGATGGCGGAGAATCTGCGCCTGCAGCAGGAGTACGCCGCCCAGGTTCCTGCATCAGAGTGGGATGTTCATCCGGAGGCAGCATCGGCATCTGCACCCCAGGCGCAGCACTCACAGTGCACCCCTACAGCTGAGCCGCAACCCCTCCCCGGTGCGGCCACCCCCCTGTTCGACCGTAACGCGTGTATGGAATTTGCCATCGGCGAGATCGGCAACATGCTCGGAGAGCAGTTTGCCTCCATCGACGCCCACCCGACGCGGGTACGCCTCCCGGATGAACCCCTGATGCTGGTGGATCGGATTGTCCATCTCGAAGGGGAGCCGTGTTCCATGAGCAGCGGGCGGGTTATCACGGAACACGATGTCACCAGGGAGCGCTGGTACCTCGACGGCGGGCATATCCCCACCTGTGTTGCGGTAGAGGCAGGCCAGGCCGATCTATTTCTCTCCGCGTATCTGGGGATCGACCTGCAGACCAAGGGGAAGGCGATGTACCGCCTGCTTGATGCGGTGGTACAATTTCACAGTCCCCTGCCCCGCCCCGGCGATATTATCCGTTACGACATTCGCATTGAGCGTTTTTTCCGCCAGGGGGATACCTGGCTGTTCAAATTCAATTTTGAAAGCACGGTTAACGGTACGCCGCTCTTGAGCATGCGCGACGGCTGCGCCGGGTTCTTCAACCCGGAGCAGCTCAACGATGGACGAGGTGTGGTGCATACCGCCCTCGACCGCCGCCCCATGCAGGGGACGTATACCGATGACTGGCGCGAACTCGTACCCATGCGCGCAGTGGAGAAATACTCTGCAGCCCAGATCGAGGCCCTGCGTCAGGGCGATCTGGCTGCGTGTTTCGGCCCCGCATTTGCGAACCTGCCGCTTAAGCAGCCCTACACCCTGCCGGGGGGACACCTGGAACTGGTAGACCGCGTAACCCATCTCGATCCACAGGGCGGCCGCTACGGTATGGGGCAGATAAAGGCGGAGATGGATATCGAACCGGATGACTGGTTCCTTACGTGCCATTTCTGTGATGACAATGTGATGCCCGGCACCCTGATGTACGAGTGCTGTCTCCATACCCTGCGCGTATTTCTGATGCGCATGGGCTGGGTGACCGAGGTGGGCGAAGGCCACTGGGAGCCGATCCCCGGGGTGGACAGCCAGCTCAAGTGCCGTGGCCAGGTTACCGAACACACGCGCAGCGTTACCTATGAGGTGAATGTGAAGGAGATCGGCTATCGCCCCGAGCCGTATGCGATTGTGGACGCTCTCATGTATGCGGACTCCAAGGCAATAGTCGAGATCACCAACATGACCATTCAGCTCAGCGGCCTGAACCGAGAAGCGATGGAGGCGCGCTGGGACAGCTCTCAATCAATCGCGAGCGCAACCGATGCGGTAGAGGGAGTGCAGAATACAGTTGAAGCAGGTGGAAAGAAACCGGCACTCTATGACTATGCCGACATCCTCGCGTTCTCCAACGGCAATCCTTCCGAAGCCTTCGGGGAGCCCTACCGTATCTTTGATACCGAACGCCGCATTGCGCGCCTGCCGCGGCCACCATTCCAGTTTCTGGATCGCATTACCGCTATAGACGCAACCCAATGGGAAATGGTTGCCGGCGGAAGCGCTGAAGCACAGTACGATGTGCCTCCGGATGCGTGGTATTTTGCCCAGGAGCGCTCAGAAAACATTCCCTTCAGCGTCCTGCTTGAGATTGCTCTGCAACCCTGTGGCTGGCTTGCGGCCTATGTGGGTTCCGCCCTCACCAGTGAGGTGGATCTGTGCTTCCGCAACCTGGACGGGAATGCACAAAAGCTGCGTCCAATCACTAATACGAGCGGTACTCTGACGACCAGGGTAAAACTGACCCGGGTTTCCAGCAGTGGGGGGATGATTATCCAGAGTTACGACTTTGAGGTTGCCGATGCCCACGGCCCGGTGTATCGCGGTGATACCGTATTCGGATTCTTCAGTGAACAGGCACTGGCCAATCAGGTGGGAGTTGCCGGAGCTAAGCGCTATCAAGCGCAGGAGCAGGAACTCAAGCGCGCACAAACCCCGGGCCCCTACCCTGTACAGGCGCCGTTCCCGGATGTGCAGCTGCGTATGCTGGATGAAATTGAGCTCTATATTCCTGATGGTGGTCCTCAGGGTCTCGGTTTCATCCGCGCGCGCAAAATTGTGGATCCGGCTGAGTGGTTTTTTGAGGCTCATTTTTACCAGGACCCGGTGTGTCCGGGTTCATTGGGACTTGAATCCTTTGTCCAATTGATTAAATATGTAGCTGTGCAGCGCTGGGACGGAGATAAAAACTCCACCTTTGACGTTGCCGTCGGCAATACTGAACATCACTGGTCGTATCGGGGGCAGATCATCCCCAGCAACCGGGAGATTCACGTGGAGGCAACCATCAGCGCGATTGATGAAGAGCAGCGTATAATAACCGCAGATGGTTTCTTGCGCGTGGATGGAAAAACCATATATTCTATGAAAAATTTTAGTGTAAAGTTATATATTTAAACACGAAACCTTATGTAAATTGTCATGAATTATAAAGGGATGCTAGTGTAATCTTGCCTGTATAATTGACTCTAGTAGCATAATCAACAAGGAGGATCAGAGGATGAAGATGCTAAAACAAATTGGGCTCATGGCCGTTTTACTCCTACTCGTAAGTGGATGTGGCACCAATGACCAGGAGCACGCCGGTAAAGCTGAGGTGCAGGGCTCAAGTATAAAGAATGGAGTAAAACATGTAGAAGCTCAGAAGGTAAAAGAGCAGCAGGAGGCCGCCCCGCAGGATGAAACTGCGGCAGTTAGTGCAAACAAAGAAGAGACTGCGACAACTTCTTCTGCGGCAGAAAGCACAGCCACAGCGAGCAAGCAGAAACAGCGTCCTGAAGTGGTATCTAACGATGAACCCACTCCGGAGCGCACCTCGATCCACACCATAGTGATGCAGAATAAATACGGCAAAGTGGCATTTAACCACGCTGCACATACCCAATTCATCAGTTGCAGCACCTGCCATTCAACCGAGCCTCCGAGCAGGATTGAACTTAACCGTAAAGAGTTCCACGCTGTATGCCGCACCTGTCATCATGAAATGGGTGCAGGCCCGGTAAAGTGCAGTGGTTGTCACGAGCACTGATGTAAACCAGGCATCAACCACGACATAAAATGCCGGATTCCCTCTGCCTGATTAATCGAGGCGGGAATCCGGCACTGAATTCGCAAAGCTGATCAGATCCGCTTGCCGCTGCGTTTCTCCTTGGTGTCCTTTTTCCTACTGGGTATAAAACGCGCACGTTTAACCTCAAAGCGTCCAAGCCTGGCGCGGATTTTGTCCCAGAAGAACACCAGGGCAAACAGGAGCACAAAAGGGATATAGATAAACCACGGCAGCGCCCCGAGAACCGAGATCATATACACCAGCATCAGCACCGCCACGGCACCCACAACAACAAAAACACTCATATCATTTCTCCAGCAACGCAGTATAATTCAGGCATGCGCTGGTATGATTAACTTTTTAAAGAGTGTTGTCAATTGCCTGAACAAGCATACTGGTAACATCCTCCAGTCAACCCCTGTCAATCTGAAGAGCATATATGCCCACATCATACGCAGATGAGCAAAATTATCTAAACCTCGCCAAGGAACTCGATTTTGATTCGCTGGACTATGACAAAGTGCTGAAACAGCGCTCCAAAAGCACCTTTGCCCTGGTGGGGCTGGGATCATCGTTTATCATTGTCGGGTTTGCGTTCTGGGTCGCGGAGCTGGTGTCTGAAAACTCCATTGTGGGAAGTACTCCAATCCTGATGTTACTTATAACCGGCATCCTGCTTTATTTCTTCGCGGCGCGCCATCAACGCAAGCTCGAAACCCTTATCACCTATGAAATTCTGCAGCGCATCCGCGCGATTGAAGGTTCTGACGGATTCTTGTGGCGTATCAGCAGCTCTCTAAACGCCTTCTGTCAGGAAGAGTACGGCGGGATCCCGAATGAAGTACTCCAACTTGAGACCTCATCCCAGGCTGGAGGGATCGAATCGGATGAAATTTGCCTGTACAAGGATTTTCTCCAAAAGGTGGTGGAGTGGCATGAAAAGCAGAATAATGAGTAAATAGCAGCATGGGTTGGTGGTGCCCGTTCCAATACACAGTGGTGCCGGTTTGCGCCTCCTCCTGCACTGCAGCAAAAGATAACGTTCCCCCCCCTGCTCTTTTCCTTTTGTCTTCAACATCCGACGATACCGTTCAACAGCATCCTGGTTCTGCACGCGGAGTTTTTTCGGTTGCCCTTTGTCCAAAGCTTTTGCAAAAAGGGCTGCAGACTGGCGGCATCAGAGTAAGGGGGTCGGTATGTATGGCAAAAATCGGCGTAAAACCACAGCCATTTCCGGTAATGACTCTGCAGTGAGCCGGAACATCCGATTTCACCATGTACATTTAATGCCTGGGTGAATTTTTCAGAAAGTGCTGTCATGAATGTTTATATTATTCTTTAGCATGAAAAATTGAATGTTATATAGTCAGGCTAATACATAATTGCTTATATAAGAGTTGGCAAACCCAAGGTGAGACGTTATGTTATGCAGATCTTTATAGTTACTTGTTAGGATTCATCATGACCGATGAAATCGAGTTCCTGAAAAATGAAGTTGCTAGGCTAAAAACCGAGCAGGTCATAGAGGATGACCCAATAAAAAGGCTGAGCCTCGAAATGAAAATCGCCGAAGCTCTCGCAATTATTGAAAAGTTAGACACAAACGAATCAACGATCAGAAATGAAACACGACGTTTCAAGCCAGAAAACGATCAAAAGAGTTCAAGCAGAGGTGCTCCCCAAAAACCAAAAGCCAAACCGGCTGAAAGTGTGGGGCCGACAAAGCATATCGTGACCAACCGCATGTCCCTAATCAAAATCGCCGAAGCTGTCATCGCAGGCGTTCTAGTTCTTGTTGTTGCTTGGGTCGTTGCTCACTATTTCGGGGTTACGCTATGAAAACCCTAACAAGGAAATAAATTCGTTCCGGCCTTCGGCCTCCACCGGACGCCCTTGTCAGGGCGCCGTTTATTGCTGGCGTTATACAGGGGGGAATCTTTGGATACGTGCTACATGTGTAATGCGCCTTCAACGTCTCGGGAGCATGTCCCACCCAAATGCATATTCCCCGAGAAGAAAGATTCGCCAAAAGGTGTTGACTTTAGAAAGAATCTCATCAAAGTCCCATCCTGTGATCGCCATAATTCGCACAAATCGAAAGATGATGAGTACCTCATGTTCGTTTTCGCCAGTGCGTTCCGCGGCAATGAGCACAAGAGCAACCATTTTGCATCAAAGGTCTTAAGAGCCTTTTCTCGAAAACCACATGTTTACTCGCATTTCATGGTGGGTTTGTCTCCCATCATATTGAAGCACCCAGATGGCAAAATTGAGCATTCGGCTTCTTTCAAGGTGGATCTAGAGCGGTTTAATAATGCGCTATTTCAGATCGCCTGTGGGTTGTTTTACTACCAGTACAAGAAGAAGTGGCAGGGCGGGTACAAGGTTCTAACGAATGAGTTTATGGTTCTCGATTCACCGAACGCGGTGCAGACAAACGAGGTCGTTCAGCGCGTAGGGGAACGAGTCAGCAAGGCCTTCGAAGGCCAAGATCGCCATGGCGAGAACGACAAGATATTCACATACTCTATAATTTCTGATCAGCATGACAGGCACGCCATATACATGAAATTCTACGAGGGAATCGAAATTACGGTGCTATTGACAAATGTATAACCAGCCGCTGTTGTCGGACAATTTTTCCACCGCTTTGCGGCTCCAAAATTGCCGCAAAACTCCGCGTTGGCCGAGAAAGAAAAGATAAAGAAACACAACCACAAGGAGAGATGACATGGACGCAGCACAGAAAGCACAACTAAAGCGCGCTATCGAGAAAGCAGTCGGCCGCACGATCACAGATGAGGAACTTGAAGGAATCATACGGCGTTATGTACGGTCAGTGAAGACTGGGGAAGAGCGCCTTGTCGAAAGTATTGCCAACGAAACGCGGATGCCGGAGTTCTCGGTAAGAACCAAGCTTGCGGCTGCCGATGACACGAACCGAGTGAAGAATGATATCGTCAACATGCTGAATCAAGGCAAGGGGAAATAGCCCGTGCGCAAGTTGGCTTTAGGCATTGCGATGTTTTCCCTTCTTGCCGTCACAGCTGCCGTTGCGAGTGAGTCGGCAAAACCGCCAAGTCAATTCGAGATTACCAAATGGATATTTGGTGTTGTTGGCGGCCTGATAGGTTTCATCCCAACTGCAGTTGCTTCGTGGTTCAAAATTCGCTCTGTGCGAGCCGAGGTTCTCTCCAAGCGAATTGAACTTATTGAAAAGGTGGGTGCAGCAGAGCAGCAACTGATTGCTGCACAGATCGAAGCCCGTGAAGCCATGAAGAAGATCGGAGATGCTTGGCAATCAGATAATCGCCAAGCTCTCGCTAATGCGCGCGAAGAACTCTCAGCGGCGATATGTGACAAGGTGATTTTTCATATGAAGGCTACTGCTGAATTGACCCTCCAGCGATGGAAAGAGAATCCGGATAGGCAACTTCAGTATGTAGACTCTGAGGTCGGCGCAAGTGTTGCCGAAACCAAGGACTGGGTGGATGATCTCGTCAACCATCCTGAACTACTGAAGGAACTAGGCAAGGAGCCGCTAATCATTAAACGAAGTACGGTCATTCGCTTGCACGATATCGCCCTTGAGTGCGAAAAGTCGGTTAGAACAGACGCCGAGAGAATAATGAAGAAGTACATTAGCGACTTGTCGCCAGGTCGCTGATACCGGCCAACAATGAAATCCACGGTACCCACGGGTGCGCACGGACGCACCCACGAAGCCCCGTGATTTCGAACGTTACAACCATGTTATTTCGAACGAGGCGCAATATGAGAAAAGCTACTTGCGAAAAGAAGAACCGAATTGCGTATGTCACGCTAAATCGCCCCGACGCACTGAATGCATTGGACGACAAGATGAATGATGAGCTTTGGGCGATCTGGGAAGATTTCAATGAAGATCCTTCAGTAGATGTCGCGATTCTGACCGGTGCAGGTAAGGCATTCTGTGCAGGAGCCGACCTCAAGTCGTTCATTCCGAAATGGGAGCATGCTAATATGCTAGATGCTCGCCGCAATGCGGCCTGCGGCATAGGTGGAGGCATCACGCGTGGACAACACCGAATTACAAAGCCGATCATCGCAGCGATCAATGATCACGCGATAGGCGGAGGTTTTGAGTTGGCCCTGGCTTGTGACATCCGCATCGCCTCGGATTCAGCAAAGTTTGGGGTATTTGAGGTGCGGCAGGGGTTGCATCAAGGCGATGGAGGTCTGGTTCGCCTCGTAGCCATCGCAGGTGTAGCCGTTGCGCTGGAACTGACGCTTACAGGTCGGGAGATGCTTGCAGACGAAGCCTTACGGCTTAGCCTCGTTAACAAAGTTGTCCCCGCTGAGCAGGTTCTATCGACTGCAGAAGGCTACGCAAACATGATTTTGGGAAATAGCCAGCAAGCAATACGCTCTGCAAAGGAAACGGTAATGGATATAATTGGCAGGCCATTGGACGATGCTCTGCGCCTTGAAACAATTAATGGCTATTCGAGCGTTGGTGACTTTACCGAAGTTAGGGAACGGCTTGATAAGTTCTTCAACAAAGGCAAGCAGGCCTAACGGGTACTTCCAGGAGATCGTCGCTATCGCGCCGACTCCTGAAGTCGGGCGTTAACCAAATAGAATAAGGGAATTTTCGATGACATCTCAGGATTTCAAGCTTTTCGATACGCACCTTCACATCATCGATAGCCGATTCCCGCTGGTTCCAAACAATGGATACCTCCCGGACGAATTCACCTGCGAGGATTACCTCGACAGAATGAAAGGATATCAGCTTGCCGGAGGGGCTGTCGTATCCGGCTCGTTCCAGGCGCTCGACCAGACGTATCTGATTGATGCTCTCGAAAAGCTGGGGCCGAGATTTGTCGGCGTAACACAAGTGCCTGCATCAGTTGCGGACGAGGAGTTAATCGCGCGGGATCGCGCCGGTGTGCGCGCTGTCAGGTTCAATCTGAAACGCGGTGGATCTGAGGAAGTTACATATCTTGACAGCTTGGCCAGACGTGTCCACGAACTTGTCGGCTGGCATGTGGAGTTGTATGTCGATTCGCGGGATTTGGCTTCGCTCTACTCTGTGCTGGTCGCATTGCCAGCTGTCAGTATTGATCACTTGGGTCTTTCCTCGGAAGGGTTCGCTACCCTGCTTAAACTTGTTGAACATGGCATTCACGTAAAGGCGACAGGGTTTGGACGAGTTGATTTCGAGATAAAAACTGCGCTCAAGGAGCTGTTTTCAGCCAACCCAGATGCCATGATGTTTGGCACCGACCTACCCTCGACCCGCGCTCCTCGCCCATACGAAGATCATGATTTTGCTCTGATTATTGAAGCCTTGGGAGCCAAAAGTGCGAGTAAGGTTCTTTTTGAAAATGCAGCAAGATTCTACCGGCCTTCAGAAATCGGCTAACAGGCCGCAAGAGCTGAGGGGATGACACAGACATGGCTCAACCAATGGACAGAAATATTAAAAAAGGGGCCTCCTCCACACCGGACAAGGCTCCCTTTTTTTATCCTGAGATGGATACGGAAGTTCAGATATCCATCTCCGCCGCCATCTTTTCAATGGTTTCCAGCTCTTTCTCATCAATATCACCCAACCACAGGGCTGCTGCGAGATACAGCTGCAGATATGGAGAATCGGCGTATTCAACGGCGAGTTTGGCGTAGATATCGAGCCGGGTTTCGAGTTCTTCATTACCCGCACCTTTAAGCATGGCGAGGTAGTCATCGTTGATTTCGGTATCGATGGTGGTGAAATACGCCACCATGATGTCTGAGGCAAGCTGCTCATTGCCCTCTTTAAACAGCGCCGCATCTAGTCGTGCACCGGAGCCGGCTTTGCGATTAATGAGGGAGTTGGGGCGGAAACTTCTCAACGCCGCGGCCTGAGTCCAGAACGTAAAAACCTGAGCCTGCTTTGCTGCAATAGCTCGGCAAAAGGCAACTTTTTTATCTTCCGGCAATTTTGTCCACGCATCTTGTACTGACTGGGGAACCATCTCTTTGTCCTTTCGTCGTTTGGAACTATTCACCACCGCTACCTGTGAGGGCTTGTGGTACCCATGGAGAGGGCGTCTGTCGCCACGGACGGCGACAGTCGAACGGCCATGGATGGCGCAAAGTGTCCCTTGGAATGGGTGCCACAAGGCCTTACTGAACAGTTACCGTCGTTTTATATAAAAAAGCCCCACCGATGTGAGTCAGTGAGGCTTTTTGAATTGGTACGCCCTAGGGGATTCGAACCCCTGTCGCCGCCGTGAAAGGGCGGTGTCCTGGACCAGGCTAGACGAAGAGCGCACAATTTATATTTTTTCTGGCTGGGGTGGGAGGATTTGAACCCCCGAATGACGGAGTCAGAGTCCGTTGCCTTACCACTTGGCGACACCCCAAGAGCGGCGCTGATAGTAATGACTATTCAGGCGCAGGTCAAGCAAAAATATGCAAAAAAATCCTCTGAAGAAAAATTTCTTCTCCTGACTGCTTTTGCATCGGTTGCATGGTAGTATAAACGTGTATATTCACCTGTATTGCTAGCACACGGAGGATACGATGAAAGAAAAACGCCGCTATGAGCGGGTTCACTTTGTCGAAGACATTGAGATAATCCATGCCGATAAACGCTATCGTGGGATAGTTACCGATATTTCCATGAAAGGGGTGTTGATCAAACTTGATGAAATTCCCCAGGGGGAAGTGGATTCTGATAACTGGCTGATCCGCCTGCCCCTGTCGAGCGAAGCACAGATTGTGGTACAGGCTAAGCCGAGTCACTTTGACCATGTTCACCATGCAGTGGGATTTCACTTCACCGGAATCGATGCCGACAGCATGGCCCACCTCAGACGCCTGCTCGAACTGAATACCGGTAATGCGGCTGAGATAGAACGGGAACTGGAGCATATGGTGGAGGATATGCAACATGAACATCACTAAAGTTAGCTACTCCTAAGTCAATCCCTTTTTGCTTCCTGATCCCATCCATGGGCGGAGATGATCTCCATCAGTTCCTGTGCTGCGAGCATTCCCTTTTTTACTCCAGCCAGATCCTCCCCGGCGCTGGCCAGAACACGCGGATCCCAGCTGGATTCAGGATCTTCCAGCATTGTTGCAGGAATGCGTTTTCCTTCCAGCAGGTCGTAGATATCCGCCTGCTCTACTTCAAGTCCCTTTATTTCAAGACCCGCCTGCATAGCAGTATAGATAATCTGGGAGCACTGCACCCGTTCGGGGGGATAACCCCACTCCCAGTACACATTTACCGGAAAATAGCGCCATGTATTGCATCCTGCATTTGATACCGGGGCGGCAAAGCATAACACCGCACACGCATCCATAATCTCCTCAGCCAACAGGATACCGCGCGGTTTTACTACATAAAGAAGTACTTCACTGCCGGCACTTTTCAAGGTGCTGATGAAATCGACGGCATCATCAACCGCATTGTTAAAGCTCAAGAACGGAAACATGGAGACATCCTCTCCCGCGAGCCATTCGGCTTCAATACCCAGGTGTTCCTGTGCCCATGCAATCCGTTCTTCTTCAGTCTCGGGCAAAGTGCATGTGTGGAGACGGAAGATGGCTATCAGCTGTTCCCAGCGTTCTTCACTTAATCCTGTGGCGGCGGTATCGGGCTGTTTAACTTCATCGCTTGCGGTGTCTTCACATCTGGTACGCAGGCGTGCGTATATAAACAACACAACACCTATAACCAGGCAGGTGCCAAGGGCGCCCCATATGGCATACGCCAAAATTTCCATTGCGATATATCCTCTTTTTTGTTTTTGTAGATGGCGTTATAAAAGACCTAACTGCCTCGACATGCTTGATTCAGACGTTGTATGCGACTTCTCGACAATGACCACTACGCGCCTTGCCTTTGGCGCCTTGCCTTTGGCGCTTTGTACTTAGCCATCCAAGTTGATTTTTCCCTGAGAAAGTATCATTTTTGAACGTTTACTCCCAAACTTAAATACATAGGATGAAAGGAGTCCATGGATATATGCTTAATTTTACGATTGATCAGAACAAGTGCGATGCATGCGGCCTGTGTGTGACGGATTGTCCACGCAATATCATCAAACTTGATCGCGCGGTAAGCAAAGTGCCGTTTATTCCGCCGGAAAAAGAGGAATTGTGTTTTGACTGTCAGCACTGCATGGCGATATGCCCCCGCGAAGCGCTCTCCATTGGAGGGCACTCACTGAAAGATTGTATGCCGATCCCCGGGCATTTACCCAGCACCAGCGCTATGGAAACCCTGATTAAGGGCAGACGCAGTGTACGTCAGTTTGCCCAGGAGGATCTGGAACCGAGCACCATCGAACACCTGCTTGAGGTTGCAAGCCATGCTCCAACCGGAGTAAATGTGCAACAGGTACACTTCCATGTCATCAAAGAGCGTAGCAGCATGGATATGTTCCGGCGCCACTGCATGGATGAAATATTCCACGTGATACAGCGTGGTGAACTGCCGGAAAAACGAAGTTATTTTGCAGACTTTGTACGTATGTGGGAAGAAAAAGGGATTGATTCTCTATTCCGCGGAGCTCCCCATCTGGTGGTGACTTCCTCGCCGGCCAAACTTCCTACACCTGAGACCGATGGCATTATCGCCCTGTCTACATTTGAGCTGTACGCCGCCTCTTCGGGCGTGGGTACCCTATGGGACGGCCTCGCACTGTGGGCGATCCGGGACATTGCGCCGACGCTCCGCCAGACGCTGGGGATACCGGATGAGCATGTGATCGGGTATGTGATGGCATTCGGTAAACCTGCGGTAAAATATCAGCGTACCGTACAACGGGATAAAGCAAAAATTGCGTATGTGGATAAAAAGATGCTTTCAGCGTAGATCAACTCTTCATGTTGGATACTCCGGGCGGATGTGGTGCCTATTTCCTTGCACTGCATCCGCCTTTCTGCCAATATACGCCGCGTCTCTTATTTAACCTAAAGGGCCCATTCCATGCTGGTAACACCGGAACAAAAAGCAGTGTATGTCCTCGCTAAAGCGATACTGCATCAGAACAATATAAAGGTCGGGATACTTCAGAGTGGACAGAATGTGCATTATCCGCCGTCGAATCCACCCACGATGCTCGACTGGGCCATCAGCTATGCCATGTGTCTACCGAAGAATCATGAAGACAGACACCTGCTTGATATGCTGCATCTTAACCCCGGATATCGCTGGACTCCGGAAGAGACTAAACGTGCAGCGAAGTGTTACAAACAGTTTTATCAGAAGATTGACGCGCAACGTCTGTATTCCATTGGCAATAAATGGCTGAACTCTGGTGGGCGGAATCTGGTTAATGCCTACCTGACGGCCTGATCCCCTTTCTACGTATCAACACAATCTATGAAATATAATAATGTGTATCTTGAGAGTATCTGCTATGAGCTGCCGCCTGTAGTAGTTACTTCGCATGAGTTGGAACAGCGCCTTGCGCCCTTATATAAAAAGCTGCATATGCAACAGGGGCAGCTCCAGGCCCTTACAGGAATTCGTGAACGGCGTTGGTGGCTCCCCGACACTCCGCTGTCACAGGGGGCGATAGCTGCGGGCAAAAAAGCCCTGAGCCAGAGTGGGCTCGAAACTGCAGATATCGGTGCCCTGGTGTACACCGGGGTATGTCGCGAGTTGTACGAACCCGCAACCGCATGCCGCGTTGCGCACGGACTCGGTGTAGGTGGCAATGCGTTTGTCTACGACATCAGCAATGCGTGCCTGGGGGTACTGAACGGCATCATCGATATTGCCAACCGCATTGAACTGGGACAGATCCGTGCCGGAATGGTGGTCTCGTGTGAAAGTGCGCGCGAACTCAACGAAACTGTAATCAGGCGTCTCCTCGCACGTGAGGATATGGCGTACTTCGCCCGCTCGGTCGCGACCCTTACCGGTGGTTCAGGTGCCGTAGCAGTAGTTATTTCGGATGGGTCATTCCCCCATACGAACGGGCATAAACTCCTCGGAGCAGTCAATCGGAGTGCACCTCAGCATCACCAATTGTGTCGCTGGGGGGTTGATGAGGTGGGCGAAGACCTGTTTGAGCAGTTTATGCACACGGATGCTGTAGCGGTTTTGAACCACGGAGTGGAACTGGGAAAACGCACCTGGGACGATTTCCTCCGCGTTATGGACTGGGATAGCGAGGATATTGAGCGCGTAGTGTGCCACCAGGTAGGAGAAGCTCATCAAAAGACCATTTTGCGCAGTATAGGCATTCCGCTGGAGAAAGATTTTGCTACCTATACCTTCCTGGGCAATATTGGGACGGTGTCTCTCCCCATTACTGCGGCTATCGGAGCAGAACGCGGGCATATCCGTGCAGGGCAGAAGGTGGCGTTTCTGGGAATCGGAAGTGGCTTGAACTGTATGATGCTGGGGGTTGAGTGGTGAAACGCCTGTTACCGCTACAAGGGAAATATATCCAAATAAAACACGGCATAAACCTCCACTATCTGGATGCGGGTAGCGGTGAGCCGGTGGTTATGTTGCATGGGAACCCGAGCTGGTGTTTTTACTACCGCAACCTGGCAGTAGCCATGACGCCTACCCACCGCGTAATTGTCCCCGATCATATCGGCTGCGGGCTTTCGGATAAACCTGATGACCGTGCATATACCTATACCCTGGATCAGCGCGTGGCGGATCTGGAAACCCTGCTCGAGTCCCTCGGAGTTGAGGACAAAATCACCCTGGTGGTGCATGACTGGGGGGGGATGATCGGGATGCGCTTTGCCACCCTGCATCCCCACCGGATAAAAAAGATTGTGGTGATGAACACTGCGGCATTCCCCCTGCCCCAGAGTAAAAAACTCCCCTTCGCCCTCAAACTCGGGCGTGAGAGCCGTATAGGCACCGTGCTGATCCGTGGGTTTAACGCCTTCAGTCGCGCGGCAGCGTGGGTTGGGTGCAAACAGAATCCCATGCCTAAAGCCCTGCGCCTCTGTTACACCGCGCCGTATAACTCCTGGCGCAATCGCATTGCCACCCTGCGCTTTGTGCAGGATATCCCTCTTTCCTCCTCAGATCGGGCGTACCAGAGTGTGGCCGAGGTGGAAGATAACCTCCCTGCCCTGGAGCATCTTCCCATCATGGTATGCTGGGGCGAACAGGATTTTGTCTTTGACCACCATTTCCTCCAGCAGTGGCGGGTCAAATTCCCCCACGCGCGCTTTCATACCTGGGCCGAAGGCGGACACTATATTCTCGAAGATGTGGCAGAGGAAATTATTCCGTTGATCTGTGACTTCATCCGCGAAACCTGATCTTATGGAACGTACTGCAACCAATTCATCAACACCCCATGGACGCAACATCGCCACTACACTGAGTGTACGCGCCGCGCACCATCCGTTATGCCATGCGGTAGTGTTCCCTCACAGTCGCGACCACTACGGGCGCGTGAGTTACACGCATCTCACCTATGCCCGGCTTGAAGCAGACAGCTCCCGGGTGGCCGCAGCATTGCAACGCTACGGAGTTCACGCCGGGCAGCGCACCGTCCTTATGCTTCCCCCCGGGCTTGATTTTTTCACCCTCACCTTCGCTCTGTTTAAGCTTGGTGCTATCCCGGTTCTCATTGATCCGGGGATGGGGGTAAAAAACCTGAAGCAATGCCTTGCACAAGTGGAGCCGCAGGTATTCATCGGCAATCTGAAAGCCAATCTGGCCCGCCAGATTCTGGGCTGGGGCAAAGGAAGCCTGCAGCACTGTATCACCACCTCCAGCATGATGTTGCCGCGTACCGCACGTCTGCGTGAACTCCTGTTTCATACCCCCAGTACCCCCAATTTTAGCCCCTATGTGCCTGATCCGAACTCACTCGCAGCGATCCTCTTCACCAGCGGGAGTACCGGCCCGGCTAAGGGAACCGAATATACGCACGAAAACTTCTACGCTCAGATCGAGGCGCTGAAACAGCTGTACGGCATAGAACCAGGGGAAATTGATCTGTGTACCTTCCCGCTCTTTGCCCTGTTTGCCCCCGCTCTGGGGATGACTGCAGTGGTGCCCGACATGGATGCCTCCAAACCGGGGCAGGTCAATCCGGAGCGGATTTTCGAGGCGTTTGACAACTTCCATATTTCCAATATGTTCGGCTCACCCGCGCTCCTGCGCCGGGTTGCCGTTTACGGCTGCAGGCAGGGACGTAAGCTCCCGAGTCTGCAGCGGGTGATCTCTGCCGGCGCTCCGGTACCGGCAGAAATTCTGCGTCAGATGGAATCGATGCTCTCTCCCGAATGTCAGGTGTTTACTCCCTACGGTGCGACCGAAGCTCTGCCGGTTTGCTCCATTGGCAGCCATGAAATTCTGACCCATACCGCTAAAAAATCGGATACGGGTGGAGGGATCTGCATAGGTAGACCCGTAGAGAGTATCGACGCGCAGATTATCCGCATCAATGATGAGGCTATACCCTGCTGGGATGATGTAGAACTCGTGCCAACTGGAGACATAGGCGAGATCTGCGTGCGCGGACCTCAGGTTACTTCCGCCTACTACCGCCTTGAACAAGCCACCCGCAACGCTAAAATATACACCGGCAATTCAACCTATTATCATCGCATGGGCGATGTGGGCTATATGGATGACCAGGGGCGTCTGTGGTTCTGTGGACGCAAGAACCACCGGGTGGAAACTGCTGAATCCACCCTGTTTACCATTCCGTGCGAAGCGGTGTTCAATCTCCATCCTCAGGTTGCACGTACCGCCCTGGTGGGATGCGGCGCCCGCGGTGCTCAACGTGCGGTTTTATGTGTGGAACTCAACCCGGACGTGACCGCGCCGCAACATGCGAGCGTCATTAATGATTTAAAAGCCATTCAACATCAGTATCCCCATACCGCAGAAATTTGCGCATTTATGATCCATCCGAATTTTCCGGTGGATGTGAGACATAACGCCAAGATATTCCGCGAACAGCTCGCCCTGTGGGCCAAGGAGCGCCTTAAATGAAGGCATTAGTTACCGGCGGCGGCGGTTTTCTAGGACTCGCCATAGTTGACCTTCTACTGGAAAATAATATTGAAGTGGTGAGTGTCTCCCGCTCGCGACATGAGAGTCTTACGGCACGCGGGGTGGAGCAGTTCTGTGTGGATCTGGCAGATATGGAGCCGGATCACCCTGCGTTTGCTGGGTGTGAATGGGTATTTCATGTCGCGGCGAAGGCCGGGGTGTGGGGAAACTACGCTGACTACTACCGCGCCAATGTAACCGCAACACAGAACGTCATAAATGAGTGTCGCGAGCATGGAATCCGGAAACTGATCTACACCAGTTCACCGAGTGTGGTATTTGACGGCAATTCTATTGAAGGTGCAGATGAGTCCCTTCCCTACCCGGCACACTTTAACGCACCCTACCCGGCTACGAAAGCGATTGCGGAACAGGAAGTACTGCACGCCAATGATGCGGAACTCGCCACGGTGGCATTACGCCCGCATCTGATCTGGGGGCCGGGGGATAACCATCTGGTACCGCGCATCATTGAACGCGGGCGCAAGGGGCAGCTGCGCATCATCGGCAGAGGTGACAATCTGGTAGACTGTGTCTACATTGACAACGCTGCCGCTGCCCATATATGTGCGGCTGAAAGGCTTTCTCCAGAGTCTGATATCGCCGGCAAGGCGTATTTCATCTCCCAGGCAGATCCGCGCCCGCTGTGGGATATCGTTAACGCCATCCTTGCATGCGCCGATGTAAAGGAAGTGAAGCGTCGGATTCCGGCACCCATTGCGTATGCTGCAGGATGGATGCTGGAAAAAATATATGCCGGTCTCAAGATTGAAGCCGAACCACGCATCACCCGCTTCGTCGCGCGCGAACTTACAACAGCACATTGGTTTGACATCTCTGCCGCGCAGCGCGATCTGGGATATAAACCCCGGATTTCTATCGAAGAGGGGATGAAAAACTTACGCGTTTACCTGCACAATAAATGAGATAAAAAATCGTATACAGAATACAAAAATATTTGCCCTTGACTTATGTAACATACTGTTATTATAGGATATTTTGTTGATGCCTAAAATATAGGCAGCAAGTAAAAACCAGCCCAAAATACACTAGTTAGCCCCCCCGCACAGCAGATTTCCCAAATGTTATCCACAGGGTTGTGTTGATACCTGCTGTCCTGTGAATGGAGGCAAAAATGCCTGTAATAACATTCCGACTACATATTTCAGCAGAAGATTATTTGCGCTACTACCAGGGGCGAGCGCACAGTGTAGTTGCTACGGGAGAAGATGGACGCAAAGTAAAGTTACCTGCAGTAAAATTCCGTCCATTTCTGGACCGAACCGGGATTCATGGACGTTTTCGTCTTGAGTTTGATCAGAATTTTAAATTTGTAAGTCTGTCTCGGATATCGAGTTGAAACAACTACGGCCCTGCAGGTGTTTTCCCGCAAGGCCGTTGCTGAATTTAGATACTTAGAGAGCCGCCGTAGTCGTACTCATATTTTTGTAATTGTTTAGCAGGGGCTTGTGACACCCATTCCAAGGGACACTTTGCGCCGTCCATGGCGACAGACGCCCTTTCCATGGGTGCCACAAGCCCCCACCGGCAACGTGTGCTGAATATCTAACTATTTTTTAAGCACACATCTCTATCGCCTTATTAAGCCGCTGTATACAGCGCTCGCGTCCGAGAACCAACGCCACTTCGTAGATCCCCGGCGCACTGGTACCCCCGGAGAGTGCTACCCGTGTAGGCTGCCCCACCTTGCCGAATTTAAGCCCGGTCTGCTCCAACACCTGTTTGAAAGCGTTCTCAATTCCCACAGCATCAAAGGTGGCAAGCTCTAACGCTTCTTTCACCGCAGAGAAAATCGGTATCTGTTCTGAGGTGATAAATTTCGCTGTCGCCTTCTCGTCGTACTCCAACTCATCCTGATAGTAGAACGCGGCCTTTTGCGCCATTTCCACCATGGTCTTGCTTCGATCCTGCAGGGTTTTAACCACCTCTGCCGCATCCGGGCCACCCGCTGTGGCGACTCCGGCACGTTCCAGATATTCGAGCAGCAACTCTCCCAGGCGCTGCGTATCGCCGCTTTTAATGTAGTGCTCGTTGAGCCACAACAGCTTGTCCGGATTGAATACCCCTGCTGAGCGTCCTACATTCTTCAGAGAAAACTTCTCGATCAACTCCTGCATAGAGAATATTTCATCATCCCCATGCGACCATCCCAGGCGTACGAGATAGTTCACCATCGCCTCGGGCAGATAGCCCATATCACGATATGCCATGATCGAGGTGGCGCCGTGGCGTTTGGAGAGGCGCTTTTTATCATCCCCCAGAATCATGGGCACATGGGCGAAAAGGGGAACCGGGTATCCCAGGGCTTCATATATCTGGATCTGGCGCGGGGTGTTGTTGACGTGATCATCTCCTCTGACTACATGGGTAAGGCCCATTTCGGCGTCATCCACCACGACTACAAAGTTGTACGTAGGCGTGCCGTCAGTGCGCTGAATGATCATGTCATCGAGTTCGCTGTTGTTGAAGCTGATATTCCCCTTAATCAGGTCATCAAACGCAGTAGCTCCTTCCTGGGTGCTTTTAAAGCGGATGACATAGGGCTGTCCCGGACGTTCTGCTTCCAGATTGCGGCAGGTGCCATCATACTGGGGTTTATTGCCCTGCTGAATAGCTGTCTCACGCTTCTGGTTCAGTTCCTCCTCGGTGCAGTAACATTTGTACGCTTTGCCGCTATCCAGCAGGTACTGAATCCTCTCGCGATACATATCAAAGCGCTGAGACTGATAGTACGGCCCTTCATCATACTCAAGCCCCAACCACTCCATGGCATCGAGAATCGCATCTACCGACGCCTGGGTGGAGCGTTCCACATCGGTATCTTCAATACGTAGAATAAAGGTACCCCCGGCCTGGCGCGCAAGCAGGTAGTTGAACAGGGCGGTTCTGGCACCGCCTATGTGCAGGTAACCGGTAGGACTGGGGGCAAAACGGACACGCATATCAGACATCAATGTTCTCCATTCGAGATATTAAGGATTAATCTTTATAACTCTATTCAGCACCCGTTACCGGTCGGGGTTTGTGGCACCCATGGAAAGGGCGTCTGTCGCCATGGACGGCGACAGTCGAACGGCCATGGACGGCGCAAAGTGTCCCTTGGAATGGGTGTCACAAACCACTACTGAACAGTTCGTTATTTCTTGGCACAAAGCGGTAAATATACTCCACTCCGGCACAATTTTCCATTCTTTCCTATTCAAGCAGGATTAGCGAAATACGGCCGCAGCATATCCCACCACTGCGTCGTTATCTCCACTAACCACGCCGGAGTGGGTGTACTCAAGCAATTCTCCACGGCATGGTTCACCTGCAAGGGCATTCAGAGTTGTAAGCATCAGGGTAGCGGGAAAAATGCCACACATGCTGATCTGCTGCTTAACCACATGGATATACATCTCCTGCGCTTTTCCCTGGGTCAACAACTCCAGCACCGGCATGTCCTGCTTGCGCGCGGCGCTGGCAGAGATATAGTGGCTCATGTCGCTGCTCGTGAGGATTAGCACATCATCGCCATCATCATTCATAGGACGCAGCACTTCTGCCAATTCCTGCCCCATCTGTTGCAACGCCTCAAGGCTATGCTCTTGCAGCATTACGGGGACAATCTCCACCTCTGGATTCTGATACTGAAGGAACGGCAGCATAACCTCAAGGGAGTGCTCAAAACGATGGGCATCACAATCACTGCTGAATCCGGATACCGCGCGACATAAATGCGCACCCAACTCGGCATTCACTTTTACCTGCCCTAGTGGCGTTTCCCACACACCGCTGTCATAAACTGCGGCACGTGCACCTCGTCCCTGATGGTTAGGACCAAGGAGGATCACTGTTTTAGGGATATTTACCGCGCCAATGGCTTTTGCTGCAGTTGCGCCGGAAAAAACATATCCGGCGTGGGGTGCCAGAACTCCACGCGCTTTTATTTTTTCATGCACTCCGGCTTTGTGGAAAAACCTTTCAATCTGACGTTCCAGTTCATGACGTTTATTAGGGTAAAATTGGCCTGCAACAACGGGTAAACGCCGATTTGATGTTAGTGTCATGATTTGCTCCTTCCTGCTCTCTCGCATTAGCTTGCGTAGCCAACCATATCAATACTTTCTGCGAAAGCATGAATGTTTACCATATTGGCAAGTGTAACATTGAGAAAGCTTCAGGGCATCCTTCAACTACATATATCAACTGGAGTGACTCAGAAAAATGTAAGCTGAAGACGGATATAAAAAAGCCAGCCTGCATAAATACAGACTGGCTTTTTATTTGGAGGCCCCGACCAGATTCGAACTGGTGATAAAGGTTTTGCAGACCTCTGCCTTACCACTTGGCGACGGGGCCGAATTTGTGTCCTGAACCTATCCGGCGAAGGCTCGGTAGTGATAACAAATCGTTACGTATGCTGTCAAGGCAAAAAGTGTTGCCCTGATCCCGGCAGTAAAAGCATATTCGAATTACCCATTATCAGCATTATCGAGATAGTTTTGTACTGAATTTAACTTCCCCTGCATGGTGTGTTCGCGATCGCGCCTGTCGTCAATTTTAATCAGGGTTGAAACCCGTTGTGCTCCGGCATTGAACGGAGATTCATGCATTTTGCTCACAAGAGCAAAGATTGCATCGATATCCCCTTCTATAATAGTTCCCATAGGAGTGAGCTGATACTTTAGCCCGGATTCTTTCACCAGGGTAAGGCACCCGGCAACATATTTTGAAATACCTCCACTCCCCTCTCCCAGAGGAGTACAACTTATCTGTACTACGGCCATAATGTCCTCCTTATTGATAGGTGAAACATAATTCTAAATGTAAGCATCCACCATCCACCATCCACCAGCGGCAGGGGCTTATGGTATCCATGGACCTGCTTTCAAACAGGCGTGTCCCTTGGAATGGGTGTCACATGCCCTTACTGAACCAGTTACTCAACTTATACCATATCCCAGGGTTGAATCCTTAAGACTCTTGAACAGTTGGCGCTGCGCGGCATTGCCGATTGCCGCCACATAATCCCCGCTGGCGAAGGTAAAGTCCGCGTCCGGGTTGGGCACAAAGGCCCCATCGCGGATAACCCCGACCACGGAGACGCCAGCCTTGCTGCGTAAATCGAGTTGGCGCAGATTGTGTCCCACCATGGGGTTGTCGTCTTCGAGCCTTTCCCAAGAGAGCTCAAGAAATTCGCGCGCGTTCTTCAGTTGCCAGATCTCATGCAGATCATCCCCTGAATCCATGATGGGATGATAAAGCTCTTTGCGGATCGTGTCAGTGTATTCCTGAATCTGATGTACCGGGACATCGATATGCAGCAACGCCTGGCGTGCAATCTCGAGTCCGGCCTCAAATTCCGGTAATATAACCATGTAAACCCCAAGATCGTACAGGGCACGCATCTGTTCTTCGCCCTCGGCTCGCACTACGATGTTTAGGTCGGGGCGAATCTGATGCGCATGTTGTACTATGGATTGGGCAACAATCGCTGCAGGGATGGTTATAAGCAACTGCTTGGCGTCTTCTATCATGGCGGCTTCAAGCACTACATGGTTGCTTGCATCCCCGTAAACCGTAGGCAAACCCGCTCCCTTACATTTTTCAAAGTTGCGGTGCCCGGCCTCAACTATGACAAAGGGTACATCCAACTGGCGCAACACCCGCGCCACATGTTGTCCCACCCTGCCACCGCCGGCAATTACGATGTGATTTTTGAGATTCGTGTCAGGCAGGTTAAAGGTTTCCAGAGCTTCGCGCTTCGAACTTCTGCGCCACCACTGATATAGCGGGGAGGTAAGTCCGGAGACAATGGGGGTTAATACCATGCTGATAATGGTGGCTGAGATAACAAACGAATAGTTGGACTGGCTCAACGCGCCGCTGGAAAAGCCGATCTAAGTCAGAAGAAAGGAAAATTCACCAATCTGGAACATCCCTAACGCAACTGCAAGCGGAACTACGTTCCGATATCCGAAGCTACGCGCAATTACCCCCATCATAACCCCCTTACCCAGGGCAACAAGGGCAACCATAAAGAGGATATCTCCCAGATTGTCGAAGAGAAACACCGGATCAAGGAGCATCCCCACCGAGGTAAAAAACAGGAGTCCGAATAGATCACGTAAGGGGATGATATCGCTCAGGGCCTGATGCCCGTAGTCTGATTCACTCAGAACTATCCCCGCGACGAAGGCACCGAAAGGGAAAGAGAGGCCTACCAGGTAAGTGGCATAGCCAATTCCGAGACCGATGGCAGTGACGCAGAGCAGAAACAACTCGCGCGAGTTCCAGCGCGCAATTATTTTCAACACATACGGAAGCCAGCGGGTTCCCAAAAGTAGCATCAGGGTGATAAACAGGGCGCCTTTAAGCACCGCAAACGCCAGTGTAGTGACACCCGCCTGAGGATTGCTGAGTTGAGGCAGAAGAATCATCAGCGGCACCACCGCCAGATCCTGTACCAGAAGAATTCCAATCATCACCCGGCTTGAAAGGGTACCGAGCATCCCCTGATTCATCAGAGTCTTCAGAATTACCATGGTACTGGAGAGAGAGATAATCCCCCCGAGCCACATGGAAGGGATATGTTCCCACCCGAGCCATTGGCCGATAAAGTAACCGTAGACAATGGTTAGAACGATCTGGATAGGGGCCCCGATGAGGGCAATGGAGCGTACCGGACGCAGCTCTTTGAGGGAAAATTCGAGCCCGATTCCGAACAGAAGGAGGGCAACACCTATTTCGGCGAGTTTTTCAATTTCGTGGGCATCGCTGACGGTAACTCCGGCAGTGAATGGTCCAACCAGCACCCCGCCTAAAATATAACCCAACATCAGGGGTTGTTTCAGCCGTTGCGCAACCAAAGCTCCTGCAAGCGCTGCTACAAGAATAATGACAATATCTGCAGCGATTCCCATTAACGTCCCCTTCCGAAAATGAAAAGCGGATAAAAAAAGGCTAAAACCCGAAAGCTTTAGCCTCTTATATTCATTCTGGTGCCGAAGGGGAGACTCGCCCACT
>Ga0182239_1000091_pt1 | contig 31999 bp, 28 predicted proteins | sample hydfrate6_PW_210_FD_132456 | JGI IMG/M metagenome (GOLD analysis project Ga0182239, IMG submission 132456) | Subsurface microbial communities from deep shales in Texas, USA - hydraulic fracturing test 6_PW_210 | ecosystem: Environmental > Aquatic > Deep subsurface > Shale gas/oil reservoir >... | reverse complement strand
GTATAACATACTGATTTTACATAAGCACCTATATCATAAATGAAAAACTTTCGCAAGCCTGATTTTTAATTTTTCTTAATTATTTTAATGAGTTTTCTTTTATTGGACAGGCACTATATTACAAAAAAAATGCAGGAAAATAATTTGTTCAAGCATCATACGATGCAGGAGGTATTGGATGATCTCGACATCATTGAGTGCTTTGAAATGCCGGGGCAACAACTGCAGGTTGGAGAAATAACGAAACGGCAGATGGATTTTTACACTAAATTGGGCGTTACGCCTCCAACCTCGTTACAATAACACGGGAATTCAGGTTGTAATGCTGGCCCTGGCATTTCGTTCAATGAGGCCGACGACTTGCAAGGCGATTTTAAACAGAAACAGATAGGCCTCAATCCGCTGGGGCGTATGGATATATATGGGTTCAAGGCGATAGCTGCCCTTGGCCCGGCGGTTGGTATGCTCGACCTTGTATTGGTCCTTGTGGGCTTTCATTGCAGCCTCAACTGGCAATTCCTGGCAGGAGTTGTTGGTTACCAGCGGGTAATAGCCGCACCGGTCAAGAACTTTTTCAAAAGCCTCGGGGTTAAAGACAAGCTCGACTCTGAAGTGATCGGTTGTCACGGCCACTTTTTGACCTTGCCCGTTTTTCGGCTGGCGGCCTCTGCGCTTGTTCTTGTAGGTGACAACCGGCTGGTTTTTGATACGGTACGTGAAGAAATCGGCTGTTTGGTTTTTCTTTAGGATTTTTTGGCAAGCCGTCTCAATGGCCTGCCGGGTTTTGAGCTGGTATTTGTTGAGCTTACCGGTCAGCTCATCAAATGCGGCTTTGGTTTTTTCGATGCGGTTTTCCAGGGTTTTGCGTTTTCGTTTGAACAAGGACTGATCATAGAGGACAATCATCCGGAAGGGATAGGATTTACCTTGGTATTCAATGGGCAGCGCGACTTCAAAACCGCGGTTGAAGCGGCCTTTGTGTGGTAGCAAAAGCTCGTGATCATGATGGTCAATGGCATTGTGAAGAGCGGCTTTATAGGATTCATACATGGGCAGTGGGGCAAGGAAAAAGCCGTCATGATCGTGGATGTAGGCCAGGTTTTCGCGGCTGGCGAGCTTGGCGTCGCCGACATAAAGAAACGACCGGTCTTCCAGGAGATCGATCAAATGCAGCCACTGTTCAACATAGGTGGTGACATCGGCCCTGTTGCCGCTGTAGGCCTGCTGGAACAAGGGAAAGGCGCTGTCGGAGCTCACGGATAGAGACCAGACCAGTTGTTTCAGATCGTCGCGGTGTTTTTTGTTAAACCCGAAGGTGATGTGAATGGTATCAGGGGCCAGCCTGTTGTTGTAGTCGCCGTAAACAGAGGCAGTGGTAGTGTCATTATGGCAGATATCTGTTCGGATATTAAAGGAGGAGATCATTTGCCGGGTCATCATCATCTCAAGGTTGCCGAGGCCGTAGCGGTACAAAGCATCAAGGGTATCGGCCAGGCGGTCGTCAAAGTATTGATGGGGCTCAATATTGGGCAGCAATACCTTCAACACGGTGGTTTCTCTGGCAAAGCGGCAAATCCGGTAAAGCTGCATGACCTGGAACAAGATGCCTGTAATCATGGCAATGCTGGCTTCGCCATGGGTTAACACTTTCCGCCGTGGATCTGTTGGGATATGCTTGTCAATGATTTCGGCAATGCCGCACTGATCGAAAAAATAGCGCAGGATCGGTGCGAACCCCACAGCCCGGGTGGTTACATTTTTAACAATATTTTTAGGCATATATAGAGCTCCAGAGGTTATAGGAACTCTATTATGCAACTAGAAAAAAGTCTAGCGATATTTTCAATGATTATGGGCAGTTATGGGCTACGAGAGTTTTAAAATGATTGTTTATCAGCTTTTTTTAGAAATTTTCTTCGATTTTCGTTGATTTTTAAAATTCTTAAAACCACACACGCAACAAGCGAAATGTGAGTTATAATGGTTTTTTTGAATATGAAAGGCAATGGTCATACCAAAGGGATGCACACAGCACATCGTCGCTGTTGGCCGGGTGGGAAAATCCCGCCGGGATGGTTTCCGGAAACCTTCCGGCACAATTGACAACGGCTCAATTGTGGAGTGATTTTGAAAATTATCCGGCCGCAGCCGGGGATTCAAACAACGGATTGGATTTTGATGTTGCTCTGTATGTCGCTGATGCATCGGGTTACAACAATTCCGGTACAAATCCCGATGAAAGTGCAGTTGATGAGGAAGAAACAGGCGCTACGGGTACGGGCGCCTACAGGTCCCCGCTTGGCGGTGTGAATTTTTACATCGCCGGCCGGTCAAATGCCTATGGCGTCTACAGCCTGAATTCGGCCGGGACATCCGGTACCGGCAGCCCCGGTTCCTTTACTCCCGTACGCGGGGCTGCAGGCGGCGGTGAGGGGCCGGAAAATACCGATTTTGGTGGTTATAACACCGAACCGGTTTCCTCCGGGCCGGCACCGGTGCCGGAGCCTGCAAGCATGCTGCTGGTGGGAATCGGCCTGGCCGGGCTTGGGGGATTGACCAGGGGCAGACTCAAGCGCAGGAACTAGTCTGTTTGTAAAAAACCAAAAAGCAACTGCCGCACAGGGCGGGGTCTGAAAAAGGCTCCGCCCTGTTTTGTGTGGTCACTTGAGCACAATCCGGTCGAAAAACAAAGTTGTGTCTTTGGCCGGGTTTGTCACAAACACCCCAAAGGCAAAAATTTCCTTGAGATCCATTTGACGCTCCAGGGGCGCGTGGCGCACGTCTGTAAGGTCTATTTCCACTTCGGTCCAGGTTTGCGGGGTCAGAAGAAACGATTTGTTGAAGCGGTCTGAAACCTGCTGGGATGGCAGATTTTCATGGGCTGTGTCGTGTATGCGTGCGGTCAAACGGATCGGGCCGGATTGCGGGTTGTAAACGGCAAACCCGAGCCTGGAAAAAGATTGCCAGTTGCGGGGCATGTAATGCAGGAAAATCCCGCTATAGGTATTGTCTGCGTCAAGCCGGAGCCTCAGGCTGTGCTTTCCGTGAAAGGCCCTTTGGGATGTGATTTTATAGTCTGCTGTATCACTTTTGAAGCGGCTGGCCTCAAAGGGTGTCTCAAAATCTGCCAGGACGGGAAATTGACGGATTGCTGTTATATCGTCTGACACGGCCCGGACAAACGGCCAGGAAATCAATGCGATGATACAGGCAATTGCTGCATATGGGATGGTTTTTTTGCCGGTTTTGTTCCGGTTTTTCCAAAACAGGTATATACCGGCACCCCCAAGGTTGACAAGGATGTCTGAAAACGAGGGGAATCTGCCGGGAATCATGGCCTGGACAAGCTCAATGACGCTTCCTGCAGCCAGAACCGATGCCCCCAGAACCAGGGCCTGGCACCGTAAACGCCGCAAGAACAGGCCAGGGGAGAAACTGTAAATCAGATGCCCCATGAGAAAAAAAAGCACCGCGTGGCCAAGGTTCCAGAATTCCTGCACGGATCGAAGACCTGGCCCGGCGTTTTGCGACGGGCTGAGCATGCCGGCTATGCCGGCGGAAAAGACAACAGCACAGAAAATGTCTGTTCGTTTCCGTATCAAGGCGCCATCTCCCGGGAGTCATTTAAAGCCATGGACATTTCAGAGCAGGGACAAGGCTTGCAGTCTTTGCTTTTATTGGTTATTGCCGGTTCGGGCAAGGATAAATTTGCAGGAGCTTGAAAATAAAACTGATTCGCGATATAGTTAATTATGATGATGAAAAAACGGTTTTCATACACCGGTAACCAATCGCTACCGTCAGACAGGGGGAGGAGGGGTTTTTGTTTTTAAAAAACAGCCGGACCGGCTGCACAACTTTTGCGGCATGCCTTGTTGTTTTGTTTTTGTGCGGCTGCGATCAATTAACCGGCGCCATGCCCTCCCGGTCCCTGGCGGAAATCAAAAACAGCGGCAAACTGGTTGTGTTGACCCGCAATGCACCCACCACCTATTATATTGATCAAACAGGACGGCCCACAGGTCCGGAATATGATCTTGTTGAATCTTTTGCAGAGTTTCTCGGAGTGGAGGCGGAATACAGGATATGCCATACCATTGATCAGGTCTTAAGCGACCTGGAAGAAGGTAAAGGGGACCTGGCGGCCGCGGGTTTGAGCATTACCGAGGCCCGGGAGAAAAAGTTCCGGTTCTCTCCGCCATACCAGGAAATCACCCCCCAGGTGGTCACCAGGCGGGACCGCATTCAACCCGAATCCGTTGAAGATCTGCTTGGCATTGAGATTGTTGTCATTGCCAGCAGCAGTTACGTTGAACGGCTGACGCATCTCAAGGACACCCAATATCCCGACCTGCAGTGGGAGGAGGCACAGGATCAGGCCACCGAACAGCTTCTTTTTGATGTGTGGGCGGCCAATATTGACTGCACCATTGCCGATTCCAATATCGTGGATATCAACCGGCGTTATTACCCGCAACTGATTGCGCCCATTAACCTGGGCCGGGCCCAGGAACTGGGATGGGCCATGGCACCCCGCAGGCGGGATCTGGCCGGGGCCATTGGCAAATGGATGAAGGATTTTGAGCAGACCGGTCAGATGGATCAGGTCCATGAAAAGTACTATGGTTTTTTCGAGGCCTTTGATTATGTGGACACCATGCGATACCTGCGGCGGATTCAGGCGCGGTTTCCAAAGTACCGGGAGTATTTCCGCAAGGCTGCGGAAAAATACGATCTGCCCTTTGACCTGCTTGCGGCCCAGGCCTACCAGGAGTCCCACTGGAATCCCCATGCCGTCAGCCCCACGGGTGTTCGCGGCATCATGATGCTGACGCTGACAACAGCCAGGGAAATGGGGGTGTCCAACCGCCTGGATCCCAGACAAAGCATTTTCGGCGGCGCCAAGTACCTGGCCCGGCTCAAAAAAAGGTTCAGTGAAAAAGTCACCGAACCGGACCTGACCTGGCTGGCTTTGGCGGCCTACAATGTGGGGCGGGGCCATTTGCACGACGCACAGGTGCTGGCCCGGCAGTTTGGGTTAAATCCCCATTCATGGCGAGATCTAAAGCAGGTGCTGCCCCTGCTGGCGGACAAGCAGTATTACAAAGACCTGAAATACGGTTATGCCCGGGGTTATGAGCCGGTGCGGTATGTTAAAAACATCCGGGAATATCAGCACATCCTGAGAAATGATCTCTACAATGCCGGCAATTCCAGGCAGACCAGCAGCAGATAGGATGCCAATCGTTTGATTCAACAACAAGGAGGAAGCGCAATGATCGCCGTTATCGCCAAAATTCCGGTTGTGCCGGAAAAAAAGCAGCAAGCCCTGGAAGTGATCCGGAATTTGATGAAGGAAGTGGCCAACGAGGAAGGCACCCTTTTCTATAGTGTCAATGTCAGTGATCAGGATCCCAATACCCTGGTTTTTATCGAGCGCTATAAAGACATGGATGCGGTAAGCTCCCACAGCTCCACCCCGCATTTCAAGGAGTTCATGTCCAAAGTGGCCGAATTCGGGGCTGCAAAGCCTGAAATTACCCTCTATGAGGAGATTGAATCGGTCTGAGACAGCAAAAGACGGGCTCGCCGGGCCGGCAGCAAATGCGGCCCGGCAGGGTTTATCTGCCGCGATTCTGTTTGACCCGCAGCAGCCCGGGGCTGTTGTGAATGTGCATGAGCGTTGAGCGCTGGCCAAGGTTTAGAAAAAAACGCTCCAGGCGTTCAAACAATACCGGCTGGTCCGGCCAGGTAAAGGTTTTTCGTTCCTGCTCCAGGTCCTTCCACTCCCGGGCTTTGGACGGGATGGCGGCAAATGCCTCCTGTCTGGCGGGATGGCAGACAAACATTTCGCAGACAATGGGCTTGACCTGCCAGAGGCACCCGTTTTGGGTCAGGAAAATGCATTTTCCCGCAAAAGCCGGGGAGGCAATGGCCTGTTCGAGTCTGTCGAGCTGGGGGGTTGTGGACTGGAGGGCATTGATGACCACGTCTGCAAAAAACACGATAATGCCGTCTTTGGTGCAGCAGCCGCTGATGTCGGTTTTAAAGCATTTTTTTGTGCATACCGGCTCTATGTGATTTTTGTAGAACCGGGCGGTTTTCTGCCGGAATTCCAAATAGGCGGTGATCTGTTGGTCCAGATCGGCAGGCGGAATTTGATGCATGTGCCGGCGTACGATTTGCAGCGCCTCGTGCTGTTCCATCTGGTAGTCGTTCATGGCGGCCCCGGACTATTTGTCTGTGATCTCAAGAATTTTTTTTGATGTATATTCTCCTGTGTCCGCCAGGGCATCTGTTGGCAGAAACCGATGCGCATTGGCGGAAAACAGGCAGGTCACTGAAGCCGGGAAATCCTCGTCAGCTTTATAGACAATATAGCACAAGGCGATTTTGGGAAGCGGGTGTACCACGAATGCAAAATCGCCGCTCACTTCCGCAGGCGCATCCCTCCCGGAGAGTTGATCCCGGATACGGGGCCGGGCCTTATCCATATCTTCGACCCTGGGAACCAGGATCTGTTCGGTGTGCGTGGCAAATGCGCCTGAATAGGGCATGCTGCCGGGCAGTTGTTTAAAGGCGCAAAACGGTTCGGCAGTCAATGGTTCATCAGAGGCGTTGATGGCATACAGGGATATCAGAATTCCAAGCACGGAGGGGCATTTGCGGCCGTCCATGTCAATGCCGTCAGGGGATATGGTGCAAGTCCGGCCGAATGCCGGGAAGCTAAACCGGCTGCCCCGCTTTTCTGCCGGCAGCCTGTCGGCAAGATCGGCGGGCAGATCCGCATACAGGCGCCGGAGATTGTCCATGACGATTTTTTCATAATTGTCAGTCATGACCGGCTCCATCTTGCGGGTTAAGTGATAAATTCGGATGAAAATATATATATCATATTCCGGCAGCAGGATAAAGCGCAGATGATGGCAGGCCGAAGGGCAGGCTTTGGTTTAAAAGACGGGGCACAACGGCAAGGCAAGGGATGCCCTGTCCGGGCCTCCGGGGCCATGGAAAAGGAAATCAGCCCAGGGCCCCAAAGTGTACAGCCCCGGGCTGATGGCAATGAAAAGATGCTTATTTTATCTTGGTTACTTTCACAAAATTTTCCTGCAGGGCAACAGCGCCGCCCACAGGATCCCATTTTTTCAGGGCACCCGGCATGAACTTGTTGTCAGCCAGTCCCTTGCCGTAGGCGCGGCTTTCCACCGGCAGTTTGTGGCCGAACCCGTGCAGCACGAACACGGCTTCCGGGTGGATAAAATCGGTCACCTTTGCCTTGATCTGCTCGGTGTAACCGTTATTTGAAACATTGACAGTCTCATTGTTTTCAATATGCAGTTTTTCCGCTTCCCGGGTATTGATCCAGAGCACGTTTTCGGGCACCAGTTCGCCCAGGACCGGATTGTTGACCGTATGGCCCTGGGTGTGCTGGGCACAGCGGCCGAATGTGAGGCGGAAAGAGCCTTCCGGCGGGCTGTCAGCGGATTCATAGGGTTTCAGGGATGGTATTCCCAGGTCTTCGAGCTTTTGGGATATAATTTCGAATTTTCCGCTTTTTGTGCCGAATTTCAAGTTGTCCCGGTCCTTGTAAATCGGCCCTTTGGTTAACTTGACCATGCCGGTTTCGTTAAAATCCTCAATGGAAACCCCTGTGCCCTGGAGCTGGTAGTTCCATACGTCTTCGATTTTGTCATAGGTCAGATCGTTTATGCCCAGACGCCGGGCCAGGCCGGAAAAGATTTCCCAGCAGGCCTTGGTGTCAAACCGGGGCTCAACCGCCCGGCGGCGCATGAAGAAATAGGGCTGTAGGGCATTTTTTGCGGCAAGTACACTGTCGCGTTCCAGATAAGGGGACAGAGGCAGCACAACATCAGCATACCATGCCGTGTCACACCAGGTAAAGGTCACCGATACCAGCAGGTCCAGGTTGTCAAAGATCTGTCTGAGCCGGTCCGGCTCGGGATAAGCCATCAACGGGTCATGCCGAAAGGCGATATAGCCCTTTACCGGGTACGGATCTCCGGTTTCCATGGCTTCGTAGAGCAGGTGGGCCATCCCCGGGCCCTCGTCAAAGTGGGTGTATCGCCAGCCCACGCCGTCTGCGCGTTTTTCCTTGGGCTTTTCAAACAGATCCATAAATTTTTTCAGACCGGAATAGCCTGCGTCCTTGGGTTTGTTGACAAAGGGCAGGCCGCCTTTGGCGCCGTAGGAGCCCAGCAGGGCGTTGATGATGTAAATGGAGCGGCACAAATAAAAGGTGGTGTCATACCGGGCCATCATCCACCCCGGATGCCAGAGCACGGCCGGGGCATCCTTTGCCAGCTGATGGACAAAGGAACGAATCTGGGCGGCCGGCACACCGGTTTCGGTTTCCGCCCATTCCGGTGTGTAATCCTTGGCAAAGGATTTGAGGGCTTCCAGGTCCTGGATGTATTTGCGGGCAAAATCCTTGTTGTAAAGGTCTTTTGTGAGCAGCTCGTTGATGACCGCAAGGTTAAAGGCATAGTCGGTTCCCGGCCGAACCATGAAAAACCGGTCCGCCTTGGTGGCCGACACATTGGCCCGGATATCAATGACGGTCAGCCGGCAGCCTTCATTCATGGCATCGGTCAGGTCATTGACCTCCTGGACCCCGATGGCTTCAAACACGTTGCGCATCTGCAGAATCACGTGTTTGGCATTTCTGTAATCATAGGCCACGTCCTTGCGTCCCGCGCCGCTGACGGATTTGGCGGCGTGCTGGACATTTCGGGCGCAGGAGGAGTCATGATTGACATAGTTGGGCGATCCCAGGCCCCTTAAAAACGCCCGGTGGAAATCCCGAAACGGTCCGCCCCGGTCGGATAAGGCCACGCCCCGGGGGCCGTGGTTATCCACCACGCCTTTTAACTTCTCCGCGGTATAGTCCAGGGCCTCTTCCCAGCTGACTTTCCGCCATTTTCCCTCACCCCGCTGACCGTCGCGGATCATGGGATGGCGGATGCGTTCATTATCATTGATCAGGGCTTTTCCGGCCACACCCCGCGCGCAAAGGGAGGTTTTCATGCCCGGAGCATTGGGATTGCCGCGAAGAAACCGGATGTTGCTGTTTTCCACTTCCGCCACCATGGGGCATCGAACAGTGCACATCCCGCAGATTGTGTAAACGTTCTCTGTCGTCATATCCATTGTCTCCTTTTGTCCATAAAACCGCAAACGCTCAAATTGTTGAGTATGTCATCCTTCCTGAAGGATTTCACTGTCATAAATTTCCTCAAGCCGGCGTTTGTGCCTGAGTTCCTCTTCGGCCAGAAACGAAAAAAGCTTTTCGGACTTTTCGCTGGCGCACCGGCCTTTCCAGGCCTCATAAAAGGCATGCGCCTTTTCCTCTTTTTTCATGGCCATGGCAAGGGCCTCCTGATAGCCGATCTCCGGTGAAAACCGGACATCGATCATAAAATCGCTCAGGTGCAGGTCCCTGACGTTGCCGTGTTCGTCCAGGTCGGAAAAAGGCTTTTCCGCACTCAGATCCAGGTCCGCCAGAAGCTGGCGATGCCGCGATTCTTCCTCGGCCATTTCCCGGAAAAATTCTTTAATGCCTTTGTTTTTGGCAGAATTTGCACAGTCGCGGTAAAAGTCCCGGGCCTTTTCCTCCCGGGTGATGGCAAATGCCACCACATCGTGCATGGATCTGCAGCTGACCTCTGTCATGATTTCCTCCGGTGTTACATCCGTTTGATGCGCGAGGCGCTTTTTATCCGGTCGGACAACAGTTTCGCGCATGTTGGACAGTATCGGTGATGCTCCTTGACGTGTGGATGATCATCGGTTCTGTTCTCCACCCGGCTCATGAATTTTGGCGTGGCAAAATAGCGGCCGCAGGCTTCGCATTGCAGCAGCGGGTTCTGACCGATCACCTCGTCGCGGATGGAAATGATGCGAAGTCCGTTTTCATCCTTCTGATGGATCACGCCTGTGGGACACATGTTCACACAGGTGCCGCACCCGATACATTGGTTTTCGGGCCTGGGCACAACATAGGAGATCCCGTTGCGTTTTTCCATTTTTAAGGCGTTGGCACCCACCAGTTCCTTGCAGGCGCGCACGCAGAGCCGGCATCGGATGCATTCATCCGGGGGTGAGCCCATGTCAATGCCGTGCTTTTCCGCCAGTTTCCATATTGCCGGTGCTTCGGGCGCATATTTGGCAAGATTTCGAAAGGCAGTGGTGCGTGCTTTTTGCACGCGCTCGTTGTCCGTGATGACCTCCATGCCTTCAACAGGCTTGGTTATGCAGGACAGTTTGACCTGTGAAGGCTTGCCCGGCACCATCACTTCCACGGCGCAGAGCTTACAGGCCCCGGCAGGAGAAAGGGCTGGATGGTAGCATAAGGCCGGTACATCGATGCCCTGTTTGCGAAGGAGGTCGATGAGTCGTTTTTCCGGATCCGCCTGGATTTTTTGGTTATTGACGGTGATTTCAACCATTGTTTTTTTCCCCCGCAGGTGCGTGCCTATTATTCAATGATGCGCAGGCAGTCCTGGGGCAGCCGGTGCGTGCCTTTTTCATCCAGGCTTACCTCGATTAACGCATCCGGGTCGTTTTTGCTGACATCCGGATCCGTGATAATGCCGTGGAGCCCGATAAATGCCTCCATGTAATCTTCCCAGCTTTCGTCGGTGGAGCGTTGAAAAATTTCCACTTTCTGGCCCTGTCGAAATGTCATGATCCGTACCTCCTGACGGGATTGCGGGCATTTTGCCGAGTGTGACTATCTGGGCGGCGGAGTGATTTCCGCATGCTGCCCGCCGCTTTGGCGCCTGGCACATTCCAGGCATATGCGTCTGCCGTTTGACGTGGGGCTGACATCCCGCACGCGTTTGACAATATAATCATGGTATCGGGCCGGGCCGAGCACGGCGCCGCAGACTTCGCAGTATTCAAGCTGCAGACGGTTTAACACCGTCCCGCACAGGGAAAGCTCCCGGTAACCGTCGCGGTCTGTCATCTGCATGGCCCCGGTGGGGCAGTTGGTGGAACAGGCACCGCATGCGATGCAGCGCTCGGCAGTGATCCGCAGATCCGTAGGGCCGGGGTTGTCGAAATCCAGGTATCCCAGGCAGAGCGCTTCAATTCCCATCTTGTCCCGGCAGATTTCCACACACCGGCCGCAGCGAATGCAGATGTCACAGCGCAGACATCTCTTGGACTCTTCATGGGCCTGCTGCTCATCGAATCCCAGGTGTACCTGCTGGAAAGTAATGCGTCGCCGGTCATTACTTAATTGATGCATTTTCGGCCGGTCCAGGTCCGTTTTCAAAGAAGCGGGAAGGTCAAAGTGGGGCAGGCGCCTGCGGCGGACCGGAACCCGCGGCAGGGCCGGCTGGGCAATGCCTTCAAAGTGACGGTGGATGGCCGAGGCGGCCTTTTTGCCCCCGGCAATGGCTTCCACCACGGTTGCCGGTCCGGTAACCGCATCGCCAACAGCAAAAACCCCCTGCTGGTTGGTTTGCATGGTCACCGTGTGAACCCGGATGGTATTGCGTCGGGTCCAGTCCACCTCTTCCAGCGCCTCAAGGCCCTGGGGTCGGATTTCCTGGCCGATGGCCGGGATAATGACGTCTGCTTCAATGACGTGCTCGCTTCCCTCCACCGGGACCGGACGCCGGCGGCCGGAATCATCGGGTTCGCTCAGTTCGGCGCGTACGCAGACAATGCCGGTGGCACGGCCGTCGGCTCCCTGGATCTGCTTGGGGATGGTCAGGTAAGAAAAGACCACGCCTTCTTCTTCAGCTTCCACAACTTCCTCGTGATGGGCCGGCATCTGATCATGGGTCCGACGGTAAAGAATGGTCACTCTTTCGCAGCCCAGGCGCAGGCAGGTACGGGCCGCGTCAATGGCCACGTTGCCGCCGCCGACCACGGCCACTTTTTTGCCGGGCCGCCGGTGATCGCCAAGGCTTACACGCCGCAGAAACGACACGGCCGGAATGACGCCTTCATAATCGTCTTCTCCGGGAATCATCAGCTTGTAGGAACCATGAGCGCCAATGGCCAGCAGAAAGCCTTCAAACCCCTCGGAGCGAAGCGATTCAATGGTGACATCTTTTCCCAGCCGGGTGTTGAGCCGGATTTCCACTCCGAGCGATTCGATCATGGCCACTTCCCGGTCAATGACCTCCCGGGGCAGCCGGTATCTGGGAATCCCGACCATCATCATACCGCCGGCCACGGGAAGGGCCTCGATCACCGTCACCCGGTATCCCCGAAGGGCAAGATAATAGGCAGCGGTCAATCCGCCGGGGCCCGCGCCGATGATGCAGATTTTGCGGCCGTTGTCCGGTCCGGGTTCCGGGTTCTGGTAGCTATGGGCGGACATGGCCTTTTCGGCAGCAAATCCTTTTAAATCCATGATTGCAATGGATTTGTCCATCCGGCCCCGCACGCACATGAATTCGCAGGGGTGTGTGCACACCAGGCCGCATACCCAGGGGAAAGGGTTGTCCCTGCGGATTACGGAAATGGCTTCTGCATATTTGCCCTGACCCACCAGGGTCACATATGATGGAATGTCAATACCTGCGGGACAAGCCATCTGGCAGGGCGCCGGGGTCAGCATGGGGCATTTGCCGGTGGGGCAGGTATGAGTGCGGATGTGGCTTATAAACTCTTCCTGGTGCTGATCCACAAATGCCGTCACATGCTCGCCCAATTCCCGGCAGGCCGGCGTCAGGCCCTCATCCGCCAGGTTTTGGGCAAGTTCCAGAATGCTGTCCAAGTGATCGTCGCCGGCCAGGCCCTGGGAAACATCGTGGACCAGATCGAAAATCTCAGTGGCCCGCTGTCGGCAGCGGGGATGAGTCAGCGATCCGTCATTTAAGGTCTGCTCGATTTGATCGTGCAGTTTTTTTACATTGCAGGTTTGGGAATCCATCTCAACCGCCTTGTGCTGGTCCGGTTATAAATCCTGGTTATAAGTCCTGGGCCCGGGCCCTGGCGTAACGTTCCCGCCTGACTTCCGGGATTTCATCCGGGGTGCCGAAATAAAGACATTTTGTCGGGCACACCGTCACGCAGGCCGGTTCCAGGCCCGCTTCGACCCGTTCGTAGCAGTAGTCGCACTTGACTGCCTTGCCGGTTTCCGGATTCCACTGCGGCGCCCCCCATGGACAGGCGGATATGCATGTTTTGCATCCAACGCAAAGATCCGGATCCACTGTGACAATGCCGTCTTCTGTGCGGGGGCGCATGGCACCGGTCGGGCAGGCTGCCACGCACCACGGATTTTCACAGTGAAAACATGGCATGAAGGTATAGGCGGTTCTGGGCAGGTTGCCCACCCGCCGGGGGCCGACTGCGACCACCAGGGATGGAAACGGGCCCCTGGGAAGGGCCTGCCGGCTTTTGCATGCCGCCACACAGGCCATGCAGCCGATGCATCGTTTTTGATCCTGAAACAGGTAGTATTTGCTCATGATTTCGGAGACTCCTTTGTTGCCGGGCGGTTTTGGTCAATCATTTCATATCTGCGGCACAGCCATTGCCCGCCGGCCGCGCCGAAAATTCCGCAGGCAAAAAAAACAGCCAGCAGAATTAAGGATGGATGGGTGCCAAAAAAATTCCGGTCTACGATGACCTGCAGAACGCCTGCTGCGATTGCCGGCCCTGTTCCGGCGCCAAGGGCCAGCAGCCAGTTGGCTTTGCTGCCGGCTGAAAAACGTTTTTCCCGGAACCTGTAGCCTGCCGCAGCGCCGCAAAAGGCTGTGACAGGGGGTAGCCAGGCAAACAACAGGTCCGGGGCAATGCCGCATACCACAATACCAATGGCAATAACGCCAAAGACGCCCATAAGAAGTGCGGACAACAGGGCATACCAATCTGGAAATACCGCATCCATCCATTCTGTAAACATTCGGACAGACTGCATTATACTGTCTTTTCCGCCGAAGCGGTGCTGTTTTGTTTCTTTTCAAGCCTGATCCGGATAACGAATGCGGCGACATAAAAAAACAAAACACAGCAGACAAACCAGAAGACAGCACCAATGGGGTGCTGCTGACCGTTGAACCAGGGAAGCATAAACAGGTAAGTCCTGCCGGTCAGGGCTTCCAGCGCTTCAGGCGCATAGGTGGCATTGACGTATCCCAGCATCAGAAACAGGGGGATATACATTGTCAAAAGGTTCTTTAAGAAGCCTTCGAAAAAAAAATCATAGTAAACCTTGTTGAGATGTCCCTGGTCAATGTTTCTTCCCAGATCTTTGGCCTTTTCCGGATCCGCGTCTTTTAGCTGAAGTGCCTGCTGCTTGACATCATACCAATAGTAAAACTCTTGCTCCAGTTCTTTGTAACGCTTTGTCTTGAACTTTTTTCCAAACACCCTGGTAACAGCTGCTGTGAGCACGGCAATGCCGGCCACAGCAGCTGTCGGGCCCAGCATGTGCAGGGGGCTGAACAAAATGTCCAGCCCTTGCTGCGCATGCTGTACCATTGTTACAATAAACATCCAGAGTGCGTCCATCATTGCTGAAACACCCTATATCCAGATTTCAATTTTGAAAAACCGGAAGAAGAGGAAAAACAGCACAACCGCCAGGATAACCTTGAGCTGTACTTCGGTAAACATCTTCTGCATCCGGCTGCCGATGTATCCGCCCACAAAACCGCCGATGATAATGGCGATGGCGATCCAGAGGTCAGGCAGGTAACCGTTTAACAGGTACCCGATAAAGGAACCGATACTGGAAAAGCAGGTTCCCACCAGGGAAACCGGCACGGCCACGTACATGGGCAGGGCGCCGATCATGGTCATAATCGGGGTGAGCAAAAAGCCGCCGCCGATGCCGAAAGCCCGGGCGATGATGCCGATACCCACACCGATGATGCCGAAGAGCAAGGGGTTGATCTTGAAGTCCTCGCCCCAGAACTTGAACTGGTAGTTAAACAGCTTGTTGGCACCGGTAGACATGGGCTCAATACGGCCCATGCGGGCAGCCCGGCCTTCTTCCTTGGCCTTCTGGACTTCCTCGTTGAACTTCTTGGTCATGGCCTTGATGTTCTGGCGTTTTTTCATGGCACGGGGGGTGAGCTCATACAGGGTCCGGATGCCCATGATCACCACCAGCACCGCGAGCCATTCCTTGTAGGAGGCAAGCGGCAGCACCTCGGTTACGTACTTGCCCAGCCAGATGGAGCCGATGAGAATGCCCACGCCAAAGGATAGTCCCACGGGCCATGCCACGCGCCGTTCCTTGATCGCGTAACGGTAAAACGATCCCAGGGGTGAAAACAGGGTCAGGGCCACGTTGGAAGGGCGAAGCACGTTGGCCGCGTTGATGCCCACAGGTCCCATGGTGTTGACCACCATCACCTGATAGGCGGCCATGAGCATGCCGCCGGCCGCACCAATCAGCGAGAAAAATGCGCCCACCAGAATTGCACCGAGAATGATCCAGAGCGGGTTCATGTACCGGCCGCCCAGGGACAGCCAAAAGCCGTTTCCGGCCAGGGTATATTCGCCGATCTCCTCTCCGTTGACAACCACGTTAAAGGCAGTGTCGGGCGGGGTGTGGCGGAAGGACTCAAACGTGGCGGTGAATTCGCCCGTGGTCTTGTCCAGGTCGATCGTTGTCCCTTCATCCCAGTAATTGCCGCTTTTTTCATGGTCTGTGAGCACGCTGCGGGCAAAAATGGTGACCTTGCCCACCTGGGTGCGTTCCTTGGTGATGGTGTTGATCCCATAACTGTTTTCATGGTTGTATTTGAAGAACGCCCATTCTTCCGGAGTTTTTAAGGGGCCGAGCATGCTTTTGGCTTCCTGGTCCAGCCCCTGCCAGTCAGAGAGCTTAAACATGGTGGTGCTGTAAATACCCTTGACAAATGAGGGGCCGCCAAAGCGCTTTTTCTCCACCGTCCCGAAGCGGCCGGGGTTGTTGGTGAGCATGTAATAAAGGACAGGCACTGACGTGTCTGCCTCAAATGCGTTTTTTTCCACAGCGGCGTTCAGGCTTTTGATTTCATTGACGCCGCCGGCCTCGTTGGGGGCAAATTTGCGCTGGGAAGCGATTGCAATGTATAAATCGTTTCCCGGCTCGATTTTGCCGGAAATGGTCACTGTATCACCGGCCAGGTATTCCTGCTGTTCGATTTCCGCCTGGACCTGTGCCAGGGCGGGCTGCGCGCACCATACAAGGGCGGCTGCAATTACCATCCAAAAAAGTTGCATTCTGTTTCTGCGTACCGACATGTACACCTCCTGTGAGCTTCTAATGGTTTTTATTGATGCATCCTGGTTCTGTTCCGTATTTATGGGCTGCACCTGCAGACATTGAAAGTGCCCAAGCAATAATCATACCAGGTGAAGAGTTTATTTTTGGGTGCAGCAATAATCCCGCAAAGATGAAATATGCCGGAAATTTCAGAAAATTAAACTGCTTTTCAAGTCCGGTGGCAGATCCGGCGCCAGAGAAAAAGTGCGGAAGCAGTCATGTGAATGTATTTTTTTTATTGCACTGCCAGTAAAGTTGTGCAAAGTTTTCAGCCTTGCTGTTAAAGGCATCTCCTTTGTTTGCAGTAAAAAAAATGCACAAAACATGCTCCGGATATGGCCGTCAAAGGTTGTTTTGATTCGTTCGGTTTTCTGCAGCCATTGAAAAAAACCATATTCCGGCCAGCATGACAGTTTTATGCATGGCTGGCACAAAGTTTGCAAGTGTATTATTGTTTTCTTTAGCAGAAAAGCCGGGTTTTATTTTTTTGTCGCCTGCAGCGCATAAACATGACAGATGCTTTTGATAAATATGGCATCAGGGTTACGAGAAAGCAAGTTATGGTAAGAAACAGGCTGTTTTGGTTGCTGCTGATTTTTCTGTTCTGCACGGCGGCTCCCGCGTATGCAACCCAGGCTCACGGCCCGCCCGAAGGCCTGTATACCCATCAAATCTCCCATATCTTTTTTATTATTGCCATGGGGATCCTGATTTACAGGCTGCGGTCCAGGCACCTGGTGCGCCAATCCGGATGGCGCCTGATTCAATATGCCTCGGTGTTTTTTATTCTCTGGTCCCTGGATGCATTTCTGGCGCATTACATGGATGAGCAGACCCAATTGATCCGGGTGGCCCAGGCCTCGGACTGGCAGATTCATATCCAGTCCGCGGGGGATCGCGGCTGGCTCTGGCTTCTGTATTATTTTCTCAAGCTGGATCATCTGCTTTGTGTGCCCGGCATGGTTTTTCTCTATATGGGGCTGCGGCGCTTAAGCGATCCGTTCCGCAGCGTTGATCCAAAGGTTGATCCAAGCCAGGACGGAAGCCCATGATTGTATCAGACATGCCCATCCGCCTGGTGGATATGATGGGTTCGGCCCTGATGATTATTTTTTCCTTTTTATGTGTTTCAAGGGCTGTCCGGTTGCGCAGGAGCCAGCCCGACAATGTGGTCTGGACCTATCTTTTGTGGCTATGCTATTGTCTGGCCGGATTTGCGGTGTCGCGCTCGGGCGGCCATATTCTCAAACAGTTTTTCTCCCTGGCGGACATGCCGGAACTATGGGGAGGGCTTCAGCCTTTTGCCGGTGGCATAAACACCTTTCTGCTGATCATCGTGGCCGCCGTAACCCTGTTTTTCAACAGGGTGTGGCATGTCTATCAGCAGATCAGCCTGGATCGCAGGGCGCTTCAGGACACCCACCAGGAGCTTCTGGCACTGAACCGGGATCTGGAAAAGCGCATCCAGGAGCGCACCGAGGCCATGATCCATCAGGAAAAGCAAATGGCCCATGCAGACCGGCTGGCTTCCATCGGCAAACTTTCTTCGGGCATCGCCCACGAGATTAACAATCCCCTGGGGGTCATCCAGGGTTATACCCAGTTGCTGTTGCGGGGCGAGCCCGAGGATTCCCAGCGCAGAAAAGACCTGCAGGTGATTTTAAAGCATGCACAAAGCTGTAAATCCATTGTGGAGGATCTGCTTAATTTTGCCCGCCGTTCTCAGCCGGAAATGGCGGATATCAACATTCACGAGGTCATCGAGGAGACCCTGGTGTTTATTCAGCATCGTTCAAAAATGGAAAGTATCCGGATTTCCAAGGAGTTTGCCGAAAATATACCCAACATCCGCATGGATGAAAAAAAGATCAAGCAGGTGCTGGTCAACCTTGTAATGAATGCCGCCCATGCCGTGGAGCAGGACGGCACCATCACCATTGCCACCCGGTTTGACGAATCAAACCGGCGGCTGGAAATCGATATTGCGGATAACGGCTATGGCATAGAGGAAAAGAATCTGACCCGCATTTTTGATCCATTTTTCACCACCAAATCCACGGGCGAGGGCACGGGACTGGGCCTTGCTGTCAGCTACGGCATTGCCAAAAGCCACGGCGGCGATATCCGCGTGCAAAGCCGTGTTGGAAAGGGCTCGGTCTTTACGCTTCTGCTGCCTGTTTCCGGCTCTGAAGGAGGAGGGGGAAATGGCTGAACACAGGATACTGGTCGTCGATGATGAGCCGGATATGCTCGAACTGCTGGCCCGGAGCCTGGAGCCGGATTTAAACTGCCGGGTCAAAACCGCGGATTCCGGCAAGTCCGCCTTGCAGATCCTGGAAAAAAGCCCTTTTGATCTGGCCCTTATCGATATCCGGATGCCGGGCATGGACGGTCTTGAACTGCTGGAACTCATCAAGCGCAAGTGGCCGGAACTCACAGTTGTCATGATGACCGCCTACGGCTCCATTGAGTACGCAGTCCAGGCCATGAAACAGGGGGCCTATGATTTTGTCACCAAACCCTTTGACCATGAAACCCTGGTGTTCCGGCTGGAAAAAGCCCTGGAACGCAGCCGTCTGATTTCTGAAAACCGGCTGCTGAAGCAAAGCGATCCCCACGGTCCCGCGTTTTATGGCCTGGTGGGCCAGTCCGATGCCATGCAAAGTGTGTTTGAAACCATCCGCATGGTGGCCCAGACCGAAATGACCGTACTGATCACCGGCGAATCCGGCACAGGCAAGGATTTAACCGCCCGGGCCATTCATTCCATCAGCAGCCGCAGCAAGGGCCCGTTTGTTGCCGTCAATTGCCCCACCGTGCCCGAGCAGATTCTGGAAAGCGAATTGTTCGGATATAAAAAAGGAGCATTCACCCATGCCACCCAGAACAAGACCGGTTTGTTTCAGGAGGCTGACGGCGGCACCATTTTTCTCGATGAAATCGGGGATGTCAGTCCGGCCATCCAGACCAAGCTGTTGCGGGTGCTGCAGGAGCGTGAGATCAAGCCCCTTGGCGATACCCGTTCCGTTCGTGTGGATGTGCGCATCATTGCCTCCACCAACCAGGATTTAAAGGCCAAGATCCGGGATGGCACATTCCGGGAGGATTTCTTTTACCGCCTGGCCGTGCTGCCGGTGCATCTCCCGCCCTTGCGCGAGCGCAGAAATGACATCCCCCTGATTGCCGAGCATCTTCTGCGCAAGCACCGGAGCCGGTTAAACGAGCCGCACAAGACGTTTTCATCTGAACTAATGGCGCATTTAAAATCCCGCCACTGGGAGGGAAATGTCCGGGAACTGGAAAATATCGTAATTCAGGCGATTTTGTTTTCCTCAGGCCAGACCATCAACCCGCAGGACTTAAAACACCCGGTGGATGACGCGGCTGCAGAAAATCAAGGCTGCGGATACGCGGATATAAGCCATCTGCCCTACCGGGAGGCCAAGGAGACGGTGCTGCACGCATTTAACGCAGAATATATCGGCAACCTGCTTCAGCAGACCGGCGGCAACGTGACCCGTGCAGCCAAAAAATGCGGGCTCGAACGCCAGTCCCTTCAGCAGATCATGCGTCGTTATGAGATTTCCGCGGAAGATTACCGGAGCTGAAACCCGGATTGTCCGGCAAGTCAATAAAGCTGCAGGGCAATGGATCATACTTGATGGCGCCGTAAAAGTCCAATATCTGCGTTACGCGCAATTTCTCAGAATTTCACGTACAGATAAGTACGCTGCATTCTTCGAAATTACGCAAGCCTTGATCTTGAACTTTTACGGCACCATCTGAAATCAGACTTTTTACGGTGCCATCATACTTGAACAAATGTGGAAAAACATGTATAAGCCGGGCTAATGAACTCTGTGAATCAACGCAATTCCAACGGCACAGCAACGGCCCGGGGAAAAAGGCGGCATGTGGATGCCTTTTTTTATTTTCTCATTGAACGGGGATTTTTTCTTATTGGTCTGATCCCCCGAAAAACCGCCGTGCATGCGGCCAATTGGCTGGGCCGGCTCTGGTTTGCCGCAGACCGGCGGCATCGGGAGATTGCGGTATCCAATATTGGCCGGGTATATGGCGGCCAAATGACCCGGCGGCAGATCCGAATCATGGCCAGAAACGTGTTTTGCAGCCTTGTGCGCATTGTTTTTGAAATCGGCTGGTCTTTGCGCCTCAAACCCACCGATATCCGGAAATATTTTCGGTTTTTCGGTATGCATCATTTACAGGCCGCTTTGGGGGAAAAAAAGGGCGTGCTTGTGCTGACCGGCCACATCGGAAACTGGGAACTGCTTCCCCTGGCCATGGGACAAATGGGCCTGCCTGTCAGCGCCATATACCGGCCCCTGGAGTTTGAACCATTGGACCGTTTTTTCATAAGCCAGCGCAGCCGCTACGGCGCCCGCCTGCTGGTCAAACGGCGTGCAATGCGCAGCATGTTTGCGGCATTACATAACAATGAACTCATCGGCATGTTGCTCGACCAGAATGCCCGGGTAAAAGACGGGGTGTTTGTGGATTTTTTCGGTATCCCGGCGTGTACCGGCAAGGGCCTGGCTCTGCTGGCCAGAAAAACCGGTGCACCGGTGGTGCCCGTGTTTCTGGTCCGTGAAAACGGTCATTACCGGGTGGAATGCCACCCGGCCCTGCCAAAAATCCAGACCCGGGACAAGACCAAGGATATTGAGGCGACCACTGCCTTATATAATAAGGTAATGGAAGACATGATCCGCCGGTACCCGCAGCAGTGGTTCTGGGTCCACAGCCGGTGGAAGACAAAGCCGTTTAAGCCGTGGGCGCCCAAAACCGGATCTGTTCCGGATAAAACCACACACGGAAAAAAACAATGAAACTCAATATTCCTGACTACATTCAATCCATCCAGGCTTACAAGCCCGGAAAGCCCATTGAGGAACTGGAGCGGGAGTACGGTATCTCCGGTTCCGTAAAACTGGCATCCAATGAAAATCCCCTCGGCCCGTCACCGCTTGCCGTCGATGCCATGCGCGCGGCCATGGACAAGCTGCACCGGTACCCGGATGGCCGCGGTTATTACCTGGTGGAAAAAATCGCCCGCAAACTCGGGGTGGCGCCCGGCAACGTGGTTTTGGGCAACGGTTCTGACGAGATTATCGGCATGCTGACCCGGGCGCTGATGCAGCCCGGAGATGAGGCCGTGATGACCGCGCCCTCGTTTCTCATGTACGAGATCATGGTGCGCTCAGCCGCGGCCCTGCCGGTATTTGTTCCCCTGAAATCCCTTTTCGTGGACCTGGACCAAATGGCTGCACAGATCACGGAAAAAACCCGCATGATTTTTCTCAACAACCCGGTCAATCCCACGGGCACCGTTATTACCCGATCCGAATTTGAAAAGTTTCTGGAAAAAGTGCCGGATCAGGCGGTGGTGGTAATTGATGAGGCCTATATTGAATTTGCTGCAGACCCGGACTGCGCAGACGGCCTGGCATACTGCACAGGGCAACGTCCCGTGGTGGTGCTGCGCACCTTTTCCAAGGCCTACGGGCTTGCCGGCATCCGCATCGGCTACGGGGTGATGCCCGAAGAACTGGCCGGCTGGCTTCACCGGGTGCGCCAGCCGTTTAACGCCAATGCCCTGGCCCAGGCCGGAGCATGCGCGGCCCTGGATGATGATGCGTTTATGGAAAAAACCGTCCGCCTTGTGCGCGGTGAGCTTGAGTTCATGTATGCAGCCCTGGAGCACATGGGTGTCAATTATTTTCCCTCTGAAGCCAATTTTTTTCTCATTGAGGTCAAATGCGATGCTGATGGGTTTTTTGAGGCCATGCTCCGGCAGGGAGTCATCGTACGCTCCATGGCTTCTTACGGTTATCCCGAATACATCCGCATCAATGCCGGAACCCGGGAGGAAAACCAGCGGTTTCTGGATGCGTTTGAAACCGTCATGCAGCAGATGCAGGCACAACAGTAAACGGATATGACTGCTTTGAAACCAATTCTGATAACCATAGACGGCCCGGCAGGTGCGGGCAAGACCACTGTAAGCCGCGCCCTGGCAGACCGGCTGGGCTATGCTTATGTGGACACCGGAGCCCTGTACCGGGGCGTGGCCCGTGAAATGCATGTCCGGCAGGTGGACCCGGAGGACGAAAAAGGTCTGGCCCGGGTGCTGGGGGATCTGGATTTGCGCTTTGTCCGCCGCGACGGGGATCTGCGGCTGTTGTCCGCGGGCGTGGATATCACCGGAGAAATCCGGAACCCGGAAATCACCATGCTGGCCTCGGCTGCATCAGCCAAACCAGAAGTCCGGCAGGCCCTGCTGGCGCTTCAGCGCCGGCTGGGGGCTGAAAAATCCGCTGTTTTCGAGGGCCGGGACATGGGAACCGTTGTTTTTCCGGGTGCGGATGTCAAATTTTTTTTAAGCGCGGATCTGCATGTGCGCGCCCGGCGCAGATATCTGGAACTTGCCGGGGGTCAGGATGTCAGCATTGAGCAGGTGGAAAAGGACATGAAAAAGCGTGATGCCAATGATGCCGGCCGCTCCGTTGCACCCTTGAAACCCGCCGATGATGCGTTTCATATCGATTCCACCAGCAGATCCGCCGGTGCCGTGGTCGATGAAATGATGGCCGTTATCCGGGATGTCGCGGGCCGGTAAGGGTTGAAATTAACTGTTGTGTTTTTGCTTTTGCTCTGTTAATAAAGCGCACTTATACTCCTTTGCATACAGGCGGGGAGTATCTTAAAACGGCCAAAGGGGGTATTGTTGTAAATGGAAAATTTTCAAGAAAACACTGAAGAACAAGACACAAGAGACATCGAGGGCACATCGGCTGCTGCGGACGTCGACATCCAGGAGGATGGCGAGCAGAGCATGGAGTCCCTGATGGAGATGTACGAAGAAAGCCTGAAGCGATTTGAAGAAGGCGAGGTTGTCAACGGGCGCATCATTTCCGTGGACCGGGATCACGTTTTGGTGGATGTGGGCTACAAGTCCGAGGGGCTGATTCCCATCAATGAATTCAAGGACAGCGAGGGAAATGTCCAGGCCGCAGTGGATGATGACGTTGAGGTCATGATCGAGTGGTGGGATGAAGAAGAAGAGCGCGTTCTTTTATCCAAGGAAAAAGCCGCCAAGGTCAAGGTCTGGGACGCCATCAAGGAGGTCTACGAGGCCGAGGGCACCATTGAGGGTGTGATCACCCACCGGGTCAAGGGTGGTTTTTCCGTTGATATCGGGGTTCAGGCATTTCTGCCGGGATCCCAGGCCGACCTGCGCCCCATCCGCAACCTGGATGAAATGGTTGGCCAGTCCTTTGATTTCAAGGTGCTCAAGTTCAACCGCAAGCGAAATAACATTGTGTTGTCCCGCCGGGTGATTCTGGAAGCCGAGCGCGAGATGAAGCGCTCCGAGACCCTGGCCGCCATTGAAGAAAACAAGGTGATGGACGGCACGGTGAAAAATATTACCGAATACGGGGTGTTTGTGGACCTGGGCGGAGTTGACGGTCTGCTGCACATCACCGATATTTCCTGGGGCCGGGTCAAGCACCCGTCTGAATTGTTTGCCATCGGCGATCCCATCCAGGTCATGATTCTTTCATTTGATCCGCAGACCGAACGGGTTTCGCTGGGAATGAAACAGCTTGTGCCCGATCCCTGGAGCTTTGCCTCGGATAAATACCCCGTGGGCACCAAGCTTACCGGCCGGGTGGTCAGTCTCACGGATTACGGGGCTTTCGTGGAAGTCGAAGAAGGAATTGAGGGCCTGATTCATGTTTCTGAAATGTCATGGACCCGTAAAATCCGCCATCCGTCCAAGGTTGTGTCCGTGGGCGAGCAAGTCGAGGCTGTGGTGCTGGATATCAAGCCGGAAAGCCGCAGGATTTCACTGGGAATGAAACAGACCATGCCCAATCCCTGGGATGTGATCAGCGAAAAATATCCCGTGGGCTCCATCATTGAAGGCAAAATTAAAAATATTACCGATTTCGGCATATTCATCGGCATTGATGATGACATTGACGGATTGGTTCACATCTCCGATCTTTCCTGGACCCGCCGCATCAAACATCCCTCCGAGCTCTACAAGAAGGGGGATACGGTTCAGGCCAAGGTGCTCGACATTGACAAGCAGAACGAGCGTTTTTCCCTTGGCGTCAAGCAACTCCATGACGATCCCTGGAAAACCGTCGGAGAACGTTACCCCGTGGGAACCGATATCAACGGAATGGTCACCAATGTAACGGATTTCGGTATCTTCGTGGAACTCGAAGAAGGCATTGAAGGCCTGGTGCACGTTTCCGAGATCAGCAAGGAAAAGATCAAAACCCCGGTGGGCATGTACAATGTGGGCGATCAGCTCACTGCCCGGGTTATCAATATCAATACGGATGAGCGCCGTATCGGGTTGTCCATCAAGCGGCTGGAGGTCGATGACGAGCAGGAACTGCTCCACGATTATGTGAGCAATTCAAAGGCAGCGCCTTCGAGTTTTGGTGAACTGTTGAAGGAAAACTTAATGGAAAAATTCAACGGTGAGGCCAAAAAAGCGCAGGAAGGCGCCGCAGATCAGCAACAGGCCGAGGCGTTGGCTGCACAAGCGCCTGATGAATCCGGTGAGGCGGCAACGCAGGCGCCGGAAGCAGAAGAACCCGGGGAGAAAGAGCCCCAGGATCTGAAGTAAACATCCGGACACCAAAATCTGACCGGCGGTATGATCGTAAGAATCCTGACATAAGCGGGCAGGCATGGCAGAAGCCCATGCCTGCCCCTGATGTTTTTCGGTCCGCCGGTTTTTTTATTGGATATTTTAAGGCAGGCAATTTCCATGTTTTCCCGAAGACATCCGTATTTGTTTTTTCTTTTGATGGTTGTCAGCCTGATAGCGGCCACCAGTGTCATTTTGTCTGTTATCGGTTTGTTCTCACCGGAAAAGCGGCAGATGCACTATGGTGAAAAAGTCGGTGTGATTGAGGTCAAGGGGGCCATTCTCGAAGCCGGCCCGGTTTTGCAGAATCTGCGGGAGTTTGCCAGGACCGGGGCCATAAAGGCCATTGTGGTGCGCATTGATTCTCCTGGCGGGGCCGTGGGTCCGTCCCAGGAAATATTCCGGGAAATCCGAAAGATTCGGGAAAATAAGCCGGTGATCGCCTCCATGGGAGCGGTGGCGGCTTCAGGGGGATATTATATTGCAGCTGCGGCCGACGGGATCGTGGCCAATGCCGGCACCATCACCGGCAGCATCGGCGTGCTCATGGAATACACCAATTTTGAGGCTTTGTTTGAAAAAATTGGTCTTTACCCGGTGACCATCACCAGCGGAAAATATAAGGATATCGGATCGCCGTTGCGGGAAATGACCAATGATGAGAAAAAGCTGCTCCAGGACTTCGTCGACACCGTGCACAGTCAGTTTGTCGATGACGTGGCCGCAGGCCGGAAAATGAACCGGCAGGATGTGGCTGAAGTCGCTGACGGCCGGATTATTTCCGGGCAGGGCGCAAAACAGTACGGCCTGGTCGACAGGATCGGCAATCTGTATGATGCCGTGGACTGGGCTGCAGAAAAGGGTGGTATACAGGGAACGCCTGAAGTTGTGTATCCGCCCGAGGAAAAATTGTCCATTATCAATTACGTACTTGACAGGGTTTCGTCCGGAATCCGGCAGCAGCTCGGAGAAATCAGCACTGGCGCGCTTTCCGGCGGCTATGTCTACGCCCCGGGCAAATCCCCCTGATTGTTAAACCTCCTCGAGCCTGCCCAGCCCTTCACGCAGGATTTCGGGCTCGTCTCCGATCAGCGAGATCACGCTGGAGGGTTCTCCCGGCACCGGGCCGCCGTCGATAATCAAATCGATGCTGTTTTTGAAATGCTCCTGGATAAACGACGGATCATTGAAAATATCTCCTTCGGGCGTGGCTGCACTTGTTGAAATCACCGGGTGCCCAAGGCTTTTGACCAGTTCGATGCAGATGTTGTGATCCGGCACCCGTATGCCCACGGTTTTTCTCCGGGCGAGCATGATTTTGGGCACCTGGCGTGAGCCTTCGAGAATAAAGGTATAAGGGCCGGGAAGCAGGCGTTTCATGGTTTTATAGGCGTAGTTGGTGACCTTGGCATAGTCGCTGATGTTTTTTAAATCAGAGCAGATAAAGCTGAATGGCTCCCGTTTGTCGCGTTTTTTGAGGCGGTAGATGTTTTCAATGGCTTTTTTGTTCAACAGGTCGCAGCCGATACCATAGTACGTATCTGTTGGATAGGCGATGATACCGCCGTCTTTCAGCACTGAAACGGCCCTGGCAATGAGCCGGGGCTGGGGGTTTTCCGCATTGATGTGAATTAACATGGCCTCTGGCTTTTTTTCTTTTTGTTTTATGGTTATAATGCAGGACAGACGATAGCCCAATGCACGATTTTGTATCACAGATTCAGGGTTCTGCGATAGTCTGTTTTGAGGGTTGATCCCCGGAAACCGGATTATTTGTTGATATTGTACACATGAATTTTTGCTGAATCCATCAGGAAATCATTCATCGATTATTTTATTCATTTGTTTTGCGGGAGGAAAATAATGGAGAATCGACCGCTTGAGGAAGCCTATTCCTTTGATGACGTATTGTTGCTTCCGGGCTACTCAGACGTGGTGCCCAGCGCTGTGAGTACCGCCACCCGGCTGACCCGGAACATCAACGTCAATATACCCATCTGCAGCGCTGCAATGGACACAGTAACCGAGGGCAGAACCGCCATCAGCATGGCGCGGGCCGGCGGCATCGGGTTTATTCACCGCAACATGAGCATTGAGCGGCAGTGCCGGGAAGTGCGCAATGTGAAGAAATCGGAAAGCGGAATGATCGTGGATCCGGTGACCACCTCGCCTGATGTGCCCATCCGCAACGTGTTAAAGCTTATGCAGCAGTACCGGATATCCGGCGTTCCGGTCACAGTCGGGGAAAAGCTCGTGGGCATTGTCACCAACCGGGATCTGCGCTTTATTACGGATCTGGACAAGCGCGTGGACGAGGTGATGACCCGGGAAAATCTGATTACCGTGGCCGAAGGCATCAGCCTGGAGGCGTCCAAGAAGATGCTTCATGCCCACCGAATTGAAAAATTGCTGGTGGTCAATTCCGAAGGCCGGCTCACGGGCATGATCACCATCAAGGATATTGAAAAGCTCAAAAAATATCCCCATGCATGCAAGGATGACCTGGGCCGTCTGCGGGTCGGCGGCGCCATTGGCGTGGGAGAGGACATGGAGGCCCGGGCAGAGGCCCTGGTCCAGGCGGATGCCGACATCCTGCTCATTGATACTTCCCATGGCTTTTCCGCCAATGTTCTCAGAGCTGTCAAGCTTCTCAAGAAACGGTTTTCCGAGGTGGATGTGGTCGCCGGTAACGTGGGAACGCCCGAGGGAGCAGAGGCATTGATCGAGGCCGGAGTGGATGCCGTGAAAATCGGGATCGGTCCCGGCTCCATTTGCACAACCCGAATTGTGGCGGGTATCGGCGTGCCTCAGCTCACTGCCATCATGAACTGCCGGCCGGTGTCTGAAAAAACCGGGGTGCCGATTATTGCAGATGGCGGTATCAAGTATTCCGGGGATCTGACCAAGGCCCTCGGGGCCGGGGCCAACTCAGTGATGATCGGCGGGTTGTTTGCCGGAACAGAGGAAAGTCCGGGCGAGAAAATTATTTACCAGGGCAGAAGCTACAAGGCCTACAGGGGCATGGGTTCGCTTGAGGCCATGCAGGACGGCAGCCGGGACCGTTATCACCAGGAGGACCAGCAGGAGGCCGATAAGCTGGTCCCTGAAGGCATCGTGGGCCGGGTTCCCTATCGGGGCACCATCGGCGAAAACGTCTATCAGCTCGTTGGCGGATTAAAATCCGGCATGGGCTACGTGGGCGCCAATTCCATAGAGGAGTTGCGTCAAAAAGCCCGTTTTGTCAAAATCAGCCCGGCAGGCCTTCGCGAAAGCCATGCCCATGATGTGATTATCACCAAGGAAGCACCCAACTACAGCCTGGACTAAGAGGCAAGCATGAGTATCAATCCCTCCGGTTTCGTACACCTTCACGTGCATACCGAATACAGCCTCCTTGACGGGGCCATTCGGATACGTGATTTGCTGGCCCGGGCAAAGGAATATGACATGCCGGCTGTGGCCATCACGGACCACGGCACCATGTTCGGGGTGGTTGATTTTTATCAGCAGGCCTGCAATGCCGGCATCAAGCCCGTTATCGGCTGCGAGTGTTACGTGGCCCCCCGGACCCTGCATGACAGGACACAGGCCGATCATCGGGACATGAGCCACCTGGTGCTTTTGGCCAGAAATCAGACCGGGTACAAAAACCTTTGTAAACTGGCCACTATGGCAAGCGTGGAGGGGTTTTATCACAAGCCGCGCATAGACAAGCAGGCGCTCAGGCAGCATGCAGAGGGTTTGATCGGCCTGTCTGCCTGCATCAAGGGCGAAATCCCCATGCGCATCCTCGAAGGGCGGGTTGACCTGGCAGAGGAGGCCGCCCGGTTTTATTCGGATGTGCTGGGTCCGGATAATTTTTACCTTGAGCTTCAGCACAATGGCATGGAGGACCAGAAAGTCGTCAACGAGGCCCTGATGGACATGGGTCGGCGTCTTTCTTTGCCGCTGGTGGCCACCAATGACTGTCATTACCTGGATGCCGGAGACGAGCGGGCCCACGAGGTGCTTTTGTGCATCCAGACCGGCAAGACAATGGATGACGCCGACCGGATGCGTTTCGGCAATGGCGAGCTTTACTTCAAGTCCCCGAAGGACATGGAAAAATCCTTTTCCCATTGCCCGGAGGCCCTGTCCAATACCAAGCAGATTGCCGATCGCTGCCATGTTGAATTTGATTTCAATACCCATCATTTTCCCAATTTCAATCTCACGGATGATCGCTCAGAATCCGAACTTTTTGAGGAAAAGGTCCGCAGGGGTTATGAGGCCCGGATGGAAAAAATCCGGGAAAAGAATCCGGATGTGGAGGAATCGGTTTACCGCAAACGGGTGGACTATGAAATTGACGTGATCAATTCCATGGGATTTCCCGGTTATTTTTTGATTGTTGCCGATTTTATTGAATATGCCAAAAAGCGCAACATCCCCGTGGGTCCGGGCCGGGGCTCGGCTGCAGGCAGTCTGGTGGCCTATTCCCTGGGCATTACGGATCTGGATCCCATTGAAAACGGATTGATATTTGAGCGTTTCTTAAATCCTTCCCGCCAGAGCATGCCCGATATTGACGTGGATTTTTGCATATACGGCAGAGAAGAGGTGTTTCACTATGTCGTGGACCGCTACGGCGGCCCGGAGTATGTTGCCCAGATCATTACATACGGGAAAATGAAGGCCCGGGCAGTAATCCGGGACGTGGGCCGGGCCCTGAACATCGCATTGAGCGAAGTCGACGAAATCGCCAAGCTGGTGCCAGAGACCCCGGGCATGACCCTGGAAAAGGCCATGGAACTGGAGCCCAAGCTGGTGGAAAGGGCCCGGTCCAATCCGGTGATCGGCGAGCTCATCGAAATTTCCCGGTCCCTGGAGGGCTTAAATCGACATGCCTCCACTCATGCCGCCGGCGTGGTTATCGGCGATAAGCCACTGGTGGAGTATTTGCCCTTATACAAAGGCAAACGCGGTGAAGTGCTGACCCAGTACGACATGAAGATGGTGGAAAAAATCGGGCTGGTGAAATTTGATTTTCTGGGTTTGCGCAACCTGACGATCATGGCCAATGCCCTGCAGATCATCGAATCCCTGGGAAAGCGCCCGCCGGATCTGGGGCACCTGGATTTGTCTGACGAAAAAACCTTTCAGCTGCTTTCAGCCGGCAATACCACCGGGGTGTTTCAGCTGGAAAGCGCGGGCATGCGGGATCTGCTCACCCGGATGAAGCCGGAGAGCTTTGCCGAGGTTACGGCCCTGGTGGCGCTTTACAGGCCCGGGCCCATGGGCAGCGGCATGCATGACGACTACGTGGAACGAAAGCACGGCCGCCAGAAAGTACAGTACCTGATACCGCAGCTCGAACCCATTTTAAACAACACCTACGGCGTGATCCTCTACCAGGAACAGGTCATGAAGATCGCAAGCGAGGTGGGAAGCTTTTCCATGGCCGAGGCGGACAATCTCAGAAAGGCCATGGGTAAAAAAATTGTCGATGTCATGGCCAAACAGCGGGACCGGTTTGTCAAGGGTGCGGTGGAAAACGGGGTTGACGAACAAAAGGCCAACGAGCTGTTTGAACTCATTGAAACCTTTGCCGGTTACGGCTTTAACAAGTCCCACAGCGCAGCTTACGCCTTAATTGCCTACCAGACCGCCTATCTCAAGGCGCATTTCCCGGAAGAATTCATGGCAGCGGTGCTCACTTCTGAGATGAATTCCTCGGACAACGTGGCCAAGTATATTGCCGAATGCAGAAACATGAATATCGCGATTCTGCCGCCGGATATCAACGAAAGTCACAAGGGGTTTACGGTTTCCGGCGACAAGATCCGTTTCGGGCTGGCGGCAGTGAAAAACGTGGGGGAATCGGCAATTGAATCCATTATTGAAATCCGGAATCAGGGCCGGTTTGAATCAATTTTTGATTTCTGCCAGCGGGTGGACCTGCGAAAGGTCAACAAGCGGGTCCTGGAAAGCCTGATTCAATGCGGCGCCTTTGATTTTACCGGATACACCCGGGCCGCGCTCATGGCCTCTGCAGATGATGCCCTGGACTACGGCCAGCGGGTGCAAAAGGAGCGAAACGATCCCCAGATGTCGCTTTTCGGCGGATCCGGCCAGGAAGCCGACGCGATCAACGCGCCGGTGATCTCCGAGCTTCCCGAATGGGATGAAAAGCATTTGCTGGAGCTGGAAAAGGAAGCCATTGGATTCTATATCACCGGTCATCCCCTGGATGAATACCGGGATATAATGGAAAAGTATGCCAACGCGGATGCCCTTTCCGTTGCCGAGGACGCCGTGGGAGACCGTGAGATTGTGCGAATAGGGGGCATTGTCAAGCATATCAAGACCATCATGACCAAAAAGGGCGATCCAATGGCCTTTTTGAATATCGAGGATATGCATGGCTCCGTGGAAGTGGTCGTGTTTCCGGATTTGTATGCCGCTGTTGCCGACGTGCTGATCCTGGAGACCCCGGCATTTGTCCAGGGCCAGGTTCAGAAAAATGAGAAAAGCACCAAGATTCTGGCCGACAGCGTGGTGCGCATTGCTGATGCCGAAACCAACTGGGCGGCAAGCCTGCATATCCGGGTTGACGCCGAAAGCGTGGAAATACAGGCCATGGAGAATCTGCTTGCGGTTTTGCAGAAACACCCCGGGGCGTGCAAGGGGTTTTTGCACGTGCGTATCCCGGCCAAAACCGAAACCATCATCGCCTTGCCCGAGGAGATGAAGATCAGGGCCGGCGTGGCCCTTCGCCAGGAGGTCAATACGCTGCTGGGCTATGATGCCGTGTACACGGTCTGTGCACCGGTGCATTCCGGGGGCAACGGCAATGGAAACGGAAACGGAAACGGCAAAGCCCAAAACGGCCGGAGAAACAACGGGCGCAAGAGCAACGGCAAGAAAGTAAAAGCGTTAAAGCAGTAAATTCGAAGCACGAAATCCGAAACAATGACCAAAACCCTAAATGCATCAATGACAGAAACATCCTGTTTTAAGCTGTTGGTTTTTATCATTTGAACATTCGATATTCGTATTTGTTTCGGGTTTCGGATTTCGAT
>Ga0182239_1000090_pt1 | contig 32079 bp, 32 predicted proteins | sample hydfrate6_PW_210_FD_132456 | JGI IMG/M metagenome (GOLD analysis project Ga0182239, IMG submission 132456) | Subsurface microbial communities from deep shales in Texas, USA - hydraulic fracturing test 6_PW_210 | ecosystem: Environmental > Aquatic > Deep subsurface > Shale gas/oil reservoir >... | reverse complement strand
CTTTTACCCAAATCAAAACTTCATCAGCAAGCAGGAGTCGCACCTGAAGTTCAATGGGACAAACTCAAGCCCGGGGACACTGTAGCCATCCGGATTGAATCTGTAGACCCGGAAAATAGACGAATGACCCTGGCCCCGGCGGATGCATCCCAGACAGAAGATTGGAAGTCCTATGCCAAATCCGACAATAAGCAAGGCCTGGGCACCCTGGGCCAAAAGTTACAGCAGGCCATGCAGAGAAAAGATGGAAGATAAAAGCTCGAAGCTCAAAGCTGAAAGTAAACAGCTGAAAGTTGCAGGTTAAAAGCCAATCAATGACTGACAGCTTTTCTTGCTTTCAGCTCTCATCTTTGCTTTCACCTTGAGCTTTTAGCTTCAACCTCTCAAAATCTACGCTTTTCCCGCTGCCAGATAGATTTCCGGTTCTTTTCTGGCTTGGCAATCCCGGCTCAACTTGCTGGCCATTTTCCGTAACGGTGGGGCCTGAAAAGCTATCGCCGATGTGGGGCAGTTTTTGACGCAGGCGTGGCACAAGATGCAGGTTTCAGGATCGGCATGGACTGCGTCGTTTATGGTGATGGCACCGCTTGGACAGCCATCAGCACAGGTTCCGCAAAGAATGCAGAGCTCGGGATCAGCCACCGGCGCCACGTTCTTTTTCTCCGGACGCTCTTTGTACGGAGAATTTCCCGGAACTTCCAAAGGCTCAAGTTCCTGAACCGATGATACAGAGGCCAACAGATCCTTGATCTTGCTTCCAAAGGATCTGGCCTCTGCCCCATCGGCATTGTCCGGACGACCGTTAGCTATTGGCGTGTCCTGGTTCGCAAAGGAATGCTCGCCAATAAAAGCCCCGGCAGCCACAGGAACAAAACCCCACTGAAAAGCCAGGTCTTGAAGTTCCAATAGGGCATCTTCATAGGCCCGGTTGCCATATACAGCAACAATGACTGCTGGCCTTCCCTGGCCCTGAATCCTTTCCAGCCTCTTGGCAGCCAACAGGGGAACGCGCCCGCCATAAACCGGGACCCCAATGACTGCAATGTCGCCCTCCACAGCCACACCTCTATCCGCAGGTTCTCCTCCGGGCAGGGTCACATCTTTATGCCCCACCTGTTCCGGAGTCATCCCTTGAGCTATATATTCCAGGACCTGCTTTGTGGTTGAGGTCGGAGAAAAATACATGAGATCAATGTGTTGTAGTTTCATCATTTGCACTCCTTTGGTTCAACATGTTGCGACTGCGATACTTATTATTTTACTAGGCAAAGGTCATTGGTGCCATAGACATGCCGACCAGTAAAGATGCTTATTCCCGGTATATATTTGGACCTAAAAGGATCATCTTCTCCAAGCTGTTAACGAGCAAGCCCTCGGGCCGGGCCAGGGTGCGTACTTTTGCTCCCGGCCGCAGGCTGGTTATGACTGTCCGGCCGACCACATGTCGGCCCTCACCGGCCAGAATTCTTTTGGTCTTGACCCCCCACATGGTATGCCAGATGACCGGTCGGCCGTTATGCCGGCCGATGTAGAGCATGATATGTCCCGGTTTCCAGAGCAGTGAAAAAAAGGGGATGCCCTGGCTGAGAATCGCTTTTTCCTTTTCAGCTGCAGTCAGTCCGGAAAGATCGATTGTCTGGCCGGCCCTTGCCTGTTGGGACGAATTCCGAGGCAGCCACAAGCCAAACGGAGTAAACAAATCCCTCGTGCTGGCGGAACAATCCCGTCTGGCGTATAAACCACCCCAGCCATAGATTTGCCCCATCATTTCCCCGGCCAAGGTTGCGATGTTTTCCACACCAAGGGCCAAAGGAAAAGGGCGGGCATACTTTCGAGGTATGAACCCGGTTTGCAGAGACAATCTTCCGTGGGCATCCCTGGCCGGGATCTGGACTTGATAGCCGTGGCGTGATTGGCCTTGCATCGCAATAAGTGTTCCGATATGGGCTATACTGTAAAATCTCGTATCATTATCAACTAAAGACAGCCTGTCTGTGGTCACAGCCAAAAGGGGCGTCTTCTCAATACGCTCCTTTTGTTCAGGGCTGACCCAGGCTACATCCTGAGCTCGTACCCAGCCGAATACCCAGGCCGTCTGGACCAAAAACCAGGCCTTATCTCGAGATCTATGCACGATGCGAACCGGTGTATTGGTCCAGAGGACTGAGTTTTGCATCATGTCGAAAGGATATCCCTGCCCGGCCTGGTCCGGATTGTAAAATACCGGTTCCTGGGTAGGTAAAACGCGGACATGGGTAGTTTGTACCGTCAGTCCATTGCGATGCAGGGAAGGAAATCCATGATAGTCGGCGTTGGCCTGAACTGATCTGAACCAGGTGCCTGGATAGGGAAGTCCGTCTGCGGCATACAGATCTTTATCTCCAAATGCATCAAGACCCCAATACAATCTATCTTTTGGATACATGGACGAGTTCGTTTTCCAAGGCAGAAAATATTTCGTCAAATACTTTGACGCAATATTTTCGTTCACTGCCCAATCAGAAACTGTTTCTTCCTGTGTGCTGGCCTGCGCAAAGCAGATGGGATCTTGGGGAATTTCGGAGAGATCAACGATATACCCAGGCTGAGGACCATGGGTGCAACCAGATATAATAATGCAAAGCAGGAGAAAAGCAGCCATCATTGAACGGGGGGGTCCAAACGCCGATAGTGACATCAAAAAGTGGTACATCTTCATTGACAAGAACCTTTCTCCTTCGTAAGCTTTTTTAGAATGATAGAATGAATTACCGGTTTTCTTTTGTCTGCTTTGGGGCAAAAATATTTCAGCTTTGCCGGAGGCAAAGCTGAACAGTAAATCTATGAGGTACTATGCCCAGGCCCATTACCGCTACTTATCGTCTCCAGTTCAACCATGACTGTACATTCGCCCATGGGGCCAACCTGTCCGGGTATTTGCACAATCTTGGCATCAGTCATCTGTATGCCTCTCCTGTGTTTCAGGCCGTACCTGGCAGCACGCACGGTTATGATGTGGTCGATCCGGCCCGGCCAAGTGAGGATCTGGGCGGGCATCAGGGTTTTCAAGACATGGTTCAAACGTTGCAAGACAATGGCCTGGGTATTGTTTTGGACATTGTTCCCAACCACATGTCCATCAACAGCCCTTTAAATCGATGGTGGTGGGATGTCTTGGAAAACGGCCCGGCCAGCCGCTTTGCCTCTCATTTTGATGTCGACTGGGAGGCCTCGGAAGCCTCACCTGCAAATCGCATTCTCCTACCTGTACTCGGAGATCAGTATGGAAGAGTCCTGGAGCAGGGAGATTTGCTAATACGGCGTCGAGACCAATACATCCTGGTGTGTTATTATGAGCATGAATTTCCACTTGCCCCGCGTTCTTTGGTTCAGATTCTCCAAAAGGCAGCCCAGCGTCTGGGATCTGACGACCTGGCTTTTTGGGTCGATTCCCTGCACAACCTTCCCCTGCCCACAGTCAAGGACCGCAAAACCAGAAAGCGCAGGCATCGAAACAAGGAAGTCATTTTTCGATATCTCCAAAGCCTTTTGCAGGCTACACCAAAGGCGGCAGAAACCATCGACGCGGTCCTCGCCGAAATAAACAAAGACCCTGACTTACTTGACCTCCTTTTGGAACAGCAAAATTATCGTCTCAGCTTCTGGCGTTTGGCCGGCCGAGATATCGGTTACCGCCGGTTCTTTGATATTAATACCCTGGCCGGCCTGCGGGTGGAGGACGAAGAAGTCTTTGCCGACACCCATTTTTTGATTCAGAGCTGGCTGAACCAGGGATGGCTCGACGGTTTGCGTATTGATCATCCAGACGGGCTGCGTGATCCGGAACAATATTTCCGCAGGCTGCGGCAGCACAGTGCCGATGTCTGGATTGTGGCCGAAAAGATTCTCCATCCCGGGGAAAAAATACGGCCTTCATGGCCGGTACAGGGCACAACCGGGTATGACTTTTTAAATACCCTCTTGCATCTATTCATCGACCAGGGCGCAGAACATAAGATGACCGATATCTATACTGCATTTACCGGCATCACAGAAGAATATCCGAAAATACTGTCTCGCACAAAACGCCTGGTACTCAAAGAGCTTTTCGGCAGCGACGTGCACAGATTGTGCGAGGTGTTGCGCTCCATCTGCATCAGGAACCGCCGCTACAGGGACTTCACACTCCCGGAACTGGAGGAAATCATAACTGAAATTGCGGTCTGGACTCCGGTGTATCGCACATATATCCGGGCTGAAAGTGGACAGCTTGATCCTGAAGACCGGAAAATCATCCTTGATGTTATGGTCAAGACCCAAAAATCCCTGCCAAATGCAGATTCCGAGCTCTTGGAATTCATACAAAAGATTCTCTTGCTGGAAAAAACAGGAGATCAAGAGTCAGAATTTGTCATGCGCCTGCAGCAACTCACTGCTCCAGCCATGGCCAAAGGCGCGGAAGATACCGCTTTCTACCGCTATAACCGCTTTGTGGCTGCAAATGAAGTGGGCGGCGACCCTGCTCGTTTCGGCCTTGATTCTCATGCATTTCACCAAGCCATGCAGGATCGCCTGCAAGCGATGCCATCTGCCATGTCTGCCACCTCAACCCACGACACCAAGCGCAGCGAGGATGTCCGGGCCAGATTGGCTGTGCTTTCAGAAATGCCGCTTTCCTGGGAAAAATATGTATCAGCATGGGCGGATCGAAATCAGGTCTATAAGTCACAGGGCTGGCCGGAAGGAAACATGGAATACCTTCTCTATCAAACCATGATCGGGGCCTGGCCCCTTAGTGAAGACCGATTGCACGGATATGCGGAAAAAGCGGCCAGGGAAGCCAAAATCAATACCTCCTGGACCGCGGTCAATGCCGAATATGAAGATGTCCTGCACGGCTTCATCCACTCCATGTACCAAGACCACGAGTTTTTGACCGAACTTGAGGAATTGGTTCAAAAAATAGCCCACGCCGGATATGCAAAGAGCCTGGGACAGACCCTGCTCAAACTGACCTGCCCGGGAATCCCGGACATATACCAGGGAACAGAGCTTTGGGATTTTAGTCTGGTTGACCCGGATAACCGGCGTCAGGTTGATTACAAGTTGCGTAGCACCCTCCTGGAGGCAACAGAGAGACTTTCGGCTAAAGAAATCATGGATCGCATGGTAGAGGGGTTGCCCAAGTTACTGCTCACCCGACGGGGTCTTTTCCTTCGAGGCCAAATGCCGGAGGTTTTCGGACCGGCCGGAAGCTATGAACCGGTCAAGATTTCCGGGACCAAGGCTGTTCATGCCCTGGCCTTTATCCGTGCAGGCCGGGCCTTGAGTCTTTTGACCCGCTTCCCACTCACATTACATGATTGGGAAAACACCACCCTCTCCATACCCGAAGGTACTTGGCGTAATATTTTAACCGATGATATGGTTTCAGGTGGTGATCACCCGGTAGCCGAGGTACTCCACCCCTTTCCGGTGGCCTTACTCATCCTTGAGTAGCTCATTGCGGCTTGTGTGCAGAGGAAGAGCCGTTTTTCTGGTCTAAACGCTCTACCGTGAGCTGCAATACATTTGGCGAGACCCGGACTACCCGGACCCTGTTGTTGGGCAGGTGTACTGAGTCCCGGGATAAAAACACGGTCGTTGTCCCCGGTTTTGCCTGGGGCAGACGAACTTGGACCCAAACGTTCTTTTCCGTCAGCGTGCTGGCCTCTTTGCGCATTCCGCGTACAGTGAGTTGCACCTGTGGATTTGCAGGATCAACAATCTTGAGCGTTTGCGGCACACCTTGTATACGGACAGGAACAGTGAACGTATGCTCAAAATCCTGCTGTCCAGCCAGCAGCAGCCAAAGCAGCCCCACCCCGAAAACCGTCAGCAGTTTGAAGTGCCAGCGATGAATGATTGTCTGTTTCAGCCATTCCATCCAGCTCTTCTTCTGTTCCGGTTGGTAAGCAACAGCGTTTTGCAGAGTTGCAATCACATCGTCCTCATCCTGCATCTTCTGCATCCGGCCTGCATGGGCCACGGAAACTTCTCCCCTTTCCTCAGAGACGACAAGAACCCAGGCATCGCACCGCTCACTGAGTCCCAGGGCCGCCCGGTGCCGCGTACCCCATTCTTTTGGCAGATCTCCCTGGATACTCAAGGGAAGAAAGCTGCCGGCCATGATAAGCTGTCCGCTACGAACTACGGCCGCCCCGTCGTGCAGTGGTGAAGCATGTTGGAAAATCATGGTCAAAACATCTGCACTTGGTTCACTCTTCAGTTCCTGGCCCCCGGTTATCCACGTATCTGTCCGTTCCAGCTGTTCAACGATGATCAGGGCCCCTATCCTTTGCTCGGCCATTTTGCAAACTGCTTGGGCACATTCCTGAATCCATGCCCTGCAGCGGGGCAGACGGCGCAGGCCAACGGCCTGCATTGGGTTTACCCGTTCCAGGACTTGCCGAATCTCGGCCTGAAAGACAATAATCAAGAGGATCAGTAAGACCTGCCAGAAGATCTGGAACACCCAGGTGGTCAAAAAAAGCCCACCGGCCCGGGCCGCGACATAAATTCCTCCAAGCAAGGCAACCCCGAACAAGGCCCGGAAGGCCTTGGTGCTATGAAACCAGATACCAAGATGGTAGACAATAATTGAAAGAAAAAGCACATCCAGCAGGTCTGAAAGACGAAAATTTGTTAAAAGAGCCCACAGTGTATTCATGAGGAGGCTTTTGTTATGAACAAAGTGGTTGTCGGCACCAGCGGCTGGAACTACAGGGAATGGAAAGATACATTGTATAATGATGTACCCCAAAAACGCTGGCTGGAGCATTATGCTTCGACCTTTGCAGCTGTGGAAGTAAACGCCACATTTTACCGCTTGCTTCAGGAAAAGACAGTTCGGCAATGGGCAGAGCGCACACCGGAAAATTTTGTTTTTGCCGCCAAGGGCAGCCGATACACAACGCACACCAAACGACTCAAAGAGCCTGAATCGGCCATTGGCAAACAACAAAACAATTTAGCCCCCATGCACGGAAAACTTCAGGTTGTCTGTTGGCAATTGCCGGCCAGTATGCAAAAAAATATGGATGGCTTGACCGGCTTTGCCCGGGCCCTGGATCACTGGTCGGATGTGAGGCATGCTGTTGAATTCCGACACACATCCTGGTTTGACCAGGAGACAGCCGAGTGCCTCGATGCGCACAATGTGGGAATTTGTATTTCCGATGCTGCAGACTGGCCCAGATGGGACCACGTGAGCTCAGATCTGGTCTATATCCGCCTGCACGGAAATCGAAAAACCTACCAATCCGCATATTCAGCCGGTGAATTGCAAACATGGGCCGATTATATTGCCACCTGCCGGCAACAAGGATACACTGTGCATGTGTATTTTGACAACACTGATTCAGGGGCAGCAGTGGATAATGCCCTTGAACTTGCTTCTTTGGTCACCAAGGAAAAGCCATAATGGCCAGAACCGTTATGCTTTACCTTGACCTTGAAACAGGATATTTTTAAGAATTATTATCATTGTACATCAACTCATAGTAAGGAGGAAGACAATGCTCAAAGACGGAGAAAAGGGAGCCATCCTGCAACGAGACAAGGAGACCTATGCTATTGCCCCGCATATCCCTTGCGGAGTGGTCAAACCGGAAACATTGCGCAAACTGGCAGATGTCGCAGAAAAATACGGCTGCGCAGCCATGAAGATTACCAGCGCCGCCCGGATAGCCCTGGTCGGCCTCAAAAAAGAGGATGTCGACAATGCATGGCAGGACCTGGGCTTGGCTCCGGGGGCGGCAGTCGGGGTATGCGTTCGAAGCGTCAAGGCCTGTCCAGGCACTACATTTTGCCGTTTGGGCCAGCAAGACAGTTTAGGGGTAGGCATGCAGCTGGATGAAAAATACCACGGCATGGAACTTCCGGGAAAAATGAAAATTGGGGTCAGCGGATGCCCGAATCAATGCGCCGAAACCTGTATCAAGGATATTGCCTTGGTTGGGAAGAAAAAAGGCTGGACAGTCATGGCCGGAGGATCAGGTGCCGGCAAGCCGCGTCTGGCGGATGTGGTCGCAGAGGAACTGGATACTGATCAAGCCCTGGCCTTGGTAGACAAGATCGTGGCATTCTTCAAGGAAAATGCCAAAAAGAATGAACGGATAGGCAAGATGATGGACCGGGTCGGGGTGCAGGAATTTTGCGCTGCGGTTTGCGGAAAATAACGCTGCAGACTTGACTGGTACCTTACAAATGTGATTTTCCCTGAAATTTCTCTGTAGTGGTAAATATTCTTGTTATTCTGTGAGCATAGCCCGACGTGTCTTCGACACGTCGGGCTATGCTCACTCCTGTACCTATCGTATCTTATTCCAATGTTCATCCAAGATGATCACTCGTTCGACACAAGTAAGTTATATACACTAGATTGCCCGGAACGTGCATATTGCCGTATCTCCCTGCATAAAACTCTTTATCTGCAAGCCATCATTGTTGTCCGCACCACACCCAAAGCAAACCCGGGCTGGATGGCCCTCAGGCAGTTGATCCTGCATTGGTTTTTTGCTGTTCATCGTCAGTTCAGTCTCCTTTTTCATTCCGGGCTACCCAGAACAATCGAATATGCATATACAAGATAGTTTTCTCTGCTTCTTCAATCATAAACAAATTCCTTGTTCACGAGCCTTAGATACAATTGAATATCTCAGGCAGCCAAAACATCCATGTCGATGCCCGCCACCTGCACCGCTTTGACCGGGCAGGCCAGCTGGCACTGTCCACAGACAACACACAATTCGGGATTGAACATGACCTGCATGCTCTCCCGGTCGATATACAAAGCCCTGGTCTTGCAGACTGCCGTGCATGCCCCGCAATGCACACACTTATCCTCATCTCGTCTGATCCGTTCAGTCAGGACTTCCACCTTGACTCCCTCGGACTCCATATAGGCCACGGCATGGTCCAACAAGTCCTGCTCCCCTTCCAGCTGCAAAATGAGCCGACCTTCCTGCTTGGGGAGAATCTTGGCTTCCAGAATATTAAATACGATGTCGTAACGCTTGATAGTCCGGGATATGACTGGGTTGTACATGACCTCTTTCTGAAAAATCAGAAGTACATTCTTGGAAATGGTCTGCGAATTCATGCAAATCCTCTCTTCTTGCAATATCCAACACTTGCAGGGTAAAAAACTGTTCAAGTTCGCAACACTATGAGGTTGCCACCAACTGTACATCTCCTTTGACCGCCAGATTATCGCCCAGAATCAGTACAGCGCCCAGAACGCCCGGAATGGCCAGGGCATAGTCCAGTGCTTTTTCTAAATCCTGATCACTACCTACCAGATTGGCCGCCCCGGTAGCCACTGCATCGGCCAGGCAAGCGTCCTTGGAAATAATCGTTGCTGCATCCGCTTGGCCCAGACTGTAGGAATGGCCGACAGTCCCGGACGAGGTGCACACGGCCAACGGAGTCTCGAACGGCTCCAGGGCCAGGCCGACTTTTCCTGAAAACTTGGATTTTCCGGCATAAAGCGTGGCCTTTCCAGCCTGCTCCAGGCGCATGTAGATATCCCCGCCGTTTTCAATAATAACTTCCCTGGACCATATGCACAGTTCCTGGCCGATCCACTGGGCTATGGCCCCAGCCACAGCGGCCATAGGACCTGTTCCAGCCTTCTCTGCAGCCTTATACATGGCTAACAGCATGGGATGGACCCCCCGCAACCTGGCAACCGGGACCAGGGAATCCAAAAAACAGGGCTGACGTCCGATATGCTCGGTCAATATTTTTCGCAGCTCGCATACCCTCTTCTGGACCCACAAGGCATGCTTGCCTTTGGTTCGGATATACAAATCTGTACTCTCCACCTGTACCCGGTAGCTCTCCCAGCGTTCACTGGAACTGAAATCACGGTAAAAGCGGGGTTCGTAGCTCATATCTGATCGTATCACAGAGTACCATCATCAGAATCATATCCGCATAATGCTGACTGTATTTATCTATCCATTTTTATCACCCCACAGTGTTACGTGTGTGCTATGCACAACTGCCCACTTGAGGATATTTTTCCCGGTCAAAGGCCACTGAAGGCAGCTGGATCTGGGGCTCACCCAGGGTAAACCCGTCTTTTTGGATCCACTCTTTGAGCTTTCCGGCTATCTGTCTGGCCATGGAATAACTGGCCATCGGGCTTGTAGGGATCTTTTTGCCCTCTAGCTCCACCTCCCCGGACTGGAGCTGGGCGTAATTCACTTGCCCTACTGAACGGCTGATATTGCTTGGATAGTCAATGCCGTAATCAATGATCTGATACCAGATATCCTTGTTGCTCAAACCAGTAAAATAGGCCATTTCCTCATTGATTATCGGGATGGGCACTCCCAGGCCGACCATAAGGGAACATCCATATCCAGCCAGGGACGCCCCGCGGATAAATTCTGCCGACATCTGCTTCATATCTCCGGTCACAGCCAATGTGCCGGCCCCTTCTTTAACCATCCCGTTTGCAGAGCGCATGGCTTCAGGGTCGTGTTGGGTTCCCTGCCATGTCACCGCCCCCGCACCCCCGGCCAAAAAGATCTTGGTTCCCACCCCAATGGTCCAATAAAAAGGATCATTGAGCATTGGACTGAGCTGTCCGGCTGTGGAATAGGTCACATTGCCCATGTTCGGACGCAGAATGCCCATATAGGTGTATATTGTCCGATCCGAAAGATTCGTGGCACAATTGTAGTTTTGGTAGGCATTGCGCGGATTGTACAGAAAGGCGTTGCGCAGATCATTGATGGTTATTTCCTGTTCATACTCGGTCAAAGGATAGCAGTCTGTGCCGTACCCAGTGGCCCGAAACATCACTTTCCGGCCGGCAATAAGATCTTCGATCACATGCCCGCCACCGTAGGCGAACCGGCCGGGATGAACAAGGTTCAATGGGTCGTTGTCTTTGACCTGGGCAGCGCCTAGAAAGCAGTCTACAGCCGCAATCCCGGCATAAGCCTCGACTTGATTGAACCATGTCTTGGAAGCCTTGATCTTGGGTGTTGTATGCCCAAAGTTGATAAAAGCTCCGGAGGAACACATGGTTCCAAAGGTCCCTGTGGTCACCACGTCCACTTGATCATAGGCTTTTTTCACTCCCTGATCAGCAACTATATCCACCATCTCATCGGCAGTGACCACCACTGCCTGCCCTTTGCGGATCTTGGCATTGATCTCAGCAATGCTCCGTTTGACTTCTACGTCACTCATGCCGTGCACTCCGGTTTCGTTTTCATCATCGGTTATCTCAAATTATCTCTCATGTCCGCAAAGCCGCGGACACGCTTGCATACAAAGCAGTCAAGCCACTTGGTCCGGGCAGACACAAGACCTGCCCTAAGGCCTTTCCTCCTTCCGCAATTTCTCCCGGGGTACAGCCATCAGGGTGATCGTGGCCTTTGCCGTGTGCGCCCGTTGATCATCTCTATAATCAAAGAGATTGGACTCAGCGACAATCACAGTCTTTCCTGGTCTGAGCACACGGGATTCACAGATTATTTTTTGTCCATAGGCCGGACGCAAGAAATTGACCTTAAATTCTATAGTCAGGATTTGATATCCCTCAGGTGCAACAGTAAAACCGGCATATCCCGCAGTATGATCGGCCATTGTGGCCAAGACTCCGGCATGGATAAATCCGTCCTGCTGCCGATGGATATCCCTGATTGCAAGGGAGGAAGTAAAGTGACCCCAGGCAATATCTTCGGGCTGAAAACCGCAATAGGCTATAAATCCTTGGCAATAATCATCAGCCAGGAATTCTTTGCGCTGATCACTTATTTTCTGCATACATTCTCCGCAAATTGGCCGTTGGATAAAACTTCAGTTATTGTTCTGATCAGATTTATTCCCTCACAGTTATTGCAGGCACATCTGGACAGCCGGAACCAGGCTTTGGCCTGCGTTTTCATGCAGCACCAAATCGGCCATCCCGTCCAGCGGAGTGGGATCCTTATTGATTATGGCCAGGCGGGCACCGTTTTGCTTGGCTATCACCGGAAAGGAAGCCGCCGGTTGAACCACAAGAGAACTGCCGATACAGAGAAAGAGATCCGTAGACAAAGCCATTTCTTCTGCCTTTTCCAATACCGGCATGGGCAGGGCTTCCCCGAACATAACCGTTCCGGGTCTGATCAAGCCCTGACACTGCGGACATTTTGGCGGAAGCTCGGCTTGAATCAATTCATAGACCTGATTCATGGAAAACTGCCTTGAACATCCAAGACAGGTGTACACCCGGGTCGTGCCGTGCAATTCCAGCACGTGCTGGGTGCCGGCTGCCTGATGCAGCCCGTCTATATTCTGGGTGATCACGGCCTGCAAAAGACCTGCTTCCTCTAAAGAGGTCAAGGCATAATGTGCTGCATTGGCCTGTGCTTTTTGTAAAGAGGGATAGCGGACATCCCGGAAAAATTCCCAATAATAACTTGGGTCTTTGTAAAAATAGTCAATGTTTGCATATTTGTCCGGATCGTAGACATTCCACATTCCATCGGATCCCCGATAGGTGGGCACACCGCTTTCAGCCGATATCCCGGCCCCGGTAAAGGCAACTATTCGCGTTGATTGGCAAAACACTTCTGCCAGTGCTTGATACTGCATATTGCCCTCTTTCATTTATCAACTGGGATATTCATCTGGCCTGAAGATATCCCCGGTTCTCGTAATTGACAACCCCATGCGTCTTCTCAGTCTGCAGGCGTATCTCCTTCATTTTTCCTTTGCCAAATCAGAGGAAGTCTCACGGCAAATCCCTTTTCTTGACAAGATTTTCTCCTTCAGGCTACAACACAATCTCGTATAATGAAAGGATGATGGACACGGTCTTAGCCGTAAACAAAAACGGAACCACTGTCCTTTGGTGGAACAAATGGTTCAGGAAGCCTTGGAAATTGCCTACAGGGCCTATGGTACTTAAATCGGCCAAGTGGTGACTTCGGGCAACAGTCAGGAACTTTTGGCTTCAGAAGACATCCGCAAGGCCTACCTGGGGATGTAAATCGAGACGTCCATGACAGCCAGCCCATCCAAGCTCACCCTTTTTGACGCATTTTTATTTACTTATAAAAAACATAAAACCCGGCCGGCATGCATTTACCGGGCCGGCGGCGAAGAGTTTACCGTCACATACGAAAAACTCTTTGCCGATGTTCTTCTCTTGGCCAAGGCATTTCGTGATCACGGCATGGGCAAAGGAAGCAAGGTTTTCTTGCTCTCAGACAACCGGTACGCCTGGATGGTCACCGATCTGGCCCTTATTTCTCTGGGTGCGGTCAGCGTACCGCGGGGCAGTGACACCCCGGCCCAGGAACTGGAATATATCCTGGACCATTCCGAGTGTTCCTGGCTGATACTTGAAACGTCTTCCCTGGCGGCCCAGCACGCTGATCGAATTGCTCAGCGAAGACTGCACAACGTATTCGTCATAGATGACGACCAAAAACAGTTTTTGCCGGGCAATGTTCTGACCTATTCCCAGATCCTGGCTGACCGGAGCATCACCCCGGAGGACGTGCGTACTGTTTTGACCCAGGGCCGGGCCTTACAGCCAGACGACGTGGTGACCATAATCTATACATCCGGAACTACCGGCCTGCCCAAGGGAGTCATGCTCACCCACGCAAACATCATGCACAATGTGCAGCACCTCCCCCCGCTGATTGCCGTAACCAATCAGGACCGTTGGCTGTCCATCCTGCCTTCCTGGCATATCTTTGAACGGACCGCGGAATATATCGCCCTGGCCTTTGGCTGCTGTCTTGTCTATTCCTCGGTGCGCACCTTTGCCGCTGATCTGACCCGCTACCGCCCGACTGTGGTGGCCACTGTACCCCGGGTCTCGGAAGCACTGTATACCAAGGTCAATGCCACATTAAAAAAAGACAGCCCCCATAAGGCCAAACTCTTTGCCAAACTGGTAGGAATAGCCGCCTCCTTTCGGCGCAACAGGCGCATTCTCTGCAAGCAACTTCCCAGGTTTTACAAACAGAATCCTTTCCTTGATCTGGGACAGCGAACGTGGGCCGGAATCAAAGCAGGCCTTCTGGCCCTCCCCTACCTGGTGGCCAGGAAAAAGCTCTCTCTGGTTCAGGAGAAATTCGGCGGCCGACTCCGTCTGGCTATCAGCGGCGGTGGCAGCCTGCCGGCGTATTTGGATGAATGGATCGATGCCGTAGGCATTCGAATCGTCAATGCCTACGGCATGACCGAGTGCTCCCCTGGCATTGCCGGCCGGGGGCTAGACTGTCATATTTTCGGAACCATTGGTCCGCCCTTTCCCTTGACCCTGATCCGCATCGCCGATGAATATGATCAGGAAGTGCCGCTGGGTCAGGAAGGTGAGATCCAAATCAAGGGCCCACAGGTGTTTGCCGGATATTTCAAAAACCCAGAGGCCAATGTTCAGGCCTTTACCCCCGGATGGATTCTTCCGTAGCGGGGACCTGGGACGAAAAACCCTGACCGGGGAACTGGTTATCACCGGCCGGGCCAAGGAGATTATTGTTTTATCCAGCGGAGAAAACATCGATCCCACGAATATCGAATCAACCATCACCCGCTTTTCCTTTGTTCAGGACGCTGTCCTTGTCGGTCAGGACAAGAAGGGATTGGGAGCCCTCATTGTTCCTGATTTGGAAAAAATGCGCGAGTTTCTGGCCGAAGAAATGAATCAGCCGGATGCAGATCCGGAACAGATTCTTCAGGATAAGCAGATCCTGGAGCGAATAAAAAAGGAAATCAACAAGCTTTTAAATACCAAGACTGGGTTCAAGCCCTATGAAAAACTGCAATCCATCCACTTTCTCCGCCACGACTTCAAACTGGGAGAAGAGTTGACCAATACCTTAAAAAAGAAACGACATGTCATAGAACAAAAATATAAAGATATAATCAACAGATTGCTGAAATAGGAGCAGCACAATACGATTTTCAACAAATGGACAAACAGGAACTCAAAAAACATATATGCGCCTGTTTTCTTCCCTTTCAACCCCGAAAAATCCTCCTTTTCGGGTCTTGGGCTCGAAACCAGCATGACCGGTACAGTGATATTGATCTGATCATAGTTTATGAGACTCGCAAGCGCTTTTTGGATCGCTTGGAAGAGCTTTATTTGTGTTGGAATTTGCCCATGGCAATTGATATCTTGGCCTATACGCCTGACGAGTTCGAATTGTTGCGCCACGACAATCCATTTATTCAAGAGGCGTGCCAGGAAGGGGAAGTGATTTATGAACATGCCGCACAGGGAAGCAAAACGGTGGCAGGCCCAAGCTGAAGATGATCATAAGTTTACACAATGGATTTTATCAGAAGGTGTATTCTTTGATAAGGGATGTTTTCTGGCCCAACAAGCTGGAGAAAAAACCCTCAAGGCGTGTCTGTATGCCCAAGGACGCAGGCGGGTTATCGGACATTCACTTCTGGAAATGATGAACGAACTTATCAAGGTGGATTCCAGATTTTCCGAGCTGCTATCTCCGGCAAAGCGGCTAGATCGGTTTTATATTGCAACCCGTTACCCAAATGGAATCCCAGGAGGCAGCCCCTACCAGCTTTTTGAGCTTGACGATTTACAAAGGGCAGTCCAGGATCTAAAAACAATTTTTGCTGTGACCAGGTGTTTTCTCCGGAACCAGGATATTGATCTTGAAAATGAAGAAGATCCGATGTGCAGGAGAAACCGCCATTATGGTCCAAACTGAAACTGGCTAATTTTATCAAACATTTCACACTGAGATATATCTATGCTTCGAGAACTTGGATGCGATCCACCCAGCTTAAAAAACGATATTGTTCGCCACATCAGACTTTCCCTGGGCAAACGGCCCAGGGATTGCTCTGAAAGGGATTACTATCTGGCCCTGAGTTATGCCCTTCGGGATCGAATGCTGGAGCGGATGCTGGAAACAGAAGACCGATACACCACCGCCGATGCCAAGCGACTGTATTATTTGTCCATGGAGTTTCTGATCGGCCGCTCCCTGGGCAATAACATGATCAATCTGGAACTGTTCGATGCCTGCAAGGAAGCCTTGACCGCACTTGGGGTGGACCTGGAAGAGGTTCGGGAGCAGGAGGTGGACGCCGGTTTGGGCAACGGGGGCTTGGGACGTCTGGCCGCCTGCTTCATCGATTCCCTGGCCAGCCTGCATATGCCGGGATTCGGCTACGGTATCCACTATGAGTTCGGGTTGTTCAAGCAGATCTTCGACAACGGATGGCAAAAAGAAAAACCGGACCATTGGCTGGATGAATGGACTCCACTTGAACTGCCCCGGCCGGATCAAGCCTGTTATATCCCGGTGTACGGCCGGGTGGAAGACTTTACCGACCACACAGGCCGAAGCCACCCTATGTGGCTGGACTGGAATATCATCGTCGGCGTTCCCTACGATATACCTATTGTTGGCTACGCCGGACAGACAGTGAACTACCTGCGCCTGTTTGCAGCCCGGCCATCTACTGAGTTCGACATCTCCATCTTCAATACCGGAGACTATTTTCGGGCCCTGGAACAAAAGATCGAATCGGAAAAAATCTCCAAAATCCTCTACCCGTCTGACACCTTTCGGGAAGGTAAGGAGCTTCGCCTTTTGCAGGAATACTTTCTTGTGGCCTGCTCCCTACGAGACATTGTCCGCCGATATCTGACCAGTCACAATGACTTCAGCGAATTTCCATCCAAAGTCGCCATTCAGCTCAACGACACCCACCCGGCCCTGGCCGTAGCCGAACTGATGCGCATTCTGGTGGATGAGTATGCCTTGAATTGGAATAAAGCCTTTGAATTGACCAGAAAGACTCTCGCCTACACCAATCATACCCTCCTGCCCGAGGCATTGGAAACCTGGCCGGTTGACCTCCTAGAGCACATTCTCCCACGGCACATGCAGATTATTTACGACATCAATGCCTTCTTTTTGCTGGAGGTGGAAAAAAAATGGCCTGGAAATCCGCATCGCAAAAGTCGTATGTCTCTGATACAGGAGACCCCGGATCGTATGGTCCGGATGGCCCATTTAGCTATTGTCGGCTCCCATGCCACCAATGGGGTTTCTGTGCTGCACACGGAACTGCTTAAATCGTCGGTTGTTTCTGATTTCAATGATCTCTGGCCGGAACGTTTTTCCAGCAAGACCAACGGGATCACTCAGCGCAGGTGGTTACTGAAAAGCAATCCACAACTTGCCGATCTGATTACCCAGGCTGTCGGGCCCAAATGGATCACCGATCTCGAACGGCTGCATGAGTTGGAGCCTTTGAGCAATGATACCGGTTTTCAGGATGCTTTTTGGGAAATCAAGCGCAAAAACAAGCAGCGTCTGTGCGCCCTTATCTCCGAAACTGCCTGGGTGGAAACCATACCGGATGCCCTGTTCGATATCCAAGCCAAACGGATCCATGAATACAAACGGCAACTGCTTTTTCTCATGGCCATTGTCTATGAATACCTGCAGCTTATTGAGGATGACATATGTCCTCCATTTGCCAAAACCTATGTCTTTGCCGGAAAAGCAGCCCCTGGATACACAGTAGCCAAGCGTTTGATCAAACTCATCAATACAGTGGGTCAGACTATCAACACAGACCCACGAACCAAGGGGATGATCAAGCTTGTTTTTGTTCCCGATTACCGGGTTTCGGTTGCTGAAAAGATCATTCCGGCAGCCGACGTCAGTGAACAGATCTCTACGGCCGGTAAAGAGGCCTCCGGGACCGGAAACATGAAGTTTGCCTTAAACGGAGCTCTTACCCTGGGTACCCTGGATGGGGCAAACATCGAAATCCAAGAAGAGGTCGGAAAGGACAACATCTTTATTTTCGGCCTGACCAGTTCGGAAATAGCCGAATATCAACGCACAGGGACATACAATCCGCACATTGTGTATGAAAACGATGACAAATTGCGCCGGGTCCTGAATGCCTTGAGTTCTGATCGTTTCTGTCCACATGATCCCGGCCTTTTCAATTGGTTGATTCCCTATCTCATGGACAGCAACGATCAGTACTTTCACCTGGCTGACTTTGCCGCTTATATTCAGACCAGAGAACAAATAGCCCAGGCATATTCCCAAACCAGGGATTGGACCAGAAAGGCCATTCTCAATATCGCCAGAATCGGCAGATTTTCCAGCGATCGAACCATCCAGGAGTACGCCCGGGAGATTTGGGACTTGCATCCGGTTCAACCAAGGGTGTAGAGTGCGTCCTTGGCGGAGGAATACATGGTGCAATAAATGAGTGGAGAACGTTCAAGGTGGACAGAAGGGAGTATACTGCGTGAATGTAGAATTTGTTGAACACAATGGCGTTTTGGTAGCGTTCGTTTTAGCCGATCAGATTGATGCCTCTTCGGCCGGCAGTTTTCGGGACAATATCTTGGGTAAAATCGAAAACGGGTACAAACGCATTGTCCTGGATCTGACCAAGGTTGACTTCATCGACAGCTCTGGTTTAGGGGCCATTATTTCAGCATTAAAACGCCTTGGAGAAGATGGTGATCTGGCCATTTGTGGAGTGAACGAACCAGTGATGAGCCTCTTCCGGTTAACTCGGATGAATAGAATTTTCAATATCTTCGATACCCAGGAAGAGGCTGTAGCCGCTTTGGGTACGAAAGGTTCGTGATGGGGAAAGCCTTTCTATCCACTCCGGATTCTCGCCTTCGCGGGAATGACGGGCAAAGAAGGATCTAGTTTAATACGAGGGTATGGAAGTTATGGGGTTGAAATGTGGATGTGCCTTGCATCCTCATTTCAACCCGATTTCTTCCGCATACGCCATGCCTGAGCCAAAAGAGTCCCTACCTGAGACCATTCCTGGGGACTCAAGTGTCCTTGCCGCTTCAAACCCTGCAACTCGTGGCTTAAGGTTTGCAGATCATATATCTTGTGCAGATACCCACGATTGACAGCAATGCGGCTCAACCGACCCACGGCCTTGTCTCCTGCCATCCGTACCCACTTGTCTCCGTAGGTGCTGGCAGCGACAGCCAGTATTTTCATCAGCACGAGTTTTTTTAGGGACATGGCTCCCTCATGAAAATCTGAATACTTTATGCACTGACCACATTTGGAATACCAGCGGAGCCTTCCAAGTAGGGGCAGGCTTCGCGAGTAGCGCGTAATGCCTACCCTCTGGCCTTCCTCATTCCAGCGATATGAAGCGTGTTATGCTCAGCTCATTTCTGTATAATCTAGCCTTATCCATATAGTGCAAGGCACTGCTTTTGATCCGATCTCTTTCCTGCTGCGTCACCTCACGAACCACCTTACCCGGAGTACCGAAGACCACGGAGTTGTCTGGGATTTCTTTTCCCTCGGGAACCAAGGCCCCAGCCCCGATAAGGCAATTGTTGCCGATCTTGGCTTTATTTAAAAGCACGGCATTGATTCCAATAAGGGTATTGTCTCCGATCTGACAGCCGTGTAAGACCGCTTTATGCCCGACTGTCACATGCTTCCCTACAGTCATGGGAATTCCCTCGTCTGTGTGGACCACTACCCCGTCTTGGATATTGGTCCCTCGCAAAATGGTTATCAGGTCATTGTCACCCCGCAGGACAGTCCCAAACCAGATGCTGCACTCTGCTTCCATTCGTATGGATCCGATGACTACAGCGTCATTAGCCACAAAACATGTTGGATCAATATCCGGTTTCCGTTTGGAGAGAGAATAAAGCATAGGCACCTCAAAAACCGCAGCATCTGCCTATTGCCCGGCAAGGTGCTCCGCTGGTCCGGCGCATGGGCAAGGGCAAAATGCAGATATCGATATCACCTGCCGGAAGGTGATGCAGATTGGCCATAGATTCCACCAGAACAATCCCTGCTCCGAGCAAAGTTTTGTGGATTGCTTGGCCGGGATCGTTAATCGGGCTTGGGGACGGCGTATCCATGCCCAAAAGAACAATATCCAAGCCAGCCAAATACTCAGATGCTTCCTTGGTCAAGACAGGAAAATCATAATAAAAATCAGGTGTTCCAAAACGAGTACCCCACCCAATGCGTAGGATAATCCGTTTGACTGATTCTGACAAACATTGAGTGTTTTCCAAATCCTGCCTGGTTATGATCTGGCCCTGTTCTTTGGGCAAAAAGACCAGCCTGGCCGTTCCCACACAAGCATGCAGGGAAAGTTGATCTACTGTCAGACCTGAGGGCAAAAAATGGGACGGCGCATCGACATGTGTTCCCGCATGATTTCCCATTTCCAGTCGCTGGACAGAACACCCGTCTCTTTCCATGGTCATCTCATCGCTCACCTGTACCGGCCTGTCTCCAGGCCAGACCGGCATGTTATCATACAGAGGGTGGGTCAAATCGATCCAATGGCCCATTGATCATTCCTTTCCTGGACACAGATCATGTCATCCGCATTTCCGGTCAAACTGATTCCGCCCTGAGCCGTGACCTGGAAAGTATTTTCCACCCCGACCATGCCCTGTCCAGGGATCCCGATTTTTGGTTCCAGGGCCAGGACCATGTTCTCTTCCAAAGGGGTATTGAATTTGGCAGCCACTACCGGCCAGTCATCGACAAAAACGCCGATTCCATGCCCGACAAAAGGGACCTTGTTTTCTCCCAGACCCATAAATCCTGATTCAAACCTTGATTTTCCGGCCATTTCCAGGCACTGAGCATAGAGATCAGACGGCTTGACGCCTGGGCGCAGGCTCTCGGCCAATCGATTATGAATCTCCTGGCAAACCCTGTGTGCATCTTTGAGTTCATCTGGAATCTGTTCCTTGGTCCCAGCAAAATAAACTTGGGTCTTATCTGTATGGTAGCCTTCAAGTTGAAACACGGCATCTACAATGAAAGACTGCTGCATGTTCCAGATCTGGCCGGCATACCCCATCTGAGGCACTGCCGGGTGCAGTCCTCGATATCCGACTGGCCCACTGCTGACTGTAGGATAATTTCCTGAGTCAGCGGCTGAAGCCACGCCTGCATAGAGTTCCTCGCCCGGGCCGTTCATCCGTATCTGTCCCTGGTGGCCAAGGGTCAGTAGCTCAGTAAGCAGAATGTGAGCAATCTCCTGTTCGCTCATACCAGGCTGGATCTTTTGAGGCAAATTGTGGGTCAGGGCCTGATTGTGCCGTTCCCCAGCCAGGCGAAGAACATTTAACTCCCATTGTGACTTTACAGCCCTGGCCTGAGCCAAGACCTGATCCGCAGCAATAAATTCTGCCTCCGGCAGCTTTTTGCGTACAGTTTGTCCCATGGCCCAGGAAATGCTGCCCATGTCTATACCAACCACGGATGGCAGCCTTTGCCCAAGCTCACCCAATATCTGCGGAATTTGCCCCGGAGACCGAAAGGGAAAAATATTCTGCACACCAGACTCCAGCTTGGCCCGTTCCTTTCCCTTGCGTACCATGAGGACAGGATTACCTTCCAGGGGGAGCCAAAAGAGGCCGTTTCCCCAATGCCCGGTCAGCCAATACATCAAGATTCTGGACATGACCATCACCCCTTGCGCCTGGGGGATGTTCTGGGACATGTATTGTCTGACTTTCGTCCACCGACTCTCCAGTTCCACGCTGGGGATGGTGTCTATGGCTTCCATTTTACCTCCTTTACATACCACAAACCTGGCATTTCGGTATGTTTGATCTCTTTTCTAATCTGGATTACTGTGCGAATTTTTTCAACTCATGAGGATACAGAACTATTATGAACCAAGCCTTTATTTGCCGCATGTGCGGACATTGCTGCCAGGGACAGGGAGGCATCGTGCTCACATCCAAGGATATCCGCCGCCTTGCCCAGGGACTAAACCTCAGTGAACAAAAACTTTTGGATACGTATACCGTGTTCGACAACAACAAGCCAGTACTCACCAGTCACCAGGACGGAACCTGCATTTTTTTTCAGACCGAGACCTGGTGCACCATACACGAACATAAACCGGATGTATGCCGGGCCTGGCCATTTTTCCGTGGTAACCTGGAAGATGAAACCAGCTGGCGCATGGCTCAGGAATATTGCCCGGGAATCAATCCGGATGTCTCGCACAGGGAATTTGTCGCTCAGGGTCTTGTCTACATACAGGACAATGATCTTATGCATCCTCCTGGGCCAGACAGCCCATCAGCCCTGGTCACCGGGCATATCCTGGAAAAGTGCGCAACGCCTGGAACACGCGTAAAGTAAAGATAAAACACCAATTGCACCCAAAAAACCTATAAAAAATCCCGCTCAGAGCGGGACTTTTTTGGATTATAAAACTTGAAGACTGCCTTTTCATTTGTCGCTGCCCGGCATAGGGACAAAACGTGTCTTTGCTCTGAAGGCCGAGCAACGAAAGTCCATCCAGCTTTGGGCCAGAAGAGGCCTGTCCATAACGTCTTAAAACATCTCGTCTCCAGCTTCCTGAATAGTCTGATCAATGGCATCCTGCAGCTCCTGAGGCAGCCCCATGATGTCCACATTCAAAAAGCCGCGCACAATTGTGGACGTAGCCTCTTCCTCGTCCAGTCCCCGGGCCATGAGGTATTCGATTTCTTCCTGGGCCACTTTACCCACCGCCGCCTCATGGGAGAGCTCCACTCCAGCAACCGAAGCTTCCAGTTCTGGGATGGCATGAATAATACCGTCCTTGAGGATCAGCCCCTTGCACTCCAGATGCCCTTTGGCTGGTACGGCATTGCCCACCAGGTGACCCGGATTGATGATCGTCCCACCAGTGGTGATGGTCCGGGCGATGATTTCGGCTTTTGTATCCGGAGCGTTTAAGACCACTTTGCTGCCGCTGTTGATATATGAACCTGGAGGTGCGGCAATAACGGAATTGGAAGTCGCCACAGCACCTTTTCCGTTGAGATACAATGTGGGATAGAGTTGAGCAGAACGTACAGGCTTGAGCAGGATATAGTTGTTCAAAAATACGCCGTCCTCTTCCACAATACCCACGGTCCTGGGCCGCACATGAACCTCTTCGCCCCAGTTGTGGACCATGGTGAAAGACAACTTGCCTCCGCGCTTGATGTAGATCTCAGAGATGCCCATATGCAAGGCTGATTCCACTTGATGAGAGACAGCACATCCGGTAATGATGTGCAACTCGGAATTTTCTTCGACCACAATGATATTGTGTACGTTCTGACCGACTTTTTCGCCCTTAATGAACAGGCAGGACTGGACTGGATTAACGACCTTGGCCCCTTTCTCAGTCCGGATAAAATACCCGCCATGGGTCTTGTCCGCTACTGCCCGGGTATATTTGTCCTTGTCCGGATCCACGGCCTGCCAGTAGTACTCCGGAAGGCGGTCATATTTATCCAATGCATCGTGGATATTCAAGACTTCCACCCCCGGGATGCAGGTGGAACAGTGCACACTTGAATGATCCATCTGCAAAAATGTGCCGCTGCGATCCTTGCCTGAGACATCCACTCCAGCCATGAGCAGCTGCTTTTGCTCTTGTTCATCAAGCTGATTCAGATCCTGCATCTGCCCGGATTCCGCCCCCTCGTACTGGTAGCTGGAAATATCGATGTCTTCCTCGTTTCGAGTCATGGGTTTTTTTTCAGCGTTGTTCTTTACCTCAGGCATCGCACACACTCCTCATAGCCGTATTCACTAATATGGTCCAAGATATCCCTGGGTCTGGCCGAGCAGCACAAGGAACCGTTGTACATGACCATCCCCCGGTCGGCATTGATATAGTCCAGGATATAGCCGGTATGGGTAATAATCAGCCCGGAGCTGTTCCGTTTGGACTTTTGCTCCTTCATGCTCATGTCCACCCGGGGCTGTAGGTCCTGTTGAAGCAAATGACGGACCATCTTGCCGATCAGCTTCATGTTTTCCAGGTCCACCCCGGATTCTGGTTCGTCAAAAAGCAAAAGTTTCGGCTTTTGAGCCATGAGCTGCAAGAGTTCAGAGCGCTTGATTTCCCCGCCGGAGAATCCGGAATTGATATCCCGATCCAAAAATTTCTCCAAATCTACCTCTTTGGCCATAGCTGCAACATCAACTTCTTCGTCTCGTGCGCATAGCTGGACCAGATGGCTGGTTTTGAGTCCGTGAATGGTGGGCGGACGCTGAAAGGACATGCCGATGCCCAGTCTGGCCCGTTCATGCACCGGCATATGGGTGATATCTTCCCCGCGGAATGTGATCTTGCCCTGGGTCACTTCATAGCCGGCAAAGCCCATCAAGGTCATCAGCAGGGTCGTCTTTCCTGATCCGTTGGGACCAAACAGAATAAAGGTCTCATTGCTGTCAATCTCCAGATTGAGTCCGCGCAAAACCTTGGTTTGGCCTATGTTTACATACAGATCCTCTATTTGCAGCATGCCTGTCACCTTCTCCAAGGGCTGGGATGTTTTTAGTGAAAACGAAACGTGTCTGAGTTCCGGTCTGTATCTGTATAACACCAAGAGCAGCGTTTGTCATCCCTAAATAGGGGGATAAATATCATTCCGGCAATGAATCCGGCCGCATGGGCCCACCAGGCAACTCCGCCACCGCCTTGCGATCCGGCCAGACTAAACAAGCCGGAAAATATCTGGAGTAAAAACCACAGGCCCAAAAACGTCACTGCCGGCAAAACAACGAAAAAGGGGAAAATAAGTATAGGGATCAAGGTCAGGACCTGAGCCTGGGGGTACAAAAGGAAATAGGCCCCCATGACCCCGGCAATGGCCCCGGAGGCTCCGACCACAGGGACGGTGGAGTCTGTATTGAACAGGACGTGACCTGCCAAGGCAGCCAATCCACAGAGCAGAAAAAAGAGAATAAAACGGACCGGTCCCATCACATCTTCCACATTATCGGCAAAAACCCATAAGATCCACATGTTGGCCACAAAATGAAGCAGACCGCTGTGTAAAAACATATGGGTAAACAGGGGCAGAAGGCCGGCTTCAGGAAATCCCATCCACTGGGCCCAATCCGGATGAAAGTATCTGGCCGGAACCACTCCCAAAAGATAGAAAAGCCGGTGCAGGGCCTGTTCGTTCAATCCGAGTTCATACAAGAAAAACAGGGCGTTGACTCCGACTATAATCCGGGTGGCATAGGGCGGATGACGGCGGGGGATATTGTCGCGCAGAGGCAACATCTAGATTACTCCACAGGTCTTGAGTCGGTTGGTAAATGCATGCACCTTCTCCCGCCTCAGATCCAGCAGTCTGCTTGTGAGGTCCCTGGCAGCCTGCTCCAGTTTACACAAGGATCCGGCATTGGGCACGTTGATATCCGCCAGCCTGGATTTTTCCTCATCTGGCATCTGCCAGGCCTGCATTTGAATAATAAGTTCTGTGTTCCACCCCCGGTTTTCGGCCAAACGCTGATGCCTTGTGGTGGAAGGGGTAAAAACATTCACGGACACGTCCACCAAGCCCCGCTCCTTCCACTTGCCTTCAAAGAGCAAAGGCACTTCAGCCAGCACAATTCGGCTCTTTTCATGCTCAGCACAAAACTTTTTCCAGCTGTGCTCAACCAGAGGATGGATAATATTTAAAATGGCCTTCCGCTCCTCCGTCGAGGATTGCATGGCATCAAATACGGCCTTCTTGTCTACCGGACCGAATGGATTTGGCACAAAACGTTCTCCAAAGCTGCGCCTGAACATTTCCCAGCCGTCCGCTCCTGGGGCATAGAGTTCAGCCACTACCTGGTCTGCGCTCCAGACCGGTATCCTCTCTTTTGCCACCAGAGCGGTCAAGGCCGACTTGCCGCTCCCGGCACTCCCGGTAATACCCACCCGCTGAGGACAGTGCTGTACCTTGAGCAAGGTCCGCAAAAAATCTTTGGGTACACCCTGGCCAAGGTCCAACCACTCTCCTGTTCGGGGGTGTCTTAGCCCCAAGTGCCAGGCATGGAGCATCTGCCTGTTCAAGATTCTGGTCACATCCGGACGGCTGCGGTCCAACATAGCCATTTGCCGGGGACCATAGGTCCGGTCGCCAAGGACGGCATGCCCTATATGGGCCAAATGGACCCGTATCTGATGGGTGCGTCCGGTAATGATCCGAACCCGAAGTAAGGAACACGGAATGTGGTCAAAAATATGCAAGACCTTGTACCAGGTCTGGGCCGATCGTCCCTGATCGTCTTGGACCGCCATTCGTGTCTTGTGCTGCTGATCCCGGCCCAAAGGAAGATCGATCCAGGCTTCAAACTGTTCAGGACATCCATACACCAAGGCCAGATACTCTTTTTCCACCTCCCGGGCAGATAAGGCCCGGCTCAATGCAGCCCTGGTTTTCTCATTCAAAGCCACAAGGAGCAGGCCGGAAGTGTCCTTATCCAGACGATGCACAATCCCGGGCCGCAGAGCGTCCATGGCTTGCAGTTGCGGAAAGGTGTGAACTAATCGATGCACAACGGTGCTTTCCTTTTCCGAAGGCGCAGGATGTACACTCAGGCCAGGTGTTTTATTGATCACCGCCAAATCCTGATCCTGCCACACGATCTGAATCGGATTGACATCAGGTTGGATCCCTTCTGCCTGATCCGACTGGTACAAAACCAGATGATCTCCAGCCCGGACTTCCATAGCCGGCTTGGAGCAGGGACGGTTGTTGACCATGGCCCGGCCATCCTTGATCCATTGCCGGATCTGATTCCTGCTCATTCCCTGCCCATCCAGCTTCCATGTCCAGTAGGCATCCAGGCGCAATCCGGATTGCTCCTCTTCCACTTTGGCCACGAGAGATTGAGTTCGCTGTTGATCATCCATAAGAATTATTCTATGACATATCTGCAAAAAATCAATTAACCCCTCCTATTGTCTCGTATGGGGAGGCTGAAGCATTTTAAGCAGTTATTCACTTTTTGGTCCATCAGTCCTGATTTTTTTAACCTGCCTTTGCTCGGACGAGATAGAAAACTGCTGAGTCAGTTCAATGAGAGCACGCGCCAAGCCCGAGAGCTCTTGAGCATTGTAGAGAAGCTGCTCGCTGCTGGCGGAGAGATCTCTTGTACTCTGGGAGACCTGGCTGATCTCGCTGGTCACCTCTGAGCTGGCCTCTGAGGTTTGATTGACGTTGATAGTGACTTCCTGAATCCCTTGAGAAGCCTGGCTGACATTGTCAGCGATCTCTCTGGTCGTACCGGCCTGTTCCTCCATGGAGGCGGCGATTTCGGCGACAAAGGTATTAACTTCTTCAATAACGGACATGACTTGGGCGATATCTTCATTGGTCGCCTGGGTCGAGTCTTGAATGTTTTCCACCTGGGTCCGGATTTTCTCTGTGGCCTCAGAGGTCTGGACTGCCAGTTCTTTGACCTCGCTGGCCACGACTGCAAAACCTTTGCCTGCCTCTCCGGCCCTGGCGGCCTCAATGGTCGCGTTCAAGGCCAGCATATTGGTTTGGGAAGAAATGGACTTAATGGTCTGAGTGAAGGCACCGATTTCACTGGCAGCCTGCTGCAGGCTGTGCACTTTTTGGGAGGCATTCTGGGCCTGGTCCACGGCCCGGCTGGTAATCTCCCGGGCCTGGTCCGCCTTGTTGGAGATGGAGATGATGGTGCTGGACATGCTCTCAGTCACTTCGGATACTGTGGCCACATTGGTCGAGGCCTGCTCCATAGCCGCAGCTACTGAGGTCATATTTGTGTTCATCTCTTCCGCAGCACTGGCCACTGTATTGGTCCGCTTGACATTTTCCTGGGCGCTTTCCGACAGGCCGGAGCTCACCGTGTTTAGCTCAGTGGATGATCCCAACAGGGTATCAGCGCTTTCAGTTATTTTGCCCAGCATATTGCGCAGTGTCTGTACCAAGATGTTCAGCATCCCTCCCATGCGGCCGAACTCATCCTCTCGGTCAAGTTCGATATGCCGGCTCATATCTCCATCCACCATGGCCTGCAGCATGGATTGGGCCTGCCCCAAGGGGCGTAGAATGGAGGAGCGGACCACCAGCCAGACCCCAATGCTGAGCAGGCCGAGCACAAGGATGGTTTGGCCCACCATCCATAAGGTAGCCTCCTGTACCTGCTGATTGGCCTGTTCTAAAGAGCTGATGATCTCAAAGGCTCCATGAATCTCGCCTTCATTCCAGCCTTCCTTAATTCCGCCCACCGGATCGGGAGCTCCTCGAGGATCTCCGTGGCAGTACAGGCATTCCCGGCTGAGGCGGATGGGCCGGAAGTAACGGATCTGATCCGGTTCCTGGATAATCTTTTCCGGAGCATTTGTCTGCTTCAGCTCTTTGAGCACCCGGCGTTCAAGACTGGTGGGTGAGTTTTCAGGATTGCGCGGGCTGACCTTGGGCACCCGGAAGGTGTAGCCTGCCTGCCCGGCATTGGCTCCGGCAGTACGCATGGCAGTTACTATGGGAACTGCTTCCAGAAGTTTTTGGGGATCTTTTTTCAATTTTTCAAAGGGCTGCATCACGCCCATTTGCAACTTGCGGCCCATGTTCTCCCGGGTAGCCTCGGCCATCATGACAATGGACCGGCTTTTACTGAGTATAGCCTGCTCTGCTCCATGCTTAATGTCGTTGATCCGTTGCAGAGTGCCCAACCCTGCAAGAACGAGTGGGCCGACAAACACAATGAGCAGGATTTTCCACTTGATACTCCAATTCTTCCAGCCCATGAGACCTCCAGGTTGCCACATTGCCTTGATTCAGTCTGCCAGAGAACCAAAGCCTAGCTGAAATATCCTGTCTCAGCAAATAGGGATCCAGGGGCCGCCCGAGTCTTCCTTGATCTTTACTGTTCACAATCAGAGGAGCATACAACAGGGGACGGTGTGCAATAAACCCTACGAATGTTATATTTCGACCACTGGGAGCCCGAGGTGTGTTGTCAATGGATCGAAATCCCTGTCATTATGCAGGAGAGGGACATTATGTTCGATACACCAGGTGCCAATGATCATATCAACGGTTTTGCGGACGATAATCCCTTTGCGTCGAAGAAGACGATAATTCTCGGCTCCCAACAGAGCCAATTGAGGACTGCACAGATTGTGGCAATCCAGCTGTGTGAGGTATGATTTGGCGGTTTGGAAGTCCCGCTGGAAACGAAAGCCTTGGAGAACTTCCATCAGGATGAGATCACCTATAAGCACGGTCTGTTCGGAAAGAGCCTGATCCAAAGAGTCAGTTGCCTTGTTGAGCAGGCCATTGAAATAATCAATCCACACTGAAGAGTCGACTAGAATCATTTATCGAGCCTCATTGTGTGCAGATCTCCCTCCCATTTGAGCTTTCCCCGCAATGTCCGGATACGTTCCTGCAGCTTTTTTTGGATGAAGGTTTCCAAAGCCTCTTCCACCACCTGCTTTTTGGTGGTGCTTTGGGCCAATTCCATGGCTTTTTGCATCAGATCGTCCCTGATGACAATATTTGTGCGCATCATGAACTCCCCCTGTTAATGTGTATGATGCATTCTTTTATACACATCAACAAACTATGTCAAGAATGTCTTCCTCGAATACGCTCATGTCTCGTTGGATTTACCCTACAATCCAGCTCTTGCCGAAGAAAACGAGGAATGGAAAGACAGCCTAAGGGTTGTCCACAAAAAAGACTTTTCCCCCTCTCTTAATGAACTCTGCGGGCTCTGTGTCTCAAGCGAGTACGCGAGCGGGCGTGAGAAATATCTTTTCGATATCATTTGAAACAAGACCCAACCCCGGTCGCTTGCTTGGCCGTCCGGGAATTCTGACATCCCCTGGTCATACATGAGCTCAAGAGCAAAAGATTTTCTTCTTCAAAAAAATCACCAGTAAGTCAGACTTGCCGGAGGCAAAGCCGACTACTGGCTTCTGACCACTGCGGCTGCAAAAGGATTTTTTGCAGCCGCATCTTGCTTGTCAGCCGTTGACCTGAAAACATTATGACGCTATAATGTTTTAGCTACAAAAGGAGATGGCATTAATGACAACCGAATCAAAACGGGTAACCGTCTATTTCAACGCAGATCTTCACAAAGCATTGAAGCTCAAATCGGTCCAAACTTCCAGATCTGTCTCTGATCTTGTCAATGTAGCCGTATGCAAAGCCCTCGCAGAGGATGCAGAGGATCTCAGCGCCTTCGACCAACGGGCCGATGAGCCCTTGATGAGCTACGAAGAGATGATCGAGAGGCTGAAAGAAGATGGCCGGATATAAGATTTTCTTCAGGAAGTCGGTTAACAAAGACCTTTCTGCCATTCCGAAAAAAGCCTCTTTTTGGGGTAGGTTCAGTTCAGTTGGTGATCAATTTGGGGATATCACAATGCAGCGAGCCCTCCTCTCAAGCTCAAAGACCTGGAGGAAGGGTCACTGCTGATATCTTGTAAGGCTGGTATAGAGTGGGTTATTCGTCTGGGAGGTTTTCGCGATAATTCCAGGGCATCCATTTGTGTGGAGCGTCGAGGACGTCTTTTAAGTTTTTCTGAAGTTGAGTGAGGTAGTCAAAAGGATCCGCTTCGTTAAGCTGACACGTATAAATGAGGCTCATGAACAGATCGCCGATCCTGGCCCCATGCAGGGTGCGGTAAAACAATGAGTTTTTCCGGTGCAGGATGGCCTTTTTCAGGGCACGTTCGCAAATATTATTGTCCAGGGGAGCACCTGGTTCTCTCAAAAAGAGGGTCAAAGGATCCCAGTGGTTTTGCATGTAAGCCAGGGCCTTGCCCAATCCTGAATTGGGCTCTACCTTGTTCTCTTCCAGTTGGGCCAAAGCCCAGTGTTTGAGCTCGCTCATAACTGGCTTGCTTTCCTGTTGATGCCACACAAGCCGTTCTTGAGCAGACATCCCCTGCTCTTTGGCGATATCGTCGTTTTTGTAGACAATAGCCAGCTGTTCAATGACATACCGGCACTCGTTGGGGAAATTGTCCAGGATATCGACAAAGTTTCGTCTGCCATGGGTCAGGCAATTGGCTAATATGGTTTGTAAGCCCTTGGGAATATTTCGGGCCGGGCATCACACATGTGGATTGGCGGAGGGAGGTTGTGGTCTCTTTTTTTGAGAATCTCCTCCAGATTCTCCCCCGCATGTTGTCTGCCCGTGGCAAAGAGAGCAATGTGACGACCCTGAAGCACAGAGACAATCCCGGTGGTGAACATGCCTTTTCTTTCCGGCCCGGCTTCCTTGTTCTCTTTGATAAGCTGTTGGATTTTCATGTTGGTGTCGTCGTTATGCACGACATCGCCCTGAGCCGCTTGGCGGATGAGTTCACCATATATAGGAAAGAGCTGTGTTCCATCTTGTTCGACCAGATCCCATTGCGTTGTGGCCGGCAGGGGGATGCCCAGAGATTCCTGGAGCTTTTCCAAGCGATGAAAAGGAAATCCGCTTCCGTACTTTAAGATGGCGATCATGCTCCGGGCGGCTTTGTCGTATTTTTCTTCTCCAATATCTTCTGGAGGGGCTGCGGTGAATATCTCTGAACAGAGATTGCAACGAAGACTCTCCATCTCATGGATTGTAGCTGAAAGTGGAGCTGTGGCTGTAATCCGAATGAGAATTTTCGGTTTTATGGGGTAGACTTTTCCTTGACCGCAGAGAGGACAGATATCGCCCGGCTTCAGGGATTCGTGAGGATATTTGCAGGTTGTGGCCCCGGTATAATCGTCTATTCCATTCCGACCGTGTCCCTTGGGTGGCTTTTTCTTGGATTGCTGGTTTCCCTCATTTTCAGAATCCTCTTGGTCTTTATCTTGTTGATCACTGTCTTGACCATTGTCTTTGATGAGCTTTTTCTTTTTCTCGGTGGACACTCCAAAGATCATGCGCAGAAGCCGCTTAATCGAAGCAGCTTTGTCGTCCACAGCCTGATGCAGGCGCTGGATGGCCTGGATCAACTCTTTGATGATCTCGACGTCTTCTTTTTCCAGCGTGTTCTTTTCTGCACGCTGTAACAGGATGTCGATCCTTTCCTGGCTGAGCTCAATGAATTGGACGTTTTCCTTCACCGGTCAACCTCGCAGAGCCGCTTCCGAAAGTCCAGGGTCAGGGGATAGCCCAGAATCCTTGTCGCACTCGATGACTATATTAACCCAAAGACAGGGAAGAAGATTTTTGGCTGCCATCGGTTCTTCGATCACGCCGCCAAGCAGAACCAATCCCGGTATCCGTGGGCTCAAAACGTTGTTGCCGCTGG